>Ga0208375_1000134_pt1 | contig 118736 bp, 121 predicted proteins | sample RifOxyD1_FD_184038 | JGI IMG/M metagenome (GOLD analysis project Ga0208375, IMG submission 184038) | Soil microbial communities from Rifle, Colorado - Rifle Oxygen_injection D1 (SPAdes) | ecosystem: Environmental > Terrestrial > Deep subsurface > Rock core/Sediment | place: Rifle, Colorado... | reverse complement strand
TAACTCGCGACATGATTTCCTGCCTCTGCTCGGCAGTTAACGACGGATATCCTCTTGGCATAAGTTTTGTTTTTATTCAGGATACAACGAGAACATACTAAGTGTCCAATTTTCGGGGTACCTGCCATAATCTAATTGCAATCTGGTAATACTTTTTTAAGTTACTTAGGTCGGCCTAAATCTAGTTTGATTTAGTAAGGGAAATAAACTAATAAAATAATGAATCAAATCTAAATTAATTTAACTATTATATAAAATTATGAAAACAATAAATAAAAATACATTAAAGTTTTTGTTGGTGCCGGCTATTTTGTCTTCGTTGATCTTTTCATCAATAGCATCAGCCACGGGCGGCTGGGGCGGGGGCGGCGGAGGAGGGTTTACGCAAGACGCCACCTTCACTTTTGACGTAACATATTTTGCAAACTTCACTCCCAGAAACGCATCAAAGCCTGCAAATATGTCAGACAATATTTTTGTTGGTACAAATTCTTCGCCTTCGGCGCGAGGGCACATTATAATTCCTCTGACAAGGAATGGAATGCCGATAATTGATCAAGATTCAAATGATAATGTTCCGGGGATCCACATTTCAAGAAAAAATGGCTATGTTGAAGTAACAGCTTACGGCTTCAACGCCCCGACAGCAAGGGAAAGCATAAAAGCAGATTTTAATTTCACCAATGCTAATCTTATCAGGGTTGAAAATTCTGCTTTGCATCCCTACGAAAAACAAGGGAATGGCACTTGCGGAATTAACTTGAAAGCTCCTAGATACAGCAATCCTGCAAACGATCAATATTCTATTAGCGGAAATTCGGGCAGGCTTTGCAGCATCACCAACATAGATGCAGATCAAATTAGGATTGTTTACTCGCCGGTTTTCGCGGCAAACAACAACAAACATAATAACGAATACCAACCAAGCCAGCCGAGTTATCCAAACTTAATTTCAAATTATTCTTGGGATAATCAAGACCAATCGGGAATGCCTGCCGATTGGTATCAGGGAGGATGGGGCAATAATAACGCTTCCTTTTATTTTCCCACGTCAAGCCATAGCGGAAACGGAGGCAAGGTTACCGTTACAAATTATGAAGATGGCGATGCAAAGTGGTATTTTAAGGATGTAAATGTTACTCCCGGAATGCAGTATTCATTTTCGGACTATTATAGTTCGGATACAGATACTTATGTAGTTGCAAGATATACAATGGATAACGGTTTGTATTCTTACCAATACCTTAACAGCGCGCCGGCTTCTCCTTCGTGGAGGCAATTTTCTCATTCTTTTACCTCTCCGCTTGGAGCTGTTTCAGCAACAGTATTTCATTTAATAAGTTCAAACGGAACACTCTCAACAGACGACGAGTCTTTGACGCAAAATTAAGGTTTTTAAACCTTTAAAGCTTAACGCTCCAAGCAGGGGCGTTTTGCTTTGCAAAAATTTTCTACGTTCTATTGTAATTATTGGAAAATAGGTGTAAAATAAAAACTTGAATTTAACTTTATAAAAAAGATGGAAGAAATTTCATTAAAAGCCCAACAAATTTTCAGCATTGGAAGTTTTGGCGTAACCAACGGCTTGTTTTTAACTTTGATTGCGTCTTTAATTTTGATAATTTTTTCTTTATATTTTAAAAGCAAAATTAAAATGATTCCCGGCAAATTGCAGGGAGCAGTTGAAATGGGAGCAGAATCCCTTTTAAATTTAATGGAATCAACTTTGGGTTCTATGGCAGCGGCGGAAAAATATTTTCCTTTAATTGCAACAATTTTTATTTTTATTTTAACATCAAACCTTTTGGGCATACTTCCGGGAGTCGGATCTTTATCTTTTGGCGAAACTCCCTTGTTGCGTTCGCCCGCGGCCGATTTAAATTTTACTTTGGCATTTGCGGTAATTTCTGTTATAGTTACAAATATCATAGGAATGGCCTCGGTTGGGGCATTTAAGCATTTGGGAAAATATTTTAATTTTAAGGGCCCGATTGATTTTTTTATCGGTATGCTGGAATTGATCTCCGAGTTTGCAAAAATTATTTCTTTATCTTTCAGGCTGTTTGGAAATGTTTTTGCCGGAGAAGTTTTATTGACAATTATTTTCTTTTTAGCCCCATACTTTATTCCTTTGCCATTTTTATTTTTGGAAATTTTTGTTGGAGCAATCCAGGCATTTATTTTTGCAATGATTACATTGGTGTCTATATCGCTTCACACAGCCGCAAATGAGCATTAAAACAAAGGTCAAAATTTTAATATAATTAAAATAAAAACATGGAAACAGAATCATTTCGTTTGCTAATGACAGCAGGAACAATTGCTTTGGGAACAATTTTCCCGGCAATTTCAATCGGCTGGATAGGATCTACCGCCTTAAAATCAATTGGCAGAAATCCTGAAGCCGCGTCAAAAGTGCAGACAATGGCAATTTTGGCAATTGCTTTCGCCGAGGCCATTGCTATTTATGCTTTGGTTATAGCTTTAATTATCAAGTTCGTAGCATAACCTTTCTGTCATTGCGAGGAGCCCGCAGGTCGAAGATCCTGTAAGGGCGACGTGGCAATCTATAACTCAAGATTGCTTCGTCACTTCATTCCTCGCAATGACACCGAATTATGGAAAACGAATTATTATTTCAATTAGGCATAAACTGGAAGCTTTTTTTGAGCCAAGCAATCAATTTTTTTATTCTTTTGGTTGTGCTGACGTTTTTTGTTTATAAGCCGCTTATAAAAGTTATTAAAGAAAGAAATCAAAAAATTAAAACTGGTTTAGATAAAGCCGAAGAGGCAACTGCGAGGCTTAAAGAAATTGATAACATTGGCAAAGAAAAAATAAAAGAGGCCGAACAAAAGGGCATTGAAATGATAAAAGAAACCGAAAACAGGGCAAAAATTTTAGACAAAGAAAATATTGAAAAATTGGAAAAAAAGCAAAAAGAAGCGCAAGAATTGTTAAAGAAAAGCATTTTAAAACAACAAGAAGAAGCCAAAAATAAAGTTTTGACGGAAGCGGGCGAGCTGATTAAAAAAGTAATTATAAAAACTGTTGAATTAAAGCCGGAAGCAATTGACGAAGCGCTTATTAAAAAAGCAGTTTTGGAAGTTAAAGATGAAAAATAATAAAACAAAGCTATACGCCAAAGCCTTGGCTGAAGTATTAACCGGACCCGCCTTCGCATCTCGCGATGCTCGAGCTTCGGCGGGCGACGAAAAGAAAATTATTAATAATTTTTTGAATCTTTTAACTAAATCCGGGCAGGAGAAAAAAGCAAAAGAAATTTTAAGTTTGGCGGAAAATATAGTTTTGGAAAAACAAGGAAAAAGAAAAATAGTTTTTGAAACAGCAAGAAAAATGACAGCAAGCCAGAAAAAAATGGTTGAAAATTTTGCAAAAGAGGGAGATTTAATAAAAGAGAAAATAAATTCGGAATTAATTGCAGGCATTAAAATAATAATAAATAATTCAAAGCAATTTGACGCTTCGCTAAAAAGCAAATTGCAAAAAATATTTTAAATTAAAAAATCGTCATTGCGAGCGAGCCCGCAGGCGAGCGTGGCAATCTATAGTATATGCACAAACCTTCTGGATTGCTTCGTCGCTCGCTCCTCGCAATGACAAAATACAAACACAATGAGCCAAGAAATTATAGAAAAAATAAAACAAGCTATAGAAGGTTTTAAGGACGACACCCAGTGGGAAGAAATTGGCAAGGTAATTGAAGTTGGTGACGGCATATTAAAAATATCCGGACTCAAAAATGCGCAGTCGCAGGAGGTTTTGGTTGTGGAAATTAGCGGAGAACCCGCCTCCGCATCTCGCGATGCTCGAGCTTCGGCGAGGCAAGTTAGGGCTGTTGCCCTTAACTTGGAAGAAGATTCTGTGGGAGCTTTGGTTTTGGGCGATGCCAATTTAATAAAATCGGGAGATACGGTAAAACGCACAAAACAACTGCTTTCTATTGCAGTTGGCGAACAATTGCTGGGCAGGGTTGTTGACCCTTTGGGAAACCCAATAGACGGCAAAGGCCCTATATTCAGCGAGAAAGACAAGCCCCAATTTAATTTTTTGGAAAATGACGCTCCAAACGTTATTGGCAGAGAATCTGTAAACCAGCCTTTGCATACTGGCATTAAAGCAATTGATTCTATGATTCCAATTGGCAGGGGCCAGAGAGAACTGATAATTGGAGACAGGCAAACCGGAAAAACAGCAGTTGTTTTAGACACTATTATAAACCAGCAAAAAGACAGTAAAAATCCTCCAATTTGCATTTATGTTGCAATTGGACAAAAAGAAAGCAAGGTTGCTAAAATTGTTGAAACTTTAAAAAACGCAGGGGCAATGGAATATACTATTGTTGTTTCAGCTTCTGCCTCAAGTCCTGCCGCATTTTGGTATTTAGCTCCTTTTGCAGGTTGCGCCATTGGAGAATATTTCCGTGACAAAGGCAAAGACGCAGTTGTAATTTATGACGACCTTTCAAAACACGCTTGGGCATACAGGCAAATTTCTTTGTTGTTAAGAAGACCGCCGGGAAGAGAGGCATATCCTGGAGACGTATTTTATTTGCACTCAAGATTGTTAGAACGAGCCGCCAAATTAAGTAAAGAAAAAGGCGGGGGAAGTTTGACTGCTTTGCCAATTATTGAAACTCAGCTGGGAGACGTTACGGCCTATATTCCTACTAATGTTATTTCTATAACTGATGGGCAAATATACCTTGAGTCAGATCTGTTTTATCAGGGAACAAGGCCTGCTGTTAACGTTGGCTTGTCTGTTTCGCGCGTGGGAAGCAGTGCGCAAACAAAAGCAATGAAAAAAGTTGCCGGAAAATTAAGGCTTGAATTGGCGCAGTTTCGCGAATTGCAAACCTTTGTCCAATTCGCCAGCGATGTTGATGAAGTTACAAAACAAAGAATTAACAAAGGCAGAATTATTACAGAAATTTTAAAACAATCTGACTTGGCTCCAATTTCTTTTGAAAAACAGGTTTTGGTTTTGTACGCGGCGCTAAACGACCATTTTAATAAATTTGAGCCTTCCCAAATGCAAGAAATTGAAAAAAAATATTTAGAATATTTCCAGAATTTGTATGCAGATTTAGTAGAAAAAATAAAGAGCGAGAAAGCAATTACCGACGAAACCGAAGTAGAAATAAAAGAAGTAATATCGAAGTTCGTAGAAAGTATTAAATAGCAAGCACTGTCATTGCGAGCCCCGCCGCAGCGGGGCGTGGCAATCCAGGGGTTTGTGCGCATACTCTGGATTGCTTCGTCGCTTTGCTCCTCGCAATGACACCGAAGAAGAATTTTGAAAATTTGCAAGAAAAAAAGACCATTCTTGGTCAGCGAGCCCAAAAGAGCAAAATGAGGATTTTTCGCGGGGCAATCGGTCATGAGAAAGAAATTTTGGCATCTGGATTCGCGACGAGGATATCATTCAATGTGCGATTGACGGTTTCGTCGCTTGCGTACACCTGTTGATTCCAGTTAAACTCAAATCCGCTATTTATCGCGACGATCATGACGCGAAGTATAAGGCTTAATCTCATAGTCAATGGTTCGAGGTTGATAATGTGTCCCAAGTTCGGAAACTTGATTCGGACGATTTTGCCCTTACCCTGCGAAATGTAGTCGGTCATGTTTTACTTCCTTTGTGAAGTTGCTGTTTAGTGATGCCACACTATGATAATCATATTATAATAAGTTATATTTTTAGTCAATGGAAAGTCCTCAAAACATAAAAAAGAGACTGAAAAGTGTTAACAATATAAACCAGATAACGAAAGCAATGGAGCTGGTTTCGGCTACAAAAATGAGAAAAAGTCAGCAAATTGCTTTGGACTCCAGGCCTTATAGTTTTGCGGCTTTAGAGCTTTTGGCAAATGTTTCGGCGTTAGAAGATTTAAAAAAATGGAATATTCCTTTATTTGAGGTCAGAAAAAATATAAAACGTGTTTTGTTTGTTTTAGTGGCCTCAGACAAAGGTTTAGCTGGCGCATTTAACAGTTCGGTTTTTAAAAAATTTGCCGCCCATTTTTCAAAATGGGCGAGCCTCGCCCGCCCCAAAGGGGCAGGGCGGGAAGATCATATATTCTTGGCTATTGGTGAGAAAGCTAATGCTTATTTGCAAAAACAAGGATATAATATTGTTAAAAAATTTACGCAGGCAGGCGATTTTACAACTCCAGAGCAAGTAAAACCTATAATAGATTTTATAGTGCAAGGATATTTGGAAAAAAAATGGGACAGGGTAATAATTATTTCAACGCATTTTAGGTCTGCTTTAAAACAAGAGCCGCACGTAAGAAGGGTTTTGCCAATTGATTTTGACCATGTTGCCGATACAATAAAACAAATTATTCCAGAACGCGGAAAATTTGCCGAGTTGATAAAAGAACAGAATATAAATTTTGTGCCCAATAGAAACCCTTCGGCAGGCTCAGGGCTGCGGGAGTACACAATTGAACCTGCTCCGGAAAAAGTTTTAGAAAAATTAGCAGAACATTTATTTTTTATGCAAATTTATCACTTAATTTTGGAAGCAAACGCAAGTGAACATTCGGCAAGAAGAATGGCAATGAAAACAGCTAGTGATAACGCATGCGACTTGGGAGAAAAATTAAATTTACAATACAACAAATCTCGCCAGTCTAGAATCACAACTGAAATTGCAGAAATTTCCGCGGGAGCCGAAGCGCAATCATAGATTAGTGTCATTCCCGCTAAAGCGGGAATCCAGACGCCAATAATCATAGTGTCATTGCGAGGAGGTCGCAACCGACGAAGCAATCCAGAGTACGAGCATAAAATCCTGGATTGCCGCGCTCGCTGTGGCTCGCTCGCAATGACACTAATAAAAAATTAAAAACAAAATATTATGAATAAAGGAAAAATTTTACAAATTATAGGTCCGGTGGTTGACGTGGAGTTTGAAGAGGGAAGCCAGCTTCCCGCGCTTTTTAACGCGCTAAAAGTTGAAGGCCCGAATGGCGAAGTTGTTTTGGAAGTTGTAAAACACCTAGATTTAACAAAAGTTAAAGCAATTTCTTTGGCATCTACCGACGGTTTGCAAAGAGGTTTGGAAGTTGAAGACATAGGAGAACAAATTTTAGTTCCTGTGGGACCTGAAGTACTCGGGCATTTGTTTAACGTTTTAGGTGAGTCCCTCGATAAATCCGAAGCACGAAATCCGAAATCCGAAACAAATTCGAAATCCCAAAGTTCTAAATTCACAAAACGTTGGCCAATTCACAGACCGTCGCCGGCGTTTACAGAACAAGAAACAAAAACAGAAATTTTTGAAACAGGAATTAAAGTTGTTGACTTAATAGCCCCATTTATTAAAGGAGGAAAGATTGGTTTGTTTGGAGGGGCAGGGGTTGGTAAAACAGTTTTTTTGCAAGAATTAATCAGAAATACGGCAGAAGAATCTGGCGGAGTTTCGGTATTTGCGGGAGTTGGCGAAAGAACAAGAGAGGGAAACGACTTATATAAAGAAATGAATGAGTCTGGAGTTATAAACAAAACAGCTTTGGTGTTTGGACAAATGAACGAGGTTCCGGGAGCAAGGGCAAGAGTGGCGCTGTCTGCTTTAACTATGGCAGAATATTTCAGAGATGAAGAAAAGAAAAACGTTTTGCTTTTTATTGATAATATTTTCAGGTTTTCGCAGGCGGGATCAGAAGTTTCAACTTTGCTTGGCAGAATGCCAAGCGCTGTGGGATATCAGCCAACATTGGCTTCAGAAATGGCAGAACTACAAGAAAGAATTACCTCAACAAAAAACGGGTCAATTACATCTGTTCAGGCAATTTATGTGCCAGCCGACGATATTACAGACCCGGCTCCTGCCACAACATTTTCTCATTTAGACTCTACAATTGTTTTGTCGCGCGCATTAACTGAAATTGGAATTTATCCTGCAGTTGACCCTTTGGCGTCTACCTCAACAGCATTGGATCCTAAAATTGTTGGAGAAAAGCATTACAAGGTTGCAAGAGATGTCCAGCTTTGTTTGCAAAAATATAAAGACTTGCAAGATATTATTGCTATTTTGGGAATTGAAGAATTATCTGAAGAAGATAAAAAAGTTGTAAACAGAGCAAGAAAAATTCAGAGATTTTTAAGCCAGCCATTTTTCGTGGCAGAAAATTTTACAGGCAGGCCTGGAAAATTTGTGAAACTCGAAGATACCATACGCGGATTTGAAGAAATTTTGCAAGGCAAGCACGACGACGTTCCCGAAGAAAAATTTTATTTGAAAGGCGGAATCGACGAAGTCGTCGTTTAGTGTCATTGCGAGCCCCGAGCAGCAGCGAGGGGCGTGGCAATCCAGAGTATGACTATCAAAATATATTATGTTTACATTTTAGCCAGCAAACAAAACGGAACATTGTATGTGGGCGTTACCGATAATTTGCAACGAAGAATTTATGAGCATAAAAATAATTCAGTAAAAGGATTCACACAAAAGTATAACATTCACAATTTGGTTTATTATGAAGAAACAAATGACATAAACATAGCAATAGAAAGAGAAAAACAGATTAAATCGTGGTCGCGGAATAAAAAACTTGTGCTAATTGAAAAAGACAATCCCACATGGAATGACTTGGATGAAAAGTTTTGACTCTGGATTGCCACGCTCGTCGCCCAAAGGGCGAACTTCGCTCGCAATGACATCGATAAGATTTTTTACAAAAAAAGAGCCGTGGAGTTCTCTGTCTAGAACAAAATCTAAGACATTAACTCAGACGGCTGGGATTTGACAGCCCACGGAACCCACCCGTGCGCAGTGGTAAACATGAGCGGGTCACCACTTTTGGTGCGATGGCTAGCCATCGTTGCCCAAACCAATTCAGAGAACTAGTCCACCAACCCAATGTAATGTTATCATATTAAATAATTATTGTCAAATGAAACTTTCAGTTTACTCACTCAAAAAAATATTATTTCAGGACGAGGCCCGGCTTTTGAATTGCAAAACCGTTGCGGGCGAAATTACTGTTTTAGACAATCACGAAACATTGATTACGGTTTTGTCTGCAGGCGCTATAAAAGTTGTGGATGATAAGGCGGGGGAACACTTTTTTCCGATAAAGTCAGGATTTTTGGAAGTAAAAGAAAACAACGAAGTTCGTTGCATAGTAGAGGAATAAAGTTATCCACAGGCGAAGGCAGCAAATAGTAGTCGAAGTATTGCTGTTTTTTTGTATTTTAGGTAAAATAATAAATATGATGAAAAAGATAAAATTTATTTGCATTGTCACCGTCATTGCAATTTTAGCAATGAGCGGATTTTTTATTTATACTCCAAAAACCTCCGCGGATAATTGGTATGATAATAATTGGAGTTATAGAAAAAAAATAACCATAGACCACACAAAAGCGCCCAACACCGACCAATTGGATTTCCCTGTTTTAATAAGCTTGATAGATTCTGATTTGCAGGCCCGCTCCATGAATAGCGGTTACGATATTTTTTTTACTGACTCCACGGGTATTGCCAAATTACCTTATGAGAGGGAACAATACGCGAGCGAAACAGGAACTTTGGTGGCTTGGGTAAAAATAGCCAATCTTAGTCACATAGATGACACGGTTATTTATATGTATTATGGCAACGCCGAGTCATCAGATCAGCAAGATTCTGCAGGCGGAGTTTGGGATTCAAATTTTCAGAGTGTATGGCACTCTAAAGATAATGGCGTCGCAACAATTTCAGACAGCACGGCAAACGCAAGCACTGGCACAAAATATGGTTTGGCTGGGCCTGTAGAAACAGTTGGTAAAATTGGCAATGCGCAGAGCTATAATGGCGTAGATGACTATATTAGTGTTGTTTCTTTGCAAGCTCTTTCTGGGTCGTTTACAATTTCTGTTTGGGCAAAAGTATCGGAAGGCGACCAATGCACCGATAATGCTTCGTGCACAGTTATAGGAACAAGGAGTCCAGATGATGCGAGTTTTGATTTTAAGTTTGATACTGGCAATATAATTCACGGAGACATTGGCGATGGAGGTGATTGGATTACTACCAGCGCAGATGTAGACCCCGGTAATTTTTCTTATTCAACCGATACATGGTATCAAATAACTTATGCAGTTACCCCCACTGGATATAAAATTTACATAGACGGAAATGAGGTCGCATCTGGAAGTTATGATGAGGGCGCTCCTTTGTTTTTTGATTCTACTCATAGCATTTTTATTGGTCAGGTTGGATATGGCGAAGAATGGTTTAATGGCGCAATTGACGAAGTCCGCATTTCTAACATTGCGCGTTCAGCCGACTGGATACAAACTGAATATAATAACGAGAACAATCCCTCAACATTTTATAGTTTATCAAGTGAAGAATCTATTCCAGTTTACACTCTCACTTACACTGCCGGAGCCAATGGCTCTATCACCGGAACTTCTCCGCAAACAGTAAATTATAATGCAAGCGGATCTGAGGTTTCTGCTGTGCCAGCAACCGGATACCACTTTACAGCTTGGAGCGACGACTCAACCGCAAACCCAAGAACCGACGCCAATGTTATTGCAGATATTTCTGTAACAGCTAATTTTGAAATAGACACTCACACTCTCACTTACACTGCCGGAGCCAATGGCTCTATCACCGGAACTTCTCCGCAAACAGTAAATTATAATGCAAGCGGATCTGAGGTTTCTGCTGTGCCAGCAACCGGATACCACTTTACAGCTTGGAGCGACGACTCAACCGCAAACCCAAGAACCGACGCCAATGTTATTGCAGATATTTCTGTAACAGCTAATTTTGAAATAGACACTCCGAGTGGCGGCGGAGGAGGAGGTGGAGGTTCATTTTTTGCGCCAGTTGCACCTTCGCCAATACCAGTTTTAGTAATCCCAGAACAATCCACGAAAGATTTAAATGTGGTTCCAGTATCAGATGTTGAGCCTATAAAACAAATAAAACAAAACAATATTCCAGAACCAGCAGCAGAAACCTTTATAAAAAATCCTGTCCAAGTAAAAAAAATATTAGAGAAAAAAATAATAAGCGAACCAATCATTGAAATAAAACCGCAAGATACAAAAACAATTGTAGATAATAGTAAAGAAAATAAGCCTCGTATAATTATTAACATAAACTCATTTGTAGCAAGTTTGGGAGTAGTTTGGAAGAATATATTTAGTTTTGTTTTGTCATTTTTCCATTTAGGGAAATGAAGAATATATTTACAAAAAGAGTAATAGGTAAAATTTTTGAAATCGGAATTTTAATAAAATTTCTTTTTGGTATTTTTGAGGTGCTTGGAGGGATCCTTTTTTCCTTTTCAAGAGATATTATTACGAATAATTTTATAATTTTTCTTTCCCAGCAGGAGGTGGCAGAAAATTCAAATGATAAAGACATCGTCGCAAATTATTTGATAAAAACAGCAAATAATTTATCACAAGACAGCCGCATATTCGCCATAGCTTATTTATTTTTCCACGGAGCGGTGAATATTTTTTTAGCAATATCTCTGGCAAAAGGAAAAGTTAGAACATATCCTGCAATAGTCGGGCTTTTGGGAATTTTTATTATCTATCAGGTATATAAATATTTTTTAACTTATTCTATTCCGCTTTTATCCCTTGCGTGCTTCGATATATTTTTTGCAGCCATTGTTTGGCTTGAATACAAAAGAAAAAAGAAAAAGCATGAAGATATATTTTGAAATATTGTTTCTGATAATTTTAGTTTTTATTTTTGCATATGCCCTTTTTTACTCAGTAAATATTTTATTTGCGCCAGGCGCGCAGCAAGGCGAAGCATGTTTTGGCCAGAATTGTTTTTTTGTTGAGCTGGCAAAAACAAATGCAGAAAGGGAAAAAGGCTTAATGTACAGAAAAGAATTAAATAAAAACAGCGGGATGCTGTTTGTTTTTGACAAAGAGGGAGTTTATCCTTTTTGGATGCAAAATACTTTAATTTCTTTAGATATTATTTGGATAAATAGCAACAATAAAATTGTTTTTATTGCTGAAAATGCGCAACCGTGTAAAGGTTTAATTTGTTCTCAAATTAAACCCGGAGTAAAAGCCAAATATGTTTTAGAAATAAACGCAGGGTTAGCAAATAATTTTAATATAAAAATCGGCGATTTAGTACAAATAACCCCAAGTTTGTAATCTGTCTGAATCTTCAGACCATCCCAAGCCAATATCGGTTCGGTAAAACATATTTTGCAGTAAAATATTTTCTAATCTGCCGTAAACTTGTTTTCTGGCGTCTTCAACCGTAACTCCGCATCCGGTAACAACCAATGCGTATCCGGTGTCTCCGGCAATTCTCCAATTTTCATCTACAAGTTTTACGTCTCCCAGGTGTATGCCTTCCAAATTTGGTTTTTTAAAAATAATTGACAAGTCTTTGTAAATGCTCATTTCAGATTTGTCGTCAAAAGGAAAAGGGGGAACCGCGCAAACAATCCCAATTTGAAAGCCCTTTTTAGTTTTTAAATCATAATTTTCTCCTTTGGCAATTTTATATAAAAATTCTCCCCATTCTGAAATTACGCCTTCCATTTGTATTGAAATTATAGGATATCCAAAACGGCAGGTAAATTCCAAAGGATAAATTCCTCTTCCGTTGGCTATGCAATTTATGTCTATGTAGCCTACATACGCGGATTTTTTAATTTCTTCTTTCATTTTTTCAAGAGTTGTTTTAAAAATTGTGTTGGGCCCAGACCAATAAACCAAAGTTCCCATTTCTCCCGTGAAAGGGCCAATGTCTCCCGGAAATAATTTTTTGTGCTCAAAATTTATATTTAAAGGAAAAATAAAATCATTGCCGTTAAAAAACGCGCCAACCGCCACTTCAACTCCTTGGGCAAATTTTTGCAATTGGAAATGTTTTATTTTTTCTCCCAGCACTTTTTTGTTTGATCTTATAATTTCGTGGATGTCTTTACCGTCTTCATCTTTGCCTAAAAATAAAAGCCCCTTTGAATCTGATTGCACAAAACCAGAGGGCTTGTAAACATATCGACCCGGATTTGCTTCTATAAATTTTAAGGCCGAGTCGTGGTCTGAAAAATCCCAATGGGGAAGCGTTAACATTCCCACCCGTTTCATTTCAGACTGCCCGAATTCCCTGTCTTCTTCTAATTTGTCTGTGTAAGCCGAACCTCCCACAACAAACTTTCCATTTTTTCGCAGCTCGTCTGCCTTGGGCCCGAAACCCACATCATCAAAAACAATAACGTCGGCCCAGTCAATAAATTTTTCCCAGTCGTCAATTTTATCCAAAAATCCGTCGTAAACGTCTTTGTCGTTTTCATTTTTTATATAAACTTTTACCTCGTGACCCTCCTTTTTAATTTGCAAAGCCAAATCTCCCGACAAGCTCTCCCAGCTCACAAACAAAAACTTTCGTATTTGTTTTTCAATTACCGGGAGATTAATTTTTACGTTTCCGTTTGCCATTTTTTTAATTTATTTTCTTACTACTGAAAATATATGCGTTTTATAAAAAGATTCTGGCCTGAATTTATTTTTAAAATTAGTCAGAGCATCTTCTCCTCCGCCCATATTCGCCTTTTTGTATCCGCGATTTTTTAGCCAATCTAAGTCTTCAAGATAAAGCGCGTCGCCCAATCCGGGAAGCGAGTAGTCGTGGATTCCAAGCGCGCCATAAAATATATTGCTATTTGGAATCGGCCACCCTGCGTTTATTCCGCACGGCTTTGCATCAACCATAAAAATCCGCGCCTCGGTTGCTCCTTTAAAATTTGAATCAATAAAATTATGATATGGAAAAAGATGCACTCTGTCATTTCCTCCTCTTTGTTTGCGCCATTCGTCAACAATTAGATGCAACGATTTTTTATCTTCATATTCTCTTGCGTCCAACAATACTACTTGGTGATTTTTATAAAATTTATTCTTGGTTTTTCGCAATGAACTCCAATTATTTCCAGAAAGATCGCAATTAAATATTTCAAGATTGTATAAAGGCCAAGTTAAAGTGTAGTTTATTTTTCTGGCTTTTAGTTTCGGCGGCAATGCTAAAATAAAATTTTTATACAATTCGTCTTCAAGTTCAAGGGTTACTTTTTCTATTTTACCAGACTGGAAAATAGAAGTTAAATATTCAATAATAACCGGAATCCTATTGGCCGGACCCGCAATCGGGCTGGAAAATACTGTGCACCCTTTTTTATTTTTTTCTTCAATATTAAAAAGCCCTGAGCCGTCTTTTGATTCTGCAAAAATATTTTTTGAACCTTCTTCGGCTTGGCATTGATACCACCAAAAATTGTGCTCGGGAGCATATCCGTATTTTTTTATTGCGGTTTCTATTCGTAACTGTTCTGACAATGTGTCTTCATAAAAAATCATATTTTACTATTTGTATTTTTCGTCGTAGGTTGAGTATGAAACAGTCAGTTCTTCTCCTTTTTTTATTTTTCGCAAGGTTTTGAAAACCAGCGCTTCATTTTTTCCGTCTCCGATAATTTTTAAATTTGGCTTTTTTGAATTGTTTACAAAAAAAGAAATATCAATTCCGTTTAGTCCGGTTTCAGGAATATAAACAGAGCCGTCTTTTTCAATCACAAAAAAATCATCTATTAATTTCAAAATTTCTTTGTCGGTTTTTTTGAATTCTTTAATTTCAAATTTATGCCATTTGTTATTTTTAATGCCAAAAAATGGATCTTTGCCTTTTGGAATTTCTCTAACCGCATAAACTCCAACGCCTTCTATTTTAGACGGTTTTAATTTGCAGTAAGTATTTTTTAAATTCTGTAAAATTTTTTGTTTTATTTTCATGTCAGAAATTATTTTTTTAGTATACAACATAAAAAAAATAATTCAAAATTTTTTTATACTTGCCTGCCGGCAGGCAGGCAAAAAAAACAACCCGCTTTCGCGGATTGTTTTTAAGAAATTTATCCTGTCGGATGACGGGATTATCTTGAGAAATTTCTTGGAGGCCTTTTTTTTGACCAGCATTCTCTGCAATAAATTGGTCTGTCAGGAGCTGGTTCAAAAGGAAGTTCTGTAATTTCTACTCCGCATTCGGAGCATTTCCAATTTCCTTTGATCATTTCTCTTGGGGCAAAGCCTCTGTCGTTGTTGGTTCTGTCGAACATTTATGATATGTTTTATTTTATTATTAGAATCGACTTTTTACTTATATATTAATTATACTCCTTTTTAACACCCTTGTCAAGGGCTTTATGTTTTTTTAATGAAATGCCATATTTAGGTATATGAAAAAGCAAATCTGGTTAGTGATAATTTTAGCAATAATAATAGTCATTTTGACTGGGGTTTTGCTATGGCCAAAGCCCAAAAATAACAATTCTAAGCCTGTAATAAGCGACATACAAATAACCTCGCCAAAAGCAGGCGAGGAAATTTCTTCGCCGAAAAATCACGGGTTCTATAAACGGAGACGGGTGGACAGCTTTTGAGGCGCAGGCAGGTACTGTGCAATTACTAGATAAAAACAATAGTGTTTTGGGAACAGCCATTTTAGGAGTAGTCGACGAAAATTGGATGAAGCAGTTTAATAATTTTAGGGGGGAATTAAGTTTTATTTCTTCAAAAGATCAAAATGGAACACTTGTTTTTAAAAATGAAAACGCAAGTGGAGAACCAGCAAGAGATAAAACATTTTCCTTGCCTGTAATTTTAAAAAAAACAGAAACAATGAAAATAAAGGCCTACTTTAACAACAGCAAAATGGATCCCGAAGTTTCGTGCAATAAAGTTTTTCCGGTTGAGAGAGAAATACCAAAAACCGAATCAACGGGTTCGGCTTCTTTGGCCGAGCTTTTTAAAGGCCCCACAGAAGTTGAAAAAAATGCAGGGTTTTTTACCAGCATAAATGAAGGGGTAATTCTTAAAAGCCTGACAATTGGCATGGAAAGCGGAACAGCCAGGGCTGATTTTAACGGACAGCTTGAAAATGCGGTGGGAGGATCATGCAGAGTTTCTGCAATAAGAGCGCAAATAACAGAAACCTTAAAACAATTTCCAACAGTCAAAAATGTAATTATATCAATAAACGGAAGAACAGAAGATATTTTACAGCCATAATGAATTTTAAGATATTAAAAAAATCAAATAAAAGCAGGGCGCGGTTGGGATTTATAGAAACAGAGCACGGAGTGGTTGAGACTCCGTGTTTAGTTCCTGTTGCAACGCAGGCGGTTATAAAAACTTTAGAAAGCAAAGAAGTTGAGCAAACAAAATCACAAATTTTAATTTCAAATATCTTTCATTTGCATTTGAAGCCCGGCGAAAAAATTGTTGAGAAAGCCGGAAAATTGCACAAGTTTATGAATTGGAAAAAACCGCTTATGACGGACTCGGGCGGTTATCAGGTCTTTTCTTTGGGCTTTGGAAGAGACTTTGGATTGGGGTCAAAAATTTTGAAAGAACATTCGCAAAAAGGCGAAATTATAAAATTAAATACGCAACCTCAAAAAATAAAAATAAATAATGACGGCGTTGTTTTTCATTCGCCAATAAACGGCGATGAATTATTTATTGGGCCAAAAGAATCAATTAAAATTCAGGAAAAATTGGGAGCGGATATTATTTTTACTTTTGACGAATGTGCGACTCCCTTGGCAGATTTAAATTATGTTAAAAAGTCTTTGGAGAGAACGCATAGGTGGGCAAAGGAATGTTTAAAAGTGAAGTCCCCCTTCGCCAAAGGCTACGGCGGGACGAAGCAGGCTTTATACGGAATTGTGCAGGGTTCAAGGTTTAAGGATTTACGCATAGAAAGCGCAAAATTTATTGGAGGCTTGGAGTTTGAAGGTTTTGGAATTGGAGGGGAATTTGGAAACGACAAAAAAACAATGGGAAAAATGATTGAATGGGTTGTGGACGAATTGCCAGAAAAAAAGCCAAGGCACTTGTTGGGGGTTGGTTATTTGGAAGATATAGAATTGATAATAAAATCGGGAGTTGATACTTTTGACTGTACCGTTCCCACGCATTATGCAAGGAGGGGAATTGCTTTTACCAGCGAGGGAAAATTGGATTTGAAAAAACCAAAATTTTTGAAAAAAAATGAGCCATTGGATAAAAGTTGTGTTTGCAATGTTTGCTTGAATTATAAAAAAGATTACATTTGCCATTTGCTGAAAGCCGGCGAAATAACCGGAATGAAACTTTTAACTTTTCACAATCTTTGGTATTTTAACACTTTTGTAGAAGACATCCGAGCGAAAATTAAGCGAGGCGAAATTTAATTTTAAAAAGTAGACGCTCGACGTCTACGGATTTTGGCTTGACAAGTAGCGATATGTTGTGATATGATAATAATGTGAGCAGGCCGTGTTGCCTGCCGCTGCCTATGAGTAATAGGCAGAAATTTGCACATTGTTTTTTTGGGAGACGAGTCATGAGTAATTGCCGCGATCCGGAAGAAATCAGCCAGATTTACCAGGCAATCATCGCAGGCCAGAAGCTGGTGGAAGCCAGCCCAAGCGATGAGGAGTTGCTTGAGGACTGGGTAAAGTTTTACCAAGACGTTTTCCAGCTCAAGCTGACCTTCAATGGCGCACTCATTGTTCCGGCAAGAAAACCGGGCTTTGACCGGTTGCTGGTGCTCGCTAAAGGAATGACTCCGCAACGTTTGTACGACAAATGTGACGAGCTATTTCCTTCATGGAAGTACACCGACAGCAATTTGGATGAAGTAATTAAGTCCGACCGCACTGCCAAAAACGGCCATTATGCCGTATGGGTACGCAACCGTCAGGAGGCTGATGAAGAAAATTGGAATTTCTCGGCGGACCAGTTGAAGAGACTCGGAACGCCAGAGATCACCCTTGAAGAACGCGAAGTTTACGAGTTGAAATTCTTCAAGGAAACCGACGATCATATGGACAAGTCCAATCGGACCCTTTGCCCCGGCTCTCGCCACACGCTCGGCAATGTCCCGAGCGCGGACTGGGGCGGCGGCGGGTTCGGGGTCGATTGGCACAGCCCCGGTAGTCACTGTTGCCGTCTGCGTTCCCGCTCCGTCGTTTCCTTGCCTGCGTAGGTCGCCATCAGCGACCGAAGCAGGCATTATGGGCCATCTTGCAAACTTGATTTGCAAGATGGCTGTTTTTATGTATAATAATTCTGTGGCAGGAGCCATCTTGCCACAAAAGGAAACTGCTTGCCTAATTCTAACGAATTTTTAAATTCGGAAAACTGCTCCGCGACGGACGGAGAAAAACTCAGATAATTTTGTTAAAAAATTATCGGTGACATGGACGGCATTAGGCAAAAAAACGGGCTCTCGCAACACGAACGGCAATGTCCCGAGCGCAAACTGGAACGACGGCAAGTTCAAGGTCAATTGGTACAACCCCGATAATCACAATTACCATCTGCGTTCCCGCTCCGAAGTCTCTGCATAGAAAGGAGTTTTTAAAAACTCCTTTTGTGTTTAAATTTATGAATAGTCAAAATATAGAACAGTCTGGGGGGGGGGGCTTAATGGGCAAGATTTATTTAATAAAATTATTTCTCTTGATAATTTGTTTTTGGCGTGGAGAGAATTTAAATGCGGTAAAACAAAAAAGATTGATGTAATAGAATTCCAGAAAAATTTAAAGAATAATATTTTTAATTTGCACAATGAACTTAAAAATAAAACTTATGAACATTCAGATTATTTTTCTTTTTATGTTAAAGACCCAAAACTAAGATTAATTAATAAGGCTTGCGTAAAGGATAGAATTTTACACCGCGCAATTTTTAGAGTTTTGTACCCTATTTTTGATAAAACATTTATTTTTGATTCATATTCATGCAGAATAAACAAAGGCATTCACAGAGCTGTTAATAGATTAAATGACTTTGCCAGAAAAATCAGCAAGAATAATACAAAAGCTTGCTATGTTCTAAAGTGCGATGTCAGAAAGTTTTTTGATTCAATTGATCAAAATATTTTAATAAATTTAATCAAGAAAAAAATAAAAGACGAAAACGTAATTTGGTTGATAAATAAAGTTGTTAGAAGTTTTCCAAAAGGACTTCCGCTCGGCAACATAACGAGCCAGTTATTTGCGAATGTTTATTTAAACGAATTAGACCAATTTATCAAACATAAACTGAAAATAAAATATTATATTAGATATTGCGATGATTTTGTAATTCTATCTAATAATAAAAATTATTTAGAAAATTTAATTATTGAAATAAATGATTTTTTGAAAGTAGAGTTGAGATTATTTTTGCATCCAAATAAAATAGAAATCAGAAAATTTAACCAGGGAATAGACTTTTTAGGATATGTGAGTTTTCCCCATTTTAGAATTTTGCGAAAAAAGACAAAAAAGAGAATGCTTAAAAAAGCTGAAAAAAGTTACAACATCGCGACGTTAATTTCTTTCTTAGGTTTGTTGAAACATTGTAATTCATTTGAGCTTACGATAAAATTACTTAAAACATTTTTTAAAATAACTAAAATTAATTTTAAATTAACAAAGAAAAAATATATTTAAATAAAAACTATGGAAAAATATAATTTGCCAAAGTTGGCATACGAATATGACGCATTAGAGCCGTATATGTCAAAAGAAGTTTTGACTTTGCATCACGATAAACATCATGCAGGTTATGTAAGCGCCGCAAATGCTTTGCTGGAAAAAATTGACAATGCCAGAAAATCTGGAGAAATTTTAGATTTTAAATCTGTTTTAAAATCTTTGTCATTTAATGTTGCCGGGCATATTTTGCATGAAATTTTTTGGAAAGTTATGGCTCCTCCCGCCTCCGCTAAAAGCTCCGGCGTGGCGAAGCCCGCGGGTAAACTTGCTGAAGCTATAAATAAAGAATTTGGGAGCTTTGAGAGATTTAAAACAGAGTTTTCTGAAACAGCAAAATCTGTTGAGGGATCTGGTTGGGCGATATTAGCTTTTCACAAAGAACACGGTGAAAATGGAGCGCTTTCAATAATTCAGGTTGAAAAACACAATGTAAATTTTTATCCCGAGCAAACAATTTTACTGTGTTTGGATGTGTGGGAGCACGCTTATTATTTGGATTATAAAAACGACAGGGCAAAATTTGTAGAAAACTGGTGGAATATTATGAATTGGCAAGAAGTTGAAAAAAGGTTTGGCAAGTAGTTCATAATAAGAAATTTTTAGCCGGCGATAGTTTCGCAGATTTTGTTTTATAAAATTTTAAAAAGTGATAAGCAAGGCTCACAAAATGAATTAGCTGAAGACTGGCAGGGGTTTTTTAAGAATTATTGCTGTTTTTCCAACCCTCCAAGAACGGGGATTCATCGCTTCACTTTGTGTTGGCGATCGTCTTGACAAGGTGTTGTTAGTAAAATAAAATGAAGGAAATGAAGGATATGAAAATAAGGTATGGAGAAATTACAAAAGATGTTTTGCTTGTATTTGCTACAGCCGGTGTTTTTACTATAGCAGCAACGTCTCCCTATTTTTTAATAAATTTAACGAGAGCAATCATAAGAGACGGGGGATATAACAAAAAATATCGGAATTTAAAAGAAAAGGTTTTAGCGAGATCTTTAACGGGTTTGAATAAAAATAAAATTATAATATTTAAAGAATCGGAAGGAAAATTTAGCGTAAAATTAACCGAAAAAGGAAAAAAAGTTGCTAGAGAAATTTTATTTGATAACATGGAGGTTGAAAAACAAAAAATTTGGGATAAGAAGTGGCGGATTATTATATTTGATATTCCAGAAAGAAAGGGCAGACAGGCGAGAAATGCTATGAGGTGGAAGTTGCAAAAAATGGGCTTTTTTCAGCTTCAAAAGAGTGTTTGGGTTTTCCCTTATCCGTGCGAAAAAGAAGTACAGCTTATCAGTGAAGTTTTTAAGATAAATCCGTTTGTAAATATCGTTACGGCGGAAAAAATATATAATGACAATAATTTAATGGAACATTTCAGGCTATCTGTTTAGTATTTTAGATACTTTGTATCAGCGATCGCGTTAACAAGGTGGATGATATTTTCCATTGTTTATTGTTTATTGTAAATTTTTAGTTTATATTTAATTAAAAAATGAAAGAAGATATTTTAAAAAAAATGCCAGGAGTGCAAAGAGGTGTTTTACTGGAAGATTATACTACCTATAAAATTGGCGGGCCGGCTAAATATTTTTTTGTTGCAAAAAATAAAAAAGAATTAATAAGCGCGCTGGAGTTTGCAAAAAAAAATAAATTTCCAGTTTTTATTTTGGGCGGGGGAAGTAATCTTTTAGTTTCTGACAAAGGATTTAAAGGACTTGTAATACAAGTCCGAATTTCTAATTTCGAATTTCAAGTTTCGAAAAACGTTTTTGTAGGAGCTGGAATGGGTTTAACAAAACTGGCTTATGCTTGCGCTGAAAAGGGGCTTTCGGGGTTGGAATGGGCAGCTGGCATACCAAGCGCTACAATTGGCGGAGCAATTTACGGACATGCGCAGGCATTTGGAATAAAAATTTCCGATACGATAAAAGAGGTTACGACAATAAATTTAAAAACTTTAGAAATTAAAAAGTTTTTAAGAAAACAGTGCCAGTTTTCTTTAAAAAACAGTATTTTTAAAAAAACAAAAAAATTTGTAATTATTTCTGCTGTTTTGAAACTAAAGGAAAAAAATACAAAAGAAGTAAAAAAATCAATTAAAGAGTTTCTGGACTATAGGAAAAATGGGCACCCAATGAAATTTTCTTCGGCCGGGTCGACGTTTGTAAATCCCGAAGCAAAAATTAAAAATAAAAAATTATTAATAAAATTTCCGGAATTGGTTGTGTATAATAAAAAAGGAATAATACCCGCAGGATTTTTGATTGCAAAGTGCGGGCTGGCGGGAAGAAAAATCGGAAGCGCGCAAATTTCAGAAAAACACGCAAATTTTATTTTAAATTTGGGCGGAGCCAAAGCTAAAGATATTTTAGCTTTAATAAAGCTGGCAAAAAAAGAAGTTAAAAAAAAATTTAACATAAATATGGAAACAGAGGTTCAGCTCATAGGATTTTAATAATTGGCAGGCATAATAAATAATATATCTATGAAAATTATTACAAAAGGGAAAAATATAAACTTGTCTGAATCACTGGTTATTTTTATTGAAAAAAAGTTTTTAGGCCTCAAAAAATTTATAAAAATTTTAAAACGTGAAGATAATCCGCCAGCCGGTGGAGGAAAAACTTTGGCTGAGGTTTTTGTTGAAGCGGAAAAAGAAACAAAACGGCATAGAAAAGGAGAAATTTTTTGCGTAAAATCAAGAGTTTACCTTCCCGGCAAGGAAATTGTTTCAGAGGCCAGAGCCGATGATTTACAAAAAGCAGTTGTGGATGCAAAAGACGGACTGAAGCTGGAAATTGAAAAGTATAAATTTAAAAAAATTGACAAAATCCGCCGCGCGCAGAGAAAGCAAAATCGCATTGAATAAATGCGATTTTTCGTATAAGCTAAATGTATGCGGCGTTTGCCGCCAATATATGTCAATTTTATCAAAATTTTTTGGGGATCCTAATGAGAAGTTTATAAAAAGCTTAGCTCCGATTGTTGAAAAAATAAACTCTTTTTCCGTAAAAGGCCTGCCAGCCTCGGGCTGGGAGCTAAAAAAGAAAACTTTGGAATTTAAAGAGCGTTTGACAAAAGGCGAGACTCTGGATGAAATTTTGCCGGAGGCTTTTGCTTGCGCTAGAGAAGCTGGGAAAAGAACTTTAAACCAGCGCCATTTTGACGCGCAGATGATTGGCGGAATTGTTTTGCATCAAGGAAAAATTGCTGAAATGAAAACCGGCGAAGGAAAAACTCTGGCAGCAACTTTGCCCGCCTATTTAAACGCCTTGGAAGGAAAGGGTGTTCATATTGTTACGGTAAACGATTATTTGGCAAAAAGGGATATGGTTTGGATGGGCCAAATTTATGAAGCGCTTGGAATGAGCGTTGGTTGCATTACCAATGAATCGGGATATATATACGACCCAAAATATGGGTCGGAAATTCGAAATTCGAAATTCGAAATTCGAAATGACGGAGAGTTGGATAAAAAAAGAGACGAGCTTGGTGGATTCAAGGTGGTACAGGAATTTCTGAAGCCTTGCTCAAAAAAAGAATCTTATGCGGCAGATATTACTTACGGAACCAATAATGAATTTGGGTTTGATTATTTGCGCGATAATATGGCATACGAAAAAAACCAGGAAGTCCAGCGTTCCGCCGGAGGCGGATCCGCCTTTGGCGGAAATTTTGTAATTGTTGACGAAGTTGATTCAATTCTAATTGACGAGGCTAGAGTGCCATTAATTATTTCCGGGCAAGCCGAAGACGCAACAGAAAAATATTATACTTTTGCAAAAGTTATTTCAACTTTAGAAAAAATTTCCGATTTTGAACTTGATGAAAAAATGAAGGCGGTAAATTTTACAGAAGCCGGGCAAAATAAAATTGTTAAAAAATTGGGATTTGATCCGTGGCTGGACAACGACATTACCACAACGCATCAATTGGAATCTGCGCTAAAAGCCAAAGCATTATTTTTAAAAGATAGAGATTATACTGTAAAAAACGGAGAAATTTTAATTATAGATGAATTTACCGGAAGAATTTTACCTGGCAGAAGGTGGTCGGGAGGATTGCACCAAGCGGTTGAGGCAAAAGAAGGAGTTGTTGTGCAACCAGAGTCTATTACAATGGCAACAATTACTTTTCAAAACTATTTCAGGATGTATAAAAAATTAGCAGGCATGACCGGAACAGCTTTAACTTCGGCTGAAGAATTTGATAAAGTTTACAAGCTGGAGGTTGTGGCAATTCCTCCCAATAAAGCTATGGCCCGCCAAGATCTTGCAGATAAAATTTTTAAAACAGAGGCCGGAAAATTTACGGCAGTTATAAAAGAAATTGAAGAGTTAAATAAAAAAGGCCAGCCAATTTTGGTTGGCACAAGGTCTGTTGAAAGAAATGAATATTTGGGAAAACTGCTCCAAACAAAAGGAATTGCACACAATATTTTAAATGCAAAAAACCATGAAAGGGAAGGAGAAATTATTGCCCAAGCCGGAAAAAGGGGAGCAGTAACAATTGCCACAAATATGGCGGGTCGCGGAGTGGATATTATTTTGGGCGGAAATCCTTCGATTGTTGAAATTGCAGAGGAAGTAAAAAAACTTGGCGGGCTTCATGTAATTGGTACAGAACGCCACGATGCAAGAAGAATTGACAATCAGTTAAGGGGGAGGTCCGGCAGGCAGGGAGATCCTGGCAGCACGCAATTTTTTGTTTCTCTGGAAGATGATTTAATGCGCATTTTTGGCGGGGACAAAATAAAAGGTTTGATGACCGCGCTAAAAATTCCAGAAGACGAGCCAATCCAGGCCGGAATGATTTCCGGAGCGATTGAATCTGCGCAGGAAAAAATTGAAGGCTTTAATTTTGACGCAAGGCATCATCTTTTGGAATATGACGATGTCTTAAATAAGCACAGAGAAATAATTTACAAAAAACGCGCGTCGTTTCTTAACGATGAACCCGACCAAATGAAAAAGATTATTTCTTTGAGAGTTTTGGATATGCTTTGGCAGGAACACTTGAGTTATATGGACCATATTAGGGACTCTGTGCGTTTGCGAGCATACGGTGGAAGGGATCCTTTGGTTGAGTATAAAAATGAAGGCCACAAAGCATTCGGCCAATTATTGGTGACAATTGACGCAAACATTACGGAAAATATAAAAAAAGCCGGAGAGCAAAAATTTCAAAACCCAATGCCCAAATTCCAACCAAATCCAAATTCCCAAATCCAAAATAAAAACATCGGACGGAACGATGAGTGCCCGTGCGGTTCGGGTAAAAAATGGAAAAAGTGCGGAATGTTGAACGCAGAAGAGCACAAAAGAAATATGACCCGAATTAAATAGAATTTTAATCTTTCGCGTATTACTATTGACACAGATATATCATAAATGATATACTCAAATATAGAGTACAAAGTAAAGTTTTATGAGCGATCAGATGATGGGAAAAGTCCGGTTCTTGAATATTTTGATAAATTAAGTAAAAAAAGAGAGGGAGAAGGTTTTGAAATATATTGAGTACTTAAAATTACACGAAGGTGTTTTAGACGAGCCATATTCAAAGCAAATAAAAGGTAAGATTAGAGAATTAAGAGTTGATTTTTCAAAAAACAGACACAGAATATTCTATTTTACTTTTATAAATAAAAATATAATTTTATTGCATGCATTTTTGAAAAAGACGCCAAAAACACCACTTGGTGAAATTAAGAAGGCTGAACAAAATTATAATGACGTTATAAATAATCCAAAAATCTATGAAAACTAAAAACATAAAAAAAGCAATTGATTTCGATGACTATTTAAAAGAGCAGTTGAAAGACCCTGAATTTAAAAAAGGGTACGACGAATATGGAAGGCAATTAGAAATTGCTTATCAGATTTTGCAATTAAGAAAAAAGAAAAAATTGTCTCAGGCTCAGCTCGCAAAGAAAATTGGAACGAAGCAAAGCAATATTGCCAGGATGGAGTCTGGTCAGCAGAATTTTTCAGTGGAAATTTTAGAAAAAATAGCCGATGCTTTTGGCTGTAACCTGAAGATAGTTTTCTGCAAATAATTTTTAAAATGTCATCCCTCTCCTCGCCCCGCGAGGGGATTTTTTGGTATTCGATATTTATAGGGAACAACTCGAAGGATTAACCGACGGAGGACATCCCGGCTATCCATGATTTACATCGAAAGAAGATATTTTAGCTGATGAACAAGCTTTGAAAACTGGACAATTTGGTAAATCAATTGGCTTTGCCGTAGAACGATCGAAAAAAGTTGTAAAAATAGTTTGATTTGGAAAAATCAGAGTCAATTTTATAATGATTTAGCCAACGGAACAATTGATTCTGAAACAGAAGCAGGAACTTGGTATAACACATTTGATAAAATAGTTTCAACGATTGATCTGTTTTAATATTTAATTCGGTAAGAAACAAAACGCCCGATGACATAAAGGGCGTTTTTGTTTATAACTTTACAAGAGTTGACAGAGTGATTTTGGACTGGACAAGGGTTTATGAGCTGATAGAATGACTTTAGACGAACAAAGGAAAAAATGAAAAAATGCGGAATGCTGAACACAGAAGAGCATCAGAAATTAGTGGCACAAAAATAAGGATTGTTGCACATCTTGACATGGATGCGTTTTTTGCTTCGTTGGAAGAAGCAGGGAGCGAGATTTTTATGGGAAAACCCATTGTTGTGGGAGCTGATCCTAAAAATGGAAACGGCAGAGGGGTTGTTTCAACCGCAAATTATAAAGCGCGGGAATATGGAATACATTCTGCTATGCCAATTTCACGGGCTTGGCAACTGTCAGAAAAAGCAAAAGCTGAAGGAAAGCCAGAAGCTGTATTTGTGCAGCCGGATTTTGAAAGGTATAAAAAAGCTTCTAAAGAAGTTTTTGAAATAATAAAAAAATACGCGAGTGAAATTGAGCCGGCCAGCATAGACGAATTTTATTTTGATTTATCTTTTACAAAAAGTTTTAAAAAAGCAGAAGAAATTTGTAAAAAAATAAAAAAAGAAATAAAAGAAAAGTTGAAAGTCACGTGTTCAGTGGGAATTGGGAGTAACAAATTAATTTCAAAAATTTCTGCGGGGATGAAAAAACCTGATGGATTAGTTATAATAAAAGATAGTCCGCCAGCCGGCGGATCTGAAAAATTTTTAGAGCCTTTGTCAATACGGAAAATTCCGGGCATTGGACCTAAAACAGGAGAAAAATTTAATGCGCTTGGAATTGAAACAATAAAAGATTTAAAAAAACTTTCAAAAGAAAAATTGCAGGAATTGTTTGGCAAATGGGGAACAGATATTTATTTTAAAGCCCGGGGCATTGATGACTCGCCAATTGTTGAAAACCGAGAGGCAAAGTCAATTGGAGAACAAGCGACTTTTCAGCGCGACACTTTAAATTTTATTTATATTGGGGAGGTTTTTGAAAATCTTTGCGCAGGAGTTTTTAAACGTTTTACGCAGTCGGGATTTAAGAGTTTTAGAACAGTAGGTATTACCGTAAGATTTTCTGATTTTCAAACATATACTGCCGCCAAAACATTAAAAAATCCAACCGATAAAGAAAAAGATTTTAAGCTGGAAACGATCAAACTTTTACTGCCGTATTTGGACAAAAGAAAAAACCCAAACAAAAAATTAATTCGCTTAATTGGCGTTAAAATAGAAAAACTTAAATAAAAAATGAAAATATCAAAAATTATAGTTTTATTTTTAATAGTCGCCGCATTTATAGCGGGCGTGTATTTTTCCGCCCAAGGCGGACCAGCCTCGGGCTGGAGAGATAACTTAATTAGATATTTTAATAGTTTTACAAAGCAAGTGCAAGATTTAAAAACTCAGGATTTCGGGAAAATTATTTCTGAAGTTGAAAAAAAAGTTTTTGAGCCCGGACCCTTAAGTATCGGGGGATCCGAAAAGCAAATCATTTTGTTAAAAAGCAAAATAATTTCAGAAACCAATTTGCAACGCCAGCAAAATGGGAATTTGCCGGCTTTAAAAGAAAATGCAAAACTTGATGAAGCGGCCGCAGCAAAAGCTAATGATATGTTTTTGCGGCAATATTTTGAACACGTTTCTCCAGCCGGAATAGATCCCGGCAAACTGGTTCAAAATTATGGGTATGATTACATAGCGGCCGGAGAAAATTTAATTTTGGGAAATTTTGCTTCAGAAAAAGAAGCGGTTCAAGATTGGATGAATAGCCCCGGTCACAGGGCAAATATCTTAAACAACAGGTATTCAGAAATTGGAGTTGCGATAATTAAGGGGACTTATAACAAAGAAACAGTTTGGATTGGCGTACAAGAATTTGGTTTGCCGCTGGCAACTTGCTCCTCCCCCGATGAAAATTTGAAAAGCCAAATTAATTTAGAAAAAAGCCAGCTGGAAATTTTGTTGTCTCAAATTGATGAGAAAAAAAATCAAATTGACGGCGCCGTCCAGAATAATCCGGCTTATAATAAAATGATTGAAAACTACAACCAAGCAGTTGCGCAATATAATTCTTTAGCCGAGCAGATAAAGCAGAATATTGCAAATTTTAATAATCAAGTAAATATTTTTAACAACTGTGTCGCCGGAAATTAATTTTTATGAAATATAATAAATTAGTCAGGGATAAAATTCCCGAATATATAAAAAGCAAGGGTGGCAATCCTGTAGTCCATATTGCAGATGACGGTGAGTATTGGCAAAAACTAAGAGAAAAATTACAGGAAGAAGTTGGTGAATTTTTAGAAGCAGAAAACGTTGAGGAAAAAGCAGATATTTTAGAAGTTATTGACGCAATTTTGGATTTTAAACAATTTAATAAAAATGAATTAGAAACCGTAAAAAACAAAAAATCAGGCGAACGTGGAAAATTTAAAGATAAAATAATCCTTGAAGAATCGTAATTTAAAACTAATATGACAATTCTTATATTCTCGAGAATGTAAGAATATTGTATAATTAAAGTATGAAGAATTCAAAACAAATCGAAAAGCATATTAAGGGTATTGCAAATCATAGAAGAATTGATATTTTATTTTTAATTGCGTCCAGTAGCGGAATACCGTTAGATGACATCGCGAAAAGTTTGAATTGCAATTTTAAAACTATTTCAGGGCATACCTTAAAATTAGTTAACGCAGGATTGGTTGATAAAAATTACAATGGGAGGATGATTTTACACTCGTTGTCTCCCTATGGGAAAATTTTTGTCAGATTCTTAGAAAATTTTAAAAAGTTATAGAAACTATTATTCTTGCATTCTCGAGAATGTGAGAATATGTAATGTAATGGTGGGATGATAAAAATTGGAAAATATGAGCATTATAAAATGAAAATAAATATTGGGTCAAAAAATAAAAATAAAATTGAGGCGCTCAGAGAAATTTTAAAGGATTACCCGGATTTTTGCAGCACAAGGGTTGTTTCTATGGAAGTAAGTTCTGATATTTCTGACCAGCCTAAATCTCTGGACGAAACAATTAAAGGAGCAATGAATAGAGCCAGAAATGCTTTTGATGATTGCGATTATAGTTTTGGGATTGAATCCGGTCTTATGAATGTTCCTGAAACTAAAACCGGTTATATGGATTTTACCTGTTGCGCAATTTATGATGGTAAAAAGTTTCATTTAGGTTTGTCTTCAGCCTTTGAGCATCCAAAAGTTGTAATGGATCAAATTTTTAACAATGGTCTGGACGCTAGCAGAGCATTCCACGCAGCCGGATTAACGGATGACACTTATATAGGATATAGCGAAGGGATTATTGGGCTATTAACAAAAAATAGGCTCACAAGAAAAGAATATACAAAGGAAGCAATCAGGACGGCTTTAATACATATAGAAAATAAAAATTTATATTAATATGAAGAAAATAATGACACTTGGCATAATCCAGCAGCAGAAAAAAATCTTGCTTGGAATGAAGAAACGCGGGTTTGGAATGGGCAGGTGGAATGGCTTTGGCGGAAAAGTAAATGAGGGCGAAACTATTGAGGGGGCACTGAAAAGGGAAATGCTTGAAGAATGCAGTATTGTGCCAGAAGACATTGTAAAATTGGGAGTTCTAAATTTTTCATGGAATAATAAAGATGATGTTTGCGAAGTCCACATCTTTAAAATAAATAATTTCAGCGGAATTCCAACAGAGTCAGAAGAAATGCGGCCGGAATGGTTTGATGCAAAAGAAATTCCTTTTAGCCAAATGTGGCAAGACGATATTTTTTGGATGCCGTTATTTTTGGAAAATAGAAAATTTCGCGGCAAATTTATTTTTGATGATTTAGATAATATTTTGGAAAAAGAATTAAGTGAAGTTGAAAGCATATAAAATATGAAAATTGCAATTGTTTCAGATACGCATAATAATTGGGCAAATTTTAAAAAAGCAATTGAGTGGATAAAAAAAGAAAAAATCCAGCTGATTTTTCATTGCGGAGATATTTCCAGCCAGGAAACAATTGACGATGCAAGAAAACTTTTTGAAAATGATATAAAATTTGTTAAGGGCAATGCCGATTATGATATGCCGGACTTGCCGGATTTTATGGAATTGGAAATTGAGAACAAAAAAGTCACTTTTGCGCATTTTCCCGCTGAAGCAAAAAAAATGGCGCAATCGGGTAAGTATGATATGGTTTTTTACGGCCACACACATAAAGCTTGCCTTGCCCGCCGAAGCCTTGGCGAAGGCGGGGGAGGAAAAAGCAAAGAATGCTTGTTAGTTAATCCGGGCGAACTTGCCGGCCAATTTTACAAACCAACCTTTGCGGTTTACGACACAGCCACCGGCGAGTTGAGTCTCAAAATTTTAGAAATGCTATAAAAATGCCAATACGCCATAAGATTGCGGTCGCAGAGCTGTGGAGTATATCTGCTTTTTGTTATTTTTGTTGCTCGAGGGCAAGCGGCATTTTTTTACGGGCTTGATTATTTTGCGAAGCTAAGCTATAATTGTTTTATTACTTTTAATACTGGATTCCCGCCCTTACAGGACCTTCGGCTTTCGCGGGAATGACAATTATATGGCACAGAAATATTATATATTTTTTGGAGTAATTGTCCTGGCAATTCTTGCCGGGATTTTTGCATATCCAAATTATTACAATAAATCAGTTGATTATTTGAACCACAAAATGTCGTGGACACTTCCGCATTTTTTTGAAAAGCCATATGTTTTGGGGCTTGATTTGCAAGGGGGGGTCAGTTTGGTTTATCAGGCAGATTTAAGCCAGACGGCAGATAAAACAGGCGCAATGTCCGGGTTAAGAGATGTAATTGAAAGAAGGGTAAATATGTTTGGAGTTTCCGAGCCTATTGTGCAAATTCAGGGTCAAGACCGGTTGCTTGTGGAGTTGCCCGGAGTTACAAATGTTGAGCAGGCAATTTCAATGATTGGCCAAACTCCATATTTGGAATTTGACGAAGAAAGAACCGCCGAAGAAACCAAACAAATTTTGGATATTATAAAACAAGTCCAGGACGCTCAAACAAAAAAAGAGGACGTTACAAAAATTGCAAATTGGCAGCAAGCTTTGCAGAATCCGTATTTTAAACCAACAGATTTAACTGGAAAATATTTAACAAGAGCATCTGTTATTTTTGACCCGACAACTTATAAGCCTCAAATTCAATTACAGTTTAACGCGGAAGGCGATAAAATTTTTGCAGATGTCAGTGGCAGAAATATTAAAAAGCCTTTGGCGATATTTTTGGATGGAGCTTCTATTATAGACACTAATGGCGATGGAAAAATTGACGGCCAAGATATGTATGCTCCAATTGTTGAAAACAAAATTACAGGCGGAAAAGCGGTAATTACAGGTGACATGAGCACGCAAGCTGCTAACTCCCTTGCGTCTAGATTAAATTCAGGAGCTTTGCCTGTGAAAATTGGGAGTCCGATTTCGCAAGAAACTGTTGGGCCAACTTTGGGAGCTGTTTCTCTTCAGAAATCGCTTGTAGCAGGACTGTTTGGCCTTCTGGCAGTAGTTATTTTTATGGTAGTGTTTTATAGGTTTCCGGGGGTGCTGGCCAGCTTTGCCCTTGTGGTGTATGTGGCTCTGACTCTGGCCATTTTCAAGCTCATTCCCGTAACCTTGACCTTGGCAGGCATTGGAGGTTTTATACTTTCTATCGGAATGGCGGTTGACGCGAATATTTTAATTTTCGCCAGAATGAAAGAAGAAATAAAATCCGGAAAAGGTTTGGCTCAGTCAATTGATGAGGGCTTTAAAAGAGCCTGGCCGTCAATTCGCGATAGCAACTTTAACTCTTTAATTGTTTGCGTGATTTTATTTTTTGTAGCAACCTCTTTTATCAAAGGATTTGCTTTTACTTTGGCGTTGGGCATTATTGTTTCATTATTTTCGGCAATATTCATAACAAGAATATTCTTAATGGTTTTTATTGGCAAGTGGGCCGAAAAAGCCAAATGGATTCTATAATTTAATTATCACCCGTCATTGCGAGGAACGAAGTGACGAAGCAATCCAGAGTTATAGATTGCCGCGTCGCCCTTACAGGATCTTCGACCTGAGGGCTCCTCGCAATGACAATAACCTTTTATGCAATTTAATTTTACAAAATATTCGGCAGTTTATTACGCAATTTCCGGCATTTTAATTATTGCCTCGATTGTTTCGTTATTTATGTTCGGCTTGAAGTTTGGGATTGAGTTTACCGGCGGAAGCAATATGGAAATTAGCTTTACAGAAACCCGGCCTTCAAACGAGACAATCCAAAACGCCTTAAAAAGTTTTAGTTTGGGAGAAATTATTGTAAAGCCAACGGGGCAGAGTGAAGCAATTTTGCAATTTAAGGGAGTTGACGAAACAACTCACCAGAAAATTTTAGCCGAACTAAATAAATTGTCTCCTGCTTCAGAAAAAAGCTTCCAATATATCGGTCCTTCAATCGGCCAAGAATTAAGAAATAAAACCGAGCTGGCAATTGCGCTGGCGCTTTTGGCAATTACTTTATACATTGCTTTTGCTTTCAGAAAAGTTTCAAGGCCTGTAAGTTCATGGAAATATGGAATTGCATCTTTAATTGCTTTGTTCCACGACATCTTGATTCCGCTGGGAGTTTTTTCTGTTTTGGGGCATTTTTATAATGTTGAAATAACCATTCCAATTGTTGCCGCGCTTTTAACCATACTCGGTTTTTCTGTGCACGATACGATTGTTATTTTTGACAGAATCAGGGAAAATATTTTAAGAAGGGGAATGGGCCAGTTTGAAGATACGGTAAACTGGAGCTTGACGCAAACGCTTGGCAGATCTATTTCTACTGTGGCTACAGTAGAATTTGTTTTGATTGCTTTGTATTTTTTTGGCGGAGAAACTTTAAAACATTTTTCTTTGGCTTTGATAATCGGAATTACTTCCGGAACATATTCCTCTATTTTTATTGCCAGCCCGTTGTTAGTTTCTTGGTATAAAAGGGGGGCTTGACATACGGTATTTAATATGATAAACTGTAAATATGAACAAAATCAATTATAAACAAGCATATCAAAAGTTTACCAAAGGTCTTAGCCCGAAAACTAAAGATATTTTTGATCGCAGGTTTGGGGTAAAAACCGGCTCTCCGGAAACATTAGAAGCCATTGGAAAAATTTTTGGCATTACAAGAGAAAGAGTTCGTCAAATTGAAGAGGCTGGTTTTAATCATGTAAGAAAAAACAACAAAGAAGCCATAGACGCTATTTACGCAGATTTTACAAATTATTTTTCAGAACAAGGGGGGTTTAAAAAAGAAGAAAATATTTTGGAAGAATTAGGAGGAAAAACTCAAAAACCTTATATTTTATTTTTGCTTACATTGGGCGAGCAATTTACAAGAGTTTGCGAGAAAAAAGATTATCACTATTTTTGGTCTCATAATGAAAGCCCTCAAACAAAAATAAAAGAAACCTTGAATTCTTTGGTTTCTGAAATGCAAAAAATTGGAAGCCCCATTTCTGGAAAAGATTTTCACGAGAAGGTAGCTTTAAAGCAAAGGCTTTCAGAACAGGCAACTTTGTCTTATTTGGAAGTTTCAAAAAGAATCCAGCCAAACAAAGAGGGAGCCTTGGGATTGATTGAGTGGCCGGAAATAAAACCAAGAGGGGTAAAGGACAAAGCATTTTTGGTTTTTAAAAAACACGGAAAGCCTTTGCATTTTACAGAGGTCGCAAGCTTGATAGACAAAATGGAATATAATTTGCCAAACAAAAAAACTTATCCTCAAACAGTCCATAACGAACTTATAAAAGACGCAAGATTTGTTTTGGTGGGCAGGGGAACTTACGCGCTTAGCGAATGGGGATATGTTCCGGGAACAATTAAAGATATAATTACAAAAGTTTTGAAAGAAAATAATGAGCCGCTTCATAAAGATTTGGTTGTGGAAAAAGTTTTGGCTCAAAGATTGGTTGCAAAAAATACCGTGCTAATGAACTTAAACAATAAAAAGCATTTTGCAAAAGATGCCAATGAAAAATATTTCTTAAAGGGCGTTCAAGGAAAAGTACAAGCAGTGTAATTAAAATAAAAAAAGACACTCGACCAACTCGGCCGAGTGTTTTTTGTTGTATTATTGAGGATAAAAAACTCTGACTTTGTAACTACGATCGTATTAACAGTGTCAGAGTATGATTTTATTATTGCCAGAAAAGTGTTGATTAGTAAATTGCATTGCGATATAATAAGTAAAGTTGGCGAGTTGATGTATAGATTTGGATTTATATTGTATAGATTTATAAATTGTGATATATTTATGTTATGGAACAAAATAATGATGATTTATTAACAATAAGTGAGGCGGCAGAATTATTGGGCGTTTCTATTATGACTTTACGGCGTTGGGATGAGAACGGCCGGCTGGTTTCAATTAGAAAAAAAGAAGGCGGAAATAGATATTACAGAAAAACGGACATAGAGGTTTTTTTAAGCGATTTATTTGAAATCGCCAAAGATTGGGTTTTAAATGACAGCGATTTACCGGAAAGTTTTTATTGTCAAAACAGCGCAGTATTCCAATCGCGTCTTATAAAAATGGAAACTTTAATGTTGCAAAGTACGCTTGTTGAAAATTTTTCTTCCAAAATTGTTTCTATTGCCGGTGAAATTGGGAACAATTCTTTTGACCATAATTTGGCTCAATGGCCGGATATTCCTGGAATTTTTTTTGCGTATGATTTAAATAAAAAGCAAATTGTTTTAGCTGACAGAGGGTTGGGAGTTATGAAAACTCTAAAAAGAGTAAAGCCGGAAATTGAAAATGATAAACAAGCTTTAAATGTTGCTTTTACTGAAATTATTTCCGGAAGAGCTCCGGAAGAAAGAGGGAATGGCTTAAAATATGTGAAATTTATCATTTCAAAAAATTCCATAAATTTATTTTTTCAAACAGGAAACGCAGTATTAAATTTAAGCGCCAATAATTCTGAATTGAAAATATCTGAGGCAAAAGATAATTTTCACGGATGTTTGGTTTTAATAAAATGGTAATTGAATTAAAAAAAATTGGAACAACTTTAATTTCAAGACAAACCGGCAAAGAAGCATTTTTAGCAATACAGCCTATTTTGCAAAATGTAAAAAGCGGCGAGGCAGTTGAAATTGACTTTAAGGGTGTATTAACTTTTTCTCCTTCTTGGGGAGCTGAATTTTTGATGCCTCTTTTAAAAAAATACGGCGATAATTTAATTTTAAAAAATACACGTAACGGATCGGTCCAATCAACCTTGGAATTTTTGGAACAAATTGAAAACAAAAAATTTATGCGATATAATAAGTAAAGTATGGATGTTTTTACAACGGGTTTAATTGTTTTGTTTGCAATGACGGCGATATTTTATATTGTTTTGTTTTCGTTTATTTTTTATTGGCATCTGGCAAAGATTTCTTTTGTGATTGTGCCAATGATTTTTACTTTTGAATTTTTTGCAATCGGATTTTTTGTTGTTTGCATTGTTTCTATTATTCTTAATTATTTACCCGGAATAATAAGGCTTTTAGGGTTATAAAATTATGGGTTTGAAAATATCAGAACGTTTCTTTTGGTGGGATTGGCTGGACAAAATGGTGCTGGCTGCTTTTTGGTGGGTGCTTTTATTTATTATAATTTTATGGGTGCCATTTTTGCGAGTTTGGTGGTGGATTTTTTTACCATTAATGCTTTCAACACAATTAAAAACTCTTTATTTATGGTGGATTGGCTGGGATTTTGATTATGCAAAACAAAAATGGGTTGTTTTGGAGGTAATACCGCCGAGAGAAGTTTTAACACCAATAAAAGCTATGGAAGATATTTTCGCAACCGTCTGGCCAATTTACGATGGCGGTAATTTTAGAGAAGTATGGTGCGATGGAGAATTGCAATGGTCTCCTTATTGGTTTTCTTTTGAGATGGCAAGCATTGAGGGAACAATTCATTTTTATTTAAGGTTTATGCGCCAGCATAAAAATGTGATTGAAACTACATTATTCGGGCATTATCCCGATATTGAAATACGCGAAGTTCCAGATTATGTAAAATTAGTTCCGCCGACAATTCCAAACGACGAATGGAATATGTACGGGGAAGACTATATATTTACACAACCGGATGCAGTTCCCTTAAGAACTTATGAAAAGTTTTTTGAACCGCAAGGCGAAAGAATTTCTGCTGAAGAAAAAAGAATTGACCCAATTTCCACTTTAATGGAATCAATGGCAAGGCTTGGTCCGGGCGAACACCTTTGGGTTCAATATGTGTTATATCCAGTAACAGATTTTGATGAGCCAGAATGGAGAAAAGTTGGGCAAAAAATAGTAAATAAATTAGCAAAACGCCCGGAGAAAAAAACGACCACTATTTGGCAGGATTTGATTAGTATTTTAGGAATGGTTATCAGGGGTCCGGACAAAGAAGGTGAGAAGTTTTCATGGCCAACCGAAGAAGATGAAGAAACGGGCGAGCGCCAAATTTCATTGACGCCGGGCGAAAGAGAACTTATTACAGAAATTGAAAACAAACTAAGAAAGCCTGTATTTAAAACAGCTTTAAGGGCTATTTATGTTGCAAAAAGAGAAAACTGGAGCGCGCCAAACCGAGTTGCCTTTAGGAATTATGTGGCGCATTTTACTTTGTCTAATTATAATAGGCTTTCCTGGTCAAACCGAACAAGGCCGAGAGTCCATTATTTTTGGAGAGAAAGAAGGGTGTTTTTGAGGGCCAGAAAAATGTTTAGGATGGCTGTTTTAAGATTCCCGACACTTTTTCCAGACAGGAGAGCCGAACTTCCAATTTTAAGCACAGAAGAACTGGCCTCAATGTACCATTTTCCGATTAAAGTTACAGGTATGACAGTTCCCGCATTGTCTAAAATTGAATCAAAAAAGGCCGGGCCTCCGCCAAATTTGCCTGTAGAATAGTAAATAATACTAATCTGCGGATTTTATAACTAATCTACGGAAATTCTAATTACTAATTTGCAAATAATATGGCAGAATTACTTTATCCCGATCTTTCGTATAAGTTAAACGGTATTTTGTTTAAAGTCCATAATAATTTAGGGCAATTCAGGGGAGAAAAAGAATACGGAGATTTGATAGAAAATTATTTGAAGGAAAGTGGTGTGAACTATGAACGTGAAAAAACATTGCCTGTTTCTTTTGAAAATGATCAACAAAGAAATAGAGTAGATTTTTTAATTGAAGATAAAATAATTTTAGAACTAAAAGCTAAAAGGTTTGTTGAAAAAGAAGATTATTACCAAGTAAAGCGATATTTAGAAGCATTGAATAAATCGTTGGGAATTTTGGTAAATTTTCGAAGAAAATATATTACGCCGAAAAGAATTGTAAATTTTTCTTGAAAATTTTATATTTGTATATTAGGATTTTAGTAGATTAGAATAAAATTAGTAGATTAGTATTATTGCCATGTCAAAAGATTTAACATTTATTGCTCAAACAAATTTTCGCAACGCCAACCAAAAATTCGGAATTAAAAAAACCGATCGCCGCCAGCACATGTATGTGATTGGAAAAACCGGAGTCGGCAAAACGGGTTTTTTAAAGAATATGGCCTTGCAAGATATCAATAACGGGCAAGGGCTTGCTATTATTGACCCGCACGGAGAATTTGTTGAAGAAATTTTAGACAGCATTCCTCCTCATAGAATAAATGATGTGGTTTATTTTAACCCAGCTGATATGGAATTTCCGGTTAGTTTTAATATTATGGATGTGCCCGATCCAAGATATAAACACTTGATTGCATCGGGATTGATTGGCATTTTTACAAAAATTTGGGCAAATGTGTGGTCGGCTCGTATGGAATATATTTTAGCAAATTGCATTTTAGCTTTGCTCGATACTCCTGGCACCACGCTTTTGGGCATTCCAAGAATGCTGGTTGACAGGGATTACCGCCAAAAAATTATTAACAATCTTAAAGACCCGGTTGTAAAATCATTTTGGGTTAATGAATATGAAGAGTGGGAATCGCGGTATAGAAACGAAGCTATTGCTCCGGTGCAAAATAAAGTTGGGCAGTTTTTGAATGTTTCTTTTGTGAGAAATATTGTGGGACAAGCCAAAAACACAATTGATATTGAGTATATAATGAATAACCAGAAAATTCTGCTGGTTAATGTTTCAAAGGGCAGAATTGGCGAAGATAATGCGGCTATTTTGGGAGCTATGATTATTACAAAAATACAATTGGCGGCAATGGAGCGTGTTAGAATTCCTGAAGATGAAAGAAAAGATTTTTATTTATACGTTGACGAGTTCCAAAATTTTGCCACAGATTCTTTTGTGAATATTTTGTCAGAGGCCCGCAAATACCGTTTGGATTTGACTATTGCCCATCAATACGTCGGCCAGCTGGTTACCGATACAAGCACTGCTGTTCGCGATGCTGTTTTTGGGAACGTGGGCACAATGGTTTCTTTTCGCGTGGGAGCTTCCGACGCAGAATTTTTGGAGCCAGAGTTTACCCCGGAATTTTTGCAGGACGATTTAATTCGTTTGGCCAACCGCGATATTTACATAAAACTTATGATAGACGGCATTACTTCCAGGCCATTTTCAGCCAGAACCATTACAGTTGCCCCCATTGAAAAAGATAATAAAAAACACGATGAAATTATCAGAATTTCCAGGTCAAAGTATGCCCACACCGTAAAATCTGTTGAAGAAGAAATTAATCGTTGGGCGGCAAATATGGATGTGCCTGCGCGTAATCTTTCTGATATTTCTAATCCGAAAATTTCATTTTCAAATAAACCAAGTAATCCTCGTCCTTCTGATTCAACCCTCGGTCGCAGCCCTACGGGCGCGGCAAAGTTATACGATGTTAAATGTTCAAATTGCGGAAAAGATACGAAGGTTGTTTTTGAGCCGGTTGCCGGAAGGCCTGTTTATTGCAAATCGTGCTTGAAAAAAATAAAAGCTGGGGAAATAAAATTAGACCTGTCTATCGGTAGGCAAGCAAAAGCCCAAGACTTTGACCCTCTTCGCCAAAGTTACAGCGAAACAAATATAACTAAACCAGCAGAGCGAGCCGAAAATAAAACAGAAAAAAATACGGCTTTGGCAGATTTGGGAATAGAGTTTGAAAATAAAAAAGAGCCAAAAATAGAAAATGTATCTTTCCACTCTTCGGGCAGACGACAGGGCGATTCAAGGGAACAGAAACCCGCCTCCGCCCCACACGGCGGGGCTCCCTCGAGGCGCAGAGAAATTAATTTGTCTGAATTAAAAAAAGCGTTAGAGGAATCTTTAGAAAAACCCGAGTCGAAAGAAAAACCCGCCATTGTGAGCCAGCAGGCGAAGCAATCTAAAAATGGCGACGACAAAAAGAATATAATAAAACCCGGAGAAAAAATAAACCTCTAATGTCATTCCCGCGAAAGCGGGAATCTATATTTTAGAATATGCAACAAGAAAATAAAATCTGTCAAAATTGTAAACAAGAGTTCATTATTGAACTCGAGGATTTTTTGTTTTACGAAAAAATAAAAGTCCCACCGCCAACCTTTTGCCCAGATTGCCGAATTGTCAGGCGAATGAGTTGGAGAAACGAGCGCACTTTGTATCACAGAAAGTGCGATGCTACTGGAAAAGATATTATTACAATGTTTGCGCCAGAAAATCCTTTTGTTGTTTATGAAAGAGATTATTGGTGGTCTGACAATTGGGACCAGTTGGCAAGCGCCCGCGATTACGACTTTTCAAAACCATTTTTCCAGCAGTTTAGAGAGTTATTTGAAAAAGCTCCTCTCCCTAATCTTGCAAATTCCAACACAATAAATTCTGAATACGGAAATCACAGCCTTGATATAAAAAATTGTTATCTTTTTTATGCGTCTGCGAGGTGTGAGGACATATCATATTGTGCCGGCGCGCTAGATTCTAAAAATTCCCTTGATTTGTATAAAACCCTTAATCTTATACAATGTTACGATGATACTTTGTGTGGTGACTTAAACCGCGTTTTTTTCTCTTATGATAGCGACGAAAGCGTTAATTGCGCCTTTCTTCATGCATGTAAAAACCTGATAGATTGTTTGGGGTGTATAAATTTACGTAATAAATCAAACTGCATTTTTAACAAGCAATATACAAAAGAAGAATATGCAAAAGAACGCGCCAAATATGATTTGGGAAGCTATAAGGGGCTTACTGACTTTAGGAAAAAATTTGAAGAATTCATAAAACAGTATCCTAGGCGTCATGGGTTTATTCATAAATCACAAAATTGTGTAGGAGATAATATTTTAAATTGCAAAAACGTATATATGGGTTTTGATATATTTGGTGATGCCCAAGACTGTAAATATGTTATGCACGGAGCGGAGTTTCGTGATATTTATGACGGTTATGGTGTAGGCGCGATTTTTAGTGAATCATATGAAATTGTTGATACCGGAGATAATGCCACGCTTAACCGCTTTGCTGTTTTTACACATTCTTGCCAGAATACAAATTACACTTATGCGTGCAAAAACTCTCAAGATTTGTTCGGATGCGTGGGGCTTCGTAGCAAACGTTATTGTATTTTAAATAAGCAGTATACAAAAGAATCCTTCGACGAGCTCAGGACAAAAATTATTGCGCACATGACTGATATGCCATATGTGGATGCAAAAGGGAGAACATATAAATACGGCGAATTTTTCCCAATAGAACTTTCTCCCTTTGCTTACAACGAAACCATTGCCCAGGAATATTATCCAAAAACGAAATCAGAAATTTTGGAAGCTGGCTTTAGGTGGCGAGAACCCGACACAAAACAATATAAAATTACGCTTCAGCCTCAAGACTTGCCAGACCACATAAAAGACGTTCAAGACGACATTTTAAATCAGGTGATAGCGTGCGAACATGCGGCTGGCGGATGCAACCATCAATGCATGGGTGCATTTAAAATTATTCCTTCAGAGCTTGCGTTTTACAGAGCAATGAATTTGGCTTTGCCAAGATTATGTTCTAACTGCCGACACTATGCCAGGCTTGCCCAGCGTACGCCGTTTAAATTGTGGGATCGCCAATGCGCAAAGTGCGGAAAAGAAATTAAAACATCTTATTCTCCCGATCGCGAAGAAATTATTTACTGCGAAGCTTGCTACAACGCCGAGGTGGCGTAAAACGTTAACTTTAAGCGTGGGTTTACTTATTTAAAGTTATATGCTAAACTTTAAATATAGATAATTGTATTTAAACTTATGAAATCAACATTTAAAGCAGGAACATACAAACAGCAACTGGAGTATAAAAGCTTCAGCCCCTTTCTTATTAATAAAACATTTGAATGGGAAGACAAGAAAATAAATATGCTTTTAGAAGAATCGGTGCGTCTTTTGGGTGAACTAAATGCTTATTCCAGTCTTGTTCCCGACGTTGATTATTTTATTCGCATGCATATTGCAAAGGAGGCTACTACATCAAGTAGAATTGAAGGCACAAAAACAGGAGTTGATGAAGCGTTGCTTTTGAGGGACGATGTCAACCCGGAAAAACGTGATGACTGGAAGGAAGTGCAAAACTATATACAGGCAATTAATTTTTCCATAAAAGAATTGAATACGATACCTCTTTCAATGAGGCTTCTTAAATCTGCCCATAAAATACTGCTGACCAATGCGAGGGGTGAGCACAAAACGCCTGGTGAAATAAGAATAAGCCAGAATTGGATTGGCGGTTCAGATTTGAAAGATGCATTTTTTGTTCCGCCACACCCAGATGAGCTTGGAGAATTAATTTTTGATCTTGAAAAATTCTGGCACAACAAAGATTTGCAGATACCACTGCTTATTAAAGTTGCTATGAGTCATTATCAATTTGAAACAATTCACCCGTTTTTGGATGGAAACGGAAGAATTGGACGTCTTTTGATAACGCTTCAACTAGTAGATGCCAAAGTTCTTAAAAAGCCTACACTTTATTTATCCGATTTTTTTGATAGAAATAAGGGTTCATATTATGACTCTTTAACCGTTGTCAGGTCTTCAAACAACATTGAACAATGGATTAAATTTTTTCTTTCAGGAGTTATTGAGACCGCCACCAAGGGTAAACTAACTTTTGAAAAAATAATAGAATTACGGCAAAAATATGAGCAAAAAATAATAAAACTAGGTCGCAGGGCAGAGCTTGGTCAGCGTTTTTTAATCGCATTGTTTTCTCAACCGATCATGAATGTCAATCAAATTGTAAAGGAATTGGATATAACTTTTCCGACAGCCGCAAAATTAGCCGAAGAATTTGAAAAAGCGGGTATTCTTAAAGAAATTACAGGTTTTTCCAGAAATCGTTCTTTTAAATTGTTCGAATATGTAGAATTCTTCAAAAAATAATTTATAATAATAAATAAAGCGTTGCAATATATCATGGCAAAAATTGTTAAAACAAAAAATAAGAAAGAAGTTTATTATAAGTGTAAAAAGTGCGGAGACAAAATCTATTGGAATACAAATAAGCAAATGAATTAACGATATGGATAAAGATTCTGAAAAAAGAGTATGTCAGAACTGCAAACAGGACTTTACAATCGAGCCCGAGGATTTTTTGTTTTACGAAAAAATGAAAATCCCGCCTCCAACTTTTTGCCCGGAGTGCCGGTTTCAGCGGCGTATGATGTTTCGTAATGAAAGAGTGCTTTATAAGCGAAAGTGCGATTTGTGCAGTAAAGATATGGTAACGATTTTTTCTCCAGACTCAAAATTGGTTGTTTATTGTCCCGCATGCTGGTGGTCGGATAAATGGGACGATGGGCAATATTTTTTGGAATATGATTCATCGCGCACTTTTTTTGAGCAGATGATTGAGTTGCAAAGAAAAACTCCGCACATGGCTCTTGTAATTGATTATGCAACTTTAATAAACAGCGATTATGTTAATCACGTTGGAAGTCTTAAAAATTGTTACTTAATTTTTAATGCTGATTTCTGCGAAAACGTCCTTTACTCAACTATAGCGGTACGCGTTAAAGATTCAATGGATTGCCATATGGTTGGCGAATCAGAACTAATGTACCAAACAATTGATTCTGTCGGATATAAATTATTTTTTTGCGAGAGTTGTTCAAATTGTAGCGATTCATATTTTTTAAAAAGCTGCAGCGGCTGTGACAATTGTTTTGGCTGTATAAATTTGAGAAATAAAAAATACCATATTTTTAACAAACCATATACAAAAGAAGAATATTTAAGAAAAATTGAAGAATATAAATTAGACAGCTATGAAGAATTGTTAAAGATTAGAAAAATTGTTGATACATTCTGGTTGCAGCATCCAAATAAATATATGCATAATTCTCCGCAAAATATTAATGCAACGGGTGATTATGTTTTTCGCGCAAAAAATGCGCTCAATTGCTACCAAGCTCGAGAGTTGGAAGATGCGCGATATTGTCAGTTCATAACAATGCCTCCTGCCAAAGATATTTACGATCTTACTGAATGGGGGCATGGCGTTCAGCGAACGGTGGATTCTTTAACTGTTGGCGATGGCGCAGACTTAGTTAAGTTCAGTTGTGGCGCATGGCATCAAGGCACAATGGAAGTAGAATATGGTATGTACAATACTTCATGCAAATATACTTTTGGTTGCATTAATATTAAGACAAAACAATACAGAATTTTAAATAAACAATATTCGCCGGAAGAATACACGGCTTTGCGCGCGCGGATTATTGAAGACATGGATAAAAATCCTTATGTTGATTCTACTGGAAGAGTTTGGCGTTATGGAGATTTTTTACCATACGATTTAAGCCCGTTTATGTATAACGAATCTCAAGCAGTTCAATATTATCCTTTTTCTAAAGAAGAAGTCTTGAAAAGGGGATGGCGTTGGCGTGAACCTGTGGCAAACAATTACACGATTACTTTGCCGGCTGATAAAATTTCCGATAGTATTCACGATGCGCAAGATTCAATGTTAAAAGAGATTTTGGGTTGCGGTAAATGTGGAAAAGCTTTTAGAATAACATCGGCAGAGCTTGCGCTTTTGCGCCGTTTTGAATTTCCTATTCCGCGGTTTTGTTCAGATTGCCGGCATATGGAAAGAATGTCACGCATAAATCCGCCCAAATTGTGGGATCGCCAATGCGCCAAATGCGGAAAAGAAATTAAAACATCATACTCTCCCGAACGCGAAGAAATTATTTACTGCGAAGGGTGTTACAATAACGAAGTAGCATGACCATGTGTGTGGTTTTTTGCCTCGAGGCAAAAAACCACATCACTAAAAAATAAAATGGAAAACCAAATAAAACAATGCCAAAATTGTAAAAAGGACTTTACAATTGAGCCCGAGGATTTTTTGTTTTACGAAAAAATGAAGGTGCCAGCTCCAACCTTTTGCCCGGAGTGCAGGTTTCAGCGCCGGCTTGCTTTTCGTAACGAGCGGAAATTATTTAGAAATGTGAACGCGAGGACGGGCGAGAAAATTTTGACTATTTATCCGCCTGAATCGGGAATTGTTGTGTACACTGACGAGGATTTCAGGTCTGACGTGTGGGACCCGATGGACTATGGCGTTGATTATGATTTTTCCAAACCTTTTTTTGAGCAAATTTTAGAATTGATGAAAAAGGTGCCGCGGCCTGCGCGTAATTATTATGTCGACACCATGGTTAATAGCGATTACAGCGCAAATTGTGGTTATTTTAAAAATTGCTATTTGCTATTTAATGCTGATTATTGCGAGGATTGCGCTTATGGCAACGGTGTTAATTATGCAAAAAATTGCTATGATATCTCGCATTGCATTAACTCCGAGCGCTGTTACGAATCATTTTGGATAATGAATTGCCATCGCGCACATTTTTGTTCGCAGTGCGTTGAGTCGTTCGAAATCTGGTTTTGCAAGGATTGCCTCGGATGCAACAATTGCTTTGGATGTATGAATCTTCGCAATAAAAAATATTGCATATTTAATGTCCAATATACAAAAAAAGAATACGAAGAAAAAATTGCTGAAATGAGATTAAATTCGTGGAATGGAATTGAGGAGGCAAGGAAAAGAGCTCATGAATTTTGGCTAAAAAATCCGAACAAATATCACCAGGGTATAAAAAATATAAATTCTACCGGAGCCTACGTGACCAATTCAAAAAATGTGCGCTATGGATATTTAGTTCGCGAGTGTGAAGATTGCAAATATGTACAATATTTGCAAGAGCCCCCATCCAGTAAAAATTGTTATGATCTTTCCATTTGGGGGGACAATAATCAGCTTGGTTATGAAAGCGAGGCATCGGGCGGGGGAACATTCAATATGAAATTTTTGATAGAATGTTGGCCCAGCATACGAAATACAGAATACTCTGTTTTTTGCCAAAATTCTTCAAATCTTTTTGGATGCGTCGGGTTAAATAAAAAAGAATATTGCATTTTAAATAAACAGTACAGTAAAAAAGAGTACGAAAATCTTGTTGAAAAAATTAAGAAGCATATGGATGAAATGCCTTACACAGACAAAGCAGGCCGAAGGTATAAATACGGTGAATTCTTTCCTATAGAATTTTCACCTTTTGCTTATAATCAAACACTTGCGTATGACCATTTTAAACTTTCAAAAGAAGAAGCGTTAAAGGCGGGTTATTTGTGGAAAGACCCAGCGCCCCAGGAATACCAAATTACAATGAAGGGTGAAGATTTACCGGAAACCATTGAGGAAGTAAATGATGATATTTTAGATGCAATTATAAGTTGCACAAAATGTAAAAAAGCATTTCGCGTTATTAAGCAAGAGCTGGAATTTCTGCGACACGAGAAAATTCCGTTGCCGCGTTACTGTGTGGATTGCCGGCATTCTCTTCGAATTTCACAGCGCCTGCCAAGCAAACTTCATTATCGCCAGTGTATGTGTGATAAGCCAGATCACGGCCACGAAGGAAAATGCACAAATGAATTTGAGACTTCTTATGCTCCAGACCGGCCGGAGATAGTTTATTGCGAAAGTTGCTACAACAGCGAAGTTGCGTAGATATAACACTAATCTACGGATTCTATCCTAATCTACCAAAATCCGAATTGTGAATTAGTAGATTAGAGTTTTTGTAGATTAGTTGTAAAATTAGCATATTAGTATTATATTTTAAATTATGATCTTTATTTATGTGCCGTGTCAGAATTTGGATACGGCTAAAACAATCGCAAAAATTTTGGTGGAAAAAAGAATGGCGGGCAAAGTGGACATTATGCCCACCAATTCCTTTACCCGGGAAAACGGCGGAGTTGCTGAGGCGGCGGGGGCAACCATGATTATTATGACCATAGATAAACATGTTCAAGACATAGAGGATGTTGTTAGAGAATATTACCAAGATGGCGTTTCCTGCATGGCAACAATTTCACTTTACCGCCTGAATCGTGACTTCAAAGACTGGCTTATTGCTTCCACCAGCTGACCCGGCAAATTTTGTTCAGTACAACGACTAATAGTCGTCGAGTTTTGATTATTGGAGTTTTGTAAGTTTTTATGCTATAATAAAGACGAAATAGATAATTATGAATATAGAAGTTATTAGAATAAAATCTGCTCCTATTTTGAAAAAATATGGTATTAAATCTGCCGCGATTTTCGGTAGTGTTGCAAGAGGGGAAGATGGACCGAATAGCGATATTGATATTTTAGTTCGTTTGGGAGAAAGAATGGGAATTTACAAATTTATTGGTCTTCAGTTTGAATTAGAAAATACTCTAGGAAAAAAAGTTGACTTAGTTTCAGACAGAGCAATGAATAAATATGTTAAGCCATACATGGAAAAAGACTTAACTTTAATTTATGAAAGATAACAACATATATTTAAAAAACATTATTGATAAGGCGAGAGAAGCGTCAGAATTTTGCGATGAAATGTCGGAGAAAGATTTTTTAAATGACGCTAAAACCCAAAGTGCAGTTATTATGAAATTAATTGTTATTGGCGAAGAGTCAAAAAAAACTTCCTGAGGAAATTACTTCAAAGATTGATCTGCCGTGGAAAACGATCGTAGGCTTTCGCAACATGGCGGTTCACGAATATTTTGATATTGATTTATCACAAGTTTGGGACACAATCCAAATGGATATTCCAGATTTGATTAACAAAATTGAGGATTATTTAAAATAAGAAAACATTAGCCGTCCTATCGGGCGGCTTTTTTGATTGTTTATCGTCGCCTTGAAGAAAACGCATAAAAAAGTTATTATGAAGTAATTAAAAATTCAGGCGAAACATGAAAGAATCTGAAAAAAGAATATGTCAGAACTGTCATAATGAGTTCACTATTGAGCCCGACGATTTTGTGTTTTACGAGAAAATGAAAGTGTCTACGCCCACATTTTGCCCTGACTGTCGATTTCAAAGAAGACTGTCATTTCGGAACAACAGGGTTTTTTACAAACGCGAGTGCGCGTTATGCGGGGAAAAGTTACTCACGATTTATAATCCCGACCGTCCGTACACTATTTATTGTCGTGATTGCTGGCTTTCAGACAAATGGAACCCAACGGATTATGGGCGCGAGTATGATTTTTCTATTCCGTTTTTTAGCCAATTTAGATCTCTGCAAACGAAAGTTCCCAGAATTAATCTCTACCGCTACAATTTTATAGAAAGCGAATACTGCAACTATGGGCTTGATTTTAAAGAGTGTTATTTGATGTTTGGCGGGCACAGCAACGAGCGAGTATATTTTGGCAATCAGGTGTTTGATTCCCGCGATACATTAGATGTCGCATTTTCAGAAAAAATTGAATTAGGTTATGAAAATTTTGAATGCGCCCGGACAAATAAACTGTTATTTGGCAGTTTTTGCATGGACTGCATGGACAGCCGCTATCTTGTTGAGTGCCGAAACTGCATGAGCTGTTTTGGGTGTGTGGGGCTTACTAACAAACAATATTATATTTATAACCAGCCGCGCACAAAAGAAGAGTATGAAAAATTTATACTTTCCTCAAACTTCGCCAGTTATAAAGCGCATACGGAATTTCTCAAAAAAGTTGAAGAACTGCGGATGGCTGTGCCGCATCGCTATGCGCGCATATACAAGTCAATCAATTCGGATGGGGACGATCTCTACGAGGTAAAAAATGTCCACAATTCATTCAGCTCGCGCCAGTCAGAAAATTCAAAGTATTTATTTTTTATAAGAAATAACGCCAAAGAATGCTACGACAATTCATTTCAAGGTTTTAACAGTGAGTTGCTTTATGAAATTGCACATGGATTTAGCGGATCCAATACGGCATTTGGAATTCGCAACCTTTATAACCAAGACAGCCGATACAATGAAGAATGCCAGAATTGCCAATCGATCTTCGGTTGTGAAGGTTTACGAAAGAAAAATTACTGCATTTTGAATAAACAATACAGCAAAGAAGAATACGAAACTTTGATTCTAAAAATTATCAAGCACATGGAAGAAATGCCATATATTGATAAAAACGGCAGAGTATATAAATATGGCGATTTTTTCCCGAGCGATTTGGCGCCCTTTGCCTACAACGAATCCATTGCTCAAGAGTATTATCCTCTTTCAAAAGAACAGGCGTTGGAACACGGGTATTTATGGAAGGAAATTGAAGAAAGAAATTATAATATAACTATGCGGAATGAAAATATCCCAGACGATATTAAAACAGTTGGCGATGACTTTGTAAATCAGATGATTGAGTGCGGCCATCAAGGAAAGTGTTTAGAGCAATGTACTGAGGCATTCCGCGTAACGTCTCATGAGCTTGAATTTTATCGACGAATGTCGCTACCCTTGCCACGCTTTTGTCCAAACTGCCGTCATTACCAACGCATTAATCTTCGGAATCCATTAAAGCTTTGGCACAGGAAATGTATGCGTGAGGGTTGTCAAAATGAATTTGAAACATCATATGCTCCAGAGCGTCCAGAAATAATTTATTGTGAAAGTTGCTACCAACAAGAAGTAGTATAATTAAACTATAAAACTTATGGCAGAGCAAAAACAAAATAGAATTCGCAGATTTAAATTGGCGCCTCCGCCACCGGAGTTGCCTATTTATGGCACGGTAGAACCCGAAGAATGTTCTTTTATTGGCAAAACCAACTACGAGGCGGCTTTACAAGAACAAAAGTTTATTTTTGGAATTAAGAGAGTAGACAGGCGCAGGCACGTGTATGTTGTTGGAAAAAGCGGGGTGGGAAAATCAAAACTTTTAGAGCTTTTTGTGCGCCAAGATATTGGATACCGCCACGGCATTTGTTTTATTGACCCTCACGGAGATGTTATTGAAGAAATTTTGCATTTTATTCCAGAAAACCGAATAAATGACGTGGTGCTTATTGATCCTTCTGATTCCAAATTTCCAATTTCTTTTAATCCTTTGGCCAATATTGATCCGGGTTTTAAGCATCAGTTAACGCAAGGTTTAATAGAAGTTTTGGAAAGGCAATTTGGCGCCAACTGGACGCCCAGGCTTGAGCACGTTTTTCGTTTTACTTGTTTGGCTCTTTTAGATTATCCGCACGGAACTATGCGAGGCATGATTTCTATGCTCACCGACAGAAATTATCGCCAGCTGGTGGTTGAATATATTCAAGACGATATGGTGAAACGCTTCTGGGCCATTGAATTTGCCGACTGGTCCGAAAAATATGACACAGAAGCCATTATTCCGCTGGTAAATAAACTGGCGCAATTTTTGAGCGATCCGGCTTTGCGGGGAATTTTTGGACAGGAAGAAAATAAAGTTGATTTGGAAAAACTAATGAATGAAGGAAAAATTATTTTAATTAATTTATCCAAAGGAAAACTGGGAGAAGAAAATGCCAGCTTTTTTGGCTCAATGTTTATTACAAAAATAAAACAGGCAGGCATGGCGCGAGCATCTTTGCCCGAAGACGAAAGAAAAGATTTTTATTTGTATGTTGACGAGTTTCATAATTTAATGACTGAAACTTTTGAAAACATATTGTCGGAAGCCCGAAAATACGGCATTTGTTTGACAGTTGCTCACCAATATATGGGCCAGCTTATTCCTAAGGTTCAGCAGGCGGTTTTGGGAAATACGGGAACCATTATTGTGTTCCGCGTGGGTGGTGAAGACGCTGTAAAGTTGGAGCCGGAAATGGCGCCAATATTTGGAGTCAAAGATATGGTAAACTTGGGTGTTCAAAATTTTTATATTAAAGAAACAATTGACGGAGAAGCCTATGATCCTTTTTCTGCAGAAACTTTAAAAGTTATGCCCCCAACCCACAAGTCTTTTAAAAAAGAAATTATTGAGCAGTCGCGCGCGAAATATACTATTTCAGCAGAAGCCGCAAAAGAACTTATGCAAAAAGAAGAGTCAAAAATTATGAGAAGCTCCCACGAAAAATCCATAATTGAGGGTAAGGGCAAAGGCCCCGCCTCCGCCCCGCAGGGCGGGGCTTCGGCGGGCGATGCCGGCGAGGCAAAGGATTCTGAGCGGGAAGAACCGCTAATCTAACGTAGTAGTGTCATTGCGAGCCCCGTCGTAGCGGGGCGTGGCAATCCAGAGTATGACCAAAAAATAATCAGGTTAACACATGTTAACCTGACAGTAGACGTGACAGTACAAATAACAGTGGAAATAAAATGAGAAAGCTAAGTGAAAAAAATATTAGGAAAATAACAAAAATGGGCAAAGGCCAAACCATGGGAGTTACTTTGCCAATCGAGATTATGGAAAAGCTGGGCTGGAAAGAGCACCAGAAAGTGGTCGTAAGTTTGAAAGGAAAAACAATTAACATTAAAGACTGGGAAAAATAAAAATATGAACATCGAAGCGCGCCAATGCGAAAAGTGCCATAAAGATTTTACCATGCAGGCAGATGATATTCCGTTTTATGAAAAAATGGATTTGCCTTTGCCAACAATGTGCCCTTTTTGCCGGTTCAAATATCTTTTGGCTTTTTGGGTAAACGGAAGGTTCAGGATAACAAAGTCTGCGCTAAGTGGAAAAACAATCATAACTGTTATTCCGGAATCTGTACCCTTTCCCATTTACGAGCGCAACGAATTTGTGTCAGACGAGTGTGACCCCCTTACATGCGGAAAAGAATATGATTCTTCAAAGCCTTTTATTGAACAGATTACAGAACTGCAATCAAAAGTTCCGCACCCTCATAATGTGGGAGCAAAAAATATTAATTGTGATTGGGCAGATGATGTTTGGGAATCGAAAGATGCTTATCTTACGCGTTCGTGTTTAAAAGTTGATACTGTTAATTATGGATATCGCATCATGAATTGTAAAAATTGTGTTGATGTGACTTTTTCTTTTGATTTGGAACGCTGTTATGATTGTTTAAATTGCTTTAAAAGTTATAACTTAAATTATTCTTTTAATTCCCGCGATTGCATGGACAGTTTCTTTTTGTACGACTGCAGAAATTGCCAGAATTGTTTTATGTCCTGGAATTTACGCAATAAAAAATACCACATTTTAAATCAGCCATATTCAAAAGAAGATTACGAAAAAAAGCTTGAGGAATACAACTTAAAATCGCGCGCAACTGCTGAAAAATTGAAAAAAGAATTTTGGCAGCATATCGGAAATGATGCAATACACCGCCAAAATTATAATATTCAGGCAGTAAATTCTACGGGAAATTTTCTTGAAAATGATAAAAATTGCCAAGAATGTTATTTTATTCAAGAATCAGAAAACTGCAGATATATTTTTAGAGGATACAAAAATAAAGAAACTATTGATAGTGTTGGTGGCTTGGACACTGAGAAAGTTACGTTGGGATCGATTGACCAAATCGCCTACAATAATTTGTGCTGCCTTTACACAACAAATTGTCGTTATAGTTACTATTTAGACAGTTGCGAGGAAACAGAATATTGTTTTGGTTGCGTGGGGTTACGCAAAAAGAAATATTGCATTTTAAATAAGCAATATACAAAAGAAGAGTATGAAAATTTGGTTGAAAAAATTAAGAGTGATATGAAAAACAGGGGAGAGTGGGGAAAATTTTGGCCGCTTTCATCGGCATACTGCGGATACAACCTTTCTTTGGCTCATATGCAGTTTCCAATGACAAAAGAAGAAGCTCTTAATTTTGGCGCCAAATGGGAAGAATCTGCCGAGCCTCATTACGACAGCATAATAAACGCAGATACTTTGCCAGATAATATTGATGAAGTTAAAGATGATATTATAAAACAGAGAATTTTGTGCCCCGAAACAAAATTGAGTTATAATATTACCAAAGAAGAATTGCAATTTTACCGCGAGCGCGGCATTCCGCTTCCGCAAAGGCATTTTGATTGGCGAACTTTAGACAGATACAAGCCATTTAGTTTGATGACAGCTTTGCAAAGAGGAAGCTGTGTTTATTGCAACAAAGAAATAGAGCATTATTATGATCTTGAACTTGAATTTCAAAAAATAGCTTGCCTTGAATGTTACCAACGAGAAGTAGCGTAAAATACAGTTTAGGAGACAGCTATAAAATTACGGTTTTTTGCCGAACGGCAAAAAACCGTAATTCTGAAAAATAATAAAATATGGAAAGCCAAATTAAAATTTGCCAAAATTGCAAAAAGGACTTTGTAATCGAGCCCGATGATTTTGCATTTTATGAAAAAATGAAAGTGCCCCCGCCAACCTGGTGCCCGGAGTGCAGAATGCAAAGAAGATTTACTTGGCGAAACGAATGGAAGTTGTTTAGAAAAAAAGATGTTCATGGTAAAGAAATTTTTTCTAATTTTCATGAAGATTCTGCGGTTAAAATAATGGAAGTGGCAGAATGGTATTCTGATTCTTGGAATCCAATGCAATATGGCCGCGAGTATGATTTTTCAAAACCATTTTTTGAACAGTTTAAAGAAATAATGTGCCAAGTTCCCATTATGTCTAGATCGGTCTCTAGGCCGGTAAATAGTGATTACTGTTCTAATGCTTCACAGCCCAAAGACTGTTATCTTACATTTGGTTTATCGTATGTAGAAAATTCTGCATATTCTATTTGGGGTGCCAATTCCAAAGACATTTTTGATTGCCATATTTATAGCGAATCAGAGCTTTGTTATGATTGCGTTAATATTACAAAGTGCTATAAAACTTTATATTCTATAGACTGCGAAGGATGCAATGATGTGATGTTTTGCAAAAATTGCGTTGGATGCAATAATTGTTTTGGATGTATAAATTTAAAAAATAAATCTTATTATATTTTTAATGAAGCATATTCTAAAGAAGATTATATAAAAAAATTAAAAGAGTTTGGCATAACTTCAAGAATTAATATTGAAGCTCTGCGAGAAAAAAGCATTAAGCATTGGATGCAGTTTCCAAATAAATTTATTCATGGCAGGCACAATGCCAATGTTTCGGGAGATTATATTTCTAATTCCAAAGATGCCAGAAATTGCTGGCGAATTATTGGAGCCGAGAATGTTAAATATTGTCAAAATTTTACCATGGGTCCTGCAAAAGATTCATATGACCACAGCAACTTTGGAGATGGAACTGAACTAATTTATGAATCGCTTATTGTGGGTGATGGTGCTTATAATGTGGCGTTTTCATGCCAGTGCTATGTTTCTGTTGCTAACTTGCAATACTGCTTTTACTGCAACAATTCTTCACATTTGTTTGGGTGCATCAGTTTACATAATAAACAATATTGCATTTTAAATAAGCAATATACAAAAGAAGAGTATGAGGCGCTGGTTCCAAAAATTATTGAGCATATGAAATCAACCGGCGAGTATGGAGAATTTTTCCCGGCAGAGATGAGTCCGTTATCATATAATGAATCGTTTGCTGGCGAGATTTTTCCGCTCACAAAAGAAGAAGTTGAAAAACGCGGGCTTGTTTGGCGAGAACCAAAAGAAAAACAATTTAATGCGACAATGTCCAGCAATGATGTGCCAGATGACATTGCAAATGTTGACGAAAGCATTACTAAAGAAGTTATCAGTTGCGCCCACGGAGCAAAATGCAAGCATGAGTGCGCGGGCGTGTTTAAGATTACGCAACAAGAACTTCGTTTTTATAAGTTGCTTAATATTCCTTTGCCTCGCATATGCCAAAACTGCCGGCATTATGCGCGATTTGCCTGGCGCAATCCAGCCAAACTCTGGCATAGGAAATGCATGAAACCCGGGTGCACTAATGAATTTGAGACCAGTTATGCTCCAGACCGCCCAGAAATTATTTACTGCGAGCAGTGTTACAATGCCGAAGTGGCGTAGTTGGTAAAAATATTCTATAATAATTTAATATGAAAACTTTAAAAGATTTTAGTGTGGCGGATAAGCGCGTTTTAGTGCGGTGTGATTTTAACGTGCCGTTGGATGAAAAAGGAAATATTTTAGACGATTTTAGAATTCAAAAAACCTTGCCGACAATAAAATATTTAATTGAGCATAAAGCAAAAATTATTTTAATGAGCCATTTGGATCCTAAAAGCACGGGCGTGGCTGATAAAAAATATAATTTAAATAATGTGGCGCAAAGATTGGGCGACCTTCTAAATATGACGATAGAAAAAGAAGATGATTGCACGGGGCCAGATGCGGAAAGCGAGTCAAATAAACTGGAAACTGGAAAAATTTTATTGCTGGAAAATTTAAGATTTCATAAGGAAGAAACCCTTCAACCTGGTTCAGGGCAGGCAGAAAACGATTTGGATTTTGCAAAAAAACTTTCGTATTTGGGAGATATTTATGTAAACGAAGCTTTTTCAGTTTGCCACAGAAGTAACGCGTCGGTTAGCCTTGTGCCGCAATTTTTACCAAGCTGCGCGGGATTATTGCTGGAAAAAGAAATTGAAGTTTTAGAAAAGATTTTAGGAAAATCCCTGCCTGCCGGCAGGCAGGCCGAAAAGCCGATGGTTGCTATTATTGGCGGGAAAAAAGTTGAAACAAAATCAAAATTTATTGATAAAATTTCAGAGGTGGCGGATTTTGTTTTAATTAGCGGGCTTCTTGCAAAAGAAGTTGTAGAAAAAAACATTAAATTTAAATATCCAGAAAAAATTATATCGCCGGCCGGCCAGCTTGATTCATTGGATATTAATGAAGAGTCTGTAAAATTATTTCAGGCAAAAATTGCAACGGCAAAAACAATTTTATGGAATGGGCCTTTTGGAAAGTTTGAGGATGAAAAATACGCAAAAGGAACTTTGGCAATTGCAGAAGCAATAATTAAAAGCAACGCATTTTCTGTTGTCGGGGGAGGCGAAACTGTTGAATTTTTACAAAAACAAAGTATGATGGACAAGTTCAGCCATGTGTCAACCGGAGGCGGAGCAATGCTGGCATATTTATCGGGAGAAGAATTGCCGGGAATAGAGGTCTTGAAATAATTTTATAATTTTTAATTTTGTAATTTTATAAATAATGTCTTAATTTTTTGAAATTGAAACATTTAAAAATTATTTAAAAATTAAAAATTGGAAAAATTTAAAAATTCGCGATGCAAAAGATAAAAAACATACAACTTGCGGCAGACAGGATAAGAAAAGCGGTCGCCAACAACGAGCGTATTATTTTGTATGGCGACTCTGATTTGGACGGAATATCTTCGGTTGTAATTTTGGAAGAAGCAATTAAAAGTTTGGGCGGACACATTGATGTTGCTTTTTTTCCGGACAGGGAAAAAGACGGCTATGGAATAAATTTACGGGCGCTTGAAATGTTAAAACAAAAAGCTCCGGCTCTTTTCATTACATTAGATTTGGGAATTGGAAATATAAAAGAAGTTGAAATTGCGAATAAACTGGGTTTTGAGGTGATAATTGTTGACCATCACGAAACATTGTTTGGCATTCCCGCGGCTGCCATAATTGTCGATCCAAAACAATTGGAAGATGATTATCCGTTTAAGGGTTTGGCAAATGTCGGAGTTACTTACAACCTTTGCATGGAATTATTGGGAAAAAATATTTCGCAAAATTTAATGAACAGTTTTTTTGAGCTGGCAGCTTTGGGCACAATCGCGGATATGGTTCCGCAGGTTGAGCAAAACCAAGAAATAATTGAAAAAGGCTTAAGATCGCTAAAAAATACTTTCCGCCCCGCGCTGAGGGCGTTTTTGGAAATTTTAGGAAACGGTGAAGTTTTTGAAGGTTCTTTGCCAAAAATAATTTCGGCTTTAAATGCTGCCGAATCATTAAATTTTGAAAACGAATCTTACGAGCTTTTAACAGGATCCGACAATAAAAAATGCAAAGAGCTTGCGGAAATGCTTTTAGGCAAAAATTTTAATAAACAGCTTCAAATTAAAAACATAGTAGAAGAAGTTGAACGGAGAATTTCTAAAAAATCGGAACAGGCAATTATTTTTGAGGGAGATCCGGCATGGCACTTAACTTTGGCGGGGTCCGTTGCCTCAATAATGTGTTCAAAGTACAAAAAGCCGGTTTTTATTTTTAAAAAAATGGATGAAGAATCCTGCGGTTCGGTTAGAAATCCAAAAGGAACAAATTCGGTTGAGGCAATGAAGACCTGCGCCGATTTTTTAATAACTTACGGCGGGCACGCGCAGGCATCGGGGTTTCGCGTAAAAAATGAAAATTTAAAAAAATTGGAAAGCCGCCTCAATGACTTTTTCAAAAATTGACAATAGTTTTTAAAAATGTTAATCTGAAATTGCCTTAGCAAGGCGGGTGATCGCTCCCGAAAGGGGGAGGAAAGTCCGAACACTTCCTTAAATTTTAAGGAGAAAGGTAGCGGGTAATTCCCGTCCACGGCAACGTGCGAGGTGCGAACAGTGACGATACCCCCGCTTAGCGGGGGAGTGAAACGGCTAAATCCTTACCCAAGTGCAAGAACAAAGCCTATATCATTGTTTCATCAGTGAAAAGGGTTAAAAGTAGTTCGCTTGACTCTGGCAGTAATGTCATGAGCAGACAGATGATCACATAATACAGAATTCGGCTTACAGCCTTGCTAAGGCCTGCCTGCCGGCAGGCAGGCAACAAAAAAATCGTCTCAAACTTGTTGAAGGACGATTTTTTTGTTAAGATTAACCCAGTTAAATAGCCCTTTGGGCTAATTTTTTAAATTTTTTAAAAATTATTTAACTGGGTAAACATTATTATGCGTCGCAACTTTCTTAATTCGCAAACAAAAAGCATCAGTTCTGCTTCCTTAATCCTGGCGGTTTCCTATTTGGCAAGCGCTGTTTTAGGTTTACTGAGAGACCATTTGCTGGCAGGGACTTTTGGAGCCGGAAACGAACTGGACATTTATTATTCGGCATTTACTGTTCCGGATTTTATTGCTTTAATTTTAATTTTTGGAGCAATTTCGGCGGCCGTGATTCCAATTTTTAGCGGATATTTATTAAAGGACAAAGAGGAGGCGTGGAAATATGTTGCAACTTTGTTAAATGTTTTTCTTGGATTTTTAATTATTATTTGCGTAATTTTAATAATTTTTGCGCCGGCGATTGTTTCCATAACAGCACCCGGTTTTTTGGGCCACAAAAAAGATTTGGCGGTTATGCTAATGCGCATTATGTTTTTAAGCCCGATAATTTTGGGGGCTTCAAATTTAATAAGCGGAATTTTGCAAGTTTTCCACAGGTTTTTGGTAACAGCTTTAGCTCCTTTGCTTTATAATTTGGGAATAATTATCGGCATTGTTTTCTTTGTGCCAAAATTCGGTTTGGTCGGGCTTGCCTTTGGAGTGGTGCTTGGAGGCGTTTTGCATTTGACAATCCAGCTGCCATCATTTTTACATTCGGGATTTAAATATCGGTTAAATTTTAATTTTAGAGATCCCGGAATTGTAAAAACAATAAAACTTATGGCGCCCAGGTCTCTTGGTTTGGGAGCGGGACAATTAAACACAATTGCCACCACAGCCATTGCTTCCACTTTAATGGCCGGATCTATCGCGGTTTTTAATTTGGCAAATAATTTGTCGTTAATTTTTATCAATGCAATTGCCGTTTCTGTTACCACCGCCGCTTTTCCTTCAATGTCTATGGCTTTTTTAAAAAATGAAGGCGATGAATTTTTAAATAAATTTTCCAGCATTTTTAGGCAGATGATTTTTATAACAACTCCTTTGGCTTTACTAATTTTAATTTTGCGCGCGCAAATTGTAAGGGTTGTTCTGGGAGCAGGCCGTTTTGGCTGGGCCGACACAAAACTAACCACTGCTTGCCTTGGAATATTAGCTTTTAATTTGATCGCGCCTCAGCTGATTTTGTTTTTATCTAAAACTTTTTACGCCGCCCACAACACAAAAATTCCGGCAATAATCAGCGGAGCAACAGTTGTTTTTAATATTTGCCTAAGTTTATTTTTGGTGTGGTTCATAAAAGTTTCACCCGGATTTTATATATTTTTGCAAAACTTTTTACGGTTGGGAGGAGCCCAAAATGTTGGAGTTATCGGTCTGGCGTTGTCATATTCAATTTCAGGAATTTTACAAACTTCTTTGCTATTGTTTATGTTTTATAAAAAATTTCCAAATTTAAAAATAAAAGAAATTTTAAATTCTTTATACAAAGTTTTGATTGCCAGCGCAATAATGTTTACCGTAACTTTTATTGCAAGGCAAATTTTAGGTTCGGTTGCAAACTTACAGACCTTCTGGGGCGTATTTTTCCAGCTTGTAATTTCTGGCATAATCGGCGTTGCCACTTACGCCCTTGCCACACACCTATTAAAATCCCCGGAAAACAAAACTATTATTGATTCGTTGTTGAAAAAGTTTGTCTACTCGGCAAAATAAAATGCAAGAGCAGTAATTCGCTCAAACACGTCTGAGCGAATATTAACCAGCCCAAAAAGGCTGTTTTTTCTTTGACTACTTTATGCTAAAATTATATGATTAGTTAATATGCTGGGCGCAATAAAAATAAAATCAAGTGTAAAAAATCAAGGGAGAATCTATACTCCTAATTTTATAGTAAAGAACATACTTGATTTGTCGGGCTATCAGAATGATATTTTAAAAAAGAATATAATTGATAATAGCTGTGGAGACGGAGCATTTTTGCAGGAAGTGGTAAATAGATATTGCGAATCATTTTTGGTTCAAAATAAAAATTTGGAAGAATTGAGAGAGCAGTTACAAAAATATATACATGGTATTGAGATTGAAGAAAAAGAGGCTGAAAAATGCATTCAGAATTTAAGCAGCGAAGTCCAAAAATTTGGGATTTATGATGTAAAATGGGATATTATTTGTGCAGATACATTAGATGTCAAAATTTTCGATGGTAAAATAGATTTTGTTGTAGGGAATCCTCCATATGTAAGAGTGCATAATTTAGCTGAAAGTTATAACAAGGTTAAACAATTTTCTTTTAGTCAAAATGGAATGACGGATTTGTACATTGTCTTTTTTGAAATAGGATTTAGAATGATAAACAAGACGGGAAAAATGTGCACGATAACTCCAAGTTCCTGTCTTAGAAGTAAGGCCGGAGATAATTTCAGAAAATTTATTTTTCAGGAAAGAAATTTAAAAGCAATTGTTGACCTCGGCCATTTTCAGCCGTTCGAAGCCACGACATATACAATGATAACTTTGTTTGAAAACGGTAGTAAAAATAATTCAATAGAATATTACGATTATAATGAAGAAGGAAAAAATCCAGGCGAGAAAGAGTTACTATCTTATTCAGATATTTTTGTAAATGGAAAGATACATATTTCAAAAAAACACAGCCTATCGTTACTACATAATTTGGAGAATTATAATAATAGCGTTTCAAATAATATTTCGGTAAAGAATGGTTTTGCGACTCTTGCGGACAGTGTGTTCATTGGAGATAAAAACTTCAAAGGATTAACAATTGATATTCTCAAGGCATCTACTAATAAATGGTATAAGTGTATTTTTCCATATGATTTAGGTGGGAAGCCATTAAATATTTTAAATATAAAGAAGCATTCTGATGTTTATGATTATCTTTTAAGTCAAAAAGATTTATTAGAGCAAAGAAGTCTTGCTTCAAAAGATGGGTGGTATCTATTTGGCAGAACTCAAGCCATAAAAGATGTATTCAAAAATAAAATTGCAGTAAATAGTATTGTAAAAGACAAAAATAGTATTAAGATTGAGCAAGTTCCAGCTGGGGCAGGAGTTTATAGCGGACTATATATTCTTTCAGATTTTTCTTTAAAAGAAATAAAAGAAGTGCTGATAAATGATGAGTTTATAGAGTACCTAAAATTATTGAAAAACTATAAAAGTGGGGGGTATTATACTTTTTCTTCATCTGATTTACAAAAATTTTTAACCTATAAATTAAGAAAAAATAATCATGAACAATCAACAATTTTTACAAACAATAGGTGCTTCGCTTAGGAGGTTTTTGCAGACTCATTCAAGAAGTAACGAAAAGCTAAAAGTGCTTCATGCAAAAATAGCCGAGGATATTCAGAGCAGATTAGGTAATTCCTATATGATAAAATCTCTTGGCACAGGTGATGGGAAAGAGGGCGAAATGATTGGACGTTACATCGACAAAACTGTCGATATTATAATTTCTAAAGATGGGAAAAATCTTGCTGGAATTGGAGTGAAGTTTGTGATGAATAATTATTCGCAAAATTCTAATAACTATTTTGAAAATATGCTAGGCGAAACAGCCAATATAAGAGCCAACAAAGGAAAGTATTTTCAGGTTTTTGTATTGCCAGAAGAAATGCCATATTACGACAACACCGGAAAAATACAGAAATGGGAAAAAGTTACAGTCCATAATATTAAAAAATATATCGCGCTTTCGAATGACAATACGGACACATATTTACACACCCCCATTAAAACCCTATTATTTATTGTTAAATTCCCAGCTTGTGACCTAAAACTTATAAAAACAAGAGAAAAATATAAAAAATGTTATTTGAAAAACAAAAATATAGAAATACAAACGTCAAATGTTATCTCGGGTAATTTTGGTGATGCAATAATTCTCAACGATTATAATAGTTTCGCGGAGAAAGTGGTTTACAATATAAAAAGTATATAAAAATTAATTGAGAAATAAAAATTATGGATTATTTAACAATAATACTCATTTTTATAATTACGGGGTTGGGGGTGTGGATTTGGCAACTTTTGAGAGTCAGGGTAAGGCCGGGAATTATTGAAAAACAGGCAGAGAAGATGGCGACAAATAGGCAGGAAGTTTTAAAATTTTTGGAAAATGTGGAAAGAATTAGAAATAATGATGTTGAAAAATTACTGAAAGTTTCCAACGCCACAGCAGAAAGATATTTGGCCGAACTGGAAAAAGAAGGAGTTTTAAAGCAGGTGGGAGATATTGGGCAGGGAGTGTATTATGTAAAAATATAGCAAAGCATAAATAGCTCACCGCGACGAGTTATTCTGACCCCAGCCCCAAAGGCTGTTTTTGTTTTGACTAGTTTATGTTAAAATTATATGATTAGTTAATAAAAATATGAAAACAAATCATAAAATTGTAATCGGCGACTCACGGAGTATGATGGAATTGCGTGACAAGTCAGTCCATTTAATTGTTACATCGCCTCCTTATTGGCAATTAAAAGATTATGGAACGGATACGCAAATTGGTTTCAATGACAGCTATGAAGATTATATTAATAATTTAAATTTAGTTTGGAATGGATGCCATCGAGTCTTGGAAAATGGATGTCGATTGTGTATAAACATAGGAGATCAATTTGCCCGTGCTGTCTATTATGGTCGTTATAAAGTAATCCCGATAAGGACAGAAATAATAAAATTTTGTGAAATAATCGGGTTTGACTACATGGGGTCTATTATCTGGCAAAAGACAACGACGATGAACACAACCGGAGGGGCAACTATTATGGGCAGTTTTCCATATCCCAGGAATGGAATTTTAAAATTAGATTATGAGTTTATTTTGATATTTAAAAAACAAGGTCAATCCCCGAAAATTGATAGGGAGATAAAAGAAAAATCTAAATTAACCAAAGAAGAGTGGAACGAATATTTTCAAGGGCACTGGAATTTTTCAGGAGCAAGGCAGGACGGGCATATCGCCATGTTTCCAGAAGAATTGCCGAAAAGACTCATCAAAATGTTTTCTTTTGTCGGAGACACTGTTTTGGATCCATTTTTAGGAAGTGGCACGACATCTTTGGCTGCGAAAAATCTTGAGCGAAATTCAGTCGGATATGAAATCAACTCAAATTTTATATCAAACATAAAAAATAAAGTTGAAACAAACTCCGCGAACGCTATTTTTACATATGCAAAACAAGATTCTAAAAAATATAATTTTTCTGAAATGGTTAAAAATCAGGCATATTTATTTAAGGATCCGCATAAATTAGATAAGAAAATAGATATAAAAAAATTGCAATTTGGTTCGAAAATAGATGATAGCGCAACACGGGCGAATGAAATTTTTTATACAGTCAAAGAAATTCTTGGTCCTGAAAAAATAAAATTAAACAACGATCTAATTGTTCGACTGTTGGGCGTCAAACCTAATCCAGAAATAAATGAAATCGCGATCGATTTTTTGACAAATAAAATAAAGGGGCAAAAAGTATTTATGAGATTTGATGATTTAAAATACGATAACCAAAATAATCTTTTATGCTATTTATATTTACAAAATAAAACTTTTATAAACGCTCATCTAATAAAAGGTGGGTATGCATTAGTTAATAATGAAATGGATTACAAATACAAAGAAAAATTTAATAATTTATTAATAACCTATGGCAAATAAAATATCAAAAAAGTTTTCGGCAGAATTTGGTAAAAAAGAAAAAGTTCTTAACTACGCCTGTCAAACCTATCAACTATCCCGGCCCAATAAAGTTGGGGCAGTGATGTCCTTAATAAGAGAATGCCAGCCGAAAACAATAAACGAATGGGAAAAGTGGTATTTTGAAAAAGCATTTACTGAAGGCAAAAGTCCTATAAAAATAACACCAGAAATTTTGAATGAATTAGGCGAGCGTTTGTATGAAAAAATTACTGAAGTTGTAATCCCCGAATGGCAGGCAGCATTTAACGAACTATCTCTGGAGGATTGTAAAGATTATGTTTATAATTTAACGGTAAGACGCACTTACGACGGTTTTATACGCGAGAAGTCGGTCGTGAACGATGGGTTGTCGAAAATTTTTCTAGAGGTAAAATTTATTGAAAGCGAAAACGACCTTGATCATGCTGGAGATATAGACTATCTGGGTTTTGTGGATAAATTTGCTTTTGGGATACAAATAAAACCAATTACAGCAAGGGCAAATTTTGGGAATTATTCTGTATCTGAAAGGATGAAAAATAATTTTATTGATTTCGAAAATAAATATAAAGGTAAGGTTTTTATTATTTTCAGTTTAGATGGGGAGATAGGCAACAAAGAAGTATTAAAAGAAATTCAAAAAGAGATAGGAAGATTAAAAAATTTTAAAACTTAAAAATTAATTGAAAAATAAAAATATGGGGAAAATAAATACCGAGTGGCATAAAAAAAACAAAATGCCGAAGAATCCGAAGCTTGAAGGAAAAATTAAATGGCACGAAGGCCACGCGAAAAATTGCAGTTGCCGGGATTCCTTGGGCCTTTGGGCAAAACTCAAAAAATCCAATAAGCTTTGAAATAAAGTTTTGCGGTTAACCCATGTTAACCTGAACCCGCCAAAGAGCGGTTTTTTAGTTGAATAAGAAGGGATTTTTTGATAAGATAACGTTAAATTCAATGCAAGAGAACATTCGAAATTTTTCTATCATAGCTCACATTGATCATGGGAAGTCTACTTTGGCAGACAGGCTTTTGGAATTGACCGGCACTATAGACCCAAAAAAAATGATGCCGCAGTTTTTAGATTCAATGGATTTGGAAAGGGAGAAAGGAATTACCATCAAGCTAAAATCAATTAGAATGGAGTTGGACGAATTGAAAATTGAAAATTTAAAATTGAAAATTCCAAGTTCAAGATATATCTTGAACTTGGTAGATACTCCCGGGCACGTGGATTTTTCTTATGAAGTTTCAAGGTCTTTGGAAGCTGTTGAAGGCTGCTTGCTTTTAGTGGATGCAACGCAGGGAATTCAAGCGCAAACGTTGGCAAATTTGGAATTGGCTCTCGGGCATAGCCCTACGGGCGAGCCCAAAAAACAAAATTTAAAAATAATTCCTGTTGTAAATAAAATTGATTCGCCAATTGCGAAAGTTGAGGAGTCTGTTGAAGAGCTTTCAAATTTGTTGAACATAATGCCAGATGAAATTATAAAAATTTCTGCAAAAGACGGAACAAATGTAATGCAGGTTTTAGAGACTATAATAAAAGAAGTGCCGGCTCCCGCGAATACCGGGAATTCGCGGGAGAGTGTTTTTAGGGCGTTGATTTTCGATTCTGAATATGATTCTTTTAAGGGTGTAATTGCTTTTGTGCGCGTTGTGGATGGAGAAATCTCTGTTAATGAAAAAATTAATTTGATGGCTACAAATACAAATGCCGAAGTAAAAGAACTTGGTTATTTAACTCCAGCATTTTCTGCGCAGAAAAAACTTTTAGCAGGTGACATCGGGTATATTGCAACCGGAATTAAAGAGCCGGGAAAAGTTACAGCCGGAGATACTATAACGAAACTCGAAGCACGAAATCCGAAATCCGAAACAGTTGAACCGTTGCCAGGATATAAAAAACCCGTGCCAATGGTTTTTGCCAGCTTGTATCCTGAAAATCCGGATGACTTTGACACGTTAAAAGTTGCTTTGGGAAAATTAAAATTAAACGATCCGGCTTTGGTTTTTGAGCAGGAAATGAAAGAGGCTTTGGGAAGGGGATTTAATTGCGGTTTTTTGGGAACCTTGCATATTGAAATTATTTCCGAAAGATTGCAGAGAGAATTTGGTTTGAGTTTGGTAATTTCAACTCCATCTGTGGTTTATAAAGTTTTTGATATGAAGGGAAAAGAAATTTTAATTCATTCCGCAACCGATTGGCCAGATCAATCCAGCATAAAAAGTTCTGAAGAGCCGTGGGTGTCTTTGGAAGTTGTGGCGCCGTCTAACCAAATGGGAAAATTAATGGAAATTTTAAAAAGTTTGAAGGGTAATTATTTGCAAACAGATTATTTAAGTCCGGAGAGGGCAATTATAATTTTTGAAACTCCTTTACGGGGGATTATTGCGAATTTGTATGACAAAATAAAAACAGCCAGCCAAGGTTATGCTTCAATGAATTATAAAATGCTGGGATTTAGGCCCGCGAAATTGGTAAAAATGGAAATTCTAATTGCGGGCCAAAAAGAAGAAGCATTTTCAAAAATCGTGGCGGAAAATGAATCTTACAATGAGGGGAAAAAAATAGTTGAAAAATTAAAAGATGTTTTGCCTCCCGAGCAGTTTTCTGTTGCGTTGCAAGCGGTAATCGGCGGCAAAGTAATTGCAAGAGAAACAATTAGTTCAAGAAGAAAAGATGTTACAGGATATTTGTATGGCGGAGATGTGACAAGAAAAAAAAAGCTTTTGGAAAAACAGAAAAAAGGAAAAAAATTGATGAAGCAAAAGGGGAAAGTAAATGTTCCCACAAAAGCTTTTTTGGAAGTTTTTCGAGCTTAAAAACTTATCAACAGCCCCTTGCATGGCGCAGGGGGTTTTTATTTGCTATAATATAGTAATTAGTATTTATAGTGTTTTTAAAATTTTATGAAACTTAAAATATTTTTGGCAGTATTATTATCGGTATTGATTTTTGCAGTTACCGGACAAGCACTCGCAATTTCTTGGTGTCATACATTTAACACCAATTTAGGATATGCGCAGTCTAACTCAAATGATATTGCGACAAAATTAGAAGTAATGAGCCTGCACGTTGCTTTGTTGGATCAAGGAATATCTTACGATCCTGACGGGGCCGTAACATATTCAACCGGAACATCGGAAGGTGTAAAACAATTTCAGTCAAAATATTTTATTAGTCCGCAGTCCGGCTGGACGGGGCCTTTAACAAGAACAAAATTAAACCAGCTTTACGGTTGTACGTCATCGGGCAACCCGTCTGTTTCTGTTCCTGCCTGTACTGAAAGTAACTGGACATACGTATTGTCTCCTTCAACGTGTCCGTCATTTGAAATGCAAACTAAAACATGGACAAGAATTGGCAATTGCACAGGAGGAACAACTCATCCTGCAAGCGAAACAATATTTTGCAATTACAAGCCATCTGTGCCCGTTTGCTTATCATTTACATATTCTAATTGGTCGCTTTGCGCTTCGTCTGGAGTAAAAACAAGAACAGTGGTTTCTTCTTATCCGGCAGGTTGCGCCGGAGGAAATCCAGTGCTTTCACAATCTTGCGTTTCAAATACGACTGATGCAAACACAAACACCGACACAAATACAAACATAAACACAAATACCTGCGTTCCAGACTGGGTTTGCAGCGATTGGTCAGATTGCGCCAATAGCCAGCAAACCAAAATATGCGTAGATTTTAACGGATGCGCGGTTTTAACCAATAAACCTTCAGAAACTCAGTCATGCGCTATGCCGCCGACAGTAGACATTAAGGCATGGGTTGCAACCAGAGCGGATTTGTCAGATGGGCCGATACTTATATCGAGTAATAAAGGTGTTTATTTGCAATGGACATCGTCAAATGTTGATTCGTGCGTAGCTTCCGGCGGCTGGATAGGAACAAAAAATACAACAAACTCAGCCGGATTTTATACCGGCCAATTAACATCTTCGCAAACATATACTATCTCCTGCGCAGGAGCTGGCGGAACTGTAACAGACAGCGTAACTGTAAATCCGACAATCTCTCCGATTACAGATATTAAAGCTGAAAATGTTAACGGCCCTATTACTATATCCAACAACGGCACTGCAACTTTGAGCTGGGAAACTGCAAATGTTAGCTCGTGTTCCTTAATTCCGGTTACATATTGCGTGGGATGCAATCCGGACTACGAAGTAGAAGGGACTCCTGAATCTGTTTTGGATCACGGAACAAAATCTGTAACACTTTCTTACAGCCAATATGTGCCTAAAAAGAGTTATATTATTTCCTGTAAAGATTCCTCAGGGAACATTGTGAGCGATACGGTTTTGGTAAATGTAAGCCAATTAAATGCTCCGAGCGTCGCATTAAGGGCAAACGGAAGATTGAGTTCTGCTGCTATTTTTGAAGGCAATTCAGTAAGTTTAACATGGACTTCGTCGGGAGCCGACACATGCACGGCGTCTGAAAAATGGAGCGGATCAAAATCTGTTTCTGGTTCTGAAACTGTAACAATGCCCGATTTTTCCGGATTAACTTATGAATATTCTTTGACCTGTTCCGGACCAACCGGAAAGGCAGAAAGTTCTGTCAAGGTCAGTAGAATTCCTTGATATGGCCCGGTTGCAATCGATATCCTACAAATTGGTCTTTTTGTGCTAAGCCCGATGCCATTACGGGCAAAAATTGTTCTTACAGCAGTCCTTGTCCGACGGGATATTTTTGCAGTTGCAATTACATAGATAACTGGTATTCCAGCGGCTGTGAAACTCCTCCTTATTATTTTAGCAAGCAATGCTTTAAAAAGGGAAGTTAGGGGATAAAAAAATAATTTTAAAAACTGCGGGGTAAAAGCCCGCGGTTTTTTTGTGCCTTGATTCGCTTTATTTTTTGTGTTAAAGTAATTTTATTACACAATAAATATGTAATCATCGCGCTGTGGAGGAGTAGTACCTCGGCAGTCTCATACTGAAGCCCCGTGTAATTGGGGCGGATGCGTGACCCTATGCGGTAACGCGTAGTGGAAAATTCCTTAAATTGCTGGAAAATCATTAAGTTTTTCTCGCTACAGCATAATCTGAAAAGATAAGTGCGAATGCGTAAAAAGCAGAAAAAATTTGACAATCAGCATCCAAACCTACAAAATTTTGTGGGGAGGTTCAGAGACTATAATAGGAATCGCCATTCTAATAGGAATTAGAAGGGCGAATGGTATAGTCCATTCCTTTTAGAAATAAAAGGTATAAAAGAAGCTGCAGGCCCCCGTGCAATTCGGGGCAGCGCAACATATTGCAATTGTCTTGGACTGACGGTATAATAAAATAAATATTATATTCGTTAGTCCAATGGCAAACATAATAGAAAAAAATAAAGCCTTGAAATTAAGGCTTGAAGGAAAAAGCATAAGTGAAATTGCGGAAAAATTGAATGCTCCGAAAAGCACGATTGGTGTTTGGTGCAGAAATATAAAATTAGGGAAAAAACAGATTGAAAGACTGGAAAAAAGACAAATTTCAGGAAGCTATAAAGGCAGGATGAAATTTTTAGAAAAAATTAGAAGCGAGAGATTATTGCAAACAAAAAAATTAAAGCAGGAAGGACTAAACGATATTAAAAATATTACAAAGAGAGATTTGTTTGTATCGGGAATAGCAATGTACTTGAGCGAAGGAGCGACATCTGAAAGCAGTGAAGAAGTAAGTTTTACAAATTCAGATTTCCGAACGATTATTTTTATGAAGAAATGGTTTATGGAGATTTGCGGAGTATTGGCAGATAAATTTGTAATTCAAATTAGAATCAATGAGGCGCATAAGAATAAAATAAAAAATACGGAAAATTATTGGTCAAAAATAACTGGTGTTCCATTGAGCCAGTTTACGAAAACTATTTTAATAAAAAGTAAATCAAAAAAAGTTTATCCAAAAAATAATATTTATTATGGAACGATTAGATTGAAGGTGAGACAGGGTACTCAGTTGAGAAGAAAAATAAACGGATGGGTTGAAGGGTTGTTAAAAAATATAAACAACATGTCGGGGTAGCTCAGTTGGTAAGAGCGTGGCACTCATAACGCCAAGGTCGTGGGTCCGACTCCCACCCTCGACACACAATAAAATAATTTATGCGGGCATAGTCCAGCCTGGTTCAAGACGCCTCCCTGTCACGGAGGAGATCGGGGGTTCAAATCCCCCTGCCCGCGCCACTGTGAACGAACAGAGTCTAAAAGCTCTGTTTTGTTCGTAAAATGGCCTGTTTTTGTTGGTTCTAACCTTAAATAAGCCCGTTCCAATGCGGGATAGTTATTTATGATTGGTTGAAACCACTCATTTGGTTCAATTACCAGTTTTCCCTCTTGGATAACTGGCCTTTGGCCTAAGGTCATCAGTATTTCCTTTTTCAGTTCTAACCCTCCTTGCTCAAACCTTATTCTGGCGTAAGTTGCGAAAGTAAAGGTCTTTTCTGTGAGTTCCAGCCATCTTTCTGCTCGGCTCTCGGTTTCATTCACTTTTTGTCTAAGTTGGGCAATTTTAGCTTTTAAGTTATTTTTTTCTTTAAGAAAAGTTTCGTCATCAATCAAAAGGCGATACCTCATTTTGGTTAATTCATCTAATTCGGTTTGCGCTTGGGCTAATGCTTTCTGTTGCGTTTCATAAATTTTGCTCCTGTCCTCAATTTCCGTATCATTCTTTTCGTTTAAGTCCTCTAATGCCCAATTTAGAAATTCTGGGAGTATGGTGTATTTACCAAGCTCATTATCAATTTGCTCCTCTAAATTTTGTTTGGTTAAAACTTTTTTTTGCGAACACTTAATATCTTTACTTCTTCTGGTGCAATAATAATATGTGAAGGTTTTTATTTTGCCAGTGCCTTTTATAAGTTTTTCTTTTTCAATTGCAGTAAAGAAACATCCGCACTCTGAACAGCGGAGAGAACCAGTAAAAGCAAAGTGATGTTTTCGTTGTCTTGGTTTTCCTTTTCTCCCAAGAAGCATCTGAACTCTGTCATATTCGTCAAGAGTTATCATTTTTGGGTGTTTGCCTTCGTATTGCATCCTTACTTTTCCATATTCAAAAAAACCAGTATAAAAAATGTTGTTAAACATTTTATAAATTCCCGTTCTTGATAACGGAACTCCACCAGTCCTTTTTGTCTTTCTTGTTCTATACCCCCATTGATTATTTGCGATGTCTAAAATTTGTGGCGGGGTATAGTTGCCCGTAAGCATTAAGTCCCACATTTTTCTAACTAACGGAAATCTTTCGGGGTCTATTGAAATGTCATTATCGCCCCTATCTTTAATTTTGCTGTTTAGATAACCTTGTGGCGCAGTAGTCGGCAACCATCCTTTTGCCAGTTTGCTATCAATGCCCCTTTTAACGCTTTTTCTCAAATCCAAAATAAACTGGTTGGCCGAGCCAGTTTCAACATTAAAGAGAATTACATTGTCGTCTGGGAGATATTGCCTGTCTATCGTCTGAATTGATTTAATAAGTCCTTGTTGCAACATCCAGCTTAATTTACCGCTATCAATAGGGTTTCGGGATAGTCTATTTATCTGCCAACATAGAATACCGTTTGCTTCACCGTTTTCAATTCGCCTGAGCATTTCGTCAAAAAGTGGACGGTTGTTTGGTTTTTTGGCAGACTTTGACTCTGTATATGTTTTTTTGATGGTTATATTCAAATCTCCCGCAAGTTGCCTTAACCTGTTAAGCTGGTCATCAATTGATTGAATTTGTCTATCCTCGCTTTCAGAAGATTTACGAGCATAGAGAAAATATGTAAGTTTATTGTTTTCTTTTTCCATACACCTTAAAGGGACATCTGGTCGCCCAACTCGTTATCCCGAAGGATGCGTTATTGGCAGATGCCCCTTTAAGGCAACAACGCAACCATAAAAAAATTCGGGACAATAATAAGTTAGGCGACAATTTAATTATAACGCTAATTTTTAATAAGGCAAGTGTCATCTGGCTTCATAATTTTGAAATCAACTAATTGCGTTCTGCAATCGTCAAAAACTTGTTTTAATGTGAAAGACGGTAGGGAGTATTTACTTATCAATTCTTTTATTTTTTCATCGGCCTTAGCTCGTTGTTGTCTTGTGTAAAATTCGTCTGATATGAGCTTTAACTGCTGTGAGCCTGCTTGTTGTGTGGCCAAGCACCTGCCGAGCCAAGTATATGCGTTTTCAAGGGGCATATTGGCTTGCTTGGTTCTCTTGAAAAATTCGTGTATTGGGAGCAGGGGCGTATCCATTGCCCTAATGTTTAATGTGTTATTGATTTTATCAAAACTTTCTAAAAGTATGTCTTGGCATAGTTTGTCGTTGAACACTTCTGCAAAGTGTCTTTCCTGTCCGTAAGTGCCACCAATCCTTGTTTTAAGATGCCTTTTGAGGGTATATCTGTTTTGGTAGGTTATTTCCATACGAATTATCTTGTCTGGGAGTTGGCCGTGTTTTAATTTAATGGCTATGTCTTTTTCTGTCCTATTCTTGGCATTAGCTATTATTTCAGCTCCCTTATCATACATTTTCCAGCTAACTTGTTTGTTATAAATTCTACCACAGAAACCGAACCTGTCGCTTTCTGTGTAAAATGTATCTTTTCTTTTGTTATAATTCTTACCTATATCTAAAAAGGGTATGACTTTAAGATATTCAATAGGGTAGCCATAGTTTTGCGAGAGTATAAAGTTAAACGAAAAAGCTATGTTTTTGATGTTGGCGTAATCCAGCATTTCTTTTTTGATTGGCGACCCCCTAAAAATATAGCAGAGTTTATCATAAAGAGCGTCCGTAAACAGATTTTTATCAGTTTGGCTAATGCCGTAATAATTGGTGTTGTGCAGTATTTTGGGAGCTGAAAATTCTATGTCTGTGCTTACTGTGTATAATCCTGATTGTCCTTCGGCCTTTTTTACGGTAATTCTTGGCAGATAAGCGCCGAGCGAGGAGTCTGGGTTGAAGATATACTTTATCCTACCTTCGCTTCGGCTTGCCTTAAAAAATTGTAAGTTTTTGTCGGGAATATCTAACCTTTCTATCTGCAAAGTGAGAGTGTCTATCATCATAAGCAGAATTACTTGGTTGTAGTATTACTCCCTTGCTTGGAAGACGGCTCATCGGCTTTGTTTAGGCGCTTTTGCAATTCTTGGTATTCTTTTTCAGTAATTGGCCTGTAAACCAACTGAACCATACGAACCAGCTTAGCGCCTTTTTCATAAGCGTCTTCTTTACTTAACTCTTTGCCAAAATGCTTTTTATAAAGAGCTTGAAATTTTGCTATCCTTTCTTCAGACAACATATGATTAGTTGCTGTAAATGCGGTTTTTTAACATCTTTATATTGTCAAAGAACGCACGAGCTTTTATTTCAAGTTTATTAGCCCAGTAATCGTTAACGACCTTTTCTATGCCAGCCCCAAGATAGAATGAGAATTTAATCTTACGAGGATTAGTCCTGTCTAATGAAAAAAGTTCAAACCCAGCCGTAATTAGCGAAGCAGATACGCCCAAATCATAAGTGCTTAAGAACCCATTGTCTGAGGTAGCGTTTTTATTTTTAGGTAATTGATTTTTTGATAATTTTTTGGTCATATAATTTATGTTAAAATTTCAAAAAACCAGACAAAAAAACCAACAGTTATTTACTGCTGGTTTTATATTGTGAGCTTATGTGGAAATGAAAAAGCCAAAACAACAAATACCAGTCTATTAAACAAACTGTTATTCATTGTCTTGGCTTCTTAGCTACCCATAGAACGGGTAGATTACCTAAAAAATCTTGAACAAGGCTCGCATTATGTCAGACCCATAAAAGGGGTAAGCCCATAAATTGATGCAAATTTTTGATTGATTTTAAGAACTTTACCTTATTATACTTTATTTAACTGCGCTATGTCAAGTTTATTTAACGGGAGTGAAACCAAAACGATTTTTTATTTTTTGTTTTTTTCTCTTTTCTAACTCCTTTTTAATTTCGCTGAGGGGTAATTTTTTTGTAGTCATAAATTTTATTTTTCCATTTTTATCTATGCTGAAGTAGTTTCTTTTTCGGCATTTATAGCACACTCTAAATTTACGGACACGAAAATCATTTAGATAGTCAGATATTTGTTTTTCTTCAGTGAGGTTTTCTTGTAGGAAGTGTCCACAACTTGCGCATCGCCAATCTGTATCATTATTTTTTTGCAGAAATAAACTAATCCTTTTTTGCAACGATGTATTGGTTAGTTTCCTTATTTCTTCTTCTAATTTTTTAATGGGGTCTGCGATTATTACGAAACTTTTTGGCACTGCCGATACGCCCATTATTTGCGGTCTTGGCAGGTCTTTCCATTCAACATCTGGCTCATCGTCATAAAGTATTTTTATATTGCCAGAATAATCTGCTATCCAAGAAGCAACATCTAAATACTTATTATCTAAATCGGAAAACTCAATCATTCTTTTTGGAAGGAAAACCTGAAAAGAGGCGAGTGCTTCAAGAACATAATTTAGTTCCTTTTTCTTTTTATATTCTTGGGGTATTTTATACAGTTTATCTTTTGCGATTTCTATAAATTCAATTAGCTTGTTTTTTGTCAGATAAAGTTCAATAAAATCGTGTGAAGAATAGTCATATTTATCTTCTTCATTTATAAATTTGATTGCGCCCCTGTATTCAAGCCTCATCAAGGACTCTATCAAACTACTGTCTGATAAATCATAAATATCTTCTTTCCCTGATTTTAGTATTTCAGAAACATCTGCCCCATCTAATTTTATGTAATTATTGCTCAAAAGTATGTTTGGCTTTTCAGTGATAATTTTTAACAGCTTTTCTGCCACAAAAAGGTTTTGATTTTCAATCGCTTTTTTTTGCATATCAATATAATTTTTATTGTAATTTTGCCTTATTTTTAACATATTTAGGCCACTTTTTCAATTATGGCTTTAAGTTGCGGACTTTATCTTTTTTTAATTTTAAGATAGTATAAATATAACAATTTAATAATGAGCCTAACCCTTATGAGTTCTGAAATTTATAAGGTATGGCACAAAAACGGTTCAGGCCATTAAGCTCTCAGTCAGAGCACCTGAACCATCATATTCCGAAAGGTATATGGGTGTCGCAAGACATCGCTGGCTGGGAGCTTTATGTTTCCAGCGAGCGAAGGCATAAATAAAACGGTTCAGGTATGCCAAATGAAAAAGAACTTCTTGAAGAAGTTAAATTTCTTAAAGAAGAAATAAAGAAAATAAAACCTAAAAAATACGGCCTTCTTTGGGAAACCAAAGACGAGGATGTTGTTTTGCAGTGCAAGGAAGAATTACCAGTTTTGATAGAAGATGACAAGAAGGAAATAAAAACAGATAAAAGCAAGCCCGTAAACATTCTAATTGAAGGAGATAATTATCACGCTCTTTCTGTTTTGAATTACACTCATCAAGGAAAAATTGATGTCGTTTACATTGACCCGCCATATAATACTGGCGCAAAAGACTGGAAATATAATAATCATTTTGTTGATAATCTTGATACCTATCGGCACAGTAAATGGATTTCAATGATGAACAGCCGTATTCGTTTAGCAAAGAAATTATTACAAAATACAGGGATTTTTATCTGTGCCGTAGACCATTATGAACTTTTTAATTTAGGCCTGCTTTGTGATGAAATTTTTGGAGAAGAAAACAGATTGGGAGTAATTACAGTTGTCCATAAGCCAGAAGGAAGACAGTTTGCAAATTTTTTTAGTCCTTCAAACGAGTTTATGCTGGTATATGCTAAAAATAAAAATTTAGCTAAATTTCAGGATGTTGTTTTAAGCGAGGGAAAATTAGAAGAATTTAACGAAGAAGATGAAAAAGGAAAATTCAAACTGCAAAATTTTATAAGGTTGACTGATGGAAAATATAGTTTAAGAAAAAATAAGCCCGCAGGATTTTATCCAATTTATGTAAGTAGTGATTTGATGAAATTTAGTCTTGAGAAAAAGGCCAACTATGAGGAGGCCTTACCAATAACAAATAAGGGGATAGAGAGAGTATGGAAAACTTTTGGAGATACTTTTATGGAAAAGGTTGAAGATGGAGTTATTGTCGCAAAAAGAGAAAATGGAAAGTTAGTTTTATATGAAAAATTAAGGCCGAGCCAAGTATTGACGACTCATTGGATTGATAAAAAATATCACGGCTATCACTATGGCACGAAACTTTTAGAAGAAATTCTTGGAGAAAAAGTATTTGATTTTCCAAAATCGCTATATTTACTAATTGATATACTTAAAATTACGACCAACGAAAAAGCCATTATATTAGATTTTTTTGCTGGTTCAGGCACTACTGGACACGCAGTTTTGGAATTGAATAAAGCCGATGGTGGTAATCGGCAGGTAATTTTATGCACGAATAATGAAAACAAAATCGCAGAAAATGTTTGCTATCCAAGAATGAAGAAAGTTATTGATGGTTATTCATCTAACAAAGGGTTGGGCGGAAACTTAAAATACTACAAAACTGATTTCGTTGATGCTGAACCAACAGACATAAATAAGAAAAAACTTGTTGATAAGTCAACAGAAATGTTGTGTCTTAAAGATGACTGTTTTAATGAAATAAAAAGAACTAAAACTTATAGCATTTTTACCAATAATTGGGGCAAAAATTTAGGCATTATCTACGATGATGCTGGCATAGCTCCCTTCAAAAAAGAGGTGGAAAAGATAAACAAAAAATTTATTGTTTATGTTTTTTCTTTAGATGAAAGCGCAAGAGAAGAAGAATTTGAAGATATAAAAAAGTTGGTTGAATTAAAGCCAATCCCAGCAGTTATTCTTAATGTGTATAAGCGTATATTCAAATGATTGAGCTAAAAGATTACCAAAAAAAAGCAGTAGAAAATCTGCATAGAAAAATAGAAAACTCTTTAAGGTCTTCTGATAATGAAGTAGTTATTTTTCAAGCCCCAACTGGTTCTGGTAAAACAGTGATGGTTTCTGAATTACTTAAGGAGCTTATTTCGGGCAGAGAAGACGACAAAAAGTTTTCTTTTGTTTGGGTTTCCGTAAGGATGTTGCACGAACAAAGCAAAGAGAAATTAGAAGTTTATTATGAAGACAACAGGTCTTTGAAATGCTCATATTTTGAAGATTTGGAAGACAAAAAAATAGGCGAGAACGAAATCCTATTTATAAATTGGCACAGCATAAACAAAAAAGACATCAACCTTTTTGTAAGAGATAATGAGCAGGATAATAACTTAAATTCAATAATAAAAAATACAAAGGATGATAATAGAACCATTATTTTAATTATTGACGAAAGTCATCACACAGCAAACTCGGAAAAATCAAAAGAACTTATTGAAATAATTAGTCCAAAAATAACATTAGAGGTTTCTGCTACCCCGCATTTAACCGAAAACATAGCCGAGATAGAAAAAGTCCGCTTGTTTGATGTTAAGGCAGAAGAAATGATTAAATCTGAAATTTCTGTAAACCCAGAATTTCTTGATGCTAAAATCGGCACTAAAAGCTCGGACGAGGTTGTTATTGAGGAGGCCTTAAAAAAAAGAGAGGAGCTGGCCAAAATGTATAAAAAAGAAGGTTCAAAAATAAATCCTTTGATGCTTATTCAGCTACCAGATAATAAAGCTGGCCTGATTAGTAAGCAGGAAGGAGTCATCAAAATTTTAGGAAAAAAGAGAATAACAGAAAAAAACGGTAAGCTGGCTATCTGGTTGTCAGAAGAGAAATCAGACACCCTGCCCGATATAGAAAAAAATAATAGCGATGTTGAAGTCTTAATTTTCAAACAGGCCATTGCTCTTGGCTGGGATTGCCCCAGAGCTTCAATTTTAGTAATTTTTAGGGAGTCTAAAAGTTTTACCTTTACAATACAGACTATTGGTAGAATAATGAGGATGCCCGAATTAAAATACTATTCAAAAGAACCAGACCTGAATAATGGTTTCGTTTTTACTAATCTTCCGAGCATTGAGATAACCGAAGAATATGCTAAAGACTACATCACTATTTATGAGGCAAAAAGAGATAACAAAATTTATAAAGATATTTCTTTGCCATCCATCTATTTGAAAAGGCAAAGAGAAAGAACTCGTTTGTCGGGAGAATTTCTAAAACTTTTCTTGAAGGTTGCAGTAGAAAACGATTTGGCGCAGAAGGTTAATCTTAAACCAGTTAAGATAATAAGCCCAATAATAGCTGATGGCAAAATTGTTGATATTGATAAGTTTGGAGAAATAGAACATAAGGGAACGATAAGCGTTGCGCTTAATGAAAAAGAACTACAAGAAAGGTTTGATAAATTCATTTTTCAAAACTGCACCCCCTATGCACCAGTTGATTCCAGCGACAGAATGAAAACTGCTTTATATCAATTTTTTAACCAAAAATTTAAGTTTGAAAAATACGACCCGAAAGTCCAAAGAATTGTTTTGGGGAAAGAAAATGTTCAGCTATTTGTAGATGCCATCAACTTGGCCAAAGAAAGATACAAAAAGGAAGTCATTGAAAAATTAAGCGAGAAGAGGGAACTGCAAGAAACTCCCAGTTGGGAAGTGCCGATGTTTATTACCTATAACAGTAGATATAAGGCCGAGATACAGCCCCTTTCTGCCGTAAAACCCTTCTACACGGCCAAACCAAGCGAACCAGAGCGATTATTTATAGAGATGCTCAATGGTTCAAAGGAGATTAAATGGTGGTATAAAAATGGCGATACCGAGATAAAATACTTCGCCGTTTTGAGGGAAGATGATTTTGCTTTCTACCCAGACTTTATATTTCAGATGAAAGACGGCACTATTTGGATACTTGATACTAAGTCTGGCAGGACGGCTGAAACAAGTGATGCTAAGCCGAGAGCCGAAGCCTTACAAAAGTATATCAAGACTCAAAACAAAAAAGGTAAAAATCTTATGGGAGGCATTGCGGTTTATGTGAATGGAACTTGGAGATACAACGATAACGAAAAATATGAATACGACCCGAACGACCTATCAAGCTGGAAAGTGCTTGGATTGTAAGTTGAAAAAAGTTTAATAAAAAAGGGAGCAAACAAAAAGCTCTCTTTTTTCGTATAAATATAATAGGTAGTTAAATCGTTAATTTAATCTTCATATAATTAGGTTATTATTGTATATTACTGTATGATAAAGGAACTTGATTGTTTGGGGAAAATATGCTATTGACACTGTATCCATATTTTGAGAAAATATACTAATCTAATATAACATTATGGTATTCAAAGCTATCAAAACTAATCGTAGCCTTAGAATTCCACCGAAGAAGTCAGAGGCATATTTGTCTGACCTTTTTTTTATTTTATATTTTATATATCTCAATAAAGACAAAACAAGGAGCAAGATAAATATACAAAAAGGAATAGTATATGTTTTAGAAAAACTTTTGGAGAAGGGTAAATTAGACGATATAAAAGTATTCAACCTCCCATTTTATCGCTGGACATTCGGCGATTATAACAAATATATTGCTACGGGTTATTTGCCAGAGCTTATGGGTGGAAATCTCATTGATGAAGGCGAACAACCTTACAACTATAAAACAACAGAAAAGGCGAATAAATTTCTTGAAAGATTTGAAAAGGAAAATAGCTCTAATGAGGACTTATTATTGATAAAAGATATTATAAATTCTTATCCCAATGAAAACGACTTTTGGAAACCATTCAGGTTCTCTCACGAGAGGAAGGTAAAAGTTGGTGAACAAGAAAAATCAGTGGATAGCTTGGAAAAAGATGAAAGTATAGCAATAGCATATAATTCTAACCCAGAAGACGAAGACGGCTCTAAGTCAAACATAATTTCTACGAGCTATCTTTTGGCCTTAAATTCGTTATTGGAAGAAACGAAAATTGGACAACCGAAGGAGTCAGATTTAATAACATCTGAAATAATAAGCAAACTCTTTGAAAGTGCGGGAATAGAGTAAAATATAGATATGAAACTCTTTCCTGCAAGTAATCTTGTTCTACTACACACGAGCTTTGAAGTGAAGCTCGCTTATTTATTTTGTCATAACCCAGAAGCCAAGAAGAATATAACGACCATATTAAAGAGGTTAGAAGAATTTTCAAAAAATCTAAATTTAGCCGATGGCACATTAGAGGGAGTAAAAAGGTTCAAGGAGGCGCAGGGGTTAGAAATTTCACGAACTTTCCCTAAGCCATATTTTGATAGTGGTTTCCATAAAGCAGACGACCTCTTTTTTTATCTAAAAGAGCAAGATGTTAATGGTTATTGGGTAGTTGGTATAGACTTGTTCTTTCCACATCTTTTATCTGAACAGTCTTTGGCCGAAGAATTAAGGAGTTGCTCTTTTATGGGAGGGTATCCATCATCTAATGATTTAAGGTTCTGCGAAATATACAATATAACTTACAATTAAATTAAGAAACTGGTATTTGGCCTTTATTAGATAGGTCTGGGATGTAAATATACTCTTTTTGTTGTTGTATTGTGGTTCTAATAGTGTTCACGAGGTTGCGCAATAATAAAACTTTTTTCTTTTTTCCCGACGAAATCGTGGGCGGCCGAAATGGCCGCCCAGTGTTTTTGTGAGGGGAAATCCGTTCCGCTCGGCGCGCTGCGGCGCACCTCGCGATTTGCCAAAACGAGGTTCAATCCGAAAATTTCTTTAGTAGCAGCCTTTTTATTCAAAAGGCTGCTTTCGTTTGCGGTTTTTGCTATGGTTTGTGCATAATTTATCCAATTTTGCATAGGTTCAACCCAGCCGAATCGCTTTTGTTCAAGAGTGTTGATTTTTTCTTCCAGCGATTTCTTTTCGCTTACCAGCTCTGATTTTTTGGCAAGATAAATTTCTCGTTCAACAACTTGGTCAAGGTACGAATCCAGAAGTCGCTGAATTTTAACAGAAATGTTTTCGATTTTTTCTTGCGCCTCTTGAACAAAAGCGGTGAAAGATTGGGCGGTTTCTATTTTGTCTTTTTCAAGTTTTTTATTTAACTCTTCGGCCCAATCTTTTTTCAAAGAAAATTTTTGAAGCAAAGAGGAAATTTGTTTGTCTAAAATTTCTTGCCGCACAGGCGGTTCAGCGCATTTTATTGTTTTTGATTTTCTTGAACATCGGTAATAAACATAATGGTGGACATTTCCATTTTTTTGTTTTTTGATTCTTTTTTCCGCAGTTATCATCATTCCGCAGGTTCCGCACCTCAATAATCCGCAAAACGCTTGCGGTTGGTTTTTACTGCTTTTTCTTATTTTTCCTCTTTGCTTTAAAATTTCTTGAACTTTATCAAAAATTTTCTTTGAAACTATCGGCTGGTGTTTGCCTTCGTATATTTCTTTGGTATAGCGGAACAATCCAACATAGAACGGATTTTGAAGAATAAACGAAACCCTATCTTTGTGGATTCGCTTTCCGGTTTTTGATAATATGCCGTTTTGCGCCAAAAAGTTGGCGATATCTTCCAATCTACTTTCGTTTTTAGCGTAAAGCTCAAATGCTTTGCGGATAATTATACTTCGTTTTTTGTGAACCATAATTGATTTTGTCCGCACATCATTTATGTAGCCAATCGGCGCAAGCCCTGGATATTCTCCGCGTTTGGCTTTTTGGCGTTGTCCTCGTTTCGTGTTTTCGGAAAGCGAATCAATGTAGTATTTGCTTTGTCCGAAAGCGATGTTTAGCATAAATTTTCCCTGTGGCGTTGGTTCAAACCAAAATGTTGAAAATTTTAACGCTTGCAAATGCCCGCAGTCTACAAGATAAATTATTTTTCCGCCGTCAACAGAATTGCGCGCCAGCCTGTCAGGATGCCATGCCAAAATTCCGTTAGCTTCGCCTTTTTCAATTCGTTTTATCATTTCGTTGAAAATTGGTCTGCCCGGAATTTTGGCAGATTGTTTTTCAATTAACTCATCAACAATTTCTAAATTTTCCTTTTCGGCAAAATCGCGCAATTCAGCGATTTGGTCTTCAATAGACCTGACTTGTCGTTCTTCCTCATCTGTGGACTTGCGGGCATATAAAAAGAATTTTTGCATAAATTTGTTTTGTTTAATTTTAATCAACTTAAATGGCCGCCCCGGTGCACTCAATCCAAGTTGCCTTGAACTGTCCGAGACGGCCATTGAAAAAGACAACTTGTTCGACTGAGTGCAATTTTATTATATCACAGCCAGAAGAAAAGCAAAAATTCTTTTTATCGGGCAAAGCAAATACTAAACCTCGTTTTGGCAAATCGCGAGGCGCGCCAAAGCGCGCCGAGCGGAACGGATTTCCCCTCACAAAAACACTGGGCGGCCATTTCAGCCGCCCACGATTTCGTCGGGAAAAAAGAAAAAAGTTTTATCGTTGCGTATCTTTACGACGAAGTTAGAACCTATTTTGTAGAAAACTCCTAAAATTTCCCGCCCCGCCAGCTGGCGGGGCGGGCAGAAACAAAATCGGAAAAATCGGCTCGGGTGCAAAAAATTCTTTTGGGGTGTGGGGCAAAAGGAAATTTTTTGCGTCCTCGCCGCCGCGAAATTTTTTTATAATTAGATACAGCCCCTTGATTTTTTGTTAAAAAGGGGTCAAACTTAAATAATAGGTTATTTTCAATAGGCAGGCGAAAGAACAATGGAAAATAAAAAAGATTTAATAATTGGTATAATTGTTTTGGTAGTTATAGGAATTAGCGTTCTCTATACTATTTTTACAGAACCCATTTCTAATAAAATCCCTACGGCTGAAGAGGAAAAGGCCTTAGAGAAAAAAATTTTGGATAGATATGGAAGTTGGGAAAACGCAGAATACCAAGCACAACAAAATGAACAGGAATGTTTTAATCCACCACTTTGTAGATAACAAAAATTTATGAAACAGTTTATAAAAATTTATATTTCTATATTCATTGGATTTTTTTTACCAACTCTCTTATTTTATTTGTGGATGGTCATTTTTGGTGGACGAGAAGGAATTAGTGTGGGCAAACTTTTTTATATGATCTCTATTTTTTCTGTTATATGTTCTGTTGTAATTGGTTCGGCAATGCTCCTCTTAAATATTTTCAGAAAGAAATTTAAAATTTATAAATGGGAAAGTATAATAATTTGGATTATCGCTGTTTTGACCCCGATAGCGGTTATTAGTATCTCTGGTCAAAAGGGCATGTCTTTATCTAAAAATTTAGTTGGACAGTTTTTAGATATTTTATTCGGTGTATTTCTTAACACTCTTGTGTTGGCGACTATATTTATTTTGCTTAATTGGTTGCACAAAAAATTAAAAATTAAATTTCCTCAATTATTAAATTTTAATAACACTTCTGTGAAAATTTTTTTAAAAGAAAACTGGTTCAAATTAATAATTTGCATAGCGATAGCCTTAATTGGTTTTTCTATTTTTTATTATTTTGTAGTTTTAGGAACGCAAAAAAATCAATCTTCTATAGAAGCGAAAGAGGAGGAAATAAGATTAAAACAAGAAAAGCAGTCAGTAGAATTTAATCAACAAAAAGAGGAAGAAACTGCGAAAAACTTAAACGCAGAAAATTTAGTTGGTTGCTTAAACACCGCAGAAATCAATCGTAATACAGATGTTAAATATTGGATTGATTGGGGAGACCCATATTGTAAACAATACAGCGGGGACGCGGGGCTGTATGGCCATTGCTTAGATGAGTTGCAAAAGAATATTGACAAAGTTAAAGCACAGGAGTCGCAGGCCAAAAATGATTGCTATAAACGATACCCCCAAAATTAAGTCTAAAATTCAGTTTGTGCGGGAGAGATATATCTATAATCTAAAAAGATAAATGATTTTATACCCAAAAGATTTTATAAAAGAAGTTTTAATCAAGGAAATAGGAGATATTGCTAATAAGCACGCTTATTTATCCTTTACTTTAATTTGTTGTGGAATTGAGTTTCTCGGAAAATGTTTAGATACTCAAGTCGAAGATTTTAATGAATATAAACAAAATAGTGGAGAGCAGTTTAAATGTGCAATAATTAAACTATTTCCAAATAAATATCATGATCATTGCCAATTGTTATGGCAAGGACTACGCAATGGATTAGTGCACGCAAACACGCCAAAATCTCAGATAGGATTATTTAGTAAAAATGATGAAATTTATTATAAAATTTTGTATGAACAACACCCCGTTTTTGATAAAAAAGAAGATAAACTAATAATTGGAGTAGAATATTTTTATGACGATTTTGTAGAGGCGTGTAAAAAAATTTTAGAAATGGAGTTTTCGGCAGACAAAATGAATAAGCCCTTATTGAACACTCCATCAAAATAATTTAAAAAAATTTCGCGGCGGCGAGGACGCAAAAAATTTCCTTTTGCCCCACACCCCAAAAGAATTTTTTGCACCCGAGCCGATTTTTCCGATTTTGTTTCTGCCCGCCCCGCCAGTTGGCGGGGCGGGAAATTTTAGGAGTTTTCTACAAAATAGGTTCTAACTTCGTCGTAAAGATACGCCATGATAAAATTTTTTTCTTTTTTCCCGACGAAATCGTGGGCGGCCGAAATGGCCGCCCAGTGTTTTGTAAGGGGAAATCGTTTCCGCTCGGCGCGCTTTGGCGCGCTTCGCGATTTGCCAAAACGAGGTTCAATCCGCTTCCTTGAAAAGTGGTTTCTCGTTTGATTTGGGTGCCATTTTTTGATAAAGTAATCTAATGGCTTTAAAACAAATTTTTGAATATGTATTTCCCCAAAAAAGATTTAACAGGGCGTTGATAATTTTGATTACATCAAATACTGCGATGGTTTTTGTTATAGGCTTGTTAACTCCTTTTTATGCGGTTTTTGTGCAGAAAATAGGAGGGAATATTGCTTCGGCCGGATTTTCATGGGCAGTTTTTTCAATTGTAGCGGGAGTTCTTACGCTCCTATTTGCTAAATGGCAACTCAAAGTAAAAGAACAAGAGCTATTGTTGGCTTTAGGATATTTAATCCGTGGATTAGTTTTTTTAAGCTATGCCTTTATGGGCAGTATTGCTCAATTAATATTTACACAAGTTCTTTGGGGTGTTGGAGCTGCCCTTGGAACGCCTGCTTTTGATGCCGTCTATAGTGCGCATACCAACAAGGAAGATTCAATAGTTCAATGGGGCCAATGGGAAGGTATCGCCGCTATAGCCACAGGATTAGCCGCTATCGTCGGCGGTATTTTAATTCAGGAGGTAGGATACCCGGTTGTCTTTATAGGAATGGCTGTTATATGCTTTTTGCTCGGAATATATATCTGGAAGCTTCCCCGGGAAGTTTTATAAAAAATAATCTCTTAATTTATTCCAAAAACAATGGATCAGTTTTGGTCAATTATTATCGGAGTATTAGTTTTAACCAGCATAATAGTGTTTGGTTTTATTTTTTTTCAGGTGCATGAGTAACAGGCATCCTTAGTTTCTGATTTAAAATACAGAACTCAGATTCTTTCGGAGAGCTTTAAAGAATCAATAGAACCTATATATATTGCAAACTCCAAGACTTCTTTGCAGAAAATTTTAGACAAATTTGCTGACAAGCAGAGGTTAATGGATTAGCGGTATATGACAATAAGGGAAATGTTGTGGCATCTTCTGCCGGGCTTTCAGACAAAATAGTTAATAGCGCAACTCCAACCAAAGAAATGGACGCAGACAATGCCTCTGGTAATTTTGTGGTAGCAGAAAACAACAAAGTTTATGAGTTTATAAATCCAATGCATCAGGACAATGCAGTTATCGGGGCCATTATGGTCGTGCAAAATGCCGACTATATAGGATCAGATGTAAATAAAATTTGGACAACCAATCTTCTGCGTTTGTTTTTACAGGTGTTGGTTTTTGCTACTGCGGCAGTTCTTGTGCTTAGATGGTTGATTCTTAGGCCTATTCTAAAAATGATTAAGTTTATAAAATCCATTCGTTCGGGAAATATAGAACAGGGATTTGACGGCTTAGAAAAACACTCTTTCTTTAGGCCATTAGCCGATGAAATCGCTAAAATATCAGACAGTTTATCAAGAGCCGGATCAGCGGCTTCAGAAGAGGCAAGGCTGAGGATGGAAAAATTAGATACTCCATGGACTGCGCATTTTGTATTGACATAGTTTTTTGTGTTATAATTAAAAAATAATTATTAAGAAATAAAAAAAATGAATAATAAAGTTATTTTGATAGTTGTTTCTGCGATAGCGTTACTGCTTATTGCAGCCGCAAGTTGCTTTTATGTTGGATTTCTTGTCGGCGGTAGAAATGGTTTTATAGCCGGAAAAGAGCAGGGTTTTAAGGATGGGCAAAAAGCGACGCTGGAAATTAGAGACATGGCAAACCCATATGCCGAGTTAGAAGCCGTGGCAAATCCTTTTCAGCAAGAGTACGAAAACCCTTTTTAATTAAAATTATTAATTTAAAAATATGAGAATTAATAAATTATTATTTATATTTTTCATTCTTTTTGTGTCGATACCTATCACAACCTTTGCCGCCAATTTAGATAACGTTAATTATCCGATTGCTGCGCTTGGCAATTGTGATTTCAAACAAGCTTGCCACGATTATTGCAACAAAGAGGAAAACCATTTAGCTTGCATTGAGTTCGCAAAAAATAAAGAAATATACAGTGATGAAAAAGCTGACAGGATGGCGAACATGGAAAAATTTAAAAGGGGAATGGAGTCAGCGTTTGAGGATACTCCTGGTGGATGTGTTTCCCCTCGCGAATGTGATGCCTATTGCAGGATAGAAGAGCATTTGGATGAATGTCTAAATTACAGTGTTAAAATTGGTCACGCAACTCAAGAAGAAGCAGATAAAATAAGAGAAAAAGCAAACAAGGGCGGACCCGGAGGGTGCAAGTCAAAAGAAACCTGTAAAGGATATTGTACTATGCCCGAGCATTTTGACGAATGCGCAAATTTTTTGGTTGAAGACGGGAAACTTTCGGCGGAAGATGCAAAATTTGCCGCCGAGGCAATGCGCGAAGCCGAAGAGTTTAAAAACCAAAAACCTGCGGAAGTTAATCAGAAAAAAGCTGCTGAAATTTTGAAAATTGGCTCAGGTCCTGGCGGATGCGTTAATGTGGAGGAATGTAGTAAATTTTGCTCTGGACCAGAGCATATGGATGAGTGTCTCGCATTTGCGCAAAAGAATAATTTGATTGCGCCTGAAAATTTAGAAAAAGCAAAGAAATTGATGGCCGCTGGAGGACCTGGGGGATGCAGGGGACAAACAGAATGTAAAGCTTATTGCAATCAGGAGGAGCACAGCCAGGAATGCATGGATTTTTCTCTTAAAAACGGGACTATGACTCAAGGGCAATATGATAAAATGAATAAATTAAGGAATATGATGGAAAAAACTAGTCAACCGCAGGCTGCCAGGCCAGGAGGATGCAAAACAGATGAAGAGTGCAACAAGTATTGCACTGATTCCTCTCGCATAGAGGAATGTATTGATTATGCGCTTGGCGGAGGAAGACTTAATGGAGAAATAATCAAAAATATGATGGGTAAAAGCGAGAGCGCTCGCCAGAAGTTTGAGGAAATGAGGCAAGAATTAGAAAAATTTAATCAATCAGAAGGCGGGCAAATGCCTCCAGCGGGCGGAGTAGGTGGCCAGGGAGAAAAATATCAAGTGCCGCCGAATACGGCTCGACCACCTGTTCAGGGCGAAGGTAATTATGGTCCGCCAGAGGGATACGGCCCGCCACCAGGAAATTATGGCCCTCCACCTGGATACAACGGCCAAATGCCGCCTCCGGAAGTTATACAAAAAATGATTCAAGGCGGCCAGATGCCGCCAGAGGATTTTCGGCCCGGTGAACAGTCGTCTCCTGGTTATCAACCAGGTCAACAACCTCCGCCACCAAGCAGTTTTATTATAAACAAGGATTCTCTTGTCGGCTCATTAATTGATGCCGCATTCAAATTTTTTACCAAACGTTAAAATATGGCTCAACGAGTTGAGCCATAAAACCGCCTTTTAATTGAGGTGGTTTTTTGATAGGATAAATTAATATGAAAAACAAAGCACGAGTTACCACTGAATACAAGGGGGCATATAAAGTTAAAAATGAACACGGAGAATTTCTGGCGAAAGTCACCGGAAAGCGGATTTTTGATGCTTTATCCAGAGAGGACTATCCTGCTGTGGGAGATTGGGTAATTATTGAAGAACTTCCAGAACAGCAAGCAGTGATCAAGAAAATTTTACCAAGAAAAACAGTAATAAAAAGAATGCATAAAGACAGGAGCAGAATCGGCGGAAAAAATGAAACGCAAATTATAGCGACCAACATTGACGTTGCTTTTGTTGTGGAATCGGTTGATAGAGATTTTAATCTGAATCGTTTTGAAAGGTATTTTGCCATAGCTAAAGACGGAGGCGTAAAGCCTACCATTATATTAAATAAAATAGATTTAATCTCTAAAGAAGAATTAGATATAAAATTAGCTCAAGTAAAGAATAGATTTAATGATGTTGATTTTATTCCGACTAGTATTATTACCGATGAGGGGTTGAGTGAATTAAAAATGTATATGAAAAAGGGAAAAACATATTGCTTCCTTGGCTCTTCCGGGGTTGGTAAGTCTTCTTTAATTAACAAACTGCTTGGAGAAAATATCATAAAGACGGAAAATATAAGTATTAGCACGGGGAAAGGGAAGCATACTACAACAAGCCGAGAAATGTATTTTCTGGAAAATGGCGCTATTGTTGTAGATAATCCGGGAATGCGAGAAGTAGGAATGACGGATACGGGCTTAGGCATAGATAATTTATTTGACGAAATAATGATTTTAGCCAAAAATTGCAAATATGTTGATTGCATACATATTCACGAGCCGGGATGCAAGGTATTGTCTGCTGTAAAATCTGGAGAATTGGATAAAGATAAATATTTAAATTACGTCAGCTTAAAAAGGGAAGTCGAACATTATGAAATGACTAAACTTGAAAAAAGAGAGAAAGATAAACAATTTGGTAAATTTGTTAAAAATGCGAAAAAAGAATTAAAAAAATATAAGCATTAGTATGGAAAAAGATAAAATAAAAAAAATTGTAAGAGATGCATATAAAGAAATAGCCGTTAGTGGCGCGGGCTGCGGGTGCAGCTGCAATCGCGCAAAAAATATCTCAAAAAGCATTGGATATTCTGATGAAGAGTTAAAAATAGTGGGCGAGGCTAACCTTGGCTTGGGATGTGGAAACCCTTTGGCTTTTGGAAAAATAAAAGAAGGAGATACTGTATTGGATTTGGGTTCTGGGGCGGGGATTGATGCAATTTTAGCTGCTCAAAAAGTAGGAGAAAAAGGTAAAGTTATTGGCGTAGATATGACAAAAGAAATGATAGAGAAAGCAAAAGAAAATGCCAAGAAACAGGGCGTTAAAAATGTAGAGTTTTTGTTGGGTGAAATAGAAAACCTGCCGCTTAAAGATAATTCAGTTGATACAATTGTTACAAATTGTGTTGTAAACCTAACGCCCGACAAAGCAAAAACATTTAGCGAGGCATATAGAGTTTTAAAATCGGGCGGAAGAATTTATTTATCTGACATTGTTTTACTGGAAGAATTAACAGAAGAACAAAGGAATAATAAAAAGCTTATTTCCGGCTGTGTGGCAGGCGCTTTATTGAGAGATGATTATTTAAACAAGATAAGGGAAGCTGGATTTGGTGTGAAGATTTTATATGAAAATACCGGAATTAGTAAGGAGCAGTACAATGGAATACCCCTAGAAAGCATAATGGTTGAGCTAACTAAATAAATCTACAGTACTATTAATAAATTATTAACCTTTTAAAAATATAATTAAAAATGATGGAAGATAATTATATAAAAAAAGACGGATACAAAAAAAGGCCATTGTGGCAATGGATTTTATTGTACGTTGTGGCAGCCGGAGCTGCTTATGGTTTGATATATTATTTTTTCTTCGGGAAAAATAATGACTATGTTTATAATCAAAGTCAGAACCAAACCAATAATCAGCAAAACACCGGTGCGATATCCAACGATTATTTTTTAAATTTAAGTAATAATGGGCTAACAAGTTTATCACAATCTATTTTTGACCAAACAAATTTACAGGAACTTGATATATCGAACAATTCGCTTACTGGCGCCATTCCTGCTGAAATAAGAAAACTAAAAAATTTAATAATTCTTAATGCCAGTTATAATCAAATGACTGGTGTGCCTGCAGAAATTGGCCAATTATTAAATTTGCAAGTTCTTGATTTGTCCTACAATCAAATAACTGGTTTGCCCAATGAACTGGGAAATTTAAAAAATTTGAAAACGTTAAATTTATCTGGTAACGCATATTCTCAGCAAGACCTTAATGGCATACGCAGCAAGCTTCCGACAACTGTAAATATTATTATAAGCCAGTAGCGCATTTTACGGAAAACGCTTTTATATGAGGCGTTTTTTGTTTAACGCAAAGTTAATTATAATTTTGTATTCTAAATTTAAGAATTAAAAATAAAAAAATGCCAGTTTTGGAAGCATCTCAAATATTATTTAATTTTATAATATCGTCCGCGGTAGTTGTTATAACAATATTTATCAGTTTAATAGCAGTTGATGCTATAAAGCTTCTCAAAACCGTTAGAAAATTTTTAGAAAGCGTTTTAAACTTATCAATTGTTTCAAAATTTTTTAAGAAAAAAAATAAGTAAAAATAAAAATATGTCAAAAGGTAATACATTAAAATTTTTAGAGGGAGCTGCCGTGGGGCTGGCTTTAGGCGTGGCAGCTAATATGTTTTTAGATTCAAAAAAGGGAAAAGCATTAAAAAACGACATAGAAAGCATAATGGCAGATTTTTATAAATATGCTTCTCCTAAAGTTAAAAAAATAAAAAAATTGGGTGAGAAAGAATATAAAATATTTATGAAAGGCGCGGCAGAGAATTATGCCAAGCTAAAAAAAATATCCGGCAATATGGCAGAGCAAATTATAGAAAAAGCCCAAGAATCATGGGAGAGCTTTTCCAATAACCAGCAAGAAAAATAATTTTTACAAAGCCACCTTTTATTTTGGGCGATTTTTTAGTATAATTATCAAATTAATTAATACAAATATGAAAATTGCTTTTTTTGAAATAGAGGATTGGCAAAAAGATTATTTAATAGAAAAACTCGCAGGTCACGAGCTGTCTTTTTTTACAGAGCCGCTGTCTTTAGAAAATATTAGCTCGGCAACGGGTTGCGCCATAATTTCTCCATTTATTTATTCTCAAATTAATAAAGATATTTTGCAAAAACTTCCCGATTTAAAAATGGTCAGCACGCGCTCAACCGGGTTTGACCATATTGATATTCAAAAAGCAGAAGAAAACAAAATTGCTGTGTGTAATGTGCCGTATTACGGTGAAAATACGGTGGCCGAACACACCTTTGCGCTCATTACGGCTTTATCGAGGAAATTAACTGACTCTGTTGAGCGGGCCAGAAAGGGGGACTTCACTTTAGACGGATTGCGGGGATTTGATTTAAAAGGTAAAACTTTAGGCATTATTGGAACAGGCCACATTGGTCTGCATGTTGCCAGAATTGCCAATGGTTTTGAAATGGAAGTTTTGGCTTTTGATACGAAACCGGATAAAAAATTGGCTAAGAAAATAGGATTTAAATATGTTGATATGGAAAATTTGCTGGCAAAATCCGATATTATAACCTTGCATATTCCAGACAACGAATCAACGCATCATTTAATCAATTCAACAAACATAAATTTAATTAAAAAGGGCGCATATTTAATAAATACTGCGAGAGGCGGATTAATAGAAACGCAAGCTTTACTGAAGGCGCTATCCGGCGGAATTTTAGCGGGAGCGGGTTTAGATGTTTTAGAAGAAGAATGTTTTGTAAAAGAAGAGGCCCAGCTTTTATCAAAAGAATTTCCTAAAACTTGTGATTTAAAAACTGTTTTGCAAAATCACATTTTATTACAGCAGAAAAATGTTATAATAACTCCTCATAATGCCTTTAACTCGCGGGAAGCTTTAAAAAGGATTCTTGATGCAACCGTAGAAAATATAAATGGTTTTAAGGCAAACAAACTCATAAATATTGTGAAGAAATAAATAATTAAAATGAAAAAAAACGTTTCTTTGGCAAAAAAATCATTGGATTACCATAAAAAGCTGAATGGAAAAATTGGCATTTTTTCTAAAGCGCCGCTAAAATCTCTGGAAGATTTACAACTTTCGTACACGCCGGGCGTGGGAGCTGTGAGCGCTTTTTTGTCGCTTCATAAAGATCAAATAAAAAAATATACAATTAAAAAAAATGCCGTTGCCGTGGTTTCGGACGGTTCGGCGGTATTGGGTTTGGGAAACATCGGCGTTGAGGGAGCTTTGCCTGTAATGGAAGGAAAGGCAATGATTTTTAAAGAGTTTGCAAATATCGATGCTTTTCCAATAGTTTTAGACACGCAAGATGTTGAGGAAATTATAAAAACCATCAAGCATATTGCTCCGGTGTTTGGCGCAATAAATTTGGAAGACATTTCCGCGCCCCGTTGTTTTGAAATTGAAAAAAGGCTTCAAGACGCGCTGGATATTTTTGTAATGCACGATGACCAGCACGCAACAGCAATTGTTGTTTTGGCCGGGCTGATAAATGCTTTTAAGGTTGCAAAAAAAGATTTGAAAAAGAGTTCAATTACAGTTATTGGAGCAGGTTCAGCTGGAACCGCAGTAACTAAGCTTTTATACGCTTATGGGGTCAGAAATATTATTGTGGTGGATACAAAGGGAATTTTATCTAAGTGCAGGGGAAATATGCTAGCTCATCAAACAGAGCTGGCTGATATAACAAATGAAAACTGCAGAGAAGGAACGCTTCAAGATGCTTTTGTAAAAGCCGATGCAGTCGTGGGGCTTTCTGCGCCCAATATTATAAAACCAGAATACATAAAAACAATGAATGAAAGGCCGATTATTTTTGCTTTGGCAAATCCGGTGCCCGAAATAATGCCCGGCATTGCCAAAAAAGCCGGCGCATTTATTGTTGCCACGGGCCGGTCGGATTTTGAAAACCAGGTGAATAACGCTTTGGTTTTTCCCGGAATTTTTCGCGGAGCTTTGGATTATAACATAAGAAAAATAACCGATGAAATGCAAATTAACGCAGCCAAAAAACTTGCAGGAATTATAAAAAATTCAAAAGCCAATAATATTATTCCATCAATTTTTAACCCAAAAATTGTCAAAGCCATTGCTTTAAGCCTGAAACATGAAGTTTAACCGCGAGCAAGTTATTATTGGGAGAGTTAAAGCTTTTTATTGGGAAAAAAATAAAACCCAGAAAAAAGTTATTATTTTCCTGCACGGTTTTCCGGGAAACCATAAAATTGTAATTGATATGGCGCGCAATTTTAAAAACTTTAGGGTAATAATTCCCGATCTGCCCGCATGCGGACTGTCAGATCCTTTAAATGAAAAACATACTTTAAATAATTATGCAGACTGGGTAAACGAACTTTTAAAAAGTTTATCTGTAAATAAAGCAGTTGTTGTTGGATATTCTTTTGGCTCAAGAGTTGCTTTGACTTTTTGTGAATCTTATGAAAAAGCAGTTGAAAGGTTGGTTTTAATAACCCCGGTTGTAAAAGCAGATAGTTTGATTGCCAGGATTGCTCTTTTAGAATATGAGATTGCCGAAGTTTTGCCCGATTTTTTACAGAAAACATGGCTCAATAATAGGGTATATCATACGGCCAGTAACATTATAATATTTAAATCTGCCAGTAAAAAAAGGCGCGAGAAATTAATACTGGCAGACAAAAAAGAAACAAACCATTTGTACCCAAGAGCTAATATTGAATTATTTAATGAATTTTTAAACTCAAAGCCAATATCAAAAGGTCCAAGAATTACCGCAAAAACTTTATTGATTGCCTGCGATAAAGACGAGGTTGCAACTGTAAAAACAGTTGAAGAATTAATGGACAGGTTTTCCAATGCTGCAATGGAAATTATAAAAAATTCAGGTCATATTGTCCCGGCCGAAAGGCCCATAAAAACAGCAAAAATTATTTTAGACTGGTTAAATAATTAATATTATTAAATAATAAATATATGGATATTTTTGTATATTATATTTTAGGAGTTGTGGTTATAATTGCGCTTTCGGGAATTAGAGTTATCAAAGAGTATGAAAGGGCGGTTATTTTCTTTTTGGGAAAACAAACTAATATTCGGGGTCCGGGCTTAATATATTTGATTCCCATTTTTGAACAAATGGTCAAAGTAAGTTTTAGAACAGTAACGATGGGAATTCCTTCGCAGAAAATCATTACAAAAGACAATGTGTCTATTGATATTGCAGCTGTGGCATATTACCACGTGGTTGATCCAAAAAAGGCGGTTATTGCCATTGAGGATGTTTTTTCTGCTGTGAACCAAATAAGTCAAACAACTGTAAGAAATGTGGTTGGGCAGTTTATGCTGGATCAGCTTTTGTCGCAGACTTCAGATATTAATAACCAGATAAAAAACGTTATTGATAGTCACACAGAACCTTGGGGAGTGCAAGTGACCGCAGTTGAAATTAAGGATATTTTTTTACCAGAAAATATGCAGAGAGCCATGGCAAAAGAAGCTGAAGCAGAACGAGAGAGGAGGGCAAAAATTGTGGCAGCTCAGGGAGAATTTCAGGCCGCTGAAAAGCTTGGCCAGGCAGCTGATCTAATTGCCGCTCATCCTGTTGCCTTACAGCTTAGAACATTACAGACAATGGCGGAAATAAGCGTTGAAAAAAATTCAACTATTATTTTTCCGGCACAATTTATGACAACAGTAAAAGAGGCGATTGAGTCCATAAAGTCTGATAATTTAAATAAATAACCAGTAAAACAAAAGCACCCGTACGGGCGCTTTTGTTTTATGAGAATTAAGAAAGGTGTTTTGAGACCAATTTTGTCATTTCAAACATATTTACTGTGGCCTTTCCGCCGAAAACTGATTTTAGTTTATCATCGGCGTTTATGTTTCTTTTGTTTTTTGGATCCTGAAGCCCGTTCTTTTTTATGTAAGCCCAAAGTTTTTTTACGACTTCAGACCTCGGCATCGGACCCTTTCCTACAACTGCTTCTAAATCTGCTGTGAGCTTTAGCGGCTTCATAAAAGCCGAGTTTGCTTTTCCTGGCATAATATTTTAAAACTCGAAATTCGAATATCGAAAGTCGAAACGCGTTTTTGAATTTTTTTTGAAAATTCTAATTTGTTTCGGATTTCGGATTTCGGATTTCGGATTTAGTTTTTTTATTATCTATTGTGATAATATCATACAATACAAGCAAAAACAACTATTTTGTGTTATAATACTAAAATATTATGTTAACTTGGCTTTTTGTAATAATTTTAGCATATTTATTTTTCAGCCTGGCTTATCTTGGCGATAAGCTTGTTTTGTCCGGCCCGCCAAAACCCGCGTCTTATACTTTTTTTGTTGGCATATTTAGCGTGGTAATGGCTTTGTTGCTGCCATTCGTCGGTTTTGCTTTGCCAAGCAGCGCGCTTTTGCCGTGGATTATTATAACCGCAATTGTTTATGTAACGGGACTCTACTCAATGTTTTGCGCTTTAGAAAAATTTGATGTTTCTAAAGTAATGACAACAATTGGAGCCACTCAGCCAATTTTTATTTTTGTTTTGGGCTGGCTATTTTTTGGGTCGGGAACGATGGGCAAAACAAATATTTTTGCTTTTGTTCTTTTGCTTTTGGGAAGCGTTATAAGCTCTTTTGAAAAGAGCCGGAAAGCAACAGGGGAATATTTAAAAATTACAATTTTTTCGTCGCTGATGTTTTCTTTAGATTATATTTTGCAAAAAAACATTTATACTAATGCGGATTTTTGGCACGGCTTCATATGGATTAGACTGTTTGTATTTTTAATTGCCTTGTTTTTTCTTTTTAGCAAAAAAGCGCGAAAAGATATTTTTGCGAAAAGGGGAGTTTTAGATAAAAAAAACCGGATAGTTTTTTTCTTTTCGCAAACATCCGGAGGAATTGCAAATGTTTTGCAGAGCTTTGCTATTTTTTTGGCACCGGTGGCTTTTTTGCCCATACTGAATTCGTTGCGAGGCATACAATATATTTTTCTTTTTCTGATTGTTTTATTTTTTTCAGTTTTTTTGCCGAAAATTTTAAAAGAAGAAATATCTGGAAAAATTATTTTGCAAAAAATTGTTTCTATAATTTTAATTGCGGCGGGCTTAGCTTTCTTGGTTTTTTAAGGTGAAAATTTAAAATAAAACAAGCGGGGTGTCGCGTGTGACACTCCGCTTTCTGTTGAGCATTGGTAGCCCCATTGGGTTTATGAGCGAGAAATTTCGCGCGCTTGAACCATGTCGTCCTCCATGTCGAAAAGCGGATTACAATACTCAATTAGAATTAGGCCGTTTTCATCGGGATCTGCGGCCACTTTTGCCACAAGGCCGTTGCGTTCGTCCACAACGAGTTCGCCGATAAAAAACATGGATTCTCTAACGTCGCTTTCGGTAATTACGCTCGCCATTTCAGACTCCTTTTGTCTTGAGGTTAGCGTATTTTCAATGACCTGCCACATTTAAATATTACCACAATTTTATAAAAAAACAAGCAATTTGGGGGTGTTGCTTTTGTCTACAAAAAGGGGTAAAATAAGAGAATATCATGAGAAATAATATAATTATAAATGACGAAAAAGAGCAGGAATTAATTTTAGATCTGCAAAAACGTACAGACATTAAGGCAGAAAGAATTAAACGGCTTTTATCTTTGCCCGACCTCACAAAGAAAGAAAATTCTCCTGTAAAAATTATAAATGATAAAATATTGGAGCTACCAATATGGGCTGATTTTGATATAGTTGATATTCCTAAAATTGTAACTGTTCAAGACGATTTCGATCTTTTAAATACGCCAAAGGACCATCCAAGCAGAAGAGAATCAGACACTTATTATTTGGATAAAACTCATATTTTGAGAACCCAGATGACCGTGATGTGGCCTTATTATTTTAGAGATAAAGAAGTTTTGGAGAGATTAAAAAAAGATGGTGAAGTCGGATCGCTGTCACCGGGAATTGTTTGGCGCAAAGACGAAATTGACCGTAAACATTTTCCGGCTTTTCATCAAACAGATTTTTTGTATGTGTGCAGGAAAGATAAAAGAATTATTACGCTTAAAGAGCTGCAAGATGTTCAAGCAGATGCGGTAAGGACAATCTTTGGCGACATTGAATTTAGATTTTTAGTTGATACTTTTCCTTTTACCGACCCATCAACTCAAGTTGAAATAAATTGGGGAGGAAACTGGATTGAGATAACTGGAGCTGGGCTTGTGCATCCTAATTGTTTGAAAAATTTTGGATTGGATCCAGAAATTTATAACGGTTATGCCGGTACATTTGGATTGGACAGAGTTGCAATGGTAAAAATGGGAATTTCTGATATCAGAATTTTTTGGTCTGAAGACCAGAGAATTACGAGTCAGTTTAAAGATATAAATTCAAAATACAAAGAAGTCAGCAAATATCCTGAAACTTCGCGCGATATATCTTTTATAATAGACAAGAATATAAATTTAAATAATTATTACGAAATTGTAAGAGATTTTGCGGAAAATTTAATTGAAGAAGTAAAACTGGTTGACAGTTATGAAGATGACGCAAAGTTTGGCAATAATAAAAAAAGTTATACATTCAGAATTATTTACCGCAGTCCGGAAAAAACTTTAACCAATGAAGAAATTAATGTTATTCAAGAAAAAATCCGCATCAAAACAGCGCAAGACCTAAACGCAATTTTGCGATAAGTCTATTTGTATTGTCATTCCCGCGGAAGCGGGAATCCAGAGTACGCAGGTTAACACATGTTAACCTGAAAATTAAAAAAAACGTTGGTTATCACGTGATAACCTTAAAAATTATGAACGAAACACCAAGTAGCGAATCGCAAAATTTTGAGAGTGAAAATACCGATAAGGTTGAGAGGTATAAGGAGATGGTGGGTGATTCAAGGGCAATTTTTATTTTATCTGCCAGCGAAAGGGAAATAGGAAAAAGCGGAAAAAAATACAGGCCCGATTCTTATGGCGATTTGGACAATAAAAGCCTTTTGGCCGGAGGCCACGCCCGAGTTATAGCTGCAGCAGAAATCGGAAATTATTTTCCAGATATAAAATTGATAACAGACAGCGCGCCAGAGAAAGCAAAAGAATCTCTTGCAAAGATATACGCAGATGAACTTAAAAGGTTAGGAATCTCGGAGGCGCAAATTGATTTGGAGGAAAGATCAACAGATACCATCACTGAATTAGCTGAAATGATGAAAATTGCTAGAATAAACAATTGGGAAAAAGTTGCCGTACTTACATCGGGATATCATGTTGAGAGAGTATCTGAGATGTTAAGCCATCTAAAGGAAATTATAAAGAATATGGGTATAAAAGATGGAGAATTTGATAATGCTTGGGAATATTTTGATGGGGGAAACAAATTAGAAGTTCGTTTTTTGTCGGCAGAAGAAATACTCCCTTTAAGAAATATAAAGTACCAAGAAATTATAGATAAGGTCAGAGATTCTGAATCATACAAAAAAAGAGTGGCATCAGAAAAAAGGGGCATTCAGCAAATAAGAGAAGGAACTTATGGAGTAAAAAATAAAAACTAATTATGATGAAATTAAATATAAAAGAAAAAGATGAGGAAAATATTGAGGCAGAGCCCGTGAAGGCCGAGTTTGCAATGACTAAGGGGGCGAAAGAGCCTGCAAAAAAAGAAGAAAGAAAAACTGAAGTGAAAAAAGAAGAACCTAAAAAAGAATCTCCAAAAATAGAAGCGAAAAAAGTTAGAAAAGAAGGGGAGTACACTGCCAAAGACATTTATGTTTTAAAAGGATTAGAGCCCGTAAGATTACGTCCCGGAATGTACATTGGCTCTACTGGAATTGACGGCCTGCACCATTTAATTTGGGAAGTTGTGGACAATTGTTTAGACGAAGCAATGGCAGGATATGCCAAAAATATTGAAGTAACTTTACTGCCGAATAACAGGGTAAAAGTTTCTGATGACGGCAGAGGAATTCCGGTTGAAAAACATCCCGACACAGGAAAATCAACTTTGGAAACCGTTCTGACAACTTTGCACGCGGGAGGAAAATTTGGCGGAGAAGCTTATAAGGTTTCCGGCGGATTACATGGCGTGGGAATTTCGGTTGTATGCGCTTTGTCCACCTATATGCTGGCTGAAGTCAAAAGAGACGGGGGAGTGTACCAGCAGGAATATTTCAGAGGAGCGCCAAAAACATCAGTCAAAAAAATTGGAGACAGCAAAAAAACCGGAACAACACAGACTTTTGACGCAGACCCGCAAATTTTTTCAGAAATAAAATACGACCCAAAACGGATTTTGAACCATTTACGCCAGCAAGCATATCTGACAAAAGGGGTAAAAATAGCTTTTAAAGACGAAAGAATAAAAGGCGAAGAATCTTCCTACACATTCTATTTTGAAGGCGGAGTCGGCTCGTATGTAAAATATTTGGTTTTAGGAAATCATCCAAGGCATTCAAATATTTTTTCAATTTCAACGGAAAAAGACAATATTGCTGTTGAAGCAGCTTTTCAGTATACGCAGGAAATGGAGTGCACCGAAGAATCTTTCGCAAATAATATTTATACAGTTGAAGGCGGAACGCATATTTCCGGATTTAGAACTGCGCTGACAAGATCATTAAATGACTATGCAAGACGCGAAGGATTTTTAAAAGAAAAAGATGAAAATTTTTCAGGAGACGATGTTAGGGAAGGTTTGACCGCGGTTGTTTCTGTAAAAATTAGAACTCCGCAATTTGAAGGCCAGACAAAAGCAAAACTGGGAAATCCCGAAGCAAAACCAGCCGTAGAAGCAGCCACGGCTGAAGGTTTGTCTGATTATTTGGAAAGAAATCCATCTGACGCAAAGTCTATAATTGAAAATTGTTTACTGGCAACCAAAGCCAGATTGGCTGCAAAGGCAGCAAGGCAAACAGTTTTGAGGAAGGGCGCCCTGGAGGGTTTGGCGTTGCCCGGAAAATTAGCAGACTGTCTTTCCAGAAAACCAGAAGAATCTGAAATTTATATTGTTGAGGGAGATTCCGCCGGCGGTTCATCAAAACAAGCCAGAGACAGGCGGTTTCAGGCAATTTTGCCTTTGCGCGGGAAAATTTTAAATGTAGAGCGCGCCAGGCTGGACAAAATGTTGGCTTCAAAAGAAATTAAAGCTTTAATCATTGCCATGGGCACGGGCATTGGCGAAGATTTTGACATTGAAAAATTGCGCTATCACCGTATTGTAATTATGACCGATGCCGATGTTGACGGAGCTCATATTCGCACCTTGTTGCTGACATTTTTTTACAGGCATTTTAAACCTGTTGTTGACGCTGGCCACATTTACATTGCACAGCCGCCTTTGTATAAAATTTCTTTTGGAAAAAATGCGCAGTACGCGTATTCAGACGGCCAGCGCGATAAGATTGTAAAAGAAATGGGAAAATCTACCGCTTCAATCCAGCGATATAAAGGCTTGGGAGAAATGAATCCCGAACAGCTTTGGGAAACAACAATGAATCCTGAAAACCGCACGTTGCTGCAAGTGGCCGTTGAGGAGGCTCACGAAGCAGATAAAACTTTAGACATTTTAATGGGGGAGGAAGTTGAACCTCGCAAAAAATTCATTCAAACCCACGCCAAAGCAGCCAGAAACATAGACATTTAAGCTAATATTTGTAAAAACCGCGCGCTATTGACACGCGGTTTTTATTATGCTATAATTAAATAATAAGATAAGAGGAGGGTTTATGGACAATCTTGACGCGTTAGACGATTTGTCAGCGGGCAACCCGTCCCAGCCTCAGCCAGATTGGGTTGAGGAAGACATTATCTTTCATCGGCAGCAAGACCCCTTTCCTGACCATCGGGAAGACGAAGAGGCCATAACCGCTAACACGTAAGCGGATGCTGTTGAGAAGGTTTGGCCCTGCGAAGTTGCAATTTGCGCTCGTGGGGCTTTTTTATTATTTTGTGGTATAATAGTTTAAAGCCTTGACTTAAATGCAGGATTCGGCTATCATAAAAATAGATAGCCCCGCTTGCGGGGTTTTAAAAAACATGGCAATTACACAAAAAGCAAATATATTTTTTAAGGAAGTTTTGGTTGAAATGAAAAGAGTAAGCTGGCTTTCGCAGAAAGATGTTTTAAGGTACACACTAATTGTATTGGGAGTTACAATTGGCTCGGCTGCATTTTTGGGGGGATTGGATTTTATTTTTACAGAAATAATTAAAAGATTTATCCTAAAATAAAATGGCAAAGCAACAAATAGAACAAGACCGAAATTGGTATGTTATACATACTTATTCCGGGTATGAAGACGCAGTTGCAAAAAACCTCAAACAGAGGATCGAATCTTTGGCAATGGAAGATAAAATTTTTAACGTGATTGTCCCCAAAGAAAAGAAAATAAAAATTAAAAACGGAAAAAGAAAAACAGTTGAAGAAAAAATTTATCCAGGCTACGTGCTTGTGGAAATGGTTGTTACCGACGAGTCATGGTATGTTGTTAGAAATACGCCAAGAGTAACAGGATTTTTGGGGGCGGGGACAACGCCAATTCCGGTTTCAAAAGTTGAAATGGAAGACTTAATAAAGCGTATGGATGCGGGCGAGCCGGAGTTTACAATTGATTTTGAAATTGGAGCCACAGTAAAAGTTAATGACGGGCCGTTTAAGGGTTTTGAAGGAAAAGTTTCAGAAATTGACAAAGAAAGAGGGAAAATAAAAGTTTTGGTAAATATGTTTGGAAGAGATACGCCAGTGGAACTGGATTCTTTGCAAATCAAAAAAGTTTCTTAAATAACACTAATATACAAATTTTATAACTAATCTACAAAAACACTAATCTACAAATTCGTAATTCGGATTTTTGCAGATTAGGATAAAATTAGTAGATTAGTATTATACCCTAATGGCAAAAGAAATAAAAGCTATTGTAAAAATACAAATCCCAGCTGGTAAAGCAACTCCGGCGCCTCCAATTGGACCGGCCTTGGCCCAGCACGGTTTGAATATTGCGGAGTTTTGCCAAAAGTTTAATGCGGCAACTCAGCAATTGGCAGGTTACAAAATTCCGGCAGAAGTTACAATTTATAAAGACAGGTCTTATGTTTTTAAATTGAAAACTCCTTTGGCAGCCGAACTTATAAAAAAAGTAATTGGAATTGAAAAGGGAAGCGGAGTTCCAAACAAAACCAAAGTTGGAAAAATTACAAAATCCCAATTGAAAGAAATTGCCGAGAAAAAAATGCCCGACCTAAACACCACAGATATAGAACAGGCAATAAAAATTATTGCCGGCACCGCCAAAAACATGGGCGTGGAAGTAAAAGATTAAATCTAAATTAAACAATAAAAAGCAGTTCTGTAAAGAATTGCTTTTTATTTTACATAAGTGGTAGAATGGGTATACTAAAATTATTAAATTCACCCAGTTAGATAATTTTGCTTTGGCAAAATTAAAATCCCGAAGGATTTTATTTAACCGGGAAAAAAATATGGAAAATCAAAAACACGTTCGTCCATCATGGGATGATTATTTTTTAAATTTATTAGAGCCAATTGGAAGCAGGGGAAGCTGTGACAGAGGCAGGAGTGGAGCTGTAATTGTTGGGTCAGGTCACACAATAATTGCAACCGGATATGTGGGAGCTGCTCCGGGGCAGCCGCATTGCGACGAAGTTGGGCATATGATGAATACTGTTATTCATGAAGACGGAACCCAGTCTCAGCATTGCGTCCGAACCTTGCATGCGGAAGAAAATGCAATTTTGCAATGCGCGAAAGACGGTATAAGCGTTGCGGGCTCTACAATTTACACAAAAATGGTTCCTTGTTATAATTGCGCAATGAGAATTGTAAGAGTTGGAATTAAGAGGGTGGTTGCAACAAAAAGATATCATTCCGATCAATTGTCGGTAAAACTTTTTAGGGATGCAGAAGTTAATTTGGTAGTTATGGATAATGCCGTGGAAGAATACAAAAATCAAAGCAATACAGTGAATGATACGCCAAAAGAATTTAAAAGCATAAAAGAAATTTTTGTAGAACAGGGGAAAACAATAGATGTTAATAAAATAGAACAAGCTTGAATCATGGATAAAAATGACGAGCAAATTTTAGTGGTGCCGAGCGAAATTATTTTTGCTAAGGAAAAATGGCAAGGATTAAAAACAGACAATCTTGATTATTATTTGGATTTGATAAAAAATAATTGCCAGTTCAAAAGAAGGGGTGACATGGAAAATGATCCGTCTTTCCAACAGATAATTCCATATATGCTGTTTAGTTTTGGCGATAAATTTTTTGCTTATAATTATTTAAAAAACGCGGGAGAACAGCGTTTGGTAAACACAGACTACCAGCTCGGTGTGGGTGGCCATATAAACAAAGACGACATAAATGGAGACACAGACGTTTTGGAAACCGGCATGGCGCGAGAGTGGGAAGAAGAAGTGGATTTTAAAGGGAATTTTTTGCAAAAAAGATTGGTTGGCATAATAAATGACGACTCGCGCGAAGTGGAAAAAGTGCATTTGGGTTTGGTTTATCATTTTGTTGGAGACAGCCCAGAAATTCTTGTTAAAGAAACAGATAAAATGAAGGGCAAACTTTTTGACCTAAAAGATATTTCAGAAAATATCAGCCACAGCCCGTGGATGCAAATAGTCTACAAAAATTATTTATTTAAGTTTTTAAAAACTAAAAAAATTATCGGCGTAACCGGAGAAATTGGGGCGGGCAAAGATACTTTTTGCCAGTATGTAAAAGAAAACTTTCCAAATGTTTCTATCTTTAGATTTTCTGATGCGTTGACAGAAGTTTTAAAAATATTTTTTGATTCGGTAAAAAGGGATGACCAGCAATGGATCAGCACTCAATTAAGAGAAAGATTTGGTCAGGATATTTTGGTAAAAGCCTTGATTAAAAAAATAAACAATATAAGCGAAGGAGTAGTTATTTTAAATGGAGTTCGTAGGCCCGGAGATTTTACGGCTTTAAAACAAATTGCCGGAAAGCTTGTTTATGTAGGAGCTGACGTAAGAAAGAGATGGGAAAGAGTTGTGTTAAGAAAAGAAAAAGCAGATGACGATGTGCCTTTCGAAAAATTTTTAGAGCTGAGCGGAGCCGAAGCCGAGCAGCAAATTTCCGCAATTGGCGGACAAGCTGATTTTAGAATAGAAAACAACGGCTCAAAAGAAGAATTTTTTTCACAAATAAAAAAAGTAATAGATTTAATATAATGGAAAAAGGGAAATTTTTTGTGTTTGAGGGCATAGACGGATGTGGCAAAGCAACTCAAACAAGATTATTGACGGAGTATTTTGGGCAAGAGGGTTTTGACGTGGAAAAAATTGATTTTCCCCAGCACGGAGAGCGGTCTTCTGCTATGGTTGACGATTATTTGACTGGAAAATATGGAGAATCAAAATCTGTGCCGGAAAAGGTTGCCTCAATTTTCTACGCAACAGACAGATATGATGCCAGCTTCAAAATTAAAAAATGGTTAGATGAAGGAAAAATTGTGGTTTCGGACAGATATTTGGTTTCAAACATCGGGCACCAAGGTGGAAAGGTTGTAAATGACGCAGAAAAATGGAAAAATTATGTAAATTGGCTGTATGATTTGGAATACGGAATTTTCGGAATTCCAAAACCAGACTATACTTTTATTTTGAAAACTTCGGCGGAGTTTTCAATGAAATTGGCAAATAAAATAACTGACCCAGAAAAAAAACAGACAAGAATAAACTATTTGGGCGATGATAAAAAACAGGATATACACGAAAAAGACGGAAGCCATTTGGAAAACGCCCTAAAGTCTTATTTAATTGCGGCGAAAGAATTTCCAAACGATTTTGCAGTTGTGGAATGCTTGGAAAATGGAGAAATGCTGCCCGCTGAAATTATAAATAAAAAAATAATAAATATAATTGAAAATAAGAAAAAAATTATGCCAGCAGAAAGACGAATTTATGCGTTGCCGAATAATTTAATGCCCGAAGTAAAAGCGGTAACTTTTGCCAAGTGTTCAAGGTCGGCGGAACCTTTTGATAAAATTGCGCAGGAACTTACCGATGAAAAGTCAGCCGAATTCCATGAAAAGTGGGTGGTGGGTTTTGGACATTCGTCAATTGCCGAGCATGCAGTAATTTCTTTGGCAGTTGAAAATGTTTCAAACATTGCCACAAAAGTTATTGAAGATTCGAGGCTGGCTTCTTTTACAGAAAAATCTTCGCGCTACCAAATTTTCAACAAAGACAAATTGTATATGCCAGAAGGAATAATGAATTCTGATTTAAAAGATATATATTTGAATGCTGTAAATTTATTAATGGATGCTTATGAAGAAATGACAGCGCCTATGATGGATTTTGTAAAACAAAAATATCCAAAACCCGATGATCAAGATGAAAAGCTTTACAATATGGTTTCAAAAGCCAGAGCCTGCGATAATTTGAGATATTTATTGCCTTCTGCTGTTTTAACAAATCTGGGAATGACAATTAACACAAGAGAACTCGAACATTTAATTGCAAAATTATTATCGCATCCACTAAAAGAAATGCAGGATATTGGAAAAGAAATGAAAGAAAAAGCAATGGAAGCGGTTCCTACTTTATTAAAATTTGCAAACAAAAATAATTATATTGCTGAAACAAAAAAGCAGTTGTCAAATATTGCAAAATGGGAATTGGGTAGGGAAGCGGGAAATAACCAAGCAGTAACAATTGTGAATTATGATAAAGACGCAACAGATAAATTAATTGCAGGAATTTTATATCCGTATTCCGATTTGTCGTATGAAGAAATTGCGAGGAAAGTTAAGAATTTGCCAAACGATAAAAAAGAAAAAATAATTGATGAAACGTTGAGCCGCAGAGAAAAGTTTGACCAGCCTTTGCGCGAGCTTGAGCACATCTATTATACCTTTGATATTTTGCTTGATTACGGAGCATTTCGCGATGTTCAGCGCCACAGAATGTGCACGCAATCAAACCAGCCCGTAACTGTAGTGCATGGATACGATTTACCGCCCGAAATTCGCGAAGCGGGTTTTGAAGACAAATTTAGGGCAGTGGTGGAAAAAGCAGCCGATGCTTTTCAAAAAATTTATGAGAAATTTCCAGATGAAGCGCAATATGTTGTTCCAATGTGTTTTAGAAAACGAGTTTTAATCACCTGGAATTTGCGCGAATTGCATCACTTTATTTCCTTACGGTCTGGCAAGAAAGGCCATGCATCTTACCGCAGAATCGCGCAAGAGTGCTGGAAAAAATTAAATGAAATCCAGCCTTTGCTGGCAAAATATATCCGCTGCGATATGGATGAAATGTCTGTTTCATGGGCAGCCTCGTTGGAAAACAAAGATTTTTACTACAACCCCTACGCCGCCCGCGTAAAATCCTAGCAATTAAAAAACAGCTTGAAATAAGAGCTGTTTTTTAGTATATTAAATTAATAAATATATGGCGTATAAACCAACAATTGGGCTTGAAATTCATGCGGAGCTAAAAACGCAGAGCAAAATGTTTTGTAGTTGCAAAAATGACGCAGATGAAAAACGGCCAAATTTTAATATCTGCCCTGTTTGCACAGCTCAGCCGGGCGCGCTTCCGGCGGCAAACGAGGAAGCAGTAAAAATGGTTATAAAAACCGGGCTGGCTTTAAATTGTGAAATTGCAAAAAATTCAAAGTTTGACAGGAAAAATTATTTTTATCCGGATTTACCGAAAGGATATCAGATAAGCCAGTATGATCAACCCTTGTGTATGGGTGGATTTTTGGATATTAGCGGTAGAAAAATACGAATTACAAGAATACATTTAGAGGAGGACACCGGGAGTTTGGTGCACCCCGATGGCGCAGAATATTCTTTAGTTAATTTAAATAGGGCAGGGGTTCCTTTAATGGAATTGGTTACAGAGCCCGATATAGCTTCGGGAAAAGAGGCAAGGGAGTTTGCAGAAGAGCTTCAGGCGATTTTTAAATATTTGGAAATTTCTGATGCTGATATGGAAAAAGGCTTGATGCGAGTTGAGGTAAATATCAGTGTTAGCGATAGCCATAAATTGGGGACAAAAGTTGAAATTAAAAATTTGAACTCGTTTAAAGTTGTAGAAAAAGCAGTTGATTTTGAAATTAAGAGGCAGGCAGATTTATTAAGTGGTGGAGAAAAAATAGTACAGGAAACCCGCGGTTGGAACGATAAAAAAGAAATTACGTTTTCCCAAAGAGAAAAAGAAGAAGCTCACGATTACAGATATTTTCCCGAACCCGATTTGCTTGCGATGAATTTTACGAGCGATTATATCGAAAAAATAAAAACAGAAATTCCCGAATTACCGGAGCAAAAAAGGGCGAGATTTAAAAAAGAATACGGCATGGACGGAGATCCGGCGGAATTTTTTGTGGCAAATAAAGATTTGAGCGAATATTTTGAAGAAGTAGTTTCAGAATTTGAGGAATGGACACAAGAAGACGATAATCATAAAAAAGCAAGTAAATTAGCAGCCAACTACTTAATTTCTGACGTGCAGGGGTTATTAGCCGGCAAGGAATTTTCCGCCCAAAGCGGACCAGCTTCGGGCTGGAAAATTACTGCAGAAAATTTTGCTGAGTTTATTAAGATGATTTATAAAAATGAAATTTCCAGTAAGGTTGCAAAAATGGTTTTGCTTGAAATGTTTAATACGGGAGGCGACCCGTCAAGCATTGTTGAAGAAAATAATTGGGGCCAAATGTCTGACAACGGCGAGCTGGAAAAAATTATAAAAGAAATTATTTCAAAAAATCCAAAAGCAGTTGCAGATTACCATGCCGGCAAGCAAAACTCTTTGCAATTTTTGGCCGGTCAAGTAATGGCTGTAACTCGCGGCACCGCCAAGCCCGAAAGGGCGCAGGAGTTGCTAAAGAAATTGCTGGACTAAATTTTTCGTTTCTTTATAGCTTTTAATCCACTTTATTTTTTTGTCCGCGTTAAACCATGTTATCTGGCGTTTGGCATAATGCCATGTGTTTATTTTCATTTCTGCTGTTGCCTTTTCTAAAGTTTTTTTATTTTTTAAAAAATCAATAATTTCCCTGTATCCAATGGCGTCAAAAGCCTGCTGTTTTGAGCCATATTTATTTATCAAATTTTCAACTTCATTTACTAGCCCGTTTTTTATCATTTCATCAACGCGTAAATTTATTCTGTCTTTTAAATTTTCGTTCGGGACGCTTATTCCTATCTCTAAAATATCAAAGAGAGGCATGCCGGATTTCCGTTGTTGGGAAAATGGCTTTTTTGTGAGGAGCGTAATTTCCAAAGCTCTTATGACTCTTCTTGGATTTTTAGCATCTATAACATAAGCTGCTTCCGGATCAAGTTTTACTAATTTTTGGAAAATATATTCTAGCCCCTTTTCTTTAACCTCTTTTTCAATTTTCGCGCGCAAAAGGGGATTAGCCTTTATTTTTGGAATATCTAAATTTTCTACAATAGCCTTAACATAAAGCCCCGTTCCTCCGGTTAAAATGGGGAGTTTGCCTCTTTTTTGGATATCTCTAATTATTTTAACAGCATCTTTTTTATATTCAGCCACAGTGTACGCCCTGTTCGGATTTTTAATATCTAAAAGCCAGTGGGGAATTTCCCGTAAATCTAACGGCTTAGCCGTACCGATGTCCATTTCTCTATAAATTTGCCGCGAGTCAGCCGAAACAATCTCAGCATTATATTTTTTGGCAAGTTTTATTGAAAGCTCAGTTTTTCCCGAAGCAGTCGGTCCAACTATAACTATTAATTTATTCATTTTTTATTCACTAGATTTATCAAAATTTTTTCACGGCGCTTTTTTTCTGCCCAAGCTACATCATCTTTCATTTTTGCGGCTGCGGTTCCCTCGCGCGGGGAGTACTTGTTTATAAAAGCAACGCCATACCCTATTTCTTTTAATGTTTTTACTGTGTTGTTAAATTGTTTTTTTGTTTCGCCCGGAAAGCCCACAATTATGTCTGTAGAAAGTCTGATGTTTGGCAAAGCTTTTCTGATTTTTTTTACCAGATTTTTATATTGCAAAACCGTGTATGGCCGGTTCATTCTTTTTAAAACTTCGTCGTCGCCAGACTGGATCGGTAAATTTAAATCCGTTGAAAGCTTTTTACATTTTACCATTGTTTCGATTAATTCATCTGAAAAATCTTTTGGGTGGCTGGTGGTAAAATTCAAAACGAATTCGCCGGAAATATCATTTACCATTTTTAACAATTTTGGAAAATTTATGGCTTGTCCTGAGCCCGTCGAAGGGTCTTTGTAGGAATTAACATTCTGTCCAATCAGCCAGATTTTTTTGTAACCTTTTTTGATAAGATTTTTTATTTCCGTAATAACTTCTTTTGCCGGCCTTGAAATTTCTCTACCTCTTGTGTGCGGCACAACGCAATAGGAGCAAAAATTGTTGCACCCCGTCATTATCGGAACATTGGCCGAAAATTTATTTGAATATTTTGGAGTAACATCAAAATAATTGTTACTATTTCTTAGCTGTGCAAAATTTTCACGATCGTGAATTTTATGTATAGCTGGCTTTTTTAAGATTTTTGGCCAATTTGGCAAATCCTTTATATTGAAAACATAATCAAAAATTTTTGAAAATTTATTTTCGTCTTTTTTCAAAATACAGCCGGCTAAAATTGTGGTTATTTCCTTTTTATTTTTTTTTAGTTTTTCAACCAATCCATAAATGCGATCAATCGCCGGCTGTCTTACCGAACAGGCGTTTATTACAATCAAATCAGCTTCGCTAATTTCTTCGGCTGGCTTGTATCTCATACTCCCTAAAACAGCGGCGATTCTTTCAGAATCGCTTAAATTCATCTGGCAGCCATAAGTAACCACATAGTATTTCATTAGAATACTATAACATTGCAAAATGGTTTTTTCAAGCCCACCTATTGACAACGTCATTATAATATGCTATACTTAATTTAGTACATTGACCTTGATAAATAATAAAATTACGGGTTTTTGCCGTTCGGCAAAAACCCGTAATTTTTGAAAAAACTCCAACTTGCTTTACTATATTGTTTTTTCGGAAACACATTTTCCTTCTATGCATTTAACTGCGGGAGGGCATTTCGCTGTTCCGTCATCTTTTTGAATGCAGGGCGACATTATTTGCGGGCAGTCGCTGTCTGTTGTGCAAATCTTTTGGCCGTTTGCAGGAAATATTTTGCAACTGAAATTTATTGCGCATTCCTTTGAGTCTCTTTCAACTTTCACTATTCCTCCTTTGCAAAAATCAGCAACCGGTTTTGTAACAGCAGGGCAATTCTTTTCACCATTTTTTTCTGTTGCTTTTTCTATTAATTTATCATTTACTTTTTCTCTTACGTTCTCTTTTATGCCCTCTAATTTTTCTTTTACATTATCTGGCATTTTGTTTTTAATCCTTTCTAAAACTTCAGGATTGTTAGAATCTCCATTTTGCAGGGCATTTTTAATTTTTTCCGCAACTTTTTCTTTATTGTCTTCCAGTTTTGTCATCACTTCTTTAAATCTTTCCAGGTGTTTTTCTCTGGCGTCTTTGATTTTTTGCAAAACATCTTTTGGAACTTGGCCTTCCAATTTTTGCAGGATTTTTTCGTGCAGGACCTGCTGATTGGTGAATTTTTCCAAAAACTTATTTACGTTTTCATCTTTTGACGCTTTCTCTTTTATTGTGTCTGCCCGTTCTTTTATTTTGGCCATTGTCTGCTCGTATTTTTCAGTTGCTTTTTTCAGTATATCCGGGCTTGCTTTTCCTTCTTCAACTAATTTTTTTAATTCCAGCAGCCGTTCGTTTGAAAATTTTTGTTCAAGTTCGGTTTTTTTAAGCTGGCCGAACGCAAAAAAAGACTGCACTCCGCGACTCCATTCTTTCAAAAAATAAAACGGGTTGTTGGGAAGCAGGTTTTGGTCTGAAGTTCCCAGATCGCTTGCCGATATTTGTGTTTCTGTCGCCTGGCTGTCTGGCGTTTCTTCTGCAACGGCATTCGCGCCAAATGATGCCATAAGACAAACAATAACCGCTATTAAAATAATTTTTTTCATATTTTTATATTATTAATTTTATTATTGCCGACCTTTAGCGCATTTCTTCTTTGCGTTCTTTAATAAAGTAGCGCCATTTTTCTATAAACTCAACAAAGGCAGAAAAAGGCATATCAATTAATGCGTTAAAAAATGCGGCAAGAGCGTTGTATCTTTTCCATTTATTAGAGATCCATTGTCCAAGGCCGTGCATTGGCAGAAAAAAGACATCGGAAACAAAACTGAAAAATCCCTCTTTTTCATCTTCCATTGTGAGCTCTTGCGCCCGTTTTGAGACCGCCGTTCCAGCGAACAAAATTAAAGCGATAAAGATAATGTCTATTAGAATCGAGGTGATGGGAAAGCCCAACCCTTTTAAAATTAAAAAAATCGTTCCAAAAGTTATAAAGGCCGAAAAGACGTAAATCAGCGACAAAATGGTTTTCATTGTTGCGCCTCTTTTTTTTCTCATTTTTATTTCATATGTATCGCCGGTTTCTTTTTTGTAGGCAATTTTCATTGTTTCAATAATAACAATGTTTATATTTTTTCTTGAAGGCCGTTTGATTAACGAGACCATTACAAACATTAAAGCTGTCGGTATTAGCACATCGGCAGAAAGCGCCAGCGCGTTTAGCTTGCTTCCAATTACTTCTTCAATTATCGCTTCCAAGAGAACCAAAGATAAAACCTTGGTTGCAAAAATTGAAATTGTAGAATAAACAGCTGCTCTGGAAATTCTAGCCTTTAATGTGGACATGCGCTTTGAGTAAGCTTCTTTTATATAGTTCTCCAAAACAGACGGTTCTGAAATTTGTTTTCCGGTTTCAGCGCCATTACTTGCCGACAATATGTCTCCCATTAATAAATAGGGCGTGTCGTACTTTTCGCATATATTATAAAATTTATTGGCAACAGGATTTGCCAAATCCTCTTCGGTTTTTTGCCATATTTTAAATATCTTTTGGGAAATTTCCAGAATTAATTGCTGGCCTCCCTTGTCCCATTCGGGGTATCTATATTTTATTAAGTGATAGCTTATTATTGATTTGTCCAGCTTAAAAAGCGCCTGGCATACAGCAATATATATTTGAACATATGTAAAATCTTTTTTTAAAAGCCCCGACTCGTAAATTTTATCGGAAACTCGGATTTTTTCTTTCATTGCTGAAAACATATAATCTATTAGGGCCATTTCTCTGACAGCCGGCGCTAAAGTTTCTTCTATTTCGCAGGCGCATACTTCTATTAACCAATTGTAAAATTGCAGCCCGGCCTTGCCCTGCTTGTTTTCGGGATTATTTTTTAATATAAAAATATACTTGTTTATTATATTTTGGACGCTGTTTATTTTAAATTCTTCAATTTTATCATTGGGAAAGTGCCCGCCGCGAATTAATTCCAAAACCAAAGATTCCGCAACGCCATCGGCAGAAGAATAATTGTTCATTTCTAAGTCAAAAAATCTTCTTTTTAACTTTCTTATAATTGCGGCTCTCCGCATTAAATGCTCTTCTTTCCAGTCAACAATTGTCCTTATCTGCTCGTAAAAAGCCGCTACACGCAAAGCAACCTCGTCAACGTGTATTGTTGGGGAATCCGGATTTTGAGCATCGCGTTTTTTTGCTAAAGCGTACTGTGATATGAGTTTTTTTGTGGCTTCGGATAGTTCCATATGCGGGTGTCATTGCGAGCGAAGTTCGCCCTTTGGGGCGACGAGTGTGGCAATCCATGAGTTCGTGAATATACTATAGGTTGCCGCGTCGCCTGCTGGCTCCTCGCAATGACAAGATATTTATTTTTTAGATTTTATTTCTTCGCTAATTTTTTCTACGAATTTTTCCATTTGCATCTGTCCCACGTCACCCTTTCCACGTTCACGAACGGAGATATGCTGCCCTTGGGCTTCTTTGTCGCCCAAAATTAACAAATATGGAATTTTTTGCATTTCAGCTTCGCGGATTTTTTTGCCCAAAGTTTCGTTTTCATTTTTTATTTCAACTCTGATATTTATATTTTTTAATTCTTCAGCAACTTTTTTTGCATACTCAAAATGCTTTTCCGAAATTGGAATTACCGCAACCTGAATAGGGGACAGCCACACCGGAAACGCCCCAGCATAGTGTTCAATTAAAAATCCAATTGTTCTCTCATGAGTTCCGAGAGGTGCTCGATGAATGCAAATCGGCGTTTTTTGCTGGCCACTTTTATCGATGTAGGTTAGGCCGAATCTTTCGGGCACTGCAAAATCTACCTGGTTTGTCGCCAGAGTAAACTCTCTGCCAATGGCAGACCAAACTTCCACGTCAATTTTTGGGCCATAGAAAGCAGCTTCGTTTGCCACTTCCTTGAACGGAATTTTTTCTTTAATTAAAATATTTCGCACCATTGCTTCGGTTTTTTTCCACAACCCTTCATTGTCAATATATTTTTTTCCAAGTCCTTCTTTTGAGTGAGTGCTTAAGCGCATTACATATTTTTCAATTCCAAAAATTTTGAAATACTCTAAGTATAATTTTACAACAGCCAAAAATTCTTCGGCGAATTGTTCTTCTGTGCAATATATATGAGCATCATTCATTTGCATTGACCGCACACGCATCAAGCCAAACAATTCTCCAGACTTTTCGTAGCGATAGCACATTCCGTATTCCGCCAGTCGTAACGGCAAATCTTTATAACTTTTTTGTTCGGTTAAAAAAATCTGGTGATGATGAGGGCAGTTCATCGCCTTTAAATAATATTTTACTTTTTTTCCTTCTTCCTCCAAAATCATTGGTGGAAACATTGTGTCCGCGTAATACGGTAAATGTCCTGAAGTTTTGTACATTATTTCTTTTGCAACGTGCGGAGTTTTTACCTGTAGATATCCGCCTTTGTCTTCCATTTCTCTGGCAAGTTTCTCTAATTCTTGGATAATTATTGTTCCATTAGCCAGCCACAAGGGTAATCCAGGGCCGACCATTTCTGAAAAAGTAAAAAGTTTTAAATCTTTTCCAAGTTTTCGGTGGTCGCGTTTTTCGGCTTCTTCCTGCATTTTTACATAATCTTGCAGTTCTTTTTCTGTTTCAAAAGCCAGGCCATAAATTCTTGTCAGCATTTTATTTTTTTCATTTCCTTTCCAATAAGCTCCCGCAATTTTTGTGAGCTTAAACCCAACATTTTCTTTTGCCTGCCCTGAACGAAGCTGAAGGGTGTTTTTAATGTGCGGGCCTTTGCATAAATCAACAAATTCTCCATTCTGAAAAATGGAAACAGTTTGGCCAGGCAAGTCTTTTATAAGTTCTAGCTTATATGGCTGAATGGCAAATAATTTTTTTGCTCTTATTTTTGAAATTTCTTGCTTTTTAAATTTTTGCTTTTGCAGAATCAGTTCTTTCATTCTTGCCTCAATTTTTTCTAAATCTTTTTCTTCCAGTGGTTTTGACATTTGAAAATCGTAGTAGAATCCATTTTCAATTGCCGGCCCCATTCCCAGCTTTGTTTTCGGCCAAATTTCCAAAACGGCCTGCGCCATTATGTGGGCAAGCGAATGCCGTATTTTTTCAATATTTTCCATTGTTTTATATTATTCGTCATTGCGAGGAGTGAAACGACGAAGCAATCTAAACATGTTTATGAGATAGCTTCGCTTCGCTCACAATGACGCGTAAGTTTGATTGTCTAATCTTACCACCTTTGGGTTAAGCGTAAAAGTATTGACATGGTGTCTAAAATATGATATGATAATATTGTTAGCACACAATAGGTTTTGTTCTTAGCGGAGCTTGTCGCAAAGCAAGGAAAAACCAAAACAATGAGGACACTCTCATGCAAGATGGAACTTCGGATTCGCTTACCAGCATGTCGTTTGACAAGTTGTCTTTCAGGTATGTTTTTTTCTCGCTGATAGTAGCTTGCGCTCTTGTGCCAGTGATTGCGACTGGCGTTGCGTTGTATCTTTGGGGAGACCAGCAGACGCCGGCGGAAAAAGAAGAAGTGGAAAAGACAGCAAATGTCTATGCTTTCACTGAAGCGATCCGATATGCGAAGGATCCGAGAACTGGTCTTTGCTTCGCATATGTGACAAGCGGTTTCTCAACTTCAATGGTGCTGGTCCCCGAGGAAAAGATTCCTTGTGAGCTTCTTGGAGTCGCAAAACCGAGAGTGGATTAGGTTACAAATGGTCTGAGCAGGCCGACTGCTTACCGCATCAGAGAATGCGGTTTTCTTTTACTAAATTTTTTCAAAAATGAAATTACAGCTTACCGTTCAATTTTTGACGATCGTCAAAAAGTTGGCGGAAGAAGATAAAAAGAGATATAATTAAACAAATGATTATAAGCACGGATGGTTATAAATACTGAAATAATAAATAAAAAAATGAAATCAAAGCCACCCTTAAAAGAAAAAATTTTGTTATCGCTTCTTGCCGGTATTGCATTTGGGTGCGCGGTTACTCCAAGCCAACAGAGCAGAGTTTTACGGTATTTCGCGAAAATATGGGAAAGCTCCGCTAAACAAATTTCAAAGGAGGTCAGAAATTTAAAACGATCAGATTTGATTAAAAAAATAGTTAAAACAAAAAGTGGCGAGTATAAAATTGAACTTACTGAAAAAGGGAAGTTAAAGGCAATTGAATATAATTTTTTGAGGAAATTAAAAATCAAAGATAAAAAATGGGACGGAAAATGGAGAATGTTGATTTTTGATGTGCCCGAGCGCCTGCGCAGCGGAAGAAACGCATTGAGATGGAAAATTAAAAAACTGGGATTTCACGAACTCCAAAAAAGCGTTTTTGTAATTCCTTTTGAATGTAAAAAAGAGATAGATTTAGTTGCAAATTATTTTGATTTAAAACTATATATCTATTATGGAATTTTGGAAATAGCGGGGGAGGAGATAAATAAAAAACTTAAAAAGCATTTCGGTCTTGCGGCATAAAATTGGCGATCGTCAAAAATTTGTCATACGTGAAATAACCAAGCGCGCATACACATACTTGACAAGGTTAATTATAATATGCTAAATTTAATTTAGCGCAAATGGGTTTTTCCTCACTTTTTTTGGAGGCGATCATGGCTGTCCAGCAAGACAGAGAAATAGATCGTTTGGAAGTTGTTAGCAACAACAAGGACGTGTTTGAACAAGAGTTAGATATCTTGGAAGACCAAGGATGGAAGATCAAAACAACGTGGACTGAAGGGAGTGATTTTTTTGCCTTTCTTGTCAAACCTAAAAAACGGATTATAGGGGAGATGTAGTATGGCTTCAGCGCCGCCATGGCGCCAACGCAGAAATGCTTTGGCGCCAACGCAGAAATGCTTTGGCGCCTTTTTTGTTTAAGCTTCGCGAGGCGTTAAAATTTCTTGGGCGTCGTCGGCGACAATTTTTATTTCGCCGTTGCGGTCGTCAACTCGGCCTGCAACGAATACTATTTTATTCTCTTGCAGCGCGGCGGGGTTGCGCTCTAACAAATTCGGGAAAATTACAACCTCCATTTTTCCGGTTAGATCTTCCACTTTTATAAACAGCATTGGCTGGCCTTTTTTGGTAATAATTTTTTTAACAGAGGAAACCATTCCGCCGATTATGAGTTTTTTATCCACAAATGACGCGTCAATTTTTGAGATTGGAACGGTTTTGTTTTCCAAAAGTTTTTTAAAACTATATAAAGGATGCGAACTTACATACAACCCAAGCAATTCTTTTTCCCAACTAAGTTTTTCAAAATTGGTTGCGGGCGTTGCCTGGTCTAATTTTATTTCACTGCTGATTTTTACATTAGAGCTGGCAAAAAGCCCAATTTGTTTTGAGTTGCCGTTTTTGTTATTTTCACGGGCAATTTCAAGCATTTTTTCCAAATTTCCCAAAAGCTGGTTCCGCTCGGCAAACTCATCAAAGGCGCCGGCTTTTATTAAAGCCTCCATTGATTTTTTGTTTAAATCTTTCGATTTTACTCTATGTATAAAATCGCTGATGGTTGCAAATTTGCCATTGATTTTTCTTTCCTCGACAATTGCATCAATTATGTTTACGCCCACATTTTTAATTGCCAGAAGCCCGAATCGTATTTGTCCGCCAGCTGACGGATTTCTCTCAACAACTGTGAAGTTTTTTAAGGATTCATTTATATTCGGAGCCAAAACTTCCACTTCCATTTTTTTACATTCGTCGATTAAAAATGAAATGCGTTCAACGTCGGCTTTTTCTGAAGTTAAAACCGATGCCATAAATTCAACAGGGTAGTGAGCTTTTAAATATGCAGTCTGGTAGGCAATTGTGGCGTAAGCTGCAGAGTGCGATTTATTAAATCCATAGGCGGCAAAAGGCAAAATCCACTGCCAAAGTTCTTTTGCAACTTGTTTTGAAGCGCCGTTTTCTATGGCTCCATTTGTAAATTTATCTTTTTGCGCGTCTAAAAGATCTTTAATTTTTTTACCGATAGCTTTTCTTAAAACATCTGCCTGGCCCAAAGTAAATCCGCAAACTTCTTGCGCAATTTTCATAAGCTGTTCTTGGTAAATGCAAATGCCCTGCGTGTCTTTTAAAATTGGTTCAAGTTTTGGATGTAAATATTCAATTGTTTGGTTGCCGTGTTTCCTGGCAATATAATCTGGTATAAATTGCATCGGGCCTGGCCTGTATAACGCAACCATTGCGGTAATATCTTCAAAAGTTGACGGTTTCAGCTCTTTTAAATATCTTTTCATCCCGTCGCTTTCCAGCTGGAAAACAGAAGTTGTAAGGGCTTCCTGTAAAAGCTTGAAAGTTGGTTTGTCGTCGTACGGAATTTTATCTAGATCTATTTTTAAATTATCATGCAAAACATAAATGCGCGCCAATGTGTCTTCTATTATAGTAAGGTTTTTTAAGCCCAAAAAATCCATTTTCAAAAGCCCCAAATCTTCAATGCTATGGCCTTCAAATTGGGTAATAACGCCTGTGTCGGATTTTGTGGGCATTTGCAAAGGTACAGAATCTGTTAAGGGATCTGCAGAAATCACAACGCCGCACGCGTGCGTTGAAGCGTGGCGGGCAACGCCTTCAAGTTTTTTCCCCAAATCAATCAGGCGCTTTGCCATTTGATCGGATTCATACAAATTTTTAAACTCGTCAACTTTTTCTAAAGTTTCTGATAAATCCATTCCAAGCGGAATCATTTTTGCCATTTGATCGCAGTAAGAATACGTGTATTGCAAAGCTCTGCCAACGTCCCGGATAACAGCGCGCGCCGCCATTGTTCCAAAAGTGATAATTTGGGCAACGTGATCTTGCCCGTATTTTTCGGCCACATATTTTATAACTTCGTCCCTTCTTCTGTCTGCAAAATCCATATCAATATCTGGCATAGAAACCCTTTCAGGATTTAAAAATCTTTCAAAAAGCAAATTGTGTTTTAACGGATCAACATTTGTAATTCCGGATAGATAAGCAACAATGGATCCGCCCGCAGATCCGCGCCCCGGACCCACAACAATACGGTTTTGTTTTGCCCAATTTACAAAATCCTGCACAATTAAAAAGTATCCGGCAAATCCGGTTTTGGCAATTACCGAAAGTTCGTATTTTAAACGGTCTGTAACCCTTCGTCGCAAAAGCTCCTCAGGGTCTTCGACCTTCGGATATCTTTTTTCTATGCCCGCAAAACAGAGTTCTTCCAGGTATTCCATATCGGTTTTCCCCGCGGGTAAAGGAAATGTCGGCAATTTTGTTTTCCCCAGATCTATTGTTAAATTGCACTGTTCAACAATTTTTTGCGTGTTTTCAATCGCTTCTGGGACATTTTCAAAATAACCGGCCATTTCCTCAGGAGGAATCATTGAAAAATCATCTTGGGTCATAGACAGCCTTTCCTGGTCGTTTATGTCGGCCCCTGTGTTTATTAACATCAAAATATCTTGGGCCTCGGCGTCTTCTTTTCTTAAATAATGAATGTCATTTGTGGCAACTAATGGAATGCCGGTTTTTTGGGAAAGCGCAATCATTTTTTTATTTGCGGTTGCTTGCTCGGGAATATTTAAGTGATGCTGTAACTCCAGATAAAAATTTCCTTTGCCAAAAAACTTTTCATATCTTAGCGCGGTTTCCTCGGCTTCCTGATTTTTGTTTGAAATTAGCAAGCGGGGAATTTTTCCTTGCACACACGCAGACAGGCAAATTAAGCCTTGGCTGTATTTTTCCAAAATTTCTTCATCAATTCTGGGTTTATAATAAAATCCTTCAAGGTGGGCAATTGAAACAAGTTTTACTAAATTTTTGTAACCCTGCTCATTTTTTGCCAGTAAAATTAAATGGTTTCTTTTCGCATCAACATTTGGCCTTTTGTCGGTTAGTTTTTCAAAAGCGGTATAAACTTCGCATCCGATAATTGGTTTTATCCCTTTGGCTTTTGCTTTTTTATAAAATTCAACTGCGCCATACATAACGCCGTGGTCTGTTAAGGCAACCGAGTCCATTCCTAATTCTTTTACATAATCCAAAAGCTCGTCAATTTTTGGCAAACCGTCTAAAAGGGAATAGTGGCTATGAACGTGCAGGTGAGTAAATTTTATCATATATTTTATCATTTATTCTACTTTTTTATTATTCCCAAATCAAGAATTGACACTAGTACGAGGATATGCTATATTGTAAATAGCACAATTTAAAAAAGTATGCTGGAAAATAAGCGTGTAAGCTGAGAAATTTACCCCCTCTCGGCATATTTTCCGGTGTGCTTGTATCGGGAGCAGTGGAGCGATAAGAATGGCGGGTCCGCCAATTCCCTCTATGGTATGAAATTGCTGCTTTAGAGGTAAATTTTCTTTGAATTACGAAATACCCGAAATCCCGTAGAAGTGATAGAATGAAGTCGGGTGGCGATTCCTTAATCAGGCGCCACCAAATCAATGAAGACTTCAATTCAATTATACAATGTATTGGAGCAAGTG
>Ga0208375_1000132_pt1 | contig 118836 bp, 101 predicted proteins | sample RifOxyD1_FD_184038 | JGI IMG/M metagenome (GOLD analysis project Ga0208375, IMG submission 184038) | Soil microbial communities from Rifle, Colorado - Rifle Oxygen_injection D1 (SPAdes) | ecosystem: Environmental > Terrestrial > Deep subsurface > Rock core/Sediment | place: Rifle, Colorado... | reverse complement strand
GGTGACCACTGGGTCATCCAAAAGGTGGCGGGGTTGCCGTCGAAGGCGTTCTGTGCGGCCCCGTTTTCGCCGGCGGTCTCCTGACTGTCCACATATCTGAGCGTCCAACCAGATTGCGGAACGATTGGATCGGTTGGTGTCGGGCTCGGAGTCGGAGTTGGTGTTGGATTGGCTGCTGATGACTCATACGCGCCGATGTCGTAGGCAGAACCTCCCGGTCTGGACATTCCGTTTTTATCGGTCTTCACAGCAGCAATCGTCACGCCTTTGTCGATCGCAGGGCTGCCGGATTGCAAGGTGAAGTCGTTCGCGGCAAGGTTCACGAATTTTGGATCCTGGACCTGGTAAGAAGTTCCGGTCTGCCCGTTCTGGGTGTTCCCGAAAAACAGATTGTTCGTTGAAAGGCGGGTGGATCCGCCGGCTTCGATTAATACACCCCAACTGCTGTTGGCCAGGATGTTGTTCTGGATCGTGACTCCGGTGGTGCCAACCGAAGTCGCACCATTCGTCAATGCAATCGCGCCGAATGGTGCTCCACAGTTGAAGAACGTATTGTTATAAACATACTCGTCGCGCGTGCAGTTTAATTGCAGGCAGTTCTCGCGGACATTGTAGATCAGGTTGTTCATGTACACGTTGCGAGTCACGTACGGAATATTCCCCACGACTAAATGGGAGTTGTCCTGCCTTTGAAAATTGTAGTAGCCGAAGGCGTAATTGCCTCCTGAGCCGGTTTGCGTGTAATTCAAAGCTGCTATGCCGTTCTTCGACCCCCAGATCGTATTCCCATCGATCGTGCAATTCATAGCGTTCTCAAGAAGAATGCCCGCCGATTGGTAGTTGTCCGGATCGTGAATCACATTGTGACCGACATACGTGCTTTGAATCGGAAGATACGCCCCGTCGAGATCGATCGCACCAGCGTCCCAGGTTTTGCTGTAATGTGAAATATCGTTATAGGTAATAACGATGTCACTGGTGTTACTCATAGTCCAAATGCCTCTTTCGGGGTAGTTGGCTATGGTATTGCGCGTGTAGGTGTTGTGGTGACTGACGACGGTCTTGTCGCGAATTCCGTTTCTAAACTGCCCGTTTCCGTTCAGGGTGCAGTTTCTCACCGTATTGAAGTGACCCATGATTCCGATCGAGCCGGTGATCGAGCAGTTTTCTACGATAAAACCGTTATTTCCGTTTGAATCATCGTTGACTTTGGTTGCATTGTATTCGTCAGGTGGGCCATATCCCCACCACACTGGCCCGCTGTGTCCGAGGTCCACGGAATAGTCGTTATCGTCCTTGTAATTCCCAACGTAAGTGGCTACGAGCTTCAGTCCTGAAAATGTGTAATATCCAGCTTGTCGGGTTAACTGGATCGTCCGTGAAGTACCGGAATTAATTGTCACACTCTCACCATTGTAATTCTGGACGGTAATGCGAGCAGACGATGTGCCGCTTGTGACGATTTTTAGACCCTCGTAGTACGTCCCGGAACGGATCATGACAGTGTCGCCAGGACGAATCACATTTAATGCCTTTTGAATGCTTCTAAAAGCGGCGGACGTGCTCGTTCCAAGGTTAGAATCATTTCCCGATGGCGACACATAATAGGAGGCGGCCCAAGTCACGGATGCGCTCTCCAGCGAGATCAGGATCGCGACCGTCAACACGCCCAAACTATTGAGCAAGTGGGTTCGCATAATATTACTGCGCGACTGCCCCAATCAGCTTCGCCTCCTCCTTTGAACCTTGACTTTCGTCGGCTGTACTATTCAGAGCACTGACACTGAAATAGTATGTCTTGCCAACATCGAGATCCCTAATAGTGAAGGTATTGACGTTTCCGACATCAACAAACGAAGTGTAGGTACCAGGAGCTGTTCCATAGCGAATTTTATAGCCACTCAGATCCGTCAAAGCGGAGCCATCGTCATTCTGGGTAGGAGAGGACCACTCGATCGTGACACTCCCCTTTTGCGTGATCGCGAGCTCGGTTACCGTTTTACAGCCTTGAAATAGACTCACGGTTCCGAGTACGATTGGCAGAAGTAAAATGGAAAATTTCATATTCATAATTTCGTACTCCTATTTAAGCACCGTGATTCTCGGCGCTTTGGGCACGCGTCGCAAAACTACGGTTACCGGGCTCGAAACGCTTGGCTCCGCTGCGGCATGGTAGGCCTTCGCAGTCAGAACATGTGCACCGCTTGCCGTAGAAACCGTGCTCCAGCTAAAGGTGTAGGGTGACGAAGAATCGGATCCAAGCAGCGCTCCGTCGAGATAAAACTCGACCTTCGTGACACTGCTGCCATCGGCTACGGCCGCGAGAATAGGAATGGTCCCCTTAACGCTCGCACCCGCAGCTGGCGAAGTGATCCAGACAGGTCCCATATCGGTTTGAGTGATGAGCGAAAAGGTCGCCCTGATCGTGTGATTGGCCGTAACATTACTAAAACTATAACTGCTGATCGCCCCGACCGAGACACTGTCCACGCTGACACTCGCAATCCGGTATCCCGGCGACGGGATGATCGTATACGACTGACTCCCCCCCCCATTGACGATCGATGCTCCTGGAGGAGAAATGGTGCCGCCCGTTTCCGCCGAACCAGTGATCGTATACGTGGTAAGCGCGAGCGACGTTCCAGTGACCCCGATCTCCGCAACGGAGGCCCACGCATTGCCATTCACCTCCGAGAGTGCCCTCAGGCGAATGTATCGGCCGATTTTCGCCGGAAACGATATCGTCTTCAAAGTGGACGTGTTCGCAAAAACACCGGCGGCCACCGCAGGCCCCCAGTTCACGCCGTCCGTGCTTACATAGAATTCATACTGAGCGATGGTTCCGTTCGGGGTCCCGTCCTGACGGGGCAGGTAGCTAAAACCGTCAAGCCGGTAACTCTCCCCGAGATTGATCTGAATCTCGTGCGGGTAACCGGCACTTGCGGGCGAATACTGCGTGTGCCAGAAGGTATCGGCCTGTCCGTCAAAGGCGTAGGAGGCCGGATTAGCGGGATTGACGGACTGCTCGCTGTCCCGATATTTCAAGGCCCAGCCCGTTTGAGGAATCTGCGCGGAATCCGCAACATCCGGCGCAAAACTCGCGGCGATCGTGTGGTTCGCGGCGACGTTGCCGAACATGTAGCTCGAAACTGCGCCAACCGATACCCCATCCACCATGACTCCCGTGATCCTGTAACCCGCATTCGGCTTGACCACATACGTGATACTCGTGCCGAAGGCCACCGCAGTCGTGCCGGATGGCGAAATAGTACCATCGGAGCCGGCGCTGGCCGTAACCGTAAACTGCACGGGAGTGCCGCCATATTCGTACGCGCCGATGTCATAGGCAGAGCCTCCCGGTCGTGACACTCCGTTTTTATCCGTCTTCACGGCGGCAATCGTCGCGCCCTTGTCAATCGCAGCGCTGCCGGCTTGCAGCGTATAGACATGACCGCTTTGATTTGTGTACACCGGGTTACCGGTTTGAGCCGCTGAACCCGTTGTTCCGTTGGAACCATTGTTATAAAAAAGATTATTCGTCTGAGAACGAATGGAACTTCCAGGCTCAACCGTTACGCCATGGGTGCTGTTTGTGATCATGTTGTTTGTTACAGTCGTGTTTACGGAACCGGTACCCGTTCCGCCATTCGCCAGCAGTATCGCACCCCAAAGCCCGCCACAGCTGTCAAACGTATTATTATAAACGGAGTTACCCCAGGACATGTTCAAAAGGAGGCCCGACCTTGAAGTGTTGTAAACGACGTTATTTCTCAGGACATTGTTCGCGACATAAGGAACCCTGCCCATGACCAGATGACTTGGGTCCTGCACCTGAAAATTGTAATACCCAAAACCGTAACTTCCCTGTCCGCTTTTAGTATAATTAATGACCGTCATCCCATGAACCACGTTATAGATAGTGTTGTTCTCACAAATGCAATTCATTCCGTTTTCGAATTGCATGCCCATGCTGTTATTGCCGTCGCCGTCATGGATGACGTTATTCGCGATGACTGAATTGTAGATGGGAAGCCATGCTCCATCGAAGTCTATCGCGGCGGGGTTCGCCTTCGCACCCCAGTGGGAGATGTCATTGTGCGAAACCGTGATTTCGTAAGTGTTCGACATGCTCCAGACGGCTCTGTCCGTGTAATTGCGAATCGTATTGTGAGTGTACGTATTTTTATGACTGACAACGGTAAAATCAAAGATACCGTTCGTGAACGCGTTATTCCCGTTCAGTGTGCAATTTCGGACGACATTGTTGTGTCCCTGAATGCCGATTGAACCCGTAATATTACAGTTCTGGATGATGAAGCCGTTGTGTCCATTTGAATCATCATCGACAGGAACGGCGGAATCGACTGGATACCCATACCCCCACCATCCCGGTCCCCCTACCCCAAGATCGATCGAGTAATCTGAATTGTTGATGTACTTTCCGACGTAATTTGAAATGAAGGTGATCCCGTCGATCGTGTAATAGCCGATCACGGCATTCAGCTTGATGGCTCGCGAGTTTCCGGAATTCACGATGACGACAGCGCCGTCGTGGTTCTTCACCGTGATCCTGGCGGTACTGGTGCCCGTGCGCATCAGCGCGAGGCTTTCGTAATAAGTCCCCGCCATGATGTTAACGACGTCGCCCGGTTGAACCATATTCAGGCTTTTCTGGATGGTTTTGAAGGCGCTGGAGGTGGTCACGCCGGTGTTGGCATCATTCCCCGCAGGCGAGACATAATAGGTCCGCGCCCAACCTTGGGACGTACTTCCCAAGGAGACCAGTACCGAACATGTCAACGCGCCCAATACATTGAGCAAGTTGATACGCATTATCGTATTCCCCCAGCTTCCCCTGCGCGATCACCCTATCTTCTAATTCTCTCAGCCCGCTCGTGACCTAACAAGTGTGTATTTTCTGACTCACTCGAGAAATGGCCTGAAATTCCGCGGAAGTGCTTCATGCTTCAGCCCCGTTGCATTAGCCTGCGTTTCGTTCTATTCATTGCGCCCATATGCGCCAAGCCAAAGCTTGGCCGGGATGTCTGCATGGAAGCGTCAAAAAAGGATTACATCAACGCCGAGATCTTCAAGCTCCTGGATCTCAGATCGAAATTCTTCTACTTTGGCGGAACCGCGATTTGGAGCACGTTTTCAATCCTCGATCTGTTGGTCGCGCGAGAGCATTTCGCGCACTTTCTGAAATACCGCGTCTTAGGGGCGGCCGTTTTCTTTTCGTTTGGACTGGTCGAAAAGCGTTCTCGTTCTATTTTGAACCGGCGTATCTATCTGTTTCTTGGAATCTCGGTGCTCGCGGTACTTTTGGAAACGATGTTGTTCCAGCTCGGAGGTCACCAATCCAGTTATTATCTCGGAATCGTGCAAGCCGGTATCATGGTCATCTGCTTTTATCCCGCCCCCCAAGGTTCATCCGCGTTCGCGATGGCTCTTATGATGGAACTTATTTATGCCGTTCCGATTCTGCTTTTCGATACGATCACAAATCCGCGCCAATTCATTGAAAACAATCTGGTCATCATCACTTGCCTGGGAATGATCGCGACCTGGCGCTGGATGAGCGACCGGACCTTGATCAACAAGATTTCACTTCAATACGACTTGGCCCAGATGGCTGAAGAGCTTCGCTCGCGAAAAGAGGAACTCGAAGGCAATTTGACGGCCTTGAAGACGACCCAGTCGCAGCTGATCGAGGCCTCGAAAATGGCGTCCATCGGCACCTTCGCGGCCGGCATCGCACACGAGATCAATAATCCATTGAGCATCATGCAAGGATACGTTCACATTATTCGGGAACTTCTCCGAAAAAAGAACGCACTCGACCCCACCCTTGAATCTTTGTGCGAAAAGCATCGGCAGGGAGTTCAGCGCATAGCCGCCATCTCCAACAGTCTTCTCGCGTTTTCCAAAAAGGAGCCGGTCGAGGTCACCGCGGTTGATCTGCATGAGGCGATCGAAATCGCACTTAGCTTCGTCAGGACGCAGTACCAGAGTGCCGGGGTCTCCCTGGAACTCGACGAACGCGTAAAACGACCTGGGGTTCTCGCTGATCCGGCTTACCTCCAGCAGATACTCCTGAACATCCTTTCGAATGCGAAAGACGCGACGGAAGGAAACCGGGGCCCCCGAGCCATATCGGTCATCACGGAAGATAGCGGGAAATTCACAAAGATCAGCATCAACGACAACGGTCATGGGATCCCGAAAGAACTCCAGGAGCGAATTTTTGACCCGTTCTTCACGACCAAAGCACCGGGCAGCGGCACCGGTCTGGGACTGGCCATTGTCAGGTCCCTTGTTACTTCAATGAATGGCAAAATCACGGTGCATTCGGAAGTTGGAAAGGGCACTACCTTCGATATCGAGCTTCCAGCGGTCGGTTGAACTGTCATTCAGCCGCCCGGAGTCTTCGCCGGTTTGCGTGCAACCCCGCATTACGGAACGGCCCATGCAACCAGCCTCCAAAAAGGAGTGCGTTTCATGACGAATCAGGCTCGTTCCGTGTTGGCCATTTTCATTCTCGGTCTGGGGGCCGCGATCGCAGCGACCGGGTGCGGGGAAACAACCAACGTCAATATCACGCAACCCGCTCCTGGCGCGCCGGGGCAGGTCCCTCCGCCTCCGACAAACGTAACGGTCCGGATCACCGAGGTCTTCAATCCGACGCCCATCATCGTAAAACAGCACATCACCAACAAGGTCGCGACCGTCATCATCGTCAACAACGAGAACGATCATCATTCGATCGTAGCCGATAACGGCCGCTTCAACAGCGGCGTCATCGGCCCCGGAGAGGAAAAAACATTCACCGTTGACGAACCCGGGGACTTCCCCTTTCATTGCGGAGTTCACCCGGACGACGCGAACGAAAGGGGCGTTCTGCGTGTCGAGCCTTCTGATCAGCCGGGAGCATCGCCTTCGCCGAGCCCTACCGCGAGCCCCTCGATAACTCCGACCTTTTCTCCGACTGCCTCGCCCTCACCGAGCCCATCGGTTGAACCAGCCGAACAAACCATCACGATCGCGGCTGGCGCCTCGACCCGAACAACCGATGCCTTCGGAACGGAGCCGCTGAGCGTGCGCCAAAATTCAGTCGTAACGGTGATCAACAATGACACTGACGATCACACTGCGACTTCCGATGACGGAACGACCTTCGACACCGGAATCATTCCGCCGGGCGAGCGGGCCATGTTTATCGTGAACCAAGCGGGAGAGTTTCCGTTTCATTGCACGGTTCACCCGAATATGCGCGGAACTTTGCGGGTTATGTTAAACGGCCAGCCCTCGCCGGGCACAAGCCCGAGCCCAAGCCCGAGCCCGACCGAACCCTTGAACCAATAAGCCGGTAAAGAAAAGCCCTGAGACTCTCCGGTCCGATACGCGCTGTTGCAGATATGCAGATATGCGGGTATAAGCAAGTTAAATGCGTGAACTTGCCCAGATCTTCAAGGCGCTCGGCGACGAGACCCGGATAAAAATGCTTTCTCTCGTGATCAGATACGGCGAACTCTGCGTATGTGATTTCGAGCAAGGCATGGGGATTTCTCAATCGAAGGCATCCCGTCATCTGAGATGCCTGGCCAATGCCGGTCTGCTTGAAGACCGGCGCGAAGCCGTTTGGGTTTACTATCACCTGCCCCTCAAACCAGAAGCTTTTCACAAGGGCGTCGCTAAGCTCGTCGAAGAGGCTCTGCCTCAGGAAGAATTCCTTGAACTGGAAACGCGTTTCAAGAAATGGCTCAAGAGCAAAGGCTGCAACGCGCGCATTCCCCAGCGTGCCGCCCAGAAGGACAAATAGCCAGAAGGACAATAGAAGGACCCATAATGGAACACACGAAAAGAACAGTCTCCGGCCGGTTATCGTTCCTGGATCGCTATCTCACGCTATGGATTTTTATTGCCATGGCGGTCGGCGTCGCGTGGGGCTATGTGTTCCCGGGCGTTGTGCCTTTCCTGAACAGGTTCAGCGTGGGGACTACGTCGATTCCTATCGCCGTCGGGCTTATCCTCATGATGTACCCGCCACTCGCGAAGGTGCGGTATGAGGAGCTCGGGCGAGTATTCAAAAACACGCGCGTTCTCGGCTTGTCCCTTCTTCAAAATTGGGTCATTGGCCCCATTCTGATGTTCGCGCTCTCCGTTTTGTTCCTGCAGGATTATCCCGAATACATGGTGGGCCTTATCCTGATCGGACTCGCGCGCTGTATCGCCATGGTCATCGTGTGGAGTGATCTCGCTGAAGGTGATCCGGAGTACTGCGCGGGACTGGTGGCCTTTAACTCCATCTTTCAGGTCCTCTTCTATTCGGTTTTTGCGTACGTTTTCATCACCGTCTTCCCGACCTGGTTCGGGCTGAAGGGCGTGGAAGTTCATGTGACAATGGCGCAGATCGCCGAGAGCGTCTTCATTTATCTCGGGATACCGTTCTTGGCCGGAGCCCTGACCCGCCTGATTCTCGTCAAAGCGAAGGGCAAAGAGTGGTACCACGCGGTATTCGTCCCGAAGATCAGCCCGATCACCCTGATCTCCCTTCTTTTCACGATCATCGTGATGTTTTCGATCAAGGGTGAAATGATCGTTCAGCTCCCGCTCGACGTGGTGAGAATAGCGATTCCGCTCCTGATCTATTTCGTGGTGATGTTTGTTGTTTCGTTCCTGCTCAGCAAAAAGGCCGGCGCTCCCTATCCGCAGGCCGCTTCCCTTTCCTTCACGGCCGCCTCGAACAATTTCGAACTGGCGATCGCGGTCGCAGTCGCCACCTTCGGGATCAACCATGGTGCCGCGTTCGCCGCGGTCATCGGTCCGCTCGTTGAAGTGCCGGCGCTGATCGCGCTGGTGAACGTCGCGCTCTGGTTCAAGAGACGGATGTTTGATGGTCGGATCACCTCGGAGCCTGATCCGCGTACTTCCGGCTATCGAATCGCAGAAAGGAACAAAATGAAAAAAATCCAAATTTTGGGAACAGGTTGTGCCAAATGCAAAAAACTGGCGGAAAACGCCGAAGCTGCCGCCAAAGCAGCCGGAATTGAATACCAGCTCGAAAAGGTGACGGAAATGACCGACATCATGAAATTCAAGGTCATGATGACGCCGGCTCTCGTTGTCGACGGGATCGTGAAATTCGCGGGAAAGACGTCAACCATCGACGAGATCAAATCGATTCTTCAGAATTGAACAAAAACAAGGGAGCCTCTTTTGAAACGCATCATCACCGCAGGACTTCTCGCCTTTGTCGGAATCAGCTGCATTTACCTTTTCATCGGAGAACGACGAGGAGGCTCAAATGCCGGCCCCCCCCCGGCGACGGAAAGCAAAGCCGGTTCACGGATCGTAGCCTACTACTTTCACACGACTGGCCGTTGCATGACTTGCTACAAGATCGAAAATTACACGCGCTCTTCGATTACCGAGAACTTCGCGGGCGCGCTCGGTTCGGGCAGACTGGTGATGAAATCGGTGAACGTTCAAGAGCCTGGAAATGAACATTATGTCCGGGATTACCAGCTCTCCACGAAGTCAGTGGTTCTCGTCGAGATGAAGGACGGAGCCGAGAAGCGGTGGAAAAACCTGGAGAGGGTCTGGGACGAGGTTGGGGACGAGGCTTCCTTCAAGAAGTACATCGCGACGGAGCTCAAGCAGTTCGGCGGTATCAGCCTGGGGCGAGAGAGTTGAGCAAGACATGCTCATGACCAGCCTGACCGCGCTCTGGCTCGGGATTCTGACATCACTCAGTCCCTGCCCTCTGGCAACGAATATTGCCGCTCTTTCCTACATCGGCGGACAATTTGCCGGTAAACGGAAGGCGCTCCTCTCGGGGTTTCTTTACCTGCTTGGCAGAACGCTTTCGTACCTTGCACTCGGGATCATTCTCGTGACGAGCCTGATCTCCGTGCCCGATGTGTCCTTTTTTCTGCAGAAATACCTGAATCGCGCACTCGGACCTTTGTTGATCGTGATCGGGATGTTCCTTCTGGACCTGATCAGCATCCCGTTCAGCGGCTTCGGGGCGAGCGAAAGATTGCAGAAGAAATTTGCCGGGATGGGAGTCGCGGGCGCGCTGCCCCTCGGGATAATCTTTGCCTTAGCGTTTTGCCCGGTTTCAGCCGCATTGTTCTTCGGCAGCTTGATTCCGATCGCCGTACGGGAACAAGCCGCCATCCGCTTGCCGATTTTTTACGGCATCGGCACCGCCCTCCCCGTCGTCGCGTTTGCCCTGCTTTTTGCTTTTGGGGCGGATGCCGTTACGAAGGCTTTTCGCAAAGTGACGGCAGCAGAGACCTGGGCTCGCAGGATTACCGGAATTCTGTTCGTCACGATCGGTCTTTATTACAGTCTGGTTTATATATTCCGGGTTCTTTAACGCGGCTGACGAAGGAGTTCTCATGGGAGAAAAAACTGAAAAGGGAGGATATTGTTGTGAGGGCGGGGCCTGCGCGCCCAAGAAGGGTCCCGTGTTCAAACAGTACTTAACCGTTGGAATAGCGGCCCTCGCTCTCTGGTATCTGCTTTATCAGTCGCTCGACGGATTCGCGAAGTGGGTCACCTATTCCGTCTTGGGCCTGGCGGAGGGCTCGCACCTCGGGGCGGCGGTCGAATTCTTCGTCTACGATACCCCGAAAGTACTTCTCCTCCTGACCCTTGTCGTCTTTGTCGTCGGCGTGATCCGCTCCTTCTTCACGCCCGAAGGCACGCGAAAAATCCTCAGCGGCAAGCGCGAGTCACTCGGAAATGTTTTGGCAGCCCTGTTGGGTATCGTTACGCCTTTTTGCTCCTGCTCGGCCGTTCCGCTTTTCATCGGATTCGTCACGGCCGGAATACCTCTAGGCGTGACGTTTTCTTTCCTGATTTCGGCTCCGATGGTCAATGAAGTCGCACTGGTGCTCCTTTATGGGCTGTTTGGCTGGAAGATCGCGGCCCTTTACCTGGGAACGGGCTTGCTGATCGCCATTGTCTCCGGCTGGGTGATCGGACGCTTACGGATGGAAAAATATGTCGAATCCTGGGTCTATCAAACCGAGGCCGGAGAAAACTCCGCTCAGGAACGCCCGACTTGGGAAAACCGGGTTCAATACGGACTCAATGCCGTCCGGGAGATCGTCGGTAAGGTTTGGCTTTATGTGATCGCCGGGATCGCGCTGGGCGCCGCAATCCATGGCTACGTCCCCGAGGATTTCATGGCGTCAATCATGGGCAAACAAGCCTGGTGGTCCGTGCCGATCGCCGTTGTCGTCGGCATACCCATCTACTCGAACGCAGCCGGCATTATTCCCGTCGTTCAGGCGCTGCTCGGAAAAGGTGCCGCGCTCGGAACGGTTCTGGCCTTCATGATGTCGGTGATCGCGCTTTCGTTGCCGGAGATGATCATCCTCAGAAAAGTACTGAAACCAATGCTGATCGGCGTTTTTCTATCCGTCGTTGGACTTGGAATCATCTTGATCGGCTATCTCTTTAACGCGCTACTCTAAGAAGGAATGTGCTATTCAGTGGCCGAAGCTCGTTCCAGGCAGGAACTCGAGCGAGCAGGCTTTTCGCGATTTGAGACGCATCCCGGTTTTCGCGACGCATATGCGATTTCTGCCCTGAAACCGTAAAACTGCCTTAACCTTGACTATTCAAGTAACTTGTTGAATAGTAAACAGAGGAACGAAAGGAAACATCGGCCGATGAATCTCTCATTGATTGGCGCCTTCACCGCGGGCCTTCTCACCTTCTTGTCTCCTTGTGTGCTCCCTCTCGTTCCCATCATAACGGCGAACTTCGTTTTATCCGATTCAAAGAGTCGCTGGTCGCGTGTCACCGCGACGCTATGGTTCGCTTTAGGGTTCGTTCTTGTTTTTATCGCCATGGGGATCAGCATTTCCTGGCTGAGTTCGTTCATGACCTCAGTAAAGCCCTGGTTCATCATCGCGGCAGGCGTGATCCTCGGGCTTTTCGGTTTAAAGCTGATGGGAATATTTCGTCCGAAGCGCCTGTTCGGCTGGATGGAGCGATCCTTCAGCGCTCCGGACATTTCCAAATATATCCCGAAAGGACTGCACGGATTTCTTTTCGGTGCGCTTTTCGGCCTGAGTTGGACCCCATGTGTGGGCCCGATTCTCGGCGGAGTCCTCACCTATGTCGCTTCCCAGGATCGCTCGATCGCACAAAGCGCGTTCTTGCTACTGGCATTCTCTCTTGGAATCGCGCTTCCCCTCGTCGCGTTCTCGTTCGCAACGGAGTATCTCACACCGAAGTTGAAAGCCTTTAAGAAGCACCTGTCCAAAATCGAGTATGCGACCGGCCTGGGCCTTTTCATTTTCGGAATATTTATCGCTGTTCAGGGTCGGCATCAGCTCCCGCAGGCAACCTCCGTCGCGCCAGCGGGGTCGGCAATCGCGTTCGACGCGACGGGCAGACGGCTCGATCTCCTTAAGCCGACGGCGAATTCGGTACGAATGGTTTTCTTCTATTCAACGAAGTGCCCGATCTGCCATGCGATGGAAAGATTTTTGCCGGACTTCGAGAAAACCTGCATTTCCGATCAATTTGAATTCGTGCGCGTCAATGTTGATCTCCCGGAAAACGCCGTCGCGGCAAATCGCTTCAATGTCCGCGCGGTCCCGACGATTTCGCTGATTAGCCCGAACGGACACGAGGTCGTCCATCTCGTCGGCTATCAGAGCGAGGCACGCCTGAGAGACGCCGCCGAGACATCGACAAAGATGCTGTGCGAAGTGTCTGACGCTCAAAAGCTCCCGTCTCTTCCGGTACCGAACGAAGGCCAGGCTTGTTCTCCGAACGAAGCCTGCTAAAGCGACGCCGATGCCGCTCGGATCGGACGCGGCCTGACGACATCACGCTCGTGCGGGCGTGAGAAATCGAGGCTCGGACCCGCTGGAACGATTTGCGTGGGGTTGATTTCCTTTTGGCTGAGGTAGTAATGCCGTTTGATATGCTCGGGACGGCAGGTCTCGGAAACCCCGGGCGTCTGATAAATGTCGCGAACAAAGCCCCAGAGATTCGGATACTCGTAGATGTGCCGCAGATTGCATTTGAAGTGACTGTAGTAAACCAGATCAAAGCGAAACAACGTCGTGAACATGCAAATATCGGCGAGGGTCATCCGATCGCCCAGCATGTAACGATGCTTTCCGAGTTCGAGGTCCCACCATTCGAGAGCCCCGAACAGATCAACGATGGCGCGGTCGTAGGCGCGCTGTGAAGTCGCGAAGCCGGCGCGATAAACGCCGTTATTGATTCTCGGATAGATCGATTCAACAACCCGGTCGATCTCCTCGCGTTGCCCTTCGGGATAAAGATCTGATTTATTCTTCGCCAAGGGAAGGAACTCTGTCGCGAACATTTTGATGATGTCCAGGGACTCGTTGTTCACGATCGTTTGGTGCTTTTTATCCCAAAGAACCGGAGTCGTCTCTTCAGCCGCGTACTCGGGATCGGCGAGGCGGTAGATGTCGATCAGGTCTTTTTGATGATTCACGAAATCGGGGATACAGCCTTCGCAGTCAGTAAACGTCCAGCCGTTTTCGTTCCAGACAGGATCAACGGCCGAGAGTGAGATGACGTCTTCGAGGCCGAGGAGCCCCCGGACAATCGCGGTTCGATGCGCCCAAGGACAGGCCCACGAAATATAGAGATGATAGCGGTTGGCCTGCGGCTTGAATCGCGACTCAGCGCCCGACTGAATATGATCTCGAAAAATCGACACATAGCGAACGAATTCACCTTGCGGGTTGTTCCACATGCTCATTTTCGGTGCAGGGGGCGTACCGCCAACACCCCAGGCCATTGTAATCAAACGCCATAAGTTACCAAAAGAGCGGCCGGCGGGCTTAGGGTATTCAGAGTATCTATTGCCTCACATGTCTGCTATGGTAGTTGTCCAACTCGCTTCTTTCGAGTCTGCGGGCATAGTGCCCCTGTCCTCTTGAGCGGCTCAGCACCATCAGCCCCATCAAGGCCGGGAGGTTACATGAACAAGACGCAACACGGGGGCGATTCTCCGTCCCTGATACACCATTTCGAAACATTTGAACTGCCACAAAAACTGAACGACGCTCTCAAAGCCATGGAATTCGAAATCCCCACGCCCATCCAGGCGCAAGCGATTCCCATCGCCCTCAAAGGTCGGGATCTGATCGGCTGCGCTCAGACAGGCACCGGCAAGACCGCCGCCTTTTGCATTCCTACATTGGTTCACCTCCTTGCTGACCGGAACAAAACCGCGTTGATCCTTGCCCCGACCCGCGAGCTCGCGATGCAAATCGAAGGCGTCTGGAAAGACCTGACTCGTTTCTCGCCAGAAATCCGTTCGGCTATTCTCGTCGGCGGCAATTCCATGCAGCCCCAGATGCAGGCGCTCAAAAGAAGTCCGAAACTCGTCATCGCCACTCCTGGCAGACTGATCGACCACCTTCAGCGCGGAAGCCTCAACCTGAGCCGCGTCGGCATCCTGATCCTGGATGAGGCCGATCGCATGCTCGACATGGGCTTCGCCCCTCAACTTTCACAGATCATGCGATTTGTCCCGCAGAGCCGGCAAACCCTGCTTTTCTCCGCGACGTGGAGTCCCGTCGTGGATGATCTGGCCAAAAAATATCTGAAGGCGCCGGCACGCGTCTCCGTCGAAAAAGCGTCGCGCGCGGCGCAGACCGTTCATCAAAGCATGATCGCGACCACGATGAAGGGGAAGAACGAGGCGCTTCTCGACGAACTGAACGAACGCGAGGGAAGCGTGCTGGTTTTCGTGCGGACCAAGAGCCGCACCGATCGTGTTGCCAAGTACCTCAGCTCGTATGGCCTCGATGTCAATCGCATTCACGGCGGCCGCACACAGGGACAGCGCAATGCCGCTCTTTCGGCCTTTCGCGTCGGCAAAGTACGGATCCTCGTCGCGACCGATATCGCCGCCCGAGGCATTGACGTGGTGAATATTCAACATGTTATCAACTACGATTTGCCGCAAGTCGCGGAGGATTACATTCATCGGATCGGCCGGACCGGACGCGCCGGGAGCGAGGGCTGCGCGGTCTCCTTCGTGACTCCCGAGGACCGGTCACAATGGCGGGACATCACGCACCTCCTGAAAAAAGGAGGAACAATCGTTTCCACGCACCAGGCGCGAACAAAGGCAGCCTGCTGAAATCGGAGGAACAGAATGGGAAAACCGAATCGTGCAACCCAGGAAAAGCGAAATCGCGAGCGCGCGCAAAAAGAACGGCAACAGGAAAAAGAGTTCGAGCGGGCGATAAGAAAAGAGAGTCGCGTGGACCGGGCCGCAAGCCTTGAGCGGGGCATCGACCCTGATCTTGTGGGCATCGTTCCCGGGCCACAGCCCCGCGTGGACTGACCTGGCGTTCAGCGCTTCTGAGTGACGCTGTCGTCCGCCTTGAACTCGACTACCCCTCGCAGAACCGCGCCTTTCAGCTTCACCCTGCCCTCGATCGAGAGCGAATCGAGATCGGCGATCCGGGCATTTTCAAAGACGTCCAATACCGTCTTTACGTCCTGGTAATACTTATCCTTGGTTACGGGGTCCTTCAGTGAAATCGTCGGAAGTTTTCCCGGCCTCAGGTTTCGAAGGCGCATCGTGGACGCGTCGAACGAGAATCGATCAGAATGAAACTGCATGAAAAAGTCGAATGCCGATTTGATCGGAGAGAAAAAGCGGGTCCGTTGCACCCGGTCGACGTCGATCAAGTGAACAAGCGGCTGCCGGTACTTTTTTCGCCAGTAACGGTCGAGGTTCATCAGCGTTGAGGCCATCGCGCCTTCAAGCTGCAGATACTTGCGTCCGTTCTGCTCTTTCCAATTCAAAATCAAATCCGGCGCGATGATCTTCATGAACTCGTCTTCGCCGATTTCGGCGACGAGCTTCTCGATTTTCGGGATGAGCACCTGATAATTAAAGAGCGCGAGGTTCGTATTGATCGATCCGGCAAGCTGCCGAAAAAGCGCGCCCTGCCCGGCCGCTTCCGCCTGCACGGTTTCCGTGACGGCCATCGAAACATCGCCGCCGGGAGACCGCAGAAGGGAAACGATGCCCGCTTTCAAGTCGACCGCGGTTTTTTCGGTGCTGACGAGGACGATCGGAACCTGCTCCCGGATCATCCAACCCACCATCAGATGGTCAGGCGTGCCGCTGATGTCCTCGCCGTTACTGATCGCCGATATCAGGGCCGTCGAGCTGTCCACCTCCGGCCTGAGTTGCGGTTTGTACGCCGCCCTGAGTGCCTCGACCGCGAAAAGCGCGTGTCCGCCGGGCGCCACGCGATCAAAAGTGATTTTTCCCCCTTCATCGAGCGTCGGAACGAAAGCCTGCATTGTTTCGTGGAATCGCTGGAGGCCCGTCGTGGTCCGAACGAGTTCGTCGTAGCTTTTGGCGCGGTCGATAAGAGAAGGATGATTCCAGAGGCCGTGAATCGAATCGCGGGTCTCGGTACTCAAGATGTCGTGAAAGATGATCCTGCCGAACGTGCCGCGTTTCTGATCCAGAATGGATTGGAGGATCTGAGCCTCCGCTATCGCGATACTCTCTCCTCCCGGAAGATCGACAAAAAGATCAGTGCCTTTGGACCCGATTTTTACCTGCGATTCCGGAATGCCCAAACGAGTTGCCAGGTAGCTCGTTCGCGTCAGCGATGACCCGCTGCCCGCCTGCATCTTCTTGATCCACAGGGTCGCTGTCCGGGAACACGAAGCGTATTCGTCGGATCGCTTCTCCAGGTCGGCGTAGTGGACCATCCGAAGATGTTCGAGCATTTCGGCGGGCGCGAGTGAAATGGGATAAGCGATCGCCTTGCCTTCCGTGTTGCGGCCGCTTTCGTAAATCTCTATCGGAACAGACTCAACGGAGCTGCCCGCCGAATGCCGCTGATAAAGGGAAAAGTAATAAGACCAGTTCGTGTCATCGAGCCGGAGGAGCTCCTGCGCGGCTTTTCGCGCGACCAGCGCATCCGGATGATTGCCTAGAGCCGCTTTCATCAGCAAGTTAAGTTGGTCGGTGTCCATGTCCTCTGATGATATGCGGAAATATTCGCGAGGCAACCCAGAAGCGTGCGATCACACAGCCGCTTTTTGTGCCGTACCATTTCCTTCAAGAATACGCTTCATTTCGGTCAAGGATTCATCGATCCGCTTTTTCGGATCATTGCCAAAGATCCGGGCGACTCGGTTCCCGAGCATTCCGGCCGGAAGATGATAGGTAAAATCAAGCTGCAGTCGTGTTCCACCCTGGCGATTTGGCGCGAATCTGACGCGGCCCGCATGCCGGATCAGCTCACCCGGAAGTGCGCGCCATGCGATCAGCTGATTCGGCACCATCCGCGTGACTTTTGCTTTCCAGCTCACCGTCGTTCCGAGGGGACCCGCGATTGTCCAGTGCCAATTGCCGTCGTCCGTCATGCGCACCTCCTTCACCTCGCTCAAAAACGTAGGAAAATTCGTGAAATTCGCCCAGAACGCGAAGGCAACCGGAGGTGGAACATTGATGTCAAAAGACTTCCGATAAAGAATGGCCCGCCGCTGGCCCAGACCGAGTATCCGCCGCGTTTCGACGTTCTTTGCTGCTCTTAGCAGTGCAAGCAGCCCGGAAGTACCAACCGCGTAACCCACGGGACTTTTCCGTGAGAATCCGAAAATGCCGAGAGCCGTCCCAAGCGTTCCCATGAGAAAACGCGTAGCGGGCGCCCAATTTTTTTGCAGAATATCGAGCCGCGCGCCCCCCCGTTTCTTTCCACCTTGCAACGCGGGGATATGCTCCGCCGCCCGGTGCAGCTCGAGTTCATCATGAACTTGACGGACCCCTTGAACATGCTTCGCGCGCTTCAATAGGTCGCGAGCTTCGTGCGCGAGAACCAGTCCCTTCAAAGTCACATCGCCATCATGAACCAAAACCTGGACGGAAGTCGGGTGTGAAACCGCTCTTCCGAGCTGCGATCGGATTCGCTCCTCGAGAATGTCGTCTGAAACAGGCTTACGTTTAATGGCAGCCGACCGGGCCGACGCGAGCACTCCTTTGGTTCTATGGGAAAGGTCACGCGCGCTCCGGGCCGCCTGTCTCGGGGCCACACGCGCCAGGTGATTCATACGATCGCGAACCATGGCCCTCCGCCTCCGCCCCTGGTTGGGATCCAGATAGTACATGAAAGCAGCCCCAACACTCGAGCTCGCGAGCCATCCGATCGCCTCATTTCGTTTCATAGGAACACCTCTCGTCAGGTCTACCTGCAACTCAAATTCCAGGAACAGCCGAGAGGTGGCAAAACGAAGCGGCGAGCAAGAGCGGTTCAGGAACTGAACAGACGTTCTCCGATATAACGGCGAAACTCCTCGATGCCGGAGGCGCTCTCCTGAAAAGCACGTTTTGGAATGACCGTCGGGAGAGTTGCGTCAAAATAGAACAGAAAAAACTCGCGATTTTCGGCCGTGCGCGACAAGAGCTCCCAGGTAAGTCTCTGTTCCGAGTTCTCCGTTTTGATGTGAACGCCCTCGCGCGAAAGGATCACCTCATGGCGTTCCAGTAATTCCGGCTTGCGTCTGTAGAGCTGCACCGGAAGTCGGTAAAACGCGAATACCATGAGCCCCAGGAGAACGACCCAAACATAATTGAAAAGCCTGCCAACCCAGCCCATCGGACCGAGCACCTGAGCCTGGAGCGAAGCGATACCGACGGCCATTGTCAGCGCGATCACGTTCTTCACGTTCAGAAGCGTGCGGCGGAGATGAAACCGGTGGGCCCGGCAGAACTCCTGTTTGCCGAGCTGAAACGAAATCTCCAGTCTCGAAGGATCTGGCTGAGATGTGGTCATCACGCGACCCTAGCACAACGCAAAAATTCTCGCCACGATCGGCGGTCGCCCATTTCATTGAAATTGCACATTTTTTTGATTCTTGAGTAAAATTATCCGGTAAGATAGAATTATATACAGAGTGTTAAGATTTTGGAGCTTGTCGACCGGGGGGACCTTACCTTGCAAAGGCTATCTTCAATTTTCATCAGCTTCGCTCTCGTGGCCGCAACGACGTTGCCGATAAGCGGCTGCGTTAAGCAGCGCTCCTCGTTCGTAACCCTGGGAGAACTCGAATTTGGAACCCAAACCTCTTCAGACCAATTCAAACTGATCGAACATTTCGATGCCGGAAAACAGCCGTATGGAACGACTTCAAAATACACCGTTCACCTTCGAAACCGCGGAGACGTGCCGATCACATTGATTCACCTGACTCTCGACCCGCCGTCTTCGGCAGAACATTTCAGCATACAAAATAAATGTGAAAGTGAGCTTCCCGGGCGCGGCGAAAGCCCGTGCCCCATCGACATATTCTTTGCACCCGCCACAACGGGATCTTTGAATACGCGGCTTCTTGTCACCTATGACGACGGGAAAGGCGCAATCCTTCAATCCATTCTCCCGATCAACGCGACCGCGACGAATCTGGCTTTTCTGAAATTCGAAACGGACACCCTGGACCTTGAAAACGACACGGTCGGCTACACCGTCAGCCGTTTCATCAGGGTCCTTTATAACGGGACTCGGCTCACGAGCCGGGGAATCACGATCCAACCCGCAAAAGGCGTGACGATTTCGAATCCAACGAACGCGCAATTCACGATCGATCGGGCCCAAAGCACCTGTCCCGAAATCATCAACCAGGACTGCCTCGTGAAGGTGAACTTCAAGGCCACCTCCGCGGGACCGATGACGGGCAGTTTCGCGCTGAACTACTTCAACGGCGCGGAAAGCCTGAAAATCACGGCATCACTCGTCGGGACAGGAACACCCGCCCTGCAACTGGCTCAGCTCACGGCGCCGGCCGCGTCATTCGGAAACGTCGTTTTTAATCCCGCTGAACCAAAATCAGTCACGGTCCCGGTCAGCTTCACCGGAAGCGTTCCCGCCGATAACATTGTCATCACGGGGCCGGCGAACGCCGCATTTACGCTCAGCACCGATCCCGCGAAGACGACGTGCCAGAGTGGCCAGGACGCGATGATCAACGGGAACTGTGCTCTCTTCGTCAGCTTCAATCCGAGCGAGCGGACCGCCTACTCCGATCGAATCATCATTTCTTACAGGAGTAACGGCCAGAGTGTCGCCCCGCTCACGATCCCCCTCACAGGCAATGGCGTAAATCCAGCCCTGCTCACGGCGTCGATGACGAGCGTCGGCTTCGGAAGTTCCCCTGTTTATAAATCAAGGCCGAATCAAACGATCACGTTAAGGAACACGGGAGAAGCGGCCCTGAACGGAGTACTCGAATTCGCAAACAGCAACGGCGTCGACTTTTCCTACTCGCCGGCGGCGACCTGCTCGACTCTCGCGCCGAACGCGACCTGCAATTTGACTGTTGGTTTCAGACCGCTGTCAGCGGCAAGTCTTTCTTCCATTCTCACGCTCACTTACTTTGACGGCAGGGTTCGCCCGACAATCACGTTGAATCTGACCGGAGAGGGCACCGCGCCCGTGGTCGTCGAGGGCAACGGTTCCGTTAATTTTGGTAACGTGATTATCGGCAAGCCTGCTGCGGATCTGTCCGCCTCCTTGAGTATTTACGGCACAACCCGAGTCCCGTCGGGAGGCATCTCCGCCTCGCCGGCAACGCTCGACGCGCCGTTCTCGTTTTCTGGCGGTACGTTCCCGGGTGGCGGCACGTGCAGTGCCGAGCAATTGCCGAGACTGAATGCGAGCTGCAATTTTAAAGTGAGTCTGGCTTCTCTGATTGGCTACACGCCCGATGTTCAAGTGACGAAACCCTTCACAATCAATTACTCAGGCGAGAACGGAAACGGCTCCGGCACGATCTCTTATTCCGCGAGAGTGACGCCACGCAACCCCCCCGCGCTTTCTTTTCAGACTCCTCCAGCGGACTTCGGGACAGTTTCAGTAAACAACTCCAAAAACCTCAATTTCGTCATCAAGAACGACTCGCTCTATTTCGGCGCGAGCTTCAAGAGCGTCACAATAACCGGGACAGGTGCCGCCGCGTACACGATCGCAAGCAACGGTTGCTCCGGCGGTGTCAGCTCAAATCAGGGGTCCTGCACGATCACGGTGAAATTCAAGCCTTCAGCCGATGGGGTTTTCGACGCGAATCTTCAATTCACCTACAACAACCAGCTGGAGGACAAGATCATCACGACGAGTTTCAGCGGAACGGGCTCGCCCGACGTCACGCTTATTCCGAGCGCAACGACAGTCGACTTCGGGAACGTTTACATCGGCGACGCGATCCCGTCGAAGCCAGTGACCCTCTCCTACTTTGGGACCAACAGCTGGACTTCATCGCTCAATCCGACCGACACGAGCCCGTTCACGTTTGATTCAAGCGGCTGCGGGTCACCGGCAAATTGCATCATTCAAGTAAGCTTCACTCCGACGGTCGCCGGCTCCATAACCAAGTCCGTTGATTTCGAGTACTCACCGGGAGTGCCCAGTCCGGCAAAATTCACTCTCACACTCAAGGGTAACCCGATCCTGCGCGCTCCGGTTCTCGCGATCGCGAATACGGCATTCCCCAAAGTCATGGTCGGAAATTCATTGGAGCAGACGATTACAGTCACAAACAGCGGGAACACCTCGGCTTCCGCGGTCACCTTCCCGACCTTGGACGGTATCTTCAGTTATGCAACGGGAGGGGAGCCGGGAGCCTCTGGCCAATGCGCGCTGAACGGGACGCTTGCCGCTGGCGCTTCATGCACCCTGAAGCTTCGTTTTTCCCCGACCACGGCGGGCGCGACGACTCTTCCTTTCGCAATCTCCTTCGCGAACGATGCGAACGCGGGAGCTCCCCTTTCGAAAACTGCTACGCTCTCCGGGACGGGAACACTCCGACTGAAGATCTTTGCCGGTGGCTTCGAAACCTGTTTGATCAACGAGCTCGGAAAAGCCGCGTGCTGGGGCAAAAATTCGAGCGGCCAGCTCGGGCAGGGGACCACCCAGGCAGGAGCGAATCCGCAGAACGCACCGACGATCAATTTCGGAGCTTCGATAAACTCGGTCCAGCAGATCGCGATCGGATCTTATCACGCATGCGCCATCGTCTCGAGCGCTTCGCAAGAGGGAGTCGTGACCTGTTGGGGAAGCAACGACGCGGGCAGGCTCGGCCTGGGCTCTGCTCTTCCAGCGATGGCGTTGAAACCTCTCGACGAAACCGGAAACCTCTACAAGGTGGATCTCGGGACGGATTCCTCTTCGCGTCCCAAGGAAGCCGTTAAAATTGCCGCGGGATTCGAGCACACCTGCGCGCTCCTGAATACCGGAGAGGTAAAATGCTGGGGCGGCAACACGAGCGGCCAACTTGGAATCGGCAGCACCTCATCGATCGGCCTTGCCGGGACGGATATGGGCAACTCGCTCCATTCCGTGAACCTCGGCGGCGTGAAGGCAATCGATATCGCAGCGGGCGCGGGACACACCTGTGCCACGCTCTTTGATGGCGGCGTACGCTGCTGGGGCGACAATTTTTACGGACAACTCGGACAAGGCGTTTCGACCGAGAAGATCGGGACCGCGCCCCAGGATCTCGAGAACCTCAAAAACATTTCACTCGGATCGGGAGGACTCGCTGAAGCGGTTACCGCGTCCCAAGGCGCGTTCAGCTGCGTTCTGTTGCAGTCCGGCGCGGTCAAGTGCTTCGGCAAGACCGTCGCCGACGAAAGCGGACCGAGTCCTTTCCACGGGCTGCTTGGAGCCTGCTGGGCTCGTGCGAACTACAATTCAGAAGCCAGCTTGTGCTGGAACGCGCCTCAGCTCGCGCCGAGCGCGGCTTTGGGATATTTCGGCAATGACATGGGTGAGCACCTTCCGTCCGTTTCCCTGGGTGCCGGGGCTGTTCAGCTCGCCTCCGGGGCGCAATTCAACTGTGTCGTCCTTTCTGACGGTTCCGTCCGCTGCTGGGGAATGAATGACCGCGGTCAGCTCGGTAACGGAACGGATTTAAACGTCGGCTCCGGCCAGCATGACATGGGCGCCAACCTGAAAGCCGCGATTCCCGCGGGCGGCGGCGTTGTCGAAATCGCCACCGGAAACGAACACGCATGTGCCGTGATGGTGGACAACACCGTGAAATGCTGGGGTGGCTCGACCGAAGGCGCCACTGGACTGAACCTGGACAGCAAGACGCCGGTCGAGGTCTATTCCGGGAAGTGATCGAATTGGACAGAGAGCCAAAGCCCCGGTAAACTCGAATTCTATGGAAATATTCCTGAGCCGTGATGGGCAGGTATTCGGCCCCTACACCGTCGAGCAGCTTCAGACGATCAAGGCGTCCGGGGAATTTCAGAAATACTTCTGGTTCTGGGACGGCTCAACCCCTGAATGGGTCCCTGTCACACCACCGCCGCCGCTTCCGGTCCTGAAAACCACGCCACCACCTTCGGCTCCGGCGGTTGCCGCGCAGATACCGACTTCATCACCAGCACAGGTCCCCGTCCCTGCAAATGCCCCAAGAAGCACCCCAACATGCGGCATCGAAACGCAAGTGCCGATTCGGGTGATCTGTCATGACTTCCGATCCATTGTCAGCACAAGCCTTCTCGAAGTAGCGCCAGAACACTGCGTACTCCTGTGCTCAAGCTACCGGACAGGGCTCCCTCCGATTCACGAAAAGAATGCCGTCTGGCTGACCCTCGTCGATGAATCCTCAGGTCGTGCCCAGACTGTCAAAGGTTCCGTGATCGGCATGAACCGAAGGGATAACGGAGAGTGGCGTTTCAAGATCAAGTGGAACGCGATTCCTGAATTACTCAACGCGAAGCCGTCAGCTTAGCTGCATTACCTCGATGTGATTCCCGGGCAGAACGCGGCTGTTTCGATCGGGGGTAGTTCGGGGGTTGTCCGCTACCGCCGCAAGTTGAATCAGCTGCTCTCGCAATATGAGATCACTGAAGGCCATCGGCTGAACGGGAGCACTCGCGCTTTTCAAAATCACGCGCCTGATACTCTCGCTCAATTTCTTAGATATAGATTCATCAGCGAGTTCCCGAACGCTTGAATCGCGGCATGGAGGTTATGATTTCGGCACCTCAGGGTGAGGTTGTTGAGCGTATGCTCGCCTCCCAAGGAAAAGTCTTTCAGATGGTGAACTTGTAAAAGATGTTTGGAATCGCAGCGCACCCCGGTTTTCTTATTGATGAAAGTGCATTGCCCCTGGTCTCGCTTCCATACGGCGCTTCTCAGCTTTTTAGGAATATGCCGGGTCTGCTTTGTTGCTCTCTTTATCGACTCCTCCGGCGGAGCGGCGGCGCGCTTTTCCTCAGGGTTCTCTTCGGGCCTCGGCTCGCCCTTTTGTTCGGGCGCCGCATCCGCCTTCTGTTCGGGATCCAAGCGCTTCAGCGCCATATCCGCGAGCATCTCAATCAGTTCGGCGTAGGAAGGGTTCGGATTGCGATGAGAAAGGAGAGCTTTCAGTTTTTCGATCTTGGCGAGGAGTGTCTCTTCGGCAGTGAAGCGAATTTCGGTTTGGGTGGCCGAAATCGGCCGGGCCTGTTCTGGCCTAGGGGTTTCGGGGGCAAGTTCGGCCAGAAGCCGATCGCAGTCTCGGCGTGATTTGCCGGTGACTTTCGCCACGAGTTCTTTCTTTGCGAACTGCGAATAGGTTTTCCCACGATCTTTCTGCTCACCCTTAAAAAAGTGCTGAAGCGCGCTTGCATTCGATAAGCTGAGTTCTCCGGTTTTCAATGCAGGCTCGATTCCGGCAAGTCCTTCAGCAAACGCATTGCCGAAATCCTCCGGTCCGCGCTGCCCTCGCAATAGCCAAGCCCTCGCCTGACATAGTCAAAAAGGGAGCTGTACCCTTGTCCCGCATAAAGACGTCTCACCTCCACTTCACGGAGGTGCCACAGAAGTTCAGTGGTCAATTCACGTTCGCGTGTGACAAGCGATTGGGTTTGACTGAGCTGATCCGAATCAGAAAGGGATTTGAGGTGTTTCTTCGGGAAGACTTCTAACACGGGAAATTCGTCCTTCTAAAACGCACGACGTTGCCCTGAGCGCGAGAAGTTTCGAGGGCGATGAAACTGTGGACGAGGAGCTGTAAACATTTCAAATGAAAGAAACAGCGCTTATTTCAGGGCCTTTATAGAAGGGATCCGATAACAAATCGGTTGAAGAGCCGAAATGTCGTCAAGAATAATTTTCAAAAAATATATCGCCTGAATTGATTCGCGCTCACCACCCCGAAGCTCGCTCGCCACCCCAACGCACCCACACCGCACTCTCTCATGGCCAGCAGTTTTCTTGTGCGATGCCCGACCAGCGAATTTCACCACCACACGCCGGTTTCATCGCCAACCCGCGACGAGATCTTCACCCTTCCCACGCGCGCCGAGTTCAAGCGATTTAGACCGCAGCGTCACGAAGCTTCCAACTATTCTTCCGGAGTCCCGAGCTTTCAATCCCAAAAACCGAACAACAGGCTGAATCCCAGGGTAACTACGTCGCCGCTGGCCGACCTCGAAAGCGCGACAGGATCACCCGCCGCGGAAATCGTTTCGGTGTACCAGAGATAGCGATAATCCAATCGGAAGGCGCCGTATTTTCCAAGATAGAGCTCCTGCCCGATTCCGACGGTGGGCGCGATGTACTGCCCGGAATTCGTGGACATCCGTCCGGCGCCTCCAAGGAAATGCACGTCGTAGTGAATAATCGCGAGCCCGAAGAGACTCAATTTCCCGTAAATGGGACTAAGCTGAAGTTCCCCTCCGAAGAAGCTTTGGGGAGGATTCGTCACCGCGCTTTTGTGCGTGGTCTCTTCGAGAAAAGTCAAAGCACTTGACGGTTTTGTGGAACTCTTCCAGGCGAGAACCCCGAGACCAACGTATTCCGAAAAATGAAAGGCGAATGAGCCGCCCACCTGGCTGATGCTCAGGAACGGGTCACTCGACATCTTGCCCGCGAAAGCGCCAAGCTCGAAGCGAAGCGCCTTCTTATAGAGCCGGTTTTGGATCACCCGGACGTCGCCCGTATCACCGCGCTCCCAGTACTTCTCCCGAAGCTCCTTGACGTTGACCCGATCAAAAATCGCGCCCCTATCGCCGGCAGAAGCCGGCCCAGCCGCATCGGGTTCCGCGAAAGCGAACTGAGAAAAGCCGGCGAAACCGAGAACCGTAACAGCGCAAAGCTCGCGTAGTCTCATCCGGCTGCCTTTTCTGGCGGGGGAATGGAAGCATCCTTCAACGAATCTTCCGCCTTGCGGATCGAGGTCTTTAGGTTCTCGATCAGATTGCGCTCGCGAACCACGGTTTGGGTGAACTCGGTCCATGCCACGGCGGGCTTCTTGTTCATTTTTCCGCTCACGAACGCTGAATCCTGAGCCGCGCGAAATTTTTCAATCGAACGCCAGATCTCTCGCGCCTCAAGCAGGATGGCGGGATAAACATAACGTTTTTTCATCGCATCCGCGGTCCAAGGCCCATGCTTCTCGCCGAAGCGTTCCGTAAAGATTTTTGCCCGTGCTTGCCACCTGGGCTCGGACTTTTTCCAGAAGACGACCTTCTTTTTCGCGATCGGGATTGAAATAGCCTCTTTGAAAGCACGTTCACATTCTGAAATCGTTTCGGAAAGGTTTCGCCCCAAGGCGCTCCAGTCGTTCAACTCGGCCATGGCCTGCGCGACAAGACGATCCCGGATCTCCTTGCGCTTTGCCTCGTAGGCCTCCTGCGAGAGGAGTCCGAGAAGGGAAAGCTCCCGTTCCAATAGCGGCCGGCGATCCTTGGATGTGTCTGCGACAGAATAGATTTCAATTTTATACCGGCCCGCCGGGAATATTTCGCCCGATCTCAGCCGCAGAGGCGCTGAGACAGCCAGATGGTCCTTTAGCGTCATCCTGAAGGTGACAGAGGCATTCGACGCGTTTAGGAGCGTGGTGGGAATCGCATTGATGCGAACCTCGAAGCCGGTTTCATCCGGCTGGTTCGATGCCAAATACATGACCGGGCTTTCGGTCTGTCCCGCCGTGAGGGCCATAGCGAGACTCACCGTCGTGAGAGGCTGAACGGCGACAGTGCTCTTCAGATGCTCATAATCGCCGGGCGCGACGTCGGCGATTTTTGGAAACCGCATCAGTAGAATTTTTTGCTCGAAACCGCCGTACTCGTAGGCCGCCCAAAGACCCCCGAGAAAACCGAGAAACAGGACCGACTTCACGATCGAACGAAAGGCCGATTTCGGGGCAGCGCCGCGAATGCCCGCTTCAAACCTGGCTCTTGCGGCAACTGTTTCGGCCTTCTTAGCTTCGGCCTCAGCCTGTTTGAGGGACTTGACATCAAGGTTGAGCGTGCTGTCCCCCCCCCGCTCGGCGAAAGCCCTGCGGCTGACATCGAGAACCGCCGTGACCTCACCTTTCGGAGCGCCTCCCTGGACGGTCTGGGCAGCCATCTCAGAACGGAGTTCCTCGATTTCGACAACGGGCTTCCAGCCCTGCATCCCCTCACACCAGGCAAGGATCGAACCCCTGTCCTTTTCCGCGGCTAAACGGCCTTGCATCTGTTCGCGCGAAAAGGGCCCTTCTTGCTTGCCGTTATGATGAATAAACCAGCTTTTGCTTTGAATCGTATCCATAGTCCGCACCTATAGGTTAAGAGGCGAAGACCACATTCGTCCAGACTAAAGCTATCTATTTTTTGACGCAGATCGTGGACACTTCAGACCTGAGGTAACCCAACTCGTCTTCCCAGATCTCGGAATCTTCTTCCGGAGAAAACTTTCCCCAATCCAGCGTCGCGCCTTCGTCTGTTCCGGACGAACCTTGCGCCACCTTCTTGACCGGCGCGCGGGAGTTCTCGCGGATGATATCGTCCCCGGCTGAATTCAGCACCTCGACGTCGACGAACTGAATATTTTCTCCGGTTTCAGTAAGTTGAGCGAGCATCGACCGATTCGAATCGGCCAGCGCTTTTTCGACTGCTTGAACCCGAGCTGCCTGAATTGACGGAATTTCTCGTGAAAAGGAGTTCAGCATATCCCTGAGGGCGAGATAAGCCGGCTTGTAACCCGAACCAGCCCGCTTGTGCTGCGCTTGGACCTGCAAAAGCAACTTCTTGAGTGCGGCCTGCTCATCGATCACCAGATTCAATTCAAGCTGATGAGTCAGAAGAACGCTCGAGTTGACCCATTCGAAGACCAGCTTTTCGGGAACCGCCGATTTGCCCGCCTGCTTAGGACGGCCGCTCTGCTTCAACTCGTTGATCGTGAGAGAGTACAGATAGGGTTTGCCGTCCGGACCGGCACTTGGGACGGATTTGTTCCAGTGAATCAGCCACTGATAAATCGGTCCAAATTTCTTTTTAAAGTGACGGATGGTTCGTGAAGCTTCGGGATAGTGGCAGGTCTCAAAATAAGCGATTGCCGTTATCAGCATGGCTTCCGGCATGAAGCTTCTCGCAAGTCCTCCCACGATGAGATTATATGCCGTGCTGACCGCTTCATTGTACTTCCGCAGTCGGAGATAAGCCCAGGCGAGGTCGGAATAGGACTGCGCGAAATATATCGAATTCCTCGAAACTTTCTTGAATGCCTCGATCGCTGCATCCAGCTTTCCGAGGTGATAATAGGCACGTGCGACAAGAATTTCGGCGGAATCACGATCCGCCTTGGGAGGTTGTTCCTTGCCACTCACGGCCTCGAGGAACTTTGTCCCCGCCGCGATCACGACCGCGTCGTCATCCTGAGTAGCCGCGAGTAACATTCTCGCGTAGGAATGATAGGGCGAACCAGGTGTGAAGTTGCCGAGACCCTCGATTGTCGGTTCACGTTTGAAGTGCCAGATCAGAGCGCGGTCGACCAACTCGGACTCCCGAACACTGAGTTTTCCCTTGCGCAAGGCCTTCAGTCCGATGACGCCAACACCGGAAATACCGAGCGAAGGTGTTTTGTCTCGTATTTTTTCAAGGCATTCGAGCGCGGCGATTCGAAGGTCGTGAGCCAAAGGCGCGGTTGACTCCCCGATCAGCTGATCAAACCTGCGCTGTGCAAGGTGCACCATTCCGGCCTGATAAAGCGCTCTCCCCATGACGTAATCACCGAAGGTCCCAAGTTCCTGAGCTTTTGCCGACCGTTTAAGCGTGGCACCGAGAGCATAGCTGGTAACGGCGAATCCCGGTGAGGCAGGAGGTGCTTTGAGAAGCTTTCGCCATCCCTGCGGCACCTTTTTTGAGAAGCGCCAGTGCTCCTCGGGAGTGCAGGCTTTATCGACCGCAAGGAAAGACGGGGGCAGTTCGGGATCGGCTTTCACCACTATCGGCCATCCAGCGAAAAATCCCCCCACCAAAAACAGAAACGCTAATGGAAACAGCCTGCCGCTCACCTCAATCCCTCCCGAGCGTTTTGAAGACAAACGGATAAGACACATTAACCGTTACTCCACCCTTTGGACGGGGAAACTTCCAGGTCTTCAGTTTCGAAAGAATACACTCGGCGAGTTGATCCTCGTTCAACGTCGAGGAGACCACCGAGGCTGCCTTCACAAGACCAGTCGGCGCGATCGTGAATCCCGCGATCACCTTCCCCTCAATTTTGGGCTGATGAATGATCGCACTGTCGTAACAATACCGGATCTCACGCATATGTGCGTGAATGACGGCACCGACTTCGTCTTTTCGAAGCCCTTCCTCGACCATGCTGGCGCGAGTATCCATCGCAACAAAGCTGCCGGCCTGCCGTGTCCCCGCGTCCCGATCTCCCGCCGAGTATCCGACTCCTTTGACGTTGGAATCGCCCCCCCCGCCCCCGAGTCCGCCCACTTTCGCGCTCGATCCGACGACGCCGGGACGGACTTCGGTAGGAGCCAGCGGAATACTTTTGGACCCAAAGAACTCAGTCGGAGCCTTGGCCAAGCCGGAATCGCGCCTGACCGGGCTCTTTTCCATGAGAGCCATGGCGCCCCCGAGTGCCTCACGAACCCGCGTCGCCGCCGATCGCGCTTGACCCACCTGCTTACCGTCCAGAGATGCTTGCGTCCCTTGGCCCGAACGGGATCTCGGAGCAACCCCGGGTTTAGCCGTGCGAACGGGTGGAAGTTGCTTCGCGCGCCTCCTGAACTTTACGGACTGCGCGAATTCAGGCGACTTGCTTTTTTCGATTTCGCCCGGGGTGAGCCACACCACCCCCGCGAGTAAAAAAAGCGCCGCCATGAAACCGGCCATGAACCGGCTGAACCATTTGCCTTCGGCATTTGCCTCGCTCCGTCTCGGACGCGCGGAACTCGTCAACGATTTCAGGGTCGACACGTCGACCGCGTTGAAACGCCACCAGTACCAACCGCGCGCAACCGTCACATGAACGATCTCGCTATATCGGATGGGCACAGATTGCCCGACGTGACATTTCGTCGGCTCGGCACCTTTGAATTTGATAAAGACGCCGTTGATCAACGGTTTGATCTTGATGCCTTCATTATCATGGTAAATCGTGAAACTCGGCTTTTGCCGGGCATAGCCGACGTAGGCGGAATGAATGCGTTCACATTTCAAAGTCGAACGACGGACGCCGGAGTACGCAAAGAGAGCGGGGAGCTTCTGTTTTGATCCCGAAAGCCAACCCTCGACACTCTTCTCATCAAAGTAGGCCGGCACAATGGGCGAGAGTCTTTTTAATTCAACCGTGTAACCCTCGAGATCGAGACAAGCGCCAGTCGAAAGCGATGAGTTGTCGAGCTGAAGCTTCGGTTCCTTGCAAAGCTCACCCGGTGCGCGGCCTATGTTCACGGCGACGACGCCTTCAGCGGTTTTCTCGAGTACCCAGCGATATGGGTAACCGATCCCGTGCGGCTGATCCGTTCTCCAGACTTCCGTTCTTTTCCTGCCCCGCGACGAAGTGGTGACTAAAATAGATTCGGTCTTCATGGTGAAACCTTCAAATCGTCAACCACGCGCCTGTTTTCTTTCTTGAAGTTGAGCTTCTTTTTATAAAGTCGCGAACCGGCATCGGGATCTCCCGTCCCGACGTGCTGCGCGGACTCAAATGGGTTTTTGTTCAGCCCCTCGACGACTTCTTCTTCAAACGATAGAGATTTGGCGCGTTCGCCAGAGACCGGAGCACCCTTCGCCGGCTGCTTAACGGGTCCGGCTGCCCCAGCATTGACACTCACAAAAAACACAAGAAGAACGACCCGAATCATCATTTTGAATCCTCCTTTGCCGGAGAGGGCTGCGACGCGGGCGTCTTTATCGCCATTTTTGAATTCGACCAGCGAATCACGTCGCCCAAACCCGAGAGGAGGTCTTCGGTGCTATCGAGCTCAGAAAGTTCCTCGATTGTCTTTTGCACCTTTTCTCGTGAATACGAGCCGTAATACGCCGCCACAAGGGCCCCGAGCACCGATTTGCGATGGGCCTCATCGAGCTTCGTCTTGATCTCCTCAATTCCCAGAACACCCTCAGCCTGCGCGCCGGCACCGGCCAGTGAAATCGATCGAGCCAAAGCAATCTGCACACTGCTGAGCAGTGGCGACTCGCCCTGCCCGGCCAGCTCGAGAAGAAACGCGACTTTTCCCCAGTTCTTCTCTCTGAGAGCCCTGCTCCACTCCCGTTTCAGCTCTTCGGAAGCCGAGCGGGTCGCAGGAGCGGCCCCCGGTGCCTGGGTGGGCGTGCTCTGTCCCCAGCCTCCGGATATATCGGCCTGATCCAGCAGGTCTGGCGTGATCGCCGCCGCGACCGGTTTCTTATGGTTGGCCATGAGCCCTTTTGCGAGGTCCGGGAATTCACTGGCGTAATCAGAAATCAGCGATTCGAGAGCACTCGCCTCGACTCCTGATCCGGACGCTAGTTCAAATGCTCTTTTACGTAAATCCTTGGCTTTGTCACGAAGGGTATTTCTCATTTCCGAAAGAGTCGAATCGAAAGCCTCGCGTTCTTCTGCGGAAATCCCTTTTGTCTTGGACAAGGCGCCAAGGTCTTTTGAGAAATCAGAGTAGAATTGCGCATTTTCATTTAGAATAACACTTCGAAGCCGGACGGACGGAAGTTCCAAAAGCGCTTCGAAAGCGGCCTCGAGGCTTTCGATCAGCTTTGCCCTTTTCTTAATCGATGCGGGATCCAGCTTGAGGGGTGACATCGATCGCAACCTCTCCCTCGCGTCGCGCACGGCATCCGGTACTGAATCGGACAAATAGGGCAACAAGGCAAATCGATAAAGCGGTTCCGTTTTTTTCCAGGCAGCGGCGAACTCTGAAAACAACTCAGCGCGGTCTTTGGTCGGCAGCGCCTTCGAATGATTCACTCCGATCATGGCCCAATAGATTCTATTCGAGGAATCCACTTCCTTCATGCCTTCAAAGGAGACCTTCGCCCAGCCGGCGCTCTCCGAGGCGGACATCTTGGCCGCCGATCTCTCCGTGAGTTCGGTCCAGAGATTCAGACGTTCGCAGTCGACGGCCAGGGCTTTCCCACCACAATACTTCGGGTTCTCGAGAGCACTCTTCAAGGCTTTCGAATCTTTGGCAAGCCAGACGAAAAGCAGGATCTTCCGTACCATGGCCGTCCGGTCTTCGGCGGAAACCGCGCTGTCCGGGGCCTTTGAAAGGTATTCCCGGTAAGCCGATGCCGCGGCCGCGAAGTCATAACGCTCCTCCGCAAGGGAGGCACTCGTCAAGAGAGCGAGTGAAACGACCTCGGGCGGAGCATCCTTATCAGCCGCGAGCGCGAGGTACTGCATAGCCCGCTTCTTGTCCTTGAGCGCCAGCGCCGCGTTCGCCGCGATCGAAAGGCAATTTTTGGAGTAGCGTCCGCTTCGATTGAGCTTCAGGAAGGCGTCGGCCTTTTCGAGCGCGACCGCATATTCCCCGTTGCGGTAATGACCCTCGATCATCTTAAAAGAGGTATCTGAAGCGATTGAGCCGAGCTTCTTCTCAAAACCAGTACCCTTCCAGTTCGCATATTGTCCGAATTCAACCGCGAGGGCGTTCGCAGTAGGCCAGTCACCGCTCGCAACGTAAGTGTCGATCGCCAAAGCCGCCGAACCGCTGGCGTAGGATGACTTCGGACAGGCCTTCGTGAACGCGATCAACTCCGAAACGGCGTCGCTGACATGACCCAGGGAATACAGGATCCGGTTCGCCTCAAAGACGAATACCTCCGCGGCTACACGCCGCCGTTCGTCCTTCTGTTGGGCGGCTGACCTGACCCAGCCGATCCAGTCCTGGACTGGTTTCGGTACGTCCTTCTTCCGCGCATTCTGGAACGACGCCGCCGTCAGCTGGCCCGGAACGACCTTGTCTTCGCGCATTTTCTCATAATAGGAGGCGATCGCCCGCATTCCCGATTCCACCGCCAATTCGGATTCCGGAGGGGCATTTTCCGCGATCCAGCGATAATAGTTCGTGGCGTTCTGAAATTCGCGTATGTGAAAACTGACCTCACCGAGATTGAAATAGATCCTCTGACGAAGAGTCGTGAACGCGGATGTTCCGGACTCAGCCGAAAGAAGGCTGAGAGTGGCCCTGTAGAGATTGATCACGGCGTGCCCGATGGGGACCAGGGAAGTCAATTGAGCGGAGTCACCCTGCTGTTTACGTGCCGCCGCGAATGCGGCCAGAACTCCTTCAGATGACTCAGTTAAGATTTTAACCGTTTTTTCCTTCAGCTTCGGAACGGATGCGAGCTCGCTGTTCTTTGACCAGAGAGTCGCGATCTGAGCCGCGGTATTCTGCATTTCGGCGTAGCGACGCCGATTCGACTGGTTCCCCAAAGTAATCAAAAGAAGCTCCAATTGATCAGAGGGCGAAAGGTCGGAGGCCAGCGCCTGCGTGCGAAACAGTTCGAGCTCCTGATTGAGACCCTTGGAGCGGAGAAGGTACGCGAACGCGATCACGATTTTCGAGAATTCCGGACCGGGCTCAAAGGATTTGAAATACGCGAGCGCCTTTCCGGCTTCGAAACCCTGAAGCTTGGCTTCGATTCCGGTGCCGTAAAATAGCGCGACGTTTGAGAACAAACCTTCGCGATCCGCCGAACGAGGCTGACCTTTCCGGACCGCCAGGCCGGCCTTTATTCTGAAAAGGTACTCCAGCCCTTGAGAGACTTCAGTCAGGTAGTAGTGTGCCCAGGCGAATTTCTCCATTATCAGCGGGTAATTGCTGTCCGTTGGACGCGCATTCAGAAGTTTCAAATAGAAAATCGCGGTGCGATAATCCTTGGTTTCGAAAAGCAGATCGCAAAGAGTGAGATAAGCTGTCGTCAAATCGAGTTTGCCCGGATAACGATCGATGACGAGCTTCAGGTCCTGAATAGCCTCGTTTTTTCGTCCAAGCTCCTTGAACGACTTCGCTCGCCGGTTGTACGCGATCGCGACTTCCGGGTGATTTGGATAAACCTGAATCATTCGGTTCAGCGGGACGAGCGAATGTTGCAGCAACTTTTCGTAATTCCGGAGGTTAACCACGCCCCCGCGCGCATGTGCAACCCGGAACTCGACACCAGCGGCTTTTTGGTAAGTCTCGGCGAGACGCAAAAGAAGTCCCGGTTCCCGAGGAGTATCCCTGTTTTGCTTGAGCAATTTGGAAATTCCCACTACCGCCTGGTAGTAAGTGCCGAGCGCGACGCTATCAACCGAACGGTCTTTCGACTCGGAAGCGAAGCCAAGTCCCTTGTCGCGCCCAGAGGCAGCCGGACTGGCGATCATACCGATGATCAGCATCAGCATGACGGGAGCCGACTGTTTGATAAGGGGCGGACGTACGCTCATTTGTCATCCACCACGGCGAGCTTGAAATCCCCAAACCCCACGTTCGATGCGGCCATCAGTACGGCCTTGAGAGTTCCGTAAGGAGTGTTCTGGTCTGCCATGATCATGAGCTTCGGAGCGCCTTCTTCAAGACCCTGCGTGGAATTCGCCTTTTCCACCCGGTCCTTGTGCTCCACAAGCACGGCATTCAGCGAACGGGGGGTGCCATCCGCTTCAGCATCAGTCGGAAGCACCTCGAACTGTTCGAGGCGCGTGACCGGCCTGTCATCGACGATGATCAATTCACGACCGATCTCAACCTTCAACATTTCGGTAATCTCATCCGAGGTCGTCGCCAGGGGAAGCGTGATATCCTTTGGCGCGAAATTCGTGATCCCCGTCGAGAAACTCTTGAGGAGAAAGACCAGAATGATGGTGAAAATGTCCGCCATCGACGTGATCTGGAGCGACATGTCCTCTTTTTGAGGATTTCGCCTCAAGAATCGATTTTTCCTACGCCGCATCATACCTGCTCCCGGTCCCCCAGGGCGACGCCTGGGACTACTTTCCGGATCGCGTCGATCATCCGAATGATCTCGGTGTAAATGACAGTCCGTTCAGCCGAGAGCACGACGCCCGCCATGCTCGGCCAGCGCCCCTTGAGTTCCTGCAGATATCCCTGAAGGGCTTCGAAATCCCAGGTCTCGTTCTTCGCGGCGAAAACCACTTTGTCATTCGCGGCTCCAGTCACCCGGATGTGAACGTTCTTGGCCGCATCAAGATCGATCTGGACGTCAATACTCTCCTCGGGCGTCCTCTCCTCGAAGGCGACCAGGGTCGGAACATTGACATCGAAAACCCCAAGGGAAATGTAGGAAGCCGAGAGGAGCAGATAAAGAATCAGCACGACGAAACAATCGATGATCGACGCTATGTTGATCTCGAAGTCCTGAGATTTTCCGTTCTCGTTCGCCGACTCGATCCTCATGTAGTCTCACCGCTCCGATTACCCTTCGCACCGGCGGTGAGTCCTCCGGTATCTGCGGCATAGTAACGTTGACGAATGATATCCATGATGCGGACGGCTGATTGATCGATTTGAACGCTCAGCCAGTTTGTCCGGTTCATCAGGAAACTGAAGGCGACCATGCACGGAATGGCGACGCCAAGACCCATCATGGTGGCGTTCATCGCGGTCGAAATACCCGAGGCGAGAAGCGCTGATTTCTGCTGTGCGCTCGCGGTTCCGACCGCCTGAAACGAATAGATCAAACCTGCGATCGTTCCAAATAGTCCAAGCAGCGTCGCGACGTTCGCGATTGTGGCGAGAAACTGGGTTCGTTTCTGGATTTGCTGCCCCGCCTCGCTCACCGCGAGCGAAAGTCCGTCCTCGATAATAATCTCCGGCTGATGAGCCCGGAGCAACGCCGCGCGAACGACCTTCGGAATCGGCTCCGAACGATATTGATCACAGAACGCGATCGCTTCGGATAACCGATCAGCCATGATGAGATCGTGAATGCGTTCGAAAAATTGCGATTCATTTCGGAGCGGGTAGACCCAATAGAGGGCTCGCGTCCTCTCCAGAATGATCGCGATCGCGAACGCTCCCGCGAGAAGTATCGGTGCGATGTGAAAGAAATTATTTTTCAAAAAGTCCAGCATGCCGTCCATAGAGTAGGTCCTCTAGTATTAACTACGGACGATTGGCGCTGAAGGTTGATGCCTTTTTATTGAATGGTTACAGTCAGGTATGTGGTTATTCACGCTCCGGGAGGCCGGATTCGGCCTCCCGAGGCACGTTTTCGGTTGTGGAGGAAACAAAGCGACTATTTTAGAGGTTTTCCAAATTGCAGATATGAACAATCGGTTCTTCCGTAACTTTGGCCATGACTGCTGACGCGGTCCAGGTGAAGAGCTCTTGCAGATAATATGAATAGTTATTCAGATAGGTCGAACTGCCCATAATGATCGGATACATGATGGAGGCATACGCTCCCGTCGAGAGGACATCGTTCCGATGCGGCCGGTAAAGCACACAGTGGCCAAGTTCATGGTGCGCCAGGAGCTCCCTCTGCGTATCTGAAACACTGTTCCAGAAGTCCGGATCGAAGGTAACCCGGCGCATGGTGCCGCCCGACTCACAAAGGCCGATCACGGAGCTCCCATACGTATTCAGGCTCGAAATCTGAATTTGTAGAGTGGGCCCTTTCATATCAGGAAGAACATCGAGACCCTGCATCTTACCGTCATCGACAAATTTATTGACGAATTTCTCCACCTCATCCGGTCCAATGTAGACCTTTCCGGTCGAAACCGGGGTGGTGGGACTGGGCGTGGGTGTCGGGGTCGGAAGCGGAGCCGGTGCCGGCGGCGCGGGCGTTGTGACCGATGAATCATTTCGCGTCAGCGAATTCTCTCCGGAACCAGTTTCATTACAAGCAGCCAGCCCAAATATCATGACGATGTAAAGCCCAGAGCATAGGCCCAAACGCAGGCTGAAACACAAACTCCCGATGACTTTCTTCATGCGACCTCCCTGTCGTTATCTTCTCTGGTGCATACGCAACCCCCTCAAAAAAGTTTCGCGAATCGTCCAATATTTTTCACGACACCTTCGCGATCGTATTTCCGTAGGCCTCTTTACAAGGAGTGATGAAATGAAAATGAGGCGCCTTCAGTATTTCTTCGCGGGATTATTGCTAGCCTTCTCAGGATGCAATTATCAAAAGGGTGAAACCAGTTCCGTCCTGGAGCCCCACTCCCAGTTACCGGACGTAAGCGCAACAGATCCCGGCAATCCAACGCCGTCCTATTCGACGGCGGTTCTGCTCTTCAATGGCTCCGGAGTTTCGACCTCGGATTGGCAGACGACCGAAGAAATCGTGAAGTCGCAGTCACTTAGCTATCGTCTCGTGAATTCAGCGCAACTGAACGCCATGACTCTCGACGAATTGGCGAGCTTCGGGGTGATGATCGTTCCCGGAGGAAGTGGCGGAACCATCACCAGCGGACTCACCCCCGAGACGCGCCTTCGCGTTCGAAAGGCGGTGAGGGAACGGGGGCTCGGGTATGTCGGATTTTGCGCGGGCGCTTGGGTTGCGGTCGGGCCCGAAGCGGCAACGGATAGGGTCGCGTCTTACGGAATTGCAATCGCGGCTGGCGCGATTCTCGACTTGTACCTCCCGGGAGGCGTCGTACCCACGGCCGCGATCGTGGATGTATTCTTCCCGAACCAAGTTCATCGAAATCTCGTGTGGTGGGGAGGCCCAATCACTCCTGAATGGCAAAATGGCGTGATCGCGCGATACGAAACGGGAGATCCGGCGATATCCCAGACATGGGCCGGGAAAGGTCTCGTGCTCGTCTCAGGCCCACACCCCGAAGCTCCCGAGGGCTGGCGTGCCACCGCGGGAAACGATCCGGACGGACTTGACTACGATATTGCAATCGATCTGATACAGGCTGCCTTGACTAAAACTCCGCTCCCTGCATTTTAGCGATCGGGGGATTTAGCCGTACGTCAAGCTTTCGGAATATATTCCGATGAATATACGTGAAGTCATATGTCGCCCGTATCATTTTTGCGCTTCTTGTACTCACAAGGAGTTCCCTCGCCTGGCCACCGATTTACGGCCCGGAATTCACCTTCACGAACGGAACACTGTATGCGGCAAGCATTGGAAACCCTCGCGCGATTGTTACGGAGGCAAACTCCGCCGCGCGAGACCGCATGGCCGAGGTGATGATCGAACTCTGCGCGAGACGCGGCGATTGCACTGTAGCCGCGACTGTTGACAAATACGACGTCAAAACCTGGAAAGTCAGCTACCCGGACGGCTGGTGGTTTCAGATTTCAATAGATCCATCGGTCGTGGAAATCCAAGCAAAGCCGGTCACCCTGGCCGAATTCACGAAATATCGTGATCGGATTCAAAATGACATTTTTGAAGTCGCCGAGAGCATCGACCTTAAGCCGGATAAAGGATCAGGCGGCGGTCATATTCATATCGGAACGCAAACCGCTTTTGAAAACGACCCGAAGCTTTTCCGCAATTTTCTGGTGGACTATACGAACCATCCCGAACTAGCGTTCGGCATCCTCGAGGAGGACTTCAAGAACGCGCTGCCGTTCGCGAAATTATCAGAGGACCAGAGAGCGGCCTTCGCGAAACTCATCCAGTCGTTCGACCAAAAACCCGTATCGGTAGAATCACTCGCCCGCAGTATTGAAACGAAAGTCTACCGCGACGTTAGAAAGTACAACGCCGTCAATTTGCGGCGCACGGCCAAATACGGCTTTGCCCGAAACAAAACTGTTGAATTGCGCGCCATCCGGACTCAGCTGAGCGCGGATGAGTACCTGCTCCATTTGCGTCTGATCGAAGCCAGACTCAATTATCTAAAAACGCTGAAGGACCCCGTTCCATTCCTGAATTCTCCCGTTCCGAGACTCACAGGAGAAAAGGTGAACGCTTTTTACCGGTATGTCACTGAAAGCGGACTCGATTGGGATGAATTTAAAGTGCTGATGCCGAGAACCTGGCAAGACATCGTCCCGGATCCGCTCATCAAGATCCGCCCGATCGAACACCCCGAACCGATCGATAACGCGCACGGCGCGAATGCAGTGAACGACGGCAACCGCAACGCGAATTGTCTGACGCGCTGGCTCCACAGGCTGCTGTCGAGAATTCCGTAACTCTCGAGCCCTGGGGCCATGGTAACTCCCGCTGAAGAGCCCCTCGACTCAGCGGACCAGGCGACGTATAATCCCTATACTAAGAAAGCAATCTCTTTCAACGAAAGCGAGACTCCTCATGATCCTTAGGATCGGCGACCCATTCTGCAGCGTCATTTTTTTGGCAACGACCCTTCTCTCGGGAAATGCCCTTGCGCAAACCTCGTCTTACTCCGTACCGGTCAACGACAACCTCGCGCGACTGATACGCGAGGCCGATACCGACAAGGACCAGAAAATTTCGATCCGTGACAAAGCCATCGAATTCAAACTGGTAGACGTCGAGAAGGACTCTCACTCTGTATCCGGAACTTATGCTCTTTCGGTATTGCTTCAGGACCTGACGCTCGCGAAGGAACGCGGTCAGAACTCCCTCGAGATAACCTCGGCGCGCTTCGAGGAACCAGCCATCGACCGGACAAGCCGCATGATCCGAGAACTCTTCTGGGACGGTCTCACCCGTCGAGTGGATGAGAAGGGACTCACCGCGACGTTGACGGATTCCAAAAGCACGAATGCGTATAACTTTCTGTACGTGCCAGGAACTGATCAATATGCGTTGAAATATTTCAACGAACTCCAAAAAAAACATCCTGAGTGGAAGCTGGTTGTCCGGGATACTCCGAATGACCTCGGGATGATGGTCCGGCGCCTGCGCGACAAACACGGGCTACTCAGCCTGAAAATCGTGAAAGATCCGAAATCCGGGGAAGCTTCGGCACTCCCCTACGTCGTACCGGGTGGGCGTTTCAACGAAATGTACGGCTGGGATAGCTACTTCATTGTCCGCGGCCTTCTGCTTGATGGAAAGCTCGAGCTCGCGCGCGCCATGGTCGATAATCATGCCTATCAGATTCAGCACTACGGAAAAATCCTGAACGCGAATCGTACCTACTACCTGACGCGTTCCCAACCGCCGTTTTTCGCCTCCATGGTGCGGGACGTTTACGAGCGGCTGCCAAAAAATGAAGACTCGCGCAATTGGTTAAAGGAAAACCTCCGGTGGGCGATTCAGGAATACCGGACCGTCTGGAATGTCGCTCCGCGAATGGTGAAACCTTACGGGCTCAGCCGCTATTGGGATGAAGGCGAAGGACCTTGTCCCGAAGTCGAAAAGGGAGGGTACGACGCTCTCGTCGGGCCATTCGCGAGAGCCGAAGGATTCAAGCCCGGAGAATACCTCGCCCGCTATACTCACGGACTCTCCGCGAATCCGAAGCTTGACCTGGTCTTCAAACACGATCGCGCCGTGCGTGAATCGGGACATGATACGACCTACCGTTTCGATCTCCGGGCCGCGGACTTCTTGACCGTGGACTTGAACTCACTTCTCTACAGGTACGAAACGGAAATCGCGCAAATCATCCAGTCGGAGTTCGGCGGCGCAGTGAATCTGGAGCCAGGCAAGCGCGAAACGACACAACCCTGGCTGAACGCCGCCAAAGTGCGGAAACAAAGAATCAACAAATATCTCTGGAACCAGAAAGCGGGGTCCTTCTTCGACTATGACTTGAAAAAGAAGTCTCAGTCCGGATACATCAGCGCGACGGCGTACTACCCTCTTTGGGCAGGGCTTGCCTCGCCTGAGCAAGCGCGCAGGGTTGCCCAATTCGGAAAAAAGCACCTTGAATTCGCGGGCGGGATCGCTGCCACGGCTGAAGCTTCACGCGGTCCCCTGAACCCGCCAGACCGTCCGCAACGGCAGTGGGATTTTCCGTATGGCTGGCCTCCTCATCAAATTCTCATCTGGGATGGCCTCGTGCGACAGAACCAGCGGGAACTGACAAGGGATGCCCAACGCCTCGCTTATAAATGGCTGTTTACGATCGCCAAGAACGCTCGCGATTTCGGCGGAATGGTCACGGAAAAGTACGACGTAGTCACCGGCTCGCACGAGGCTTTCGTGGAATACGGAAACGTCGGCACTGATTTCTCCTACATCACCAAGGAAGGCTTCGGTTGGACAAACGCTTCCGTCCAGGTCGGACTGAAAGTACTCACCCCGACTCAGCTCGACGAGCTTCGAAAGCTTCGACCCGTCTCCGAAGTCTTTCAATGAATCGATAAAGGAATTCTTTTTGCATCTTTTCGCGGGCTGTGGCCCCACGGCCCCGCGGAAAGGTGAACACATGCGCTTTGCGTTATTATTGGGTCGGATGCTTTTTTCGCTGATTTTTATCCTCTCGTCGTTCGGACATTTTTCAGCCGAGACCATAGGCTATGCTGCCGACAAGGGTCTTCCTGCCGCGAACATACTCGTCCCACTTTCCGGGATTGTATTGCTCCTGGGAGGACTCAGCGTGCTCACGGGCTATCGGGCCAAAGTCGGCGCGGGACTCCTGGCTCTTTTTCTTCTGCCCACGACCTTCATGTTTCATAATTTTTGGGTCATTACGGACGATCCAATGTCCGCGCAAATTCAACGGATCATGTTTCTGAAAAATATCTCGATGCTCGGGGGAGCTTTGATCCTCCTCTATTTCGGAGCCGGCCCTCTCAGCCTTGACCGCAAACTGCAACACCGACCGATCGAGCGAGCTTGACAACTCGCAATTATCTAGCCGGGCTGGGTTTCTTTCTCGGCCTGCTTCTCTTCCGCGTCGCGAATGCTCTTTCGAATCAGGTTTCGTACGATCCGGTTTTGATTCACTTGCCCGACAAGGGACTTAGCGTCGTCATAAAGAGTCGGATCGTTTAATAACGCCCCGAGCGTCCCGTCGCCTCGGTCGAGCTTGGCGAGAATGCTGTCCAGGCGCGCCATGGCTCGGTTAACCTTCTTCAGATCCAGCTGCTTGTTCATTTTCCCGCTAAAGGATGAGAGCTCCTGAACGAGCTGATCCAGATTCCTGATCAAGTCGGCTCCGCCCTGGGCAAGTTGCTGCAACCCGGATGTGCTCTTCGCCTTTATCATGCCGCCCGCCGGCACAATCGGCTTATCGAGACTCCCGGGTGCAATCATGACGGCCTTATCCCCGAGAATTCCCTGGGTCCTCAGCTCAACGAAACTGTCCTCGCGTATCGAGTTGCTGAAGCCTGGCGCGACATCGATTTGGACAAGGACCTTCCGGGTCTTCTCGTCCAATGTGAGGCGGTTCACCTTTCCGGCGCTGACGCCTGCCACGAAGACCTTGGCTCCGACCAAAAGCCCCTCGGCATTTGGAACGGCGAAATTATAGTGGAGCGCGCTGGAAAAGACGTTAAAACGGCTCCCGATCAAAAAGAGAGCAACCATGCCGAGAAGAAGCCCTAGATTCAGGAATATCCCCGCGCGCAGCTCGGCCTTATAGCGTTTTTTCATCGGCTCCTCCTGATCTCATCATTTCCCTGATAATCAGCCCGGAAGAATGCCCGGATCGCGGGGTCCTGGGAGTCCTGAATCGCCCGCGTCTCCACGATTCGCATGCTTCCATTCCACAGAACTCCGACCCTTTCGCAAATCGCCAAGACGCTGAGAGGGTCATGCGAAACGAAGACACCGGCCACCTCACCCGCTGATCGGATCTGACGGATCTGGCGGATGAAATTTTGCGTGTTGATCGGATCCAACCCCGAGGTCGGCTCGTCAAACAGAATCAACTTGGGATCCAGGATCGTCGCCCGAACCAGTCCGGCTCGCTTGTTCATTCCGCCGGAAAGTTCGCTGGGGTAAAGGTGGTTCGTGCCCTCCATCCCGACGTGCTTCAGACGCTCGTTGACGCGCTTCAGGATTTCTTGATCGCTCATGCGCGTGTGTTTTTCGAGCGGATAGGCCATATTCTCCTCGACCGTCAGGGAATCAAACAGCGCGCCATTCTGAAAAACGTAGCCGATCCGAACACGCAGCTCGGCGAGTTGTGATTCTGATTTCAGACACAGATCCGAATTCTCAAACCAAACCTCGCCCTGATCCGCCTTTATGAGGCCGATGATAATCTTGAGAATCGTGCTCTTCCCGCTTCCCGAGCCGCCCATCATTCCGAGAATTTCGCCGCGTGACAGGTCAAAGCTGATGTCATCAAGAACCCGTCGTCCCGCGAAGTCCTTTACAAGATGACGAACTTTGAGGAAAGGCTCAGCCATATTTCAACACCGTCAGAATGAAGAGCTTATTCAAAAAGAAATCACAGATCAGAATAAAGATGCTCGATCGAACCACGATCCACGTCGTGGACGCGCCGACACCCCGCGTACCACCGACCGTGTTCAGCCCACGCCAGCATGCCGCGAGAGAGATGAAGAGAGAGAAAACGACCGTTTTCAGAAGGCCGGTCCAAACGTCGGCCATCTGCAGAATCTGCAGCGTCTTCGAAACATAGAGCACCGGCCCGATCGACAGCTCGGTGTATGCGACGGTCAGCGCCGCGAGCACGCTCACGAATTCGCTAAACAGCGTCAGGATCGGGAACACCAGAGTAGACGCAATGACCCTCGGGAGAACCAGAGTGGAATTTGGGCTGTCGCCGAGCGCGCGAATCGCATCAATCTGTTCCGTGACATTCATCGAAGCGAGTTCTGAGGTGATCCCGGAACCCACTCTGCCAGCCAGAAGCAGGCTGGTCAGGATCGGACCGAGTTCCCGGAATATCGAAAGAGCCACCAGCTCCGGAACGTAGAGCGTGCCCCCAAAGCGTTGAAGGCCGTTTCCATATTGCAGAGCCATGATTGCACCCATCGCCAGCCCTGACGCGGCAATCAGTCCGAGCGACTGGCTGCCCAGGAAGTAAATTTGCTCCGCGCTCAGCCGAATCAGGGCCTTCTTCTGAAGCGGCCCGGACCAAAAGTCAGAAACGGCATCCTTAAAAAGGTAAAATATCCCTCCAGTCGTCGAACGATACCTGAGATCAGACGATAAGGGAGGGGACCGATCGGCTCCACGCTGCGCTCTTTTCACAATACCCGCCATTGCACGAGGCAGGCCCCGGTCGAAAAACGGGCCCCCGATGGAGTATCGGAGGCCCTGGATGCGCAGAATTATCAGCCGTTTCCTAGACGATCGGGATAGTAGCGCCCAGCATCGCGGTGTACGCGTCGTCCGCCGGCGTCGGGATGTAGTCACCCCTCAAGGAGAGGGCTATCGATTCGCCGATCGCATAGCCGAAATCCAACCCTGCGGACGGAAAGAGATCCACCGACCCGTCTCCAGGCGTGAAACTCCTTCCGAGATTCATCGAATTCGGATCTGACCGATAGATCAACTGCGTCCCGATCTTAACCGCGGCGAGAAAATCCGTGCCAAGCTTGCTTCCGATGACGAGGCTTCCCGGCACGATAAATGAGTTAGCGCCGCCTGAAATGTTCGTCTGCGAATCGGCACCGAAGAGATTGCCGTCCGGAGGGCCGATGTGAGAGAAGAGAAATCCCGTCTCAATACCAGCCTTAAATCGGCCGATCTGTATCATATTGCCGATATCCCAGTTCAAGTTAAAACCCTCTGCCAACCGGCTCGTATATTCGCCTAGCGAATTCTGAAAGCCAAGAATTCCCACCGCTGGCGTGACCGTCAGAGGGGAATCGAGAGCATCTTTTGTTACGTCTTCCGCTTCGGCTCTGGTCGTCCCCTGCGCAAAAGCGCTAGACGAAATCAGAGCCACTCCTAACACCAAACTGCCTATTGCTTTGAACATTCTGACCTCCTGATCATTACCTTTTTCGTCCTTTCATCCCTTCAACCGGGGAAGAGTGCAATGCACATTCCCCAAAACCATGCGGCAAGCTCAAGCCGCTTTTGGCAGCTCTTTTTCTCCTTTCCGTTTTCCTTCTGGGCTCTGGTAGTGCTCAATCAGTGCATTAATTTCAGAGCCGAGCAAAATCACCATTCCAGCGACATTCAACCAGAGCATCAGAATGATCACCGCCCCCAGACCGCCGTATGTAGCGTTGTAGTTCGCGAAGTTGTCGACGTAGAGCTTGAATAACAGAGACGCTCCGACCAAAAGCAGCACTCCAGCCGCGCTACCAACGGAAATGAACCGGAACTTCTGCTCCACATCGGGTCCGTAATAATACGTGAGCGAAAAAACAAGCAGGAGTGCCGCGACGATCACCGCCCAGCGGAGAATCGCAAATCCCGTCCTCACCGCCTGCCCTTCACCGAGAAACTGACCGACCCAGCTTTGAAGGGTACCCCCGAAGACGATCAAACCGAGGGCGCCAATGGTTAAAATCGTGAATGCACCGGTCAGCAGAACCGCCGTACCACGAACCTTCCAAAAGGGCCGGCCTTCCTTGACGTCGTACGTAATATTCAACTGCTGCATGACCGCGTACAAACCATTCGATGCAGCCCACAACGTCAGCAAGAAGCCGAAAGACAAAAGACCGCCTTGCCGTTGCGAAGTCACCTGCTGTACAGTACCGGCGAACATATTCGCAGCGTCCCCGGGAAGCGCTTGCCTGAGCAGATCCATGATCGATTCATTCATGTTAGGGATCGGCAAATACGGCAAAAGAGTCAGCAAAAAGATCATCGCTGGAAAGATCGCCAAAATCAGGTAATAGGCCAAGGCGGCTGCCCCGTTGGAGACATTGTCGTCCTTCACTTCTTTCTTCAAATCGGAAAAGAATCTTTTTATCGAAATTCCACGCATGAACTGCGGGACTGCACTCGGCGTGCCCGGCATGTTTCATGCTCCTTTATTGGTTATTCGACATTCACAGTTAAACAGGAGGCAAGATGGAAACTAAAAAACAAACAAAGGGGCTTCAGGAAGAGACCGCTAAAGTCGCCGGACAGGCGCAAGAGCGAATCCACGAGACCAAGGAACGGCTCGGCTCCGCTGTCGAAAGCAGAAAAAGCATGGTGTCCGAAAAACTGGACCACTTTTGCGATGCGATCAGACAGGCATCGGATTCTCTTCGGCATTCGAACGAAAATCAAATCGCGGGCTATCTAGACCAGCTGGCGGACCGGACAGACAGTTTTAACCGATCCATCAAGGATCGTCGAACGAGTGACATGTTCCAAGAGGTTCAGAACTACGCGCGGAACAACCCGCTTGCGTCGTTCGCCGCAGCCGCTGGCATTGGAATACTGGTCAGTCGTATCGGCAAGGTCGCCTTTTCAAGGCGGAGTGCGCGAGAAGTCCCGCCGATGGAAACTCATGAAGACTATTTGGAAAGGAGGATCGGCTAGATGAACACAGAAGAAAAATCGAAGATCGTCCCGCTTTATGACGAAAAGGGCAAAAGATCCGTTCGGGGTTCCGTAAGGGATTTCGTGACCGACTTTGCCGGACTCTTCAATAAACAGCTCGAACTCGCGAAGTCCGAGATGAGCGACAAAATCGACCAGGCACAGAACGGGGTCGTATCACTGATCACGGGTGGCGCTATCTTGTTCTTCGGAGTCCAGATCCTTCTTGCCGCCGCAGTCGTCGGGTTGTCGTATGCGATGCCCCTTTGGGCCTCCGCGCTGGTTATTGGATTAGTCGTTACGGTGGTCGGGTTGGTGTTTTACAACCGCGGCCGCAAGGCATTGAAAGCGGGAAGCCTTAAACCTGAACAAACCATCGAGTCGCTCGACCGCGACCGGATATCCGCGAAGGAGACTTGGCATGAATTACGAAAACACGGCTAGACTGAGTTCGGAAGTCGATGAACTCCGGGAAAAAGTAAGGAGAGACGCCAGGGAGCTGGAAGACCAGCTTTCGTTCAAAGGCATTTCTGAGGAAATCAAACACCGAATTGACCGCTCGGACCTGCGGGAACTCTGGAATTCCTTTTACTCCGACGTAAGGCGGAATCCTCTGTCGCTTATTTTGCTAGGTTCGGGAATCGCGCTTCTGTTCAGGGAACGAGAGAACAGGGAATATGTATCATCCGTAAGTAGCGAAGGCCCGCGCGAATCCTTTGGCGGGAAAGTCTCATCCCTTGGTGAAAAGGTCAAAAGTCGCTTCGGCTCTTCCAAGTCGGAGATCAGCGAACGGACTTCCGAAAAGATGCATGAGCGAATCGAGTCCAGTCGAAATCTCTACGCTAAAGGCCGGGAAGCGCTCACGGAAAACCCGTTAAGCGTTATCGGCTTGGGATTGACGATCGGTGCGGTAATCGCCGCGGCTTTACCGAAAAGCAAAAAGGAAGAGGAGCTGCTTGGTGAAAACGTGGAAAATATGAAGGAGCAGGTCAAGACGGCCGCTGAGGGACCCGTCGACGAACTAAAGTCCGCGGCTGGCTAGTAATTCGCGGAGTGGAACCCAGTTTACGGCGGACCGCTAACTAGCCTATCTTGATGAAGTTTTCTTTTTGGGCGCTCGAAATTCGAGTCCCGGGAGGAAGTACCAGTATCTGTCCGGTCCTCCTATTGACAAAGTACTCTTGGGGCGGGTTCTTCCCAAGACGAGCCAGAGCGCCTTCGAAGAGTTTCTCATTGGATGCTTCGGCATTGCGGGCGAACGCAAAAGACTCGGCTGCCGCCGGGGCTCCCGCTTGACTAGCTTGTCGAATAAAGCGCGAATAGATCATCTCACCACGATTTTCGTTGCCGACTGGCAGTTCGAGATTTTGGCGAGTAGAACGGGCTACGACAGTCCCGGGTTTCAGATCTGGGACCGTCCCGCCCAAAGCGCGTATCGCCGTCTTGTGGTTCTCGCGCTGAATGGCCTTTGAGGCTGAAGCGGCCCGAAAGAGCTTTGAAACCTGGTCGAAGCCTTCCCTTTTCGCTTGCTGACCGAATATTTCATAGCGGTAGCTCGCCGTCGTTTCCTCTTGGAGTGCCGCGATCAGATTCTTCAACGTCTGGTTCTTGCCTTCCGCCGAATTTTGAGTTGCCTGCTGTGCCAGGACCATCGCGGGAACGGCGAGCAATAATAACGAGAGGTGATTCATTGGGACTCCTCCTCTTTCGTGTCCCTGCACTCATCGTGCTGGCTACCTTCGTTGCATAGGCTTTGCAAGTAAGCCCATAATGTTACTTAAAAAAGGGGACGTTCTCATAGCGACTGACGTACAACATGACTTCTTGCCCGGGGGAAGCCTGCCAATCACAAACGGCGACCGTGTCATCACCCCGCTCAACACCGCCATACGCGGTTTCTCGTCGCAAGGACTGCCCGTCGTCGCAACACGCGATTGGCACCCTCAGAATCACTCGTCATTCTTCGCACAAGGTGGACGTTGGCCGCCCCACTGCGTAGCCGAATCATTTGGAGCGCATTTTGACGAACGGCTCGAGCTACCCGAAGGCGTTGTCGTCATCTCGAAAGCGACGGATCGTGACAAAGAAGCATATTCCGCGTTCGAGGGGACGGACCTGAACGCTCAGCTCAGATCGCTCGGCGCTCATCGCATCGTCATCGGAGGATTGGCCACCGACTACTGTGTCCTGAATACCGTTAAAGACGCACTTCGGTTGGGGTATAAGGTTTACGTTCTCGAAGACGCGATAGAAGCCATTAATGCTCGTCCCGATGACGGTCTGCGTGCCTTGCGGGAAATGGAGCGGCTCGGAGCCGTTTTGATCAGATCGCGCGACTTATCCGTCGTTAAGGAAGAGGCGGCATGACGGAATGGAGCGAGAACGCTCTCTTGAGTGACAGCTACGAGTTCGCGATGCTGCAAGCGTATCTTGAACACGAAATGGAACGAACCGCGGTTTTCGAGTTTTTCGTTCGGCGCCTTCCGTCATCGCGGAACTTCCTCGTAGCCGCTGGACTCGAACAACTCGTCACCTATCTTGAAGGATTTCATTTCGGGCCTGACGAGCTGGAGTGGCTGTCGAGGTCCGGCTACAATCGCAAAACGATCGATTACCTCAGGGAATTGCGTTTTGAGGGCGATCTCGATGCCATGCCGGAAGGGACGGTGTTTTTTCCGAATGAGCCGGTTGTGCAGATCTCCGCGCCTCTTCCGCAAGCGCAGCTCATCGAAACGCGATTGATCAATACCATTCATTTTCAAAGCATCATCGCTTCGAAAGCGGTTCGAGCGACCCTGGCAGCCCCTGACAAACTCCTCGTCGATTTCGGCGCGCGGCGTGCCCATGGAGGAGAGGCGGCTCTGCTAGCCGCGCGCGCAAGCTATATCGCCGGTTTCTCCGGGTCCTCCCTTGCCTTGGCCGGAAAGGTTTTTGGGATCCCTGTTTTCGGAACAATGGCCCACTCCTTCATTCAGGCGCATCGCTCCGAGAGCCTTGCTTTTGAGAACTTCGCCGATTCGATGCCGCACAATATCGTACTTCTGCTGGACACCTACGATACCGAGAGGGCCGCCGAGAAGGTCGCACGGCTTGCGCCGATGCTCGCCCGGAAGGGCCGGCGCGTCTCGGGAGTACGACTGGACAGCGGAAATCTCGCCCAACACGCGCGTAAGGTTCGCGCCATTTTGGATGCGCAGGGACTTCAATCGATTCGCATTTTTGCCAGTGGCGGGGTCGACGAGCGTTCGATCGAGAACCTTCTCGCATCAGGCGCTCCGATTGACGGTTTCGGTGTCGGCACTCTTATGACTACCTCGGCTGACGCTCCGTACCTCGATTCCGCTTACAAGATCCAGGAATACGACGGCCAGGCAACGCGCAAGAGATCCGAAGGAAAAGCCACGTGGCCAGGGGCGAAGCAAGTGTACAGAATAGCACCTGCTCGCGATTATGTTTCATTGAGAGCCGCGCCTCACTCACCGATGGACGGCGTACCGTTGCTGGAGCCCGTAATGCGCCGAGGCAAGCGGGTCGCCCCCCCCGTGCCCCTCAATGAATCGCGGCAAAGGTTAAGAGAGGAGCTTGAGCGGCTGCCGGACGCGCTCCGATCGCTCGAGTCGACGCGACGGACGCCGTACGCGGTAACAATCGCCCCAGAAATCCTCGAACTCGCTGCACGTCTCGATGCGTCGGAAGCAAGCGGAGCACGTTCCTTGCTTCGCCTCGAGAACGAAACGGGGTACCCTCATATGAAACGTACAGCTACGGCAATCTGGAAAAATGGCGGTAAAACAGGAGAGGGGTCCCTCTCCACGGAAAGCGGGGCACTTTCGAACGCTTCTTACTCGTTCCTCACCCGCTTTGAAAACAAAGTCGGAACAAATCCCGAAGAGCTCGTCGCAGCGGCCCACGCGGGTTGCTTTTCCATGGCGCTCTCATCAGAGCTCGAAAAGGCATCTTTCAAATCCGACGAGATCATGACTCATGCGACGGTTATCCTGGAAAAGACGAGCTCAGGATGGAGCATCACGCGCGTGGATCTCGATGTGACTGCCCGGGTGCAAGGCGTCGAATACGAGCAGTTTCTCAAACTCGCGGAAGACGCCAAAAGCAACTGCCCGATCTCAAGACTTCTCAGAGCGGAAATCACGTTGAAATGCCAGCTTTCCGCTGAACTCGGCGTCGCGTAGCCGGCTCGTCACGGATTTCACAAAATGCGCAAAACCGTTTGGAGAGTCGCGCTGTGCGCTGGCCTGTTTTCCCTCCCGGCGGGCGCCGATACGGGTAACATAAGCGTTTATGGAACACTCAATGTGGATCTCGAATCGGTCAAGGCAACAGGAGCAGCCGATCCCGCCGCGGATTACGTGAATCGATTCCGCATTCAGTCGAACTCAAGCAATTTTGGAATCAAAGGCGACGAGAAAATCGCAAAAGATCTCAGCGCCGTTTTTCAGCTCGAAATGTCGGTCGATGTTGCCGCCGGCTATGGAGAGGTCTCGGGACGCAATTCGATGGTCGGCCTTTCGGGCGAACTCGGAACAATCATCTACGGAAAATGGGATACCCCCTACCGAAACGTCCAGGCCTTCATGGATCCGTTTTACAGCACGGGCATCGGCTATCTCGCGAGCATTCTCGATACGATGGGCCAGGGCTCGACCTCGACGACTTTCCTTTCAGGCGGTGGGTCCAGCGTGGCTGACGCCCTCTCCTTCAGCCGGCGGCAAGGAAACTCGATTCAGTACTGGTCCCCCGATTTCGTCGGAGCGTCGGTGAAATTGGCCTACTCGACGAATCGCGATCGTTCAAGCGATCCCTCAAATCATAAAAATCCGGATCTTCTCAGCGCCGCCCTCAATTATGAGCAGGGGCCGATCAATCTAGGTGTCGCTTATGAGCAACACGATGATTTCATGAGCGCCTCGGCCCATCCGATCACCGGGGTCACCGCTCTCAAAACGCAGGACAGGGGATTCAAGATCGCCGCCGGTTTCAAACCTTTCGAGGACACCAGCCTCGGCGTCGCCTGGGATGTATTGAAATACGGACAGTATACCGATTTCGGCGATTCTTTTTACAAACGAAACGCCCTCGCCCTTTCAACAACCCAAAAGCTGGACGAATACACCGTGCGTGGCGCGTACGGATTCGCGACGGACGGGACATGTACGCGCGCCAGCGGTGCTGCCTGTGATACGGCCGGGCTGGGCGCGGAGTTTGCCACGATCGGCGGCTCGTACAGCCTAAGCGGACGAACCGACCTCTATGTCATCTTTTCGAAAATTTGGAACGGGAACAATAACTACAACTTCGCCATCGGGCAGGTCAACGCCGCCCTTCCCGCCGGAGCCGACCCCCAAGGCTTGGGCCTTGGTATTCGACACAATTTTTAACTCTTCGCCGCTTGGAGGTAAGTCTTCCCTTTGTAGAACCTGGCCAAAATGGTGAACGTGAACGCCGCGAGCACCATCAGCACGGTGAAGAGCCAGAAGAACTGAGAAAGCGACAGAGTCTTTTCCAGTGGCGCGAGGAACGCGACAAGTACGTTCCCGAAGGTCACACCCAGGAGCCAAAAGCCCATGATCGTCGACTTCATCGCGCGCGGCGCTTGAGTATACGCGAACTCAAGACCCGTGATCGACACCAGAACCTCGGCGCTTGTCATGATGAAGTACTGAACCACTTGCCAAAGCACATGGACCTTGCCGCCGGTGAGTGCCGCGGCCTCGATCTGCAACTGCAGAATCGCCGCGCAGGCAAACGCGATCGCGGTCAAAAACATCCCGATCGTCATCCGCCGAAGCGGCTTGATGACGATCCCGCGACGTTCGAGCGGCCCATAAACCCCAAAGTTCAGAAGAGGGATGATGATCATGACCATCAGAGGGTTAAGCGCCGCTATCTGCGCCGCCTGGAGTTCGAGGGTGGCAAATCGCGAGTTCACGAGATCGCTCGTGAGAGTGATACCGACTGCCGCGACAGCAGTCCCGATGACGACTCGATTGAGCCACTTAGGCAACCTGATATTCGAAACCCATAAGAGGAGCGCTGTTCCGCCATAAAGGGCCAGGCCGATCGTGACCGCCACGATCGTGGACCAGCCCCATTCCGGCACGCGCAAAACCAGGTTCATCTGCTTGGCCTGCTCGATCCAGGTAGAGGAGTGCTGATCAAAAAGAGCCCAGAAGACGCTGACCATCGAGAAAACGAGAACGATTCTCAAAACGGCGGGAGGACCCTCGGCCGCCTCTTCGCCGAATTTTTTGGCCGCCGGAGCGAAGAAGCCTTCGCCGGGTTTACGCTCATGGCGATGACGAATTGCATGAAGGGACACAGCCAAGAAACCGGCATCGGGCGCCCTGGCCTGCCGAATCAAGAAAACGTAGACCCCGAGTGCCACCGCCAAGATCGAAATCACCACATGCGGAACAAAGCTGGTCCAGCTGACACTGCCTTCGTTGCCGGCAAAAAACCCGAAAATCAAGGCGGCAACAGGAACGAAAAACAGCACAGAGGACAGAACATCGAGAAGCCCGAGTCGTCCGCCCGGTTTCGGAGGCACGCGTGTGAATTTGTTGCGGCCCATCCAAAAGACGATCGTCGCGATGCCCATGAGAATACCGGGCACGCCAAAGGCCACCTCGGCTCCGAAATGTTTTTTTAGAAGAGGCGTAAGAAGAGTTGAGAAAAAGGAACCGAAATTAATGATGAAATAGAAGATCTGATAGACCTTGCTTACGAGACCGCTGTTTTCGGCATTGAACTGATCGCCGACGTTAGCCGAAACACACGGTTTGATCCCGCCAGACCCGATCGCGATCAACGATAGCCCGAGGTACATCCCGAGTTCCGCCGCGCCGTATTGGCCGTTGGCACCGAACCTGCCCGCCACGGCCAGAACACCGTGACCCGCACAGTAGATCAGCGAAACCCAGAGAATGACGTTGAACTTTCCGAGAAGCCGGTCGGCGAGGATCGCGCCGATCATCGGGAAGGCATAAACCCCGGCCATGAAAAGGTGAACCGTCTGCGTTGCGTGGGCTTTCGCGGACGCAGCCATTTCGGGCGCCACTTGAAGCTCAGGGGCGAATTGCAGGTAAAGGGACGTCAGGTAGATATAAAGGATGGCGCGCATCCCGTAAAAACTGAACCGTTCGGCTCCCTCATTGCCGACGATATACGGAATCCCCGGAGGGAATCGCGTTGCCGCCTTGTCGATCGCATTTTCAGACACCGCCACACCCACCGTTCCAGTCGTTGACATATCTGATTTGTACCGGAGAGCTTCGTATACGGCAAGCCTGGTGCTCTGAATTGTTGTACCGCTCGCGCGGATGGAGTAGGTTTTCCGAATGCCAGTCTTTTTGATCGTATTCCTGACGTTGTACAGCGCTCTTCACGCCTATGCCTTCGCGCACGCGAAAGCCGCCCTTCATTTCGGGCCAAAAACCGGGTGGTTCATCGCCGGGCTTATGCTTATCCTGATCCTTACGCCCATGCTCGTCCACATTCTCGAGAATGCCCAGCTCGAGTTCGCGGCGCGCTCCTTTGCCCAAATCGGTTATCTATGGATGGGGTTTATTTTTCTTTTCTTCTGGGCTTCATTGGCTTTTGACCTCCTCAGGCTGCTCGGCTTTGTTTCCGGCTGGACGCTCCAGCGCCATGCCTCGCTCTTCACAATTCCGCGTAACATCTCGTTTTTCGTAAGCGCGATCTCGGTGCTTGCGATTTGCGTCCATGGATATTTCTCCGCCCTGAACTTCAGGATTGAAAGGCGGGTTTTCGAAACAGCCAAACTTCCAGCGGACATCGAACGTCTCAAGATCGTACAGGTTTCTGATATTCACCTCGGATTGATTATACGAAGCAAGCGGCTCGATAAAATCCTGGACATCGTCCGTTCCGAGAATCCTGACCTGCTGGTCTCGACGGGCGATCTCGTCGACGGGCAGATCAATCACCTCCTCGGGCTCGCGGAACGCCTTCAGCAGATCCGCCCCAAATATGGCAAATACGCGATCACCGGGAATCACGAGTACTACGCCGGAATCGAACATTCCCTGGATTTCACCAGGAGAGCCGGATTCGTGATCCTCCAGGATGCGTCTGTTAAGGATCAGGTCATCAACATCGTCGGAGTGAGTGATCCGGCCGGCCGCCAATTTGGAATCAAGGAAGGGCTGTCCGAAAAGGCTCTCCTCGACTCCGTGAATAAAGGCCGTTTCACCCTGTTCCTGAAACATCGTCCCGTTGTCGAGCCGGGATCCCTGGGGCTCTTTGACCTTCAACTTTCCGGGCACACTCATCACGGGCAGATCTATCCGTTTACCTGGTTTACGACGATGGTTTTCCCGATGAACGCGGGGACCTTTCACCTTGGTAAAAACTCTCTCTTGCATGTGAATCGGGGTACCGGCACCTGGGGACCTCCGATTCGGTTTCTTGTCCCACCTGAGGTGACCGTCATAGAACTCGTTCGATCGCGCGACAAAGGAGCTCACGATTGAAAAAAGTCGCAAAGCTCGGGACCTGGGGGCTTTTGAATCGCATTCTCGAGCAGCCAAATCTGGTCTCGACGATACAAAACCTCCACCCCCGGGTTCTCGGCAAATTGATTGGCCGGATCGGACTTGAAGATGCGGGGGAAATCGTCGCCCTTTCGACCACCGAGCAGCTTAAAAAAATCTTCGATGAGGACCTCTGGCGCAGCGCCAAGCCCGGAGAGGAAGAGAAGTTCGACGCCGAACGCTTCGGCCTTTGGCTGGAAATCATGTTCGAAATGGGTCCGGCCTTCGTCGCGGAGAAACTCGCCGAAATGAACGAAGACTTCCTGACCCTCGCCTTCTCGCGGCAGGTTCTCGTGATCAACACGCAGGAACTTGCCGAGGATCTTCTGTGGGCCGACTCCACCTTCATTGAAAAAGCCCTGGAATCCAGCCTGAATCACGATTTCGAGGATTATTGCGTGATCTCCCGTGACCCAATGACCTGGGACAGCGTACTTTCAGCCCTGGTCGCTCTCGATACGGATCATCACGATTTATTGATGAACTTGCTCGCGCGCTGCTGCTTCGTTTCTTCAGAATTAATTGACGATAACGGCGGTCTTTATGAAGTTCTGACGTCCGAGGAACAGCTGGCTTCCGACGTGGCCTTCGATCGTGAGCAACGCCGTGAACGCGAGGGCTTCGTCTCGCCTCAAACCGCGGCCGCTTTTCTTGCACTTGCCCGAGGCGCGATTACAAACGAAGACCACCTCACGCCGGCGTATTTCCGGAACTTCGAAACGGAATCGGTTCGAAAAAGCAACGAATACCTGAGCCGTCTCCCCGGAACATCCGTCCCCAGTCCCGATATGAATCGGTTTCACGAGCTTCTTCGCGAAACCGAGGTACTGGCGCCCGAGCAGGACCGCCTGCTTTTGACCGGAAAGATAGATAACGGAACGACGAAGCACAACATGTTCCGCGAAACGCTTTCAGGATTGCAACAGACGGATGAACTTCTCTTCTCCGAACGGATGAGACAGCTGAGTTATCTCGCGAATGTGCTCGTCGCCGGCTGTACATTCCAGAATCGTTCTTTAAGACCCGCCGAAGCGGCCGAAGCGGCGCTTGCAGCTTGTAATCTCGGGCTGGAAGCCGTAAACGCCAAAACATCGGCTGATCCCGCGACCCTCATGAAAGCTCATGACGCCGTTCATTTTTTCCGAGTGGGCTGGAATCGCACTTTTGAGCAGGTGATCACCTCAACCGCGAGAACCCTTGCCGCGACGATCCTGAAAGCAAAAGACCGTCGGGACCCCTGGATCACGGAACAGCTTCGCGGCATTTCCACATCCCTGCTGAAAGCTCTGGACGCCGGCTGTCCGTGGCGCTGCCTCGAACAGCTCGATACTCTTGAAATCGTGCTCGAGCAGACGTTCGTACACGATGTCAAGGGGCTGATCGACGAGTGTGCCACGTTTCATGGCGAGTTCGTTTCGACCGGGAAGCAGCTCCTCGAAATCAAGGCCTTCGAATCGACAATTTCGCACTCCTTTTGCAGCTCCGAACAGTGATGAAACATTTTGATGGTAAGGTGGTCGTCGTTACCGGAGCTTCAGCCGGGATTGGCCGAGCAACCGTGCGAGAATTCGCCAAACAGGGCGCTTCGATAGGGCTCATAGCGCGCGGCCTGGATGGCCTGCGTGCCGCGAAAATGGAAGTCGAGCAGCTTGGCGGTCGCGCCCTGATCCTTCAGACGGATGTCGCTGACCCGAAAGCAGTCGAAACAGCGGCAGCGCGCATCGAACAGGAATTCGGCCCCATCGACATCTGGGTCAATAACGCGATGGCTTCGGTGTTTTCTCCCGTCAAAGAAATGGAGCCGGAGGAATACCGGCGAGTAACGGAAGTGACGTACCTGGGGTACGTCCACGGCACGCTCTCGTCGCTCAAGCGAATGCTCCCGCGAGATTCGGGTGTCATTGTCCAAGTCGGCTCGGCTCTGGCTTACCGGAGTATTCCTCTCCAGAGCGCCTACTGCGCGGCCAAGCACGCCATCCTGGGTTTCACGCAATCGCTCCGATCCGAGCTGCTCCACGATCACAGCGGCGTACGAGTAACTATGGTCGAAGTTCCGGCCACGAACACACCTCAGTTCGGCTGGGTGCGATCGCGTCTTCCGAATAAGGCGCAGCCCGTCCCTCCGATCTTCCAGCCGGAGCTGATCGCGCGCGCCATTCTCCTAGCTGCCTCCCACCCGCGCAGGGAAATGAAAGTCGGCTTTTCCACGGTAAAGGCCATCTTCGCCGAAAAATTTATTCCCGGTTTGGCGGACTGGTATCTCGCGAAGCGCGGCTATTCCGGCCAACAGACGGACATGCCGCGCGATCCAAGGCAGCCTGAAAACCTTTATGCGCCCGTTCCGGGCGATCACGGAGCTCGCGGTAGCTTCGATTCAAGGGCGAGGTGGTTCAGCTGGCAATTCTGGGCCGCAGAAAACCGGCGAAATCTTCTGTTCGCATCCCTTGCTTTTGGCGCCATGAATTTCGTCGCGAACTACGTTCGAAGCCGGAGGTCCGCAAAGCGCCGCGAACAGATGCTCAACCAGGGCCTCTTGCGCGCGGCCTAAGCAGTATCCCTCGGCGGAGCCCTATTTTGGCTAAAATGACACGGAGCAGAATGAAATCCCGACTCACAAATCCCAAGTGTAGGCCACCAAATATCATCCGAATATCAAGGCCTCTGCCTACGGTGCGACGAAAAACAAGTAATGCTGCATCACATCAAAAAAATCGGCCTTTGGTTTTTTCGAAAATCTGCCGACAATTGGTTTTGTATTCATCAAAGGGGGAAGAGCTGTGGAGACCAAGGCTTTACTGGAACGAAAGAAAGCAGAAGTCATGCGGATCCTCAAAGGAGAGGCACCCGCGCCCGTACGCAAGAATGTCGTCCATTCAGAGATCGTCGGCGAAATTCAACGGAAACGCCGAGAGCAGACCGACTCGAGCTCTACAGACGTAAATGGACTCGAATCCGGATCTCAGCCGAACTAACCGGCAGGCACGTTCAGTAGTGAAACGTATCCGCGAACTGAAGATCAACGATTATCCGGGAAGTCTCCCGGGAGTGATATCGCTTTCGTAATCCCTTCAACATCGCATTTCTGAGTTTCGGTTCAGTTACCCTTTCGTACCGGGCATAAAGGGAAAGCGCCTCTTCGCGCCGGCCGGCCAGATCCAGAGACCGGGCCAGATAGAGATCCCGTACAAAGCCCACGTGTCTGCTGATATTCCACTCACGCGAAGTTTCAAAATAATGTTGAGCTTCCGAGAATCGGTGCAGGACAAATGCCACGATCCCGGCCTGAACCCAAACGTGGCCATCAGAAGGATAAAGCTCCAGAGTTTCGCGCAAAAACTGCAAGGTCTTTTCTCGATACTCCGGCTCGTCATTCTCCATGTGCCAGGCCCGGTAAGCTCGTCGATAGCTGCGAACCCCCTGGATGAGTCCTCGGCTTACGGGCTGATACCCCGAAAACATTCTGGGCTCGAGGGTAGCGCCAGCTTCCGTCCGCCAAAAACCGTCGGTGTCAATCTCGACAAAAGATCCGATCCCGGTTGGTGATTCATTTCTCGTTGAAACCAAGATCCGCCGGGTCTCCGGTTCGAAAACCACGCTCTGAACAGTCGTCACGACACTCGGGATATTCCCGAGGATCCGCTCATCACCCGTTTCGGGATCGCGGTGATCACCCAGAACCCGAGCCATCCGGACGGCGTCGATACGGCCGCGGTCGCGAGACAGCAGATCTCTCACCGCGCAAATCCGAGACACCAGATCATCGCAGTAAGCCCCCGAAAGGAGGGCTTCGGACTTCTGCAAATCCGTTTGAAAGTAGTTGGTATGAGCGAGGAACCCGTCCGCGGCATGCCTCACCTCGGTTCGAGAGGGACTCATCTCGATGGCGACCGCGTCCTTATCTTTCGGACTCGCTATCACAAACGACCAGTTGCCGATCCGCCGCTGCTTACGGCAGATATCGACGGCATGAGAGAGTGATTTCGCGCGGGAAATGACGTCATCAGCGATGTTGACGATCGCGCGTCCTCTGATCGAGACCTCACGCCCGAAATGCGCGTGCGTGGCAAGCGTCAGGCCTTCGGCATTCATGGCTGTCAAGCCCGCGACAGGCACTCCGGCTGACGAAACCGCCACATGCGGAAGCGCGCCGCTCTCGGAAGGTTCGTTGAAAATGACGGTCGTGTGCTTCTCCCAAGGACCGACGACCGGGTAATCGAGATTGCGGCAAGCCAAAAGGCGGCCATCGCTCGTCCAATTCCCGCAGGTCACGGCTGAGGTGCAGGCCGGAAGACCGCCGGCCGGGAGATCCTTCAGAAGAAACCGCATCATTGAAAGCCTCGAGATCAGCATCAAGGCATCGGGTTGAAATAAACTCTCGAAACACCGTGACTCCGAAAGGCCCGCGATCTTGGCCATCGCACGGATCGGCGCGAGATCAGCGGAGTTTCGATGAACGAGGTAGGGGATCAGGAATTTTTTGTAAAACCAAACGATCGAGTCCTGAACCACTCCGTGACGGAGAAGACCAGGCCCCCTCCTGATGAGCCATTCGTTCTTCGAGTGAAGAGCGCTCAGTACCCCGTCGCGGACTTCTTTCTTCAAGAGGTGAGCGTGCGCTCGGGCACGCTCGTCCGCGCTGCCGCGCACCCGGATGACATGTATTCCGCCGTGAAAACGATAATCAGCTACTCGCTCGTGCCGTTCTTCCGGAACCATTCGAGAATGTCCTGTGGTGTACGACAAAGATACAAGGCCCCGGCAGCGGTGAGTTCGGCTTCAGAGCCATGTCCGTAAGTCACTCCGATACAGGGCATGCCGTTCTCGCGTGCGCCGATCACGTCAAACTCGCGATCGCCGATCATGATTGCGCTGGCGGGAGAGATCGATTCCAGCTTCAAAACGTGCGCGATCAGCGCACCCTTGATGGTACGGGTTCCGTCCAGCTCCGCCCCATAAACGCCCTCAAAATATTCCATCAACTTGAAATGCTCCAGAATCGGATTGGCGAAAACGTGGGGCTTCGCGGTAGCGACGTAGAGCTTCATGCCGAGTTTTTTGAGTCCTGAGAGCACCCGTTCAATTCCAGGATAAGGCCTGTTTTCATACATTCCGATCGCCCGATAGCGATCGCGGTAAAGCCGCAAAGCGCGGTCAATCATGGCCGGTTCATCCGAACCGAGAATTTTTGCCAGAACGTCCTTGAACGGCGGACCAATGCACCACTTCAGATCGTCCCCCTTCAAGGCAGGCAACCCCATCCGTTCGAGTGCGAAGAGCAGGCTTTTGATCACCCCATCCTCGGGATTGGTCAGTGTCCCATCGAGATCGAACAGAACTGAGGCGTACGAATTCATTTAAGGATTACCCCGGGATTTCCTGGCTAGGAACATGTGGACTGAGTAAATTTCGAGTTGACGGACATGTTTGAAAAATAACCACGGAACATGGTGGAATCGCTCTTCCATCGCAAAACCAGCCTGCTCATAAAGCCACTCGACGGCGCTTGCCGAATCGGAAATTCGGGAGGGCAACACCTCGCGTATCTGGCTCGCCGCCGCTTCATGCCAGATATACGGACAACTCTGTATCGCGATCGCGCCATCGGCCAGCAGATCGCGCTGGATCTCCGGAAGCGCCGAAGGTCGCTCCAGCATGTCGATCGTATTCAGGGCTATGGAAACGTCCCACTCTCCACTTTTCACGGGAAGCGCATCAAGATCGCCGGCGACGAAATCCGCCTGCCCGCCGGCCGGGGTTGCCGGGGCAAGATTGATTTCCCGTGAAACGGGCCCGTGCAACAAGTCTTCTGGAATTCCGATCGACCCGGCATAGGGCATCCCGAGCGCAAAGTGCCGGGCCAGCATGATACTCGAAAACGAGCTGTCCACGCCGAGATAGTAAGAAAGGAATGGTTTGAGAACGGGATAAAGGCCCCCGACGCCGCAGCCAAGCTCGACGAGCGCCCCACAGACGCCTTCGGAGTCTTTCTTTGCCATTCGGCCGATCCATTGTTCGATTCTGGCGAAAGGTCCATGATCCCAATACTCTCGGACGACGCAGTCAATCACCGGACTTGCCGCCCCGGACAGCGGCTTCCACCACGGATATTTGAGACTTCCTGAATCATGAACCCGCAGATAATGGTTCATGAGATAGAGCGCGTTCACCCGTTCCGCTTCCAGGTCCTCTTCAATGTGCTCGGTTTCGATTTGGGCTTTCGCGGCGATGAATTCACGGCGATACTCACGCGGGATTTCCTGGTCGGCAACCGTCTTACTGATTCCTTTCACGTGCTGGAGCAGGAAAAGCCTGACATCCGGAACAAGCAGCGCCACTCCCGCCAAAATCGGGAATTTTGCCTTGCAACGCCCGCATTCGAGACGTCCCGTTCGCACTTCCTGAACTTCGGCGATCGTGATGGTTTCATCGGCAAAAAGCTCGAGCTGGCCGTCACAGGTTTTTCCCCTCTTCTTTTTCGGGCACTTGAGGCGGGAAACGGTCGAAGCGAGCATAGTTCACCGATCATATACTTTGGCTTTACTCACCGCAACAGATCCGGATAAGACCAGCTGGATGCTGCCCTTCAATCCACCCTTCAATCCACCCTTCAATCCAAACGACCCCTTCCCCCTTGTCGATGGGATCTCCTACTCCGATGCACAACTTCATGCCGAAGCCGTCGACAACTGGCTCGGCCTCGAGACGAGCAGAATCGAAAGCGAGTTGCTGGGACATCAAGAAGACGTCGAACAGGAACTCTGGATCGGCCTCCCCACGAAAAGTCTTCTCACTCCCTATACCGAAATTCGCGAACTCCTCGCCCGCCTGAAACCAGCCGAAGGGGCGACCGTCGTCGATCTTGGCGCCGGATATGGCCGGATGGGGCATGTCATCGGCCGTCATTATCCCGCGGTCCACTTTATCGGTTATGAGTATGTCAAGGAGCGCGTCTCCGAGGCTCGCCGTTGTCTCGCCAAATTCGAATATCCGCTCGTTCAAATCCAGCAAACCGATCTCGCTTCGACCGATTTCAAGCCGATTCCAGCTGATTACTATTTTTTATACGATTACGGCGCCCGCTCAGCCGTCGGGAAGACATTGGAGGATCTCAGGCAAATCGCCAAGGTCCGTTCGATCTCGGTGATCGCGCGCGGTCGCCTGTCTCGTGATGTTGCCGAACGACAACATCCCTGGCTTTCGGGCGTTCTCGCTCCCTCGCATTATCCGCACTACTCAATTTACCGAAGCTCCTGAAACTGAAAGCCCCCCATTCTGCTGGCATGGAAATTCCAACAAATATCGAAAACTTCAGACCGGAGGAAATCCATGGCCGAAAAGATCGAAAAGCCCGAAGTACGACAATGCTATGAAGAAATCGAGAATCGATTTGGCTTCGTACCCGAATTCCTGAAATCGCTGCCCGACACGGGAATCGTCGGGGCGTGGAATGAATTCACGCAACTCTACTTGAACCCGAACTCCGCGCTCGAACAGAAGACCAAAGACCTCATCGGCATGGCGGTCGCCGCCCAAGCCCCATGTAACTATTGTACATACATGGTTCGTGAACTCGCCCCGCTCGATTCAGTCAGCGAAGAAGAACTGAAGGAAGCCGTCAGCATGGCCGCGATCACGCGACACTGGAGCAGTGTGCTTAACGGACTTCAGCCGGATGAACTCACTTTCCGTCTCGAGGTGGACGATATCATGGCCCACGTGAAACGGGATCTTGAGAGCAGCGCCCCCTTTCAACCAGGAGCCGAAGCAAAAACTCCATTTTTCGCCTCTTCCGAAGAGGCTTACCGCGATATCCAGAAAACGTTCGGGACCATTCCGGATTTTTTCCGGCGCTTTCCCTACTCCGCCATCGCCGGTGCCTGGATGGAAATGAAATACGTACAGCTCAACCCAAGCACTTCGATTTCCCCGAAAATCAAGGAGCTGATCGGGCTCGCGGTCGCCTCCCAGATCCCCTGCAGGTATTGCGTGTATTTTCACATCCAGGCAGCCCGTCTGTATGGCGCAACTGAAGCGGAAATTCAGGAGACTCTCGCCGTCGCGGCAATCAGCCGGCATTGGAGCGTCGTTTGGACCGGCGCGCGAATCGATCACAAGTTATTTCAGCGTGAAGTCCGGCAGCTCGTCGTGAACATGCAAAACCAGAGAGCCGCGTAAAAAACATCGGGCCCGATCCTCCTCAGGAATCGGGCCCGGTTAGTTTTTACTACTCCGTATTTGCCTTTTGCTATCTGGCCATCTTATCGCCTGTAGCAGGAGACGGCAGCCCCTGTGCAAACCCTCGAGTTGTTGACCGAGTAGATACAGGCGTTACGGGCATTCGCGATCGCCTGATCCCGGTTGACTCCTGTTCCAGTGAACGAGCCGTAAGGAGTCGCAAGCGTGCACTGGAAACTTCCATAGCCAGGGGGCATCGGCGCCGGGACCGGGCGGGGTGTCGGCCTGGGAGGATACGGACTCGGATGAGTGCTCCCGCGGCATTGGCCTGAGCGCTCAAAGTTGTTCATCGCGCGTTCGGCCGAACGGTAGTCCGTGTACTCACCCAGAGTCACCCCAAAGTAATCCTTCACCCGGTAAATCGTCCTGCCCCAGTAATCACTGGAACTATCGATCGTGCAGCTCCCATAGCCAGGAGCTGGCGCGGGCGGATATGTGGGATACGGCGTGGGATAAGGATCCGGCGCTGGAACCGGGATACCGCCGCCCGAGCCGCAGCGTTTCCACTGGAGTTGGAATACAACTGCCGCCTGCACGTCAGCGCTATCGACCGTCGCCATTGCCTGCTCATTTCGATAGTTCGTCTGGACGAATAGGCCGGTATTGGCCCTGAGATTCACGTCAGCTCCGCACGAGGACCAGACCACCGCTTCAGCACGAAGCTGATTATTGATCAGGAAGTCATCAGTCATGGGACCGAAGAAGTCCCTGGAAAACGCGGGTCCTTGGGTCCCAGCGAAGAAATATTCGACGCTGAACCGGGACTGCGCCCCGGCAGGGAGACTATTGAACCCGCGATAATCGATCTGAATGATCGATACGCTGTAACCCTGCGGAATCGTAACGGGGATCGCGACATTGCACGACTTACGATCAACCTGTTTACCGCTCATTCCCCCCGCTTCGACCTGGTAAGCATCAAAGAGAATACTCAAGCTCTGAGCATCGGGACTCAGGGTGGTGGAGGCAGTTCCCGCAGGACAGCCGGAACCGCCGTAACTGGGCTGACCCATTCTAATTCCGTCCGGGCCCGCGAAGCCCTGCGCCCAAGCGGAGCTCCCCGCAAGAACGACAATGATTGGGATCATTCGATACGCTTTCATTTTCTTTCCTCCCCTTTTATTACGAGTTTCAAACGAAACTCCCGTACACTCTGTTTGCTTACTCCGATTGACATGGCACCAAATCAAAGAACACGATCACTTCATCCACTCGAGCCGAAGAAGCCCGCGCGACCAGTTCCGAACTCGCCTTGACGAAAGCCGACGAGTTCAGCCGGAAGATCCCGGTTGCGCCGCACTCGAGAGACGCAACTTCCGTTTGCACCAACTGAACAGGCCCGCTGAAATTCTCGCGCAGATCCTTTTCGAGACGCTGACTGGCGCCACCGGCGAAGAACGCTTCAAAGCCGAGCCTTCCCCCGGCGCTCTCGCCGAAATCTTGCGATCCGGACAAAATGATCCGGCTGACGACGAGCCTCTTACCAGGGGCTCCGTCGAGAACGGGAATCGCGACACTGCAATTTTTTCGATCAAGGTTCCGCGATTCGTCGATCACTGCCGTGAAATGGTTGAATCGCACGCGAACGGTCAGGTGATCGAACGCCACTTCGCTCAGGAGAAAACCTTCCGGGCATCCGGTGCCTCCCGCGGTGATTTCACCCAGCTTGATTTCCGGAACCGCCGACGCAGGCGGTGGAATCGGAACTGGAGCGGGAACCGGGGCTGCGGTCGGCACGGGTTCGGGTGTCGGCTTGGCTTTGCCAAGAGCGAAACTCTCAGTTCCGAAAACTCCTGAGAAGCCCCCGAAGATTACGGTCACTGCCAAGATGCGTTTCACTATAAGTTTCATTTTGTCCTCCATCCCAACTGCTGGACCAACTGCTGGCCGCCAATCAGCAATTCGGGTACCAGGCAGCGGCAAGCCGCCTTTTTGAAGTAAGTCGTTGTGAATATGATGGAATATTGTGAAAGACCCGTCCGCTCCGAGACGGGCAAGAAGACACCTCGGCATGGGGAGGGGCCAAAATGACCCGTTACTTGACTGTTTTAGTTCTTGTGGTACTTCTTCGGCTCAGGCGCAGCATGCGACCCAGTCAAGCGCGGCAAGTCACCAGCCCGTCACAAACCGAACTTACGCCAGAGGAGCGCGCCAATTATTGCGCGATTCTCGTCGATCCCGAGCCGAACCAAGCAATTCGTGAGGGCGTCCTCCAAGAACTCGCCGGGACCTGGAAGCGAGCGCGAAAAAATACCGATTTTCTTGGTGTACCTTTTGGCGATACATTTCAGTTTATTCCAGACCAGCAATATGCACAGCTCTCGGGCGCCTTATTCGAACCGGCAGAAGAAATCCACGCCAAGAGAATCTGCGTGAGCGCCGTTCTTGAGCGAACGGATCAATACACTGGCTTCAGACTGATCGAGTTCCTGGCTGAAAACAACGAAGGCGCTGCTGTTATCGGAATCAAATTCGCCAGACCTCAGCTGGGGCACGACTACCCGGTACTCTGGATGACGGAGCGCCAATATTATCGCTACGGTCAGAACAATCAGCCTCGCGATCCCGACGCCGCTTTCGAAACCAACCACTCCGACGAGGTCAGCGCAAGAATCTGGGTCTACCCGACCCGAACAAAATAGGTCTGCTCCGAATCATCGCGGCACAGCCGGGTGAGCCTGCCAAGCAGCACCTCATGGCAGCCGCGCAATTCTGAGAATTCGACTCCGGCCTCGTCGAGAAGTCTCTTACATTCCGCGAGAAACGCGAGCGCCAGGTGGAAATGCCGGGACTCCTCCCGTATCGTTTGGGGTTTGAGAGCCTCGGTAAAATGGTAAACCATGTTGTGAGAAGAGCGCTGGAGCGATTGAGTCAGCTCGGGCTCGAGCTGAAGCGATGAACACATCCGATCAAAATTGATAGCGAACTGATGGGTCAGATAATTCTTGTACATCCGTCCCTCCTTCGAGGTCTTCCTGACCTCTCCGAGACTGTGAGCAGAGCGCATGCCAGAGGGGTTGTGCGAGACCCTATGAATCACTGAGTGCATTCGAGCACTTCATGCAGCGCCTTATAATGCTTCCTCCGGACCGCCCCACGCGACGAGAGACTCAGGGTTGAAGTGGCCCCGAAACCCTGTAGAAATTGACTCACGAACGGGGTGCGCTCTATGATCAGGGCACACATGAATCCTCTTCTCGTTGCAGCCGCACTCTTCGGTGTTTTTACCCTGCTCGGCAATGACTCCAACGCACAGCCACAACCGGGAGCACTCGGTCTGAGTGAAGCGGTCCGCTATGCCGTTGACCACTCACCCGTCCTGGATTCGGCGCGTCGTTCGGCGCGAATCGGGGTATTCGAATCGAGCAGTGCGCTCGCCCGGCTTTTTCCAGCAGCTGACCTCAATTCAATCCACGGCATCCAGGGACAGAACCCAAAGCTGACCGAAAACCCTTGGACCAGCCAGCTTACCTTGAGCATCACTGAAAATCTGTATGACAACGGCGAGAGCTGGACGAGGCGCAAAGTAGCCGATCTGAACAGACAGCTTTCGGCCCTTTCCCTCCTGAAAACAAGAGAGAGACTCTGCGCCGACATTGCCCACGAATTCTACCGTTTTTCGCTGAATACGAAACTTTTGGATGTACAGCAGCGGCATCATCAGCTGCTCAAAAAGCAGTTTGAATCCATGTCGAGTCAGTACAGGCAAGGATTGAAAACCCGAAAAGACTATCTCCGGTTCCGAACCCAACTTCAAAGCTCGGAGATCAAGCTTCTGAATTCCCGCAACCTGATCGACGAATCGAGAACCGAATTGAACCGCCTCCTCGGGGCTCCACTCGATCGGGAGCCAGCGCTCGTTCTGACTTTTGTTCCGGAAGAACCCAAACCTGTCACCCCGGCGATTCCTCTCCAACCGCCAGCTTTTACCAACCACTACGAATACCGCGTCTCCGCCATTCAGAGGGAAATTGACGAGAACAACGAGGCTCTGATCCGGCGAAAGCGGTGGCCCGAAGTCTTCCTCAGCTCGACGCTGAATTATCAGTACTCAAATTACCTGGGTTCGTCCCACTCGGGGGCAGGCGACTCAGCGACAGGCTCCCCGCTTTCGCGGCAACTCTCCTGGAACACGCTCCTCAACCTTCGTTACAGCATCTGGGACTGGGGCACCAGGAGCCGGGATGCCTCGGTAGCCGAAGAACGTCGCATGATCGGAGCCAATCAGCTGACCCAGGAACTCTTGAAAGTGAGGGCCTCTCTCGCCGATATCACGCGGCAACTGGGCAAATCGAAGGCGGATCACGAACTCAGTCGCGAGCTCCTGGATCTTTCGAAACAAAGCTTCGCGTATCTTGAAGAAGAATACCGGCAGGGAAAACTGTCCTATCTCGATCTAGTGGGGGGCTTCAAGGATCTGCTCGAATCAAACGAACTTTATTACAGGTCTTACTTCAATCTGATGCAAAATCTGGCGCAGTACCGGTACCATGAAGGAACTCTCTATGAAACGCTTCTTCCAACGAAATAGATTCGCGAAAAAGTCATTTCTCCTGGCAGTGTTCGCCATCGTGGTTTTGGGAATCATCGTGGCTGGGGCGATTTCACGTAAATCCGGTTCACAAGAAACAAGGCTCGGCGTCGTCACGAAGGGCGACCTGGTTCAACGAATCACCGTTGCGGGGACGGTCGTTCCCAAAAAGCGCACGGCCATTCTGCCGCCGTACAGCGGCTACGTGAAAAAGATGTACGTCCGCGTCGGACAGCTGGTGAAAGCGGGCGACCCGCTCGTCAGCGTCGTCCCTTCCCTGATCAGCGAAGGCGAGACCTTTCCGATACGTGCGCCCTTTGCCGGGACGGTGGTCCAGGTCCTTCACAGTGACGGAGAATTCGTCGAAGAAAAGACCGAGAACAACCTCCTCGTAAGGGTTGATGATCTGAGTCAGCTCTTCGTGCTGGCCGATGTCCCCGAAATCGACATGGTCAAAATCCGGGATGGGCAGGACGTGGTCATCAAGGTTCCCGCCATTCTCGACCGCTCTTACAAAGGCGTGATCCGGGAAATATCAATGGCCTCGCGTGAAAGGAAGGAATGGAGCCGCAACAGCGACAAAGTGGATTTCCCGGTCCGCATCGAGGTCACCGACAAGGATGAACGGATCCGATCGGGAATGTCGACGCTGGTCGACATCATTCCGCAAAAAAGGGAGAGCGTACTTACGCTCAAGCATGAATACATCCAGAAAGAGAAAGACGGCTATTTTGTAACCCTGAGCAACGGAACCCGAAAAGAGATCAAAGTCGGGCTGCAGAACGAAGAGGCTTTTGAAATCGTCTCCGGCCTCACTGAAGGAGAGAAGGTCCGACAGGTTGACTTCCTCTCGCTTCCTTCCGAGAACTGAAGACTAGAGCACCCATGGCACTGATCGAAGCGAAACAACTTTCCTTCTGCTACAAAACCGGGGAAAGTTCCGTCCCGGTGCTCCGGGGCATCGACCTTCGTGTCGAAGAAGGCGACTTCCTGGCGATTCAGGGCGCATCGGGGTCAGGCAAATCAACACTACTCTATATTCTGGGATGCCTTCTCCGTCCCGATAGCGGAACGCTGAAGCTTGACGGACGGGAGATCACCTCTCTCGATCGGACCGAGATGGCTCGTGTCCGGAACAAGACGATCGGGTTCGTGTTCCAGCAGTTTCATCTTCTTCCGCGCGCGAACATCCTCGAGAACATCCTGCTTCCCGCCCATTATCCGGCTGAAGAAGCGGTCATTCTTCCGGAGCACCGTGAGCGGGCCATCGGTTTGGCCCGTCAGCTGGGAGTCGACGGTCAACTCAGGCATCTCCCGAATCAGCTCTCGGGCGGCCAACAGCAACGCGTCGCGATCGCACGCGCGCTCATGAATGACTCCAGGATCATCCTCGCGGATGAGCCGACAGGCAACCTCGATTCGAAAAACGCTGCGATGATCCTCGATCTGCTCAAAGATTTGAATCATCAGGGCCGGACAATCGTCCTCATCACCCACGATCCGGAAGTCGCGCGGCAGTGCTCGCGAATTTATCACATGCGCGACGGTCTCTTTACGGAGGTCGAAGAGTTGCGGCCCCGACGAACGGCGGAACCGGTCCAGAATTTCGCGACAAGGAATTTCGCTTCGGAAGGTTCGTCAGGAGCGGGCGGCCCTCACAAGCATTTTCGACCCTTGGCCGCATACCTCAAACTGGGGATTGCCTCGCTTCCTTTAGCGTGGGAAAACGTCCGCCGCAATCGCGCCCGCTCTCTCCTGACGATGCTCGGAATCACGATCGGCGTCGCGGCCGTGCTGGCGATGATCACGCTCGGGCAATTCACGAAAAACCGTATTCTGGAAAGTTACGAAACACTCGGAGTGAACAAGCTCGCGATTCGCGGCTGGCCCAATTGGAACCTCAAAGCCAGCGATAAAGTAGGAACGTTTTTTCGTTTCTTTAACTGGGAACGTGATCTGCTGCCGATGAGCGCCACTTTTTCAGACGAAATCCGATTGATGTCTCCGGTTCTGGATTCCTGGAACGCGACGGCTAATTACGCCGGGAAGACCATCAGCAAGGAACTGCAGATTTTCGGTGTTTCGCCCGATTACCTGCATATCACGAACCGGCAGCTGATTGCCGGACGGAACATGAACCCCTTTCATGTCGAAAACAAGGCGGGGGTGTGCATCATCGGCTTTGACATCGCCCAGCGCCTGCTTACGGGCGTCGCCCCCGTCGGACAGATCTTGTACGTGCAGGACGGAAATTCCAATTACGCATGCACGGTCATCGGCGTCATGAAATCACAGACCACCAACAGCACCTGGCAAAAACCAAATCTCCAGATTCTAGTCCCGTACACGTTTTTCCAGGCGATCGCGAGTGATTGGTGGACCGCGCAGATCGATCAGGCCGTTCTCCAGCTGCATTCGCGCTCGGACGTCGAGAAGACGAGCAAAATGGTCAAAGCCTATTTTATTCAGAAATATGGGAAATCCGGGCGCTTCAGCGTCGACTCGGACGGCGTGCTCGTGGCCCAGATGAAGAAGTTCCTGAATCTCTTTGCCGTGATGCTGGCCTCGATCGCCGTGATTTCGTTGCTCGTCGGCGGGATCGGCATTACCAATATGATGCTCGTTTCGGTTTCAGAGCGCTTCAAAGAGCTCGGCCTTCGCAAGGCCGTGGGCGCGACAGACTTCAGTATTCGCGTCCAATTGCTGGTTGAATCGGTTCTTCTCTGCGGTATTGCCGGACTGGCCGGCATTATCCTCGGATTTTCGACCTATGAAGCCCTGATCTTCGGTGCGTCCAAACTGGTTTCGAAACTCCAGTTCGAATGGGTCGTCGAACCGGGGGCCGTGATCCTTTCGGTGATCTCGATTCTGGTTGTCGGGATTTCGAGCGGTCTCGCGCCGGCCATTAAGGCGGAGAAGCTTGAGGTGATCGAAGCGCTCCGGAGTGAGTAGCGCTCCTGCTAACTTACTCAATAATCACAGAGACTGCTGGATACGAGCGACCAGCGATTCCGCCGCCGTGCCATCGAGGCGACCGGCTGGCCATTGAATCCCGAGACCGCTGCTCTTATCCGGCTTGGGGATTATGTGGAAGTGCACATGAAAAACGGCCTGATGTGCACCCGTTCCATTGTTCTGAAGAATATTGTATTCAGAACACCCCGTTGCCTTCATCACCGCTCTGGAGATTCTTGGCAATACGCGCCCGATTGCCGCGGCGGACTCATCCGAGAGCTGATCCAAGGTCTCAGCAGGTTCTTTCGGCACAACCAACGTATGTCCCTGGCTCAACGGCTGCACGTCAAGAAAGGCCAGCACGCGGTCGTCTTCGTAAATTTTGTAGCAGGGAATCCGCCCATCAATAATTTTCTGAAAAATCGTCTCAGCCATGATTCTGACTTTTTACCGTATTATTGAGAACCGGGCCAGCACTTTGCCGATTGCTGCTGATAGCTGGTCGCATCATTTCCGCCATGAGGTGCCATATTCGGCACCCAATGTGCTTTTGAGCAGTGCATGAAGTTCAATCAATTGAGTTCTGCACTGAAGCAAAAAGCCCCCGTCCAGACTCTCAGTGTCACGATGCGTGCTCACAGTGACCGGGGCCTTATACGAAAGGTGAATGAGGACAAATTCATCACCATTGAATCATCGGGCATTGCGGTGCTCGCGGACGGGATGGGCGGACAGGCGGCTGGGGCCCTGGCCAGCCAGATCGCCGCCGAAACCGTTGCGCAAGGACTGCAAATCGCCCGCCCTTCATTACTGAACACGGACCCGGACAACTACGAAGCGCTGGCTGAATCGATTGCAGGAATTGTTTCGGCCGCGAATATGCGAATTCTCCAGCGCGCTGACGAGGAGCCCGAAAAGGAAGGCATGGGGACGACCTTGGATGCTTTCATTCTGCTGGGCTCGCAGGGCTACATCGCTCATGTCGGGGATAGCCGGGTTTACCGGATTTCCGGGAGCGGAGCGGACAACCTGATCACTCGTGATCATTCACTCGCGGCCGCCCTGGTCGCCAGCGGGGAAATCGCCCGCGACTTGGCCGAACCGTATCGAAACGTCCTCCTGAGATCCGTTGGAACTTCGCCCGAGCTGGACATCGATGTTCACCGAATAGATATCAGGTCAGGCGATTCACTGGTCTTCTGCACCGATGGCGTTTGGCAGTACTTCAAGGAGCCGGACGAAATCGGCGAAATTGTCCGCACGAACACCGGCTCGGCCGCGAAAAAGCTCGTCGAAGAAGCCATTCGTCGCGGAGGACAGGACAACGCGACGGTCGTGATTACGAGTTTCTTTTGATGAGAATGCTCCTGCGAACGGAATTTCCGAACGGCCCGTTTGGCGATCCGTCACTCTACATCTGGCAGATCGACGCCCCCAGAGCGCTTCTCTTTGATGCTGGAGATCTCTCGCGTTTCACGACAAGGCAGCTGCTTAAAGTCGATCACCTGTTCATCAGTCATTGTCATATCGACCACTTTTTCGGCTTCGATCTGTTCTTAAGACTTCACATCGGCTCTGAAAAGAACATCACCGTTTTTGGCCCGCCGAGCACTTCAGAACACGTCGCCGGAAAGCTTCGCGGATATACCTGGAATCTGATCCATGATCAGAACCTTTCTTTTGACGTCATTGATCTTGACCACCTCAACCAATCCCGGCTGACGACCCGATTTCACGCGAAAGCAGGGTTCGAGGCGACAGATTCGCGACAGGAGAGCTGGAATCCCAGCGATCCGATCTTCGACAACGGTCTGTACCGCATCCGCTCGGCTCTGCTCGATCATCGAACGCCGTGTCTCGCATACTCGATTGAAGAAAGACCGTCCGTGAGGGTCCTTAAATCGGTGATCGACGATCTTGGCCTTCAAGCAGGGCCCTGGCTGGAAGTTTTAAAAACCGCGTATTTGTCCGGAATGGCCGAGGAAACCGTTCTGCAGATCCCAAGACGGAACGGAGAAACCTGGGTGATCGAAGCAAATCAGCTCGCAACGCAGGTCCTCGAACCGCGACAGCGTCACAAACTCGCCTACGCCACGGATGGCGCGGCAAGCAGGCCAAACCGCGAATCATTGCTTCAGCTCGTCGAATCGGCCGACCTGTTTTTTTGCGAGACCTGCTTTTTGAACGACGACTCTGACCTCGCGCGCAGGACTCAGCACTTCACCGCCACTTTCGTCGCCGAACTCGCCAGGGATGCACGGGTCAAAAGACTCGCGCCCTTTCACTTTTCAAAACGGTACCTAAAAAGACCCGAGGTTATTCTAAAGGAACTCTCGACCCGCTTTCCGGGAGAGATCCTTCCGCTGGTCCAGGAGCCGCGACAACTTCGGCTTTGACCTGCCGCCGCCAACTCGGCGGTCGGCCTCAGATTTGCTCATAAGAAATCCATGACACATCCCATTTTGATGACTGGCGCAATTTCTCTCCTTTTCGCCTCAATCGCGGGCGCTCCGGCTTTCGCTCAGCAACAGAACAATTCAGACCCGAACATTTTCGTTAATCTCGCGAAAAGGTCGATTCCGTCCGTCGTGAACATTTCAAGTACCACCGTCATGAAAGGCCCGTTTTTTCCTGGCGGACCCGAAGACTTCTTCAGAAAATTCTTCGGTGACCTGTTCGGTTCCGGCAGTCCATTCGGCGACGGCTCCGGCAACCGGGGCCAAGCACCGGAAGGACCGGACGGCAATGGTCCCGCTGGTCCGAAACAGATGCCGCGGGCGATTTCATTGGGAACCGGGTTCATCATCGACAAATCCGGTCTGATCCTGACAAACAATCACGTCGTCGAGGGAGCCGAGGAAATTCGCATCGCCTTCACCGAGGAAAGGGGAGAAACCCCGACGATCGGAAAAGTGGTCGGCCGCGACCCCGAGCTTGATGTCGCTCTGATCCGGGTCAACACGGAACGAGCGATGGTCCCGCTCGCCTTGGGTGATTCTGACGCGCTCCAGGTGGGCGAATATGTCATGGCGATCGGGAATCCCTTCGGCCAGGGGCATTCCGTTACTCACGGTATTATTTCGGCCAAACAACGCCCCCTTCCCGATTTCACGCTCAGCACCTATCTGCAGACGGATGCCCCCATTAACCCCGGGAATTCCGGCGGACCGCTTGTGAATCAAAAAGGTGAAGTGATCGGAATCAACAATGCCATCGAAGCGCGCGCGCAGGGAATCGGGTTCGCCATTCCCGTGAACGCGGTCAAAATGATTCTGACACAGCTTCGGACGAAGGGCGTCGTTTCGCGAGGGTACATCGGCGCGCTTGTGGGTGAACTCACTCCCGAAGTCGCGGCACAACTTAAAGTTCCGAAGGATTTGAAAGCTCCGTTTATCACAAATGTCCCAGCCGGACAGCCGGCTGATAAGGCGGGATTGAAGGCGTATGACGTCGTCACCGAATTCAACGGCAAAAAGGTGGAATCCGGCACCGATCTTGTGACCGCGGTCACGACTTTGCCGGTCGGCGAAACGGTCCCTATCAAGGTTCTCCGAAACGGGAAAGAGATGACATTCAACATCAAAATCGGACGCCGCCCCGTGGGAGGGCGCGGGAAAACCACTCCGAGCAGCGAACCGAAGCAGCGGCCGAAGGCGAATACCGGAATGGAAATACAAACGCTCACGCCGGATCTGGCCGCGCAACTTGGTCTGCCGGCAAACAGCACGGGCGTCGTGGTCACGGCGATCAATCTCGGCGGCCCGGCCGATCGTTCAGGACTGTCCCGCGGGGATGTCATCCTCGAAGTGGATCAAAAACCCGTCGCGAGCGTCGACGAATTCTATTCCATGATCAAGAAAAAGAAGAGCCATCTTCTGCGGGTGAGACGCTCAGGCGAGAGCGGACAGGACATTTTCGCGGTGATTGTGCTTAATCTGTCGCAATAGCCTTCTCGAGTTTCACCGCTGTCACCTTGAATTCAGGTGTTTTCGAAACTGGGTCGAAAGCCTGGCTGGTCAAAACGTTGGTCGGCTTGTCGTAAAAATGAAAGGTCATAAAAACGGATCCTCGCGCCATCGCGGGAGCAATCTTCGCGCGAACCGTGAGTTGTCCCCTTCTCGAAGTGACTTTCACGTAATCGGCATCCTTGATTCCGAGCGTTTGGGCATCATCTGGATGAAGCCAGGCCAATTCCTCGGGAAAGAGTTCCATCAATCCCCTCACCTGGCTCGTCATCGCCAAGTGGAAATGGTAGAGACTTCGCCCGGTCGTCAACAGAAACGGGAACTCCTGGTCCGGACTTTCGGCCGGAGGTCGGAACGTCAGGGCTGAGAGTTTCCCCTTCCCCGAAGGGGTATTAAAACATTGGACGTGCAGTCGCGAGGTCCCCGGATGCCTGGAATCAGAACAGGGCCACTGAATCCCCCCGTTTTCGAGTCTCTCAAAAGACAAACCCGCGAAAGGCGGCGCCAGAGACGCAAGCTCCGTCATGATTTCTGATGAATCGGCATAATCGAACCCGCGAGCGTTCATGCGCCGCGCGAGTTCGCAGATAATCAGCCAGTCCGGCCGGGACTCCCCGACCGGCTCAATCGCTTTCCTCACCATTTGTACGCGACGCTCGAGGTTCGTGAAGGTCCCGCATTTCTCCGCGAAGCTCGCGGCCGGCAATACTACGTCCGCAAACTGAGCCGTACCGGTGAGAAATAAATCCTGAACCACGATGAACTCCGCCGAGCGAAGCGCGGCTTGGGTGCGCTGGGTATCGGCGACACTGAATGCCACATCCATTCCCATGATATAGAGCGCCTTCAGCTTTCGTTCAGAGGCCGCCTCGAGCATTTCGAGAATCGTAATTCCTGGAGCAACCGGTAACTTGGTCTGCCAAGCGCGCTCGAATTTCTCGCGAAAATCCGGTTTCTGAACCGATTGCGATCCTGGAAAGGAGCCGGGAATGCAGCCCATATCACACGCACCCTGGACGTTGTTCTGCCCGCGCATGGGCATGACCCCGGCATACCTTTTTCCGACATTGCCGGTGATCATGGCGAGGTTCGCGATCGCGAGGACATTATCCGTTCCGTGCGAATGTTCGGTGATACCCAGCGAATATACGGTCACAGCCGACTTGCTCGAGGCATACATCCGCGCGGCGGCCCTGATCTTCTCTTTAGGAACGCCGGTGATCTTTTCCACCGACTCGAGATCGAACTTCTGAAGCGCCGCCCGAAAATCCTCCAGCCCTTCGCAACGAGCCGAGAGAAACTTCTCATCCGCGAGTCCTTCGTCCAGAATCAGCTTGCTGATCCCCTGCAAGAGCGCCACATCAGTTCCGGGCCGGATCTGAAGCCAAAGATCCGCGATGCGGCAGAGACTGATTTCGCGAGGATCGATGACGATCAGCTTCGCTCGCCCTTCCGCTCGCATTGCCGCTCGCCGGATTTTCGCGCCCGCAACCGGGTGCGCCTCGGTCGTGTTCGAGCCCACGACCAGAATACATTCTGTATGTTCGAGATCGTCGAGCGGATTTGTTCCGCCTCCGGTTCCGAAGGCTTTCGACAAACCGCTGACCGTTGGGGCATGGCAGAGCCGGGCGCAATTATCCACGTTGTTCGTCCCCATGACCGCGCGGGCGAACTTCTGCATGAGGTAATTTTCCTCATTCGTTGCCCGCGACGAACTGATGGCACCGAACGGATCGCCACGATACTGCTTGAATTTGTCCGCGACATAGTCGAGCGCCTCGTCCCAACTGGCGGGTCTCAACACCCCGTCCTTCCTGATCAGAGGCGTTTTCAGCCGCTCCGGGCTGTTGATGAACGAAAAGCCATAACGACCCTTCACGCAGAGCTGTCCCCGATTCACCGGGCTCGACCGGTCTCCGCGAGCCGAAACAACGCGATCACCGCGAACACCGAGAAACAGCCCACAGCCCACGCCGCAATAGGTGCAAGTCGTTTGGACCTCCGCTGCCGGAATCAATGATTCCTTTTCAGCCAAGGCTCCGGTCGGACATCGAATCACGCACTCACCGCAGGATTCACAGGCAGAGGCCGTAATCGGAAGCCCTCCGGCCGTGTCGATCCGGGTGAGTGCCCCGCTCGAGAAGAAATCCAGTGCGTGAGCCCCCTGAACTTCCTGACAAGTTCGAACGCAAATTCCGCAAAGAACGCAGCGGTTCGGATCGCGGTTGAAAAACGGGTTACTTTCGTCGCAAGGTTCAAGCGCAACCGCCGCCGGCAGGGGGCTCGAGTCCAATCCTATATACGAAGCGGCCTCCTGCAGCTTGCAGCGCCCGACTTTCGAGCAGCGGAGACAATCTCCCGCATGTTCGGCAAGCAGAAGTTCAAGAGTGGCCTTGCGGGTCCGGCTCAGCAACGACGATTCGGTTTGAACTCGCATTCCCTCTTCCACGCGGACCTGGCACGAGGCAACCACTCCCCGGCCTTCGATCTCCACGATGCACAAACGACAATGTCCGGCCGGCTTCAGGTCGGGATCGTGGCAGAGGTGAGGAATGTAGATCCGGGAATCGAGGGCCACTTCGAGAACCGATTTTCCTGGAGCTGTTTCGATGCTTTTCCCGTCAATCCTGATCGTGATCATCTATTGCTCCTGCTGCGACCGCCGTCTTCATCGCCAAAATGCCTTAGAATCGATAGAGTCAGATTCGCGGCACTTTGACCAAAAGCGCAGAAAGACGCTGTTCGCAGCGTCTCGGCGACCGCCTCAACGCGAGGCCGATCTTCGAAGCTTCGCACGATTTCAGCCGTTCCAAGCCGGCAAGGGGCACAGTGACCGCAGGATTCCGCGGCCGCGAACCGGGCAAAGTCGCACGCCACTTCCAACATATCGGTGTTTTCGTCCAGAACGATCATTCCGCCGGAGCCGAGCGGCGATCCGATCGCGCTCATGGCTTCATAGCTCACCGGAGTCCCGAACAGTTTTGCCGGGATCACTCCTCCCAGTGGCCCCCCGGTTTGGAGCGCCTTGATCCGCTTTCCTCCCGGGACTTTCACAAATTCGCGAAGCACCTCCTCGATAGCCACTCCCATCGGGACCTCCACGATGACGGGCTCAACGACGTTTCCGGAAAACGAAAGAACGGCGGTTCCCCTGCTTTTTTCCGTTCCGACCGAACTGAATGCAGCCGGCCCCTCGCGAAGAATGAAGGCAACCTGCCCGAGGGTTTTCACGTTATTGACAACCGTCGGTTTTCCCCAAAGACCGGCCTGAGTCGGGAACGGAGGACGCATCCTGGGACGCCCGGTTCTTCCCTCCATCGAGTTGATGAGTGCCGTTTCCTCCCCGCATACGTACATACCCGCGGCCCTGAAGACCTCGACTTCGAAATCAAAGTCACTCCCCAGAATTCGTTTTCCAAGAAAGCCCTTGGCCCCAGCCTGAACGATGGCATCCGTTACAACACTCGGTGTTCCGTGATACTCCTCCCGGATATACACATAGCCTTTTCGTGCGCCGATGGCGTAAGCGGCAATTGCCATTCCCTCCAGGATCGAATAGACATCGCTTTCGAGAATCGCGAGATCCATAAAAGCTCCGAGATCACCCTCGGCCGCATTGCAAATAACAAAACGCTCATCAGACGGAGTGTTTTTCGCCGATTGCCATTTCAATCCGGTTGGAAAGCCGGCGCCGCCCCGTCCGCGCAAACCCGATTCAACAATCATCGAACACACCTGCTCCGGGCTCCGGGACAAGGCCGAGCACAGACCTGCATAGCGGGTTTCGGCGTCCGACTCGATTCCGCAACGTGCCGTCACGCGACGTTCGGAACCGACGAAAACGTAGGGAGCGCGTGGAATAATGCTGGCATTCTTAAGTGGCGGACTAGCCCAGTCGGTGAGCTCCTCATTGGCGCGAAATGCGGGGTAATAACTCGAAACGGAACACACACGAGCCTCAGGGAGTCCAAGAGACCGGGCGAGAAAGGTCATCTGTTCCGCTGAAAAGTCGCCTTGTTGCTTCCTTCTCCACAAGGTCGGAATAAGCGATCCTGAGCGCTCGGAGAATCGGTGAACCGGCTCTGGCACCGGAACAGACGAAATAGGCATGATCATTCATCGATACCAAAACCGGGAAGCCGTAGCAAGGTACCGCCTTTGCAGCCAAGAAGTGACGGGAACGGAGGTTTTATGGCATTTGACATGATCAGAAGGCGATCAACCGATACATCGAGCCGTTTTGGCGTGAAGTTGAACTGGGGGAGCATCTTTTCAGGGGCCATTGTCACCCTGGGAGTGGGGCTCATGTTCGTACTTCTCGGAAACGCGCTCGGCCTTTCGGCATCGAACCTTGTGCGTGACAACGTCGGTACGGGCTTACGGGCAGGGAGCTGGATCTACAACCTGCTCACCCTGACGGCCGCTTTCTATGCGGGCGGTTACACTTCCTCGCGCGCCTGTGGACTTGATGACTATTCCCCGGCGCTTTTTCACTCGATCAGTTGCTGGGCTCTGACCGGTTTGTTCATCGTCGGATTCGGGATCACCCAAAGTGATGTGTTCCGGCAGATTATCGCCGGGACGGGACCCGCGTCGGCCCGGTGGCTTGTACTTTGTGTGTCGCTGTTCGGACTTCTCGCATCCATCATGGGTGGTAAGAACGGAGTATCCATAAGCGAGCAGGTACCGGTCGGCGAAAGTGAACGAGAGCAGGATATCACCAGGCGGGTTGCCTGATAGCGGGGTTTCGGCTCAGGAGCGGGGTATGGGATGCTGAAGGTGCTGAAAAACAGCATCGAGCGTTGGTATCCCGCTCCGCCCTCCTAATTTTTTACATTTGAGCGCGGCCGTTACGGATGCGAATTCCAGGGTCAATTCAAGCGGCCAGCCTTTGAGGATGCCGTAGCAGCAGGCTCCATGAAAGACATCCCCTGCGCCGGTTGTATCGAGGGCTTTTACGGAATGTGCGAGGGTTTTGAAGAACCGACCGGATCTGTTAAAAGTCACGCTTCCGCGTTCTCCGAACGTGAGTGTAAGTGCCTTCTTGAATTTGAGTGATCCCGCTACCTTTTGAAAGGTCGCTGGATCTCCGGTCCAACCCAGCTGCTCCGCAAAGAGAGTCGACCCAACGACATAGTCACAATGCTCGATCAGGCGCAGCGTGCCTTCGCGAACTCGTCCCGCATCCAGCAGGACCGGCACCTGCCTTTTTTCAGCCTCTTCGGCCGCCCTCAAGCAGGCGTCCGGCATGACTCCATCGACGAGCAGGACTCCCGCCCCGGAAAATGCCGCGTCAGGCAATTCATCCCCGGCCAGATCAGAACCGGTAGACCTTCGACAGAACACCGTTCGATTGCCGGTGCCCTTTTCTACCGCAATGAAGGCTACCTGCGATGCGCATCCGGCGCGTTGTCGCAATCCTGCCACATCAATTCCGGAACGAATCAGATCATCCCTGATTTTTTCCCCCTCATGATCATCGCCGATCACGCCGCAAAAAGAACAAGACACTCCGAACTTGCTCAAAGTGACAAGCGCCGTCGCCACCGGCCCCCCGCCTTGCTCATCCCATTCCACGACATCCACCTTACTGTTTGCCGGGGGATACGGATCGACAACGGCGAGATAATCCAGGGAGCACTGACCGAGACCAATGACGTGCTTCATTCGCTCCATGAATAGACCAATTCGATCAGAACGCGGGTGCAATCCTCGAGAACGGGAACCGCGATCCACTCTTGCTTGGAATGAAAATTCTTACCTCCTCCGCACACATTCGGAGTCAGAAGCCCCATCGCGGAGAGCCGGGATCCGTCGGTCCCTCCACGAATTGATGTGAGTTTCGGCTTGAGTCCCGCCTTCTCGACGGCCTTCAGTGCCCTTTTCACGATTTCCGGGTTCTTCTCGAGATCCAGTTTCATATTCCTGTAGGACTCTTTGATTTCGAGTTCAACGCTGGAATGGGGGATTTCCCGCATCAGCGACTCAGCGATGCTTCGAAGGAACTTCTCTTTTTCGGCGAGTCCGCTGACCGAAAAATCACGGACGATGAACGTAATCTTCGTCTGGCTGACATCACCCGTGATCGACGTGGGATGCAGATAGCCTTCGCGGCCGGAAGTGTGCTCCGCACATATTCCGGACGGAACAAGCTCCAGAAACTTCGATGCAAGACGAACAGCATTCACCAATTTTCCTTTGGCATACCCCGGATGAACGTCCCTGCCTTTGATCGTGATGATCGCCGTATCGGCGCAAAAAGTCTCGTCCTCAACCTCGTCGGCCGCAGAACCGTCCGCCGTATAGGCGAAGTCGGCGCCGAATCTTTTCAAATCAAAATGCGCGGTTCCGTTCCCGACCTCCTCGTCAGGCGTGAATCCAACCCTGACCGTCGGCCGGAGACGGTCCGGCTCAGCCTGAAGACACGCGATGGCTTCCATGATCTCGGCGATTCCCGCCTTGTCGTCAGCGCCGAGCAGAGTCGTGCCATCCGAAGTGATCACGGACTTGCCCGCGTAACGGGCAAGCTCCGGATTTTCACTCACCCGGATGACCTGTTCTGGATCACCCGGAAGGACAATGTCTTTCCCATCATAATCCTCATGCACGATCGGTTTGACGTCCTTTCCGGAAACCCCCGGATAAGTATCGACGTGCGCGAGAAGACCCACAACAGGGGCGCGGCGCCCCGGCGGAAAATTGCCAGGCAAGGTCGCGAAGACATAGCCATGCTCATCCATGCTCGCATCCGAAAGCCCCATCTCTTTCAGGTCGTGGACCAGAGTTTTTCCGATTTCGAGCTGCTCAGAAGTTGATGGAAATCGATCAGCGCCCTCTTTCGACCCCGATGAGATGCGAACGTACTTGAGAAATCGTTCAACGAGTCTTTTGCTATTCGGAATATTCGTGCTCATGAGTGCTGATCGTAGCGGGCTTCGCCGGGATGTCAACAATGCGATCAACCAGCTCGACGATCCCGCCACCATGAGGACGCTTCGTGACGAGATCGACGCGCTGCTTTATCGCCTGAAGCGCGTTCGCGACCGCGACGGAATACCCGCAGGCCGAAAGAAAGGCTTCATCATTTTCAGCGTCGCCGACTCCGATCACCTGATCGGGCTGAAGATCGCAACGCTTCAGCGCGGCGTTCAGTCCCGAAACTTTGCTGACACCGGGAGGAAGCACCATCACCCCGCCTTTGTTCATGAAGACCCGAAGTTCAAGTTTCAAGTCCCGAATGACGGAGTGAACGATTGAATCATGCGGCACGACAGTCGCCACGATCGCGCTCCCGACCCAAATCGGATCAACCCCCCGCGCGCGCAAGGCGTCGACGAAACCCGCCGGCGGCGGCGGCGCAAGCATCGTTTGCTCGCCGGCTTTGGGGTTGTAGAGTACGGCTCCGTTCTCGGCAACGATGCAATCGAAGATCGCCAGCGCCGGGAAAATGCTGACCAACTCTGAAATGCGGCGCCCGGTAACAAGAAGAAGCTTGCGCCCGGACCGCTGAACTTTTTTCAAAGCCTGGAGGGTGCCGGGATCGACCCTTCCCCCTTCCGGGGCAATCGTACCGTCGTAATCACAGGCCAAGGCCCGATAGCGTCGCATCGTCAGATATTACGTGCAATATTCGTGAGATGACCGAGAGCATCCAACTGTCTAATCTATTTACAATTCAGCCGGAGCGCTTCGACCGCAACCCCACGAGTTTCAAGGCTTTCAGGGTGCTCTGACATGGTACACAAAATGCTCATAGCCGATCCGGCGCGACTGAGGCGCCCAGAATGGCTGCACTGAAGCGAACAGAACGTAAGCTCTATCCCTGTATTCGAATGCCCGCGCTGATGACGGGTCTCTTCATTTTTTCCCTCGCTTCTCCCGCCCACGCGGAAAGCGCCCGCGCACCTGTCGGGATCACCACTACCCTCAGCGCCTCGAGTACGCTGCATGCACCCGAAAGCGCGGACCGCGCGTCCGAAAGCAGTCTCGCTCTCGTACCGTCTTACGCAATTGCCGAGAGTTACGATCTGAGTGCGCAGATCATCTTCTCGCGCCAACTTGAGAACGAAATGAAGTCTTCGGTTTCGGATGCGGTCGTCGGGATCAGCCGTTCCAACCTTCCAGTCAATCAATTTCTCCGGCTATCACCCCGCCTGGCGGCTACGATTGCGGTGAACGAATATTCACGCGAACGTGATTCGCTTCGGTTCGCTCTGCACTTCAAACCGACATTCAAGTTCGACCTCTCACGTCTTGGCCGTGTTGATTGGGGTGGAATGAACCGCGTCATCTTCAATCACCAGTTCTCGGTTACTCGTAATTTCCACTCATTCAAGACATCGCGTACCGGAAGTTCGAATATCGCCTATTCCACCTCTTATGCCGGCACCTTGGGCTACAGATTTCCGCAAAGAGTTACGCTGGCCGGAAGCTTCACGCGCGCGATCGGCTGGTCCTACGAGGGCCATCCCAAACATAACTTTGAGCTCGCCCAGGAGCTCAGCTATTCGCTCTCCGAACATGTCGAACTCGCCCTGGGCCACAGCAACGCGGGAGCGGCATTCAAGGAGAACGGAAGAGACTCGAATATCGCGTTCCATGACGTGAGTGATTCGACGGTATTCGGATCGGTCACCCTGAGTTACTGAAGTGCAGAAAGAAGGACGTATGAGCAGAAAACAATTGAATTTCGCAACGGGTCTCCTCTTCTCGGTGGTATTGACTGGGATCGCGGCATGCGCCAAAGGGCGCCCGTACGAGGCCTTGCTCAAGGAAAACGTCGTCGATAAAAGCCTGATCGATACGCAGGCCGACTATATCTACGTCCCCTCAGTTCTTGATTCCTCGCGAACGACGACGGAATCAACCCCCTACATCGTCGGCGACACGAAACTCGTTCGCCTGCGGTTCACGCAGAACGCGCTTGAAATCGTCGAGACCGAAAACGATTCACGATTCAAGGACAACCCGACAAACAGCAAACTCGTCCTGAGCGTTCCGATCGAGCACGTGGATTATAAATGTCGTGAAAACTCCGTCGGAGAATGCTCCAATTCGGAGGAAGAAAACACCAAGCTCGAATGGTTCCAGCGCGGTAAATTCAAGGCGAACTTCGCGGGAACCCGAGTGAACGAAGTCGTTTCGCTCCCGTATACCCTCGTCAGCCTCTATTCGATGGGGACCTGCTATAGAGAAACCTCATCGCGACTCGTTTCCGCACGCGTCGAAGCGGACGCCATCAATATTGAAGTCGAAAAAGACTTCACCGGAGACCCAGGATGCGTTTATGCGGAACATTCCAGCTCCGGCTTGAATTTTTCGGCTGTTCTTCACTATTCACTTACGAAGCTCGAAACGATCGTTTCTAAAAACTATGAGCCAGTCCCTTATCCGGAATATGACCAAGGGAGTTTCGGGTTTTTTTCGACAACCGAGGAAGCCATGTCGGTCGATAACAGGGAGCGTCCCGAAGGGAGCATCACCTACCTGAACCGCTGGAACCCGCAGAAGAAGGAAATCGTCTACTATTTAAGTGATTCGTTCGCGAAACCCGAAAACAAAGCGGTTAAAGCGGCAACCTACGACGCCGTTGCGGCCATTAACGATGGCCTCTCAAAATCAGGTTCTTCAGTCCGGCTCGTGCTCAAAGAACCCGCCGGAAAGAATCCAGGCGACATCCGAAACAGCATGATCGTTATGGTCGAGGACCCTCCGGCCGTGGGCCTCCTCGGCTATGGCCCTACTATCGCCAACCCCAAAACCGGCGAAATCGTTTCCGGGCGCGTGGCGATGTATCTCGGCATCATGAAACAATACGTCCGCAGAACGTATGAGGAGATTCGACGAACAAAAACTGTCGCGAACGCGAACAACGTACCGGCAGCGGAATCCAGCAACGCCAAATTTGCGCTTCGCTGGGACGCCACCCAAGCACAGCGCCTGTCCGTCGAGCCGCAGGCGGGCTTTTCGACCATTGCATCCCAATTTCCGTTCGCTAAGGCGTTGAGCCCCACCGTTGCGGAGCAGTCGATTCGTAATTACCGGCAGAACGTCTCGTCCGTAAGAGGGTTCAAGAACAAAGCCGAGGCCGCGTCAAAAGACTGCATTTACCTGGCCAGTGATTTGAATTTTAACGACGCGGTCATCAAAGGTCTTACCGACAAGCTGGGAAAATCCATCCAGAACTTACCGCCTTGGGAGGAGCTGACCGAAACCGAACGCGGCAAGTTGCTCGATGCGCTCGTCTCTTATGTCTGGACCCCGACCCTCATTCATGAACTCGGCCATAATCTCGGTTTGCGGCATAATTTTCAAGGCTCAGAGGATGAAGCGAACTTCTACAGCAAGGACGAACTCGCCGCCATGGGACTTCAGGATAAGGTGCCCTACAGCAGTGTCATGGAATATTCAGCCCGCAACCTGAACGAGCTTCGAACGATGGGAAAATACGATATCGCCGCTCTTCGCTTCGGCTACCGGCGCGAAGTCCAGGATGTTCACGGAGACTTTCACCGCATTACCGAATCGCTCGAAGAAATCGAAGACAAGCACGAATTGAAGAACTATGGTTATTGCACCGATGAACACGTGAATGTGAATGCCGGATGCAAGCGGTTCGACGAAGGGACCACCCTGAAGGAGATCGCGTCCCACATCATCCGGGACTACAAGGAGATGTACGGCTGGAGGAATTTCAGGAACGGCGCGAGAGATTTCAGCTCATCGGATGAGCTCGCCTACGCCGCCAAGGTGGATGGTATTTTTCACAGCCTGAGACTCTTTTTCGAGACCTATGAAAGAACGGCTGACTTGTACCCGTTCACTGCCGAGCAGTGGGCAAAATCACCGAGGCTGAGAGATCTCGACGAGGCCGTTCAACTGACGGCGGACTTCTTTCTCGAAGTGATCGCGACCCCCGACATCCTTTGCGTCCTTCAGGGACCGGATCCGGAGGCCACGCCGGTGATTATGCCGATCACGCAGCTGAAGGCGGACGCGATCTCGTGCTTTGATCCCGAAATCGTCGTACGCCTGGAAAAATCCAAGTACTCGGTGATCGCGCAAGAGGGGAAATCATTCCTTTCACGAAAAGACCCCTACAGTGACAATCCTTACGCCGATCAGATCGACGTTCGTGGGATCTGGATCGACAAACTCCTCGCGGCGAAATACCTCCTGACCCGAAGGCTCGGACAGCCCTCGCTCGACCGGACCACGGGGAGTTATCTCGATTACAAGAACACCTCATCGCGAATTCAGGCACTCCTGCAATCCATTTTGTTCGGGGAGATTCAGGGCAATCTTCGTCTCTCCACCGGGTCCGGCACCGACCGGATCATCCCGATCGTCTTTGGACTGCCGGTCGATTGTTGCCAGATGATTCCGAGGCAGGATGAGGCCATTCGTCAGGCGCTGGACCTGCCGGAGACCGACACCATTCTTGCCAAGGAGCTGGTCCGTACGATCGGCCGCGAGGTGCCGCACATCTCGCACAACGCGAAGGTCGCGCCTTTCATGGATGCTTTCAGCGTCTATACGAGCAACCTGACGAAGCCGGACAAACCGTTCGGCAGCATCCAGTTGGGGGCCGCGCGATACATGACCGGACGGGAGAACCTGATCGCGAATGAGATCATGTCTCGAGTCGAAACGCTCCGACTGCTCTCTCGTGTTCCCACCCAAAAACTCAGTCAGCTCGCTCACGATGCGGTTGAAGAGAGAAAAGCGTCCGGAGTGAGCCGTCTTCTCAACCGGATCAATCCAATCCGGTATCTCCCGACGGATACTAACGCCGCCAAGGAGCTCGGGCCCGAACTCCTTTTGAAATACGCGACGGGGCAGCTCGCCGAAGAAGACTATTACTCCATGATTCTTGAGGACGTGCTCCTGAGAAAATAGACTCTAGAATCAGCGGCTCCGATCGTACAAAATAGGAGCATGCAATTCAGGATTCTGCTATTTGCCCTCCTCGTTGTTTTAGCCTCCTGCGCCCGAGCCCCTTTGAAGGGCCAGGAGAACGCGATGCGGAGAACATCGCCTCCAGAACTATCCGACGACCTTCCGGTCGAAAGCCTCCTCGCCGCCGTGACCGCGCAAATCAAATTCTTCGAAAAATGGCCTGGAGATTCGAAGCCCTTTGTTTTCGGTGAGGTGAGCTTAAAAAGGGAAGACTACCTGAGCGGTCTTAAGCGATTTGTTGAGCTCGGCAGAACATCTGCGTCTCCCGCGGTCTTTTTAGAGCGGGTAAAGGAAGAATTCGATTTCTATGAAGTCTACGGTCAGAAATCGTGGGGAGAGGTCTTTGTTACTTCCTATTTCGAACCGGTTATTCCGGGTTCGCTCAAAGCGACGCCCCGCTTCAGCCAGCCTCTTTATCAGACGCCCGACGATCTTCTCTCAATCGACCTCGCCGCATTCGACCCCCGGCTGGAACAGCAGCGCAAATTTCGCGGTCGACTCGTGGGAAAGGCCATCATGCCCTATTTCTCGCGACGCGAAATTGACTCGAACAAAAGCCTGAAAGGCCGAAAACTTGAAATCTGCTGGGTCGATCCGATCGACGCCTTCTTCCTGCAAGTTCAGGGTTCCGGCACGATTGAACTCGAGGATCGAAGACAGCTCCGGGTCAACTATGCCGAGAAAAACGGTCATCCCTACGAATCACTCAGCAATCACCTCAAATCCCGGATACCTCTCGAACAGATGAACATGCACACGATCGAAGCATTCTTGAGAAGCCTTCCCGCTTCAGAAGCCCGCGAGTACCTCGAGCGCAACCCGAGCTACGTCTTTTTCAGGACCTCCCAGGAGCGAGCAGTGACATACCTGGGGATTGAAGCCACGGATGGCCGAACGATCGCGACAGATCCGCGCTATTTTCCCAAAGGTGCGCTCGCGTTTCTCCATTTCGAGAAACCTGTCTTCAATCCTCCTGAATCGCTGGTCCCGAGCACGACAGAACCTGCGGCGCGGTTCGTACTCGATCAGGACATCGGCGGTGCGATACAAGGACCCGGTCGAGTCGACCTTTTCTGGGGACGGGGCGCTGACGCGAAGCGCTTCGCGGGCGCGATGAAGTTTCCTGGAAAGCTCTATTACCTGGTACCGAAGACCGGCCGGCCGCGCTCCTGACTCTGGGCTCTCGGTTTGCATCATTGAGAAGCAGCGATGGAAACACTATTCTGGGTTTTTTGCTGTGTCGCGTTCCTCGCCTTCGGCTTTTCCGGAGCGCCCATGTGGATGTGGGCCGCCCTGGGGTTTGCTGTACTCACCGGTGCGGGAGTCCACTCGGTCTGGGCTTTGACCATCTACGTTGCAGTCGCGGTTCTTCTCAGCGTTCCAGCCCTTCGAAGAGTGACGTTTTCACGCCTTCTTCTTTCGATTCTGCGAAAGCCGGGTTTCGCACCAAAGATTTCAGAAACCGAGCGGCAGGCCCTCGAAGCGGGCGGCGTTTGGGTCGAGCGAGAGCTGCTCTCCGGCAATCCCGACCTGAACGGGATCGCGAAGCTCACACTGCCCACTCTGAGTGTCGAGGAACAAGCGTTTCTGGACGGCCCGGTTAACCGTCTTTGCAGCATGGTTCACGACTGGGATCTTTGGCAGGACCGTGAACTTCCCTCCGAAGTTTGGGATGTGATTCGACGTGAGCGATTTTTCGGAATCATTATTCCAAGGCATTATGGCGGTCTCGGCTTTTCGGCGATCGCTCATAGCGAGATCATCGCGAGACTCGCGAGCCGATCGGCGGCCCTTTCGGTAACCGTCATGGTCCCAAATTCGCTCGGACCAGCGAAACTTCTCATCAACTACGGTACGGAAGCACAGAAGAATTACTACCTCCCGCGCCTTGCCCGCGGCGAAGAGATACCCTGCTTCGCGCTGACGGAGCCCGATGCCGGGTCGGACGCCGCGTCCATCCGGTCGACGGGAGTGGTATTTCGACAAGGGGACGGAACGCTCGCGATTCGTTTGAATTGGAAGAAGCGCTGGACTACGCTTGCCGGACTCTCGACCGTGATCGGCCTCGCGTTTCGCCTGAGCGATCCCGAGAACCTCCTCGCAAAAGGCCATGAAATCGGGATCACCTTCGCCCTCGTTCCCACTCGTCTCCCCGGCGTCGATGTGACAAGGCGCCATGACCCGCTCGGCGTTCCGTTCTCAAATTCGCCCTCACGCGGAACGAACGTCGTGATTCCCGTTGAAAACATCATCGGAGGCACGGCGCGCGCGGGACAAGGTTGGCGAATGCTGATGGAGTCGCTGGCCGATGGCCGCGGAATATCCCTCCCCGCCCAGAGTAGCGGGCTCATGAAGTTCATCGCGCGCGCGACGAGCGCGTACGCTGGGGTTAGGCGGCAGTTCGGAGTTCCGATCGGTCGCTTTCAGGGAATCGCCGAACCTCTGGCCCGAATTGCGGGTCTCAGCTATCTCGTCGATTCCTTCCGGCGGTTCACCTGCAGCGCCTTGGACTCCGACCTGAAGCCCTCGGTTGTGACAGCGATTTCGAAATACCACGCCACCGAGCTCTGCCGAAAGTCCATCAACGACGCCATGGACATCTTCGGGGGAGCGGGAATCACGCTCGGACCTCGCAATCTGATCGCGCATCTCTATTACGCCGCACCGATCGCAATCACCGTCGAAGGCGCGAACATCCTGACCCGAAGCCTGATCATTTTCGGACAGGGAGCGATTCGCGCCCATCCGTTCGCCTGGCGCGAGCTGATCGCGATCAAAGCCGGAGACCTCGTCGCGTTTGACCCGACCATCGCGGCCCATACCAGCCATTTCGTGAGAAATCTGTTTCGCGCGTCCCTGTATTGGTTGACTCGCGGCGCGTTGGTTCGCAGTCCTGTTCGAGGTCCGGCGGCAAAATACTACCGGCAGCTCACCTGGGCCTCGGCCACCCTGGGCGCGTTGACCGACTTCGCGCTCATCGGGCTCGGAGGACGCCTCAAATTCGAGGAAAAGTTGACAGGCCGGCTCGCCGACATGCTCTCGTGGTCTTACATTTGTTCGGTGACGCTGAGCCGCTTCCAGTCGGAGGGCGCACGCCGGGATGATCTCCCATTTCTTCATTGGGCCGCCCGCTACGGTCTGAATCAATTTCAAATAGCTCTGGAGGGAATTCTCGCGAACTTCCCCATCCCGATACTCGGGCCTTTGCTGCGGGGGCCGATCCGCTGGTTCGCCCGTATCAACCCGATTTCAGCGGCGCCCCGGGATCGCGACGACCTGAAAATAGCCGCCATCATGCAGGAATCCACCTTGCTTCGCTTACGTCATTTCAGAGGAATTTTTGAGCCTTTCGAAGAAAACGATCCGTTCAGGCGTCTCGAATACGCGCTCGAGCTCGAAAACACGGCCGAACCCATTCTTAAGAAGGTCGTCACCGCGGTCAAAAAAGGCGTGCTGAAAAAGGATGCCGACGACGCGCTCCTTCATGAGGCCGTGCTGAAGCAGGTGATTTCGCAAGATGAGTTTGAAAAGCTGGACGAAATGAGAAGGCTTGTGTCCGAAGTCATTCAAGTCGATGACTTCAGTCAGGACGAATACCTCAGGATGAGCGCTTAAGAACCTTTTTGACCATCTTTTCCGCGGAACTCGCGATCTTTGAGTAGACGTAGGACCGCGCATTCAGCCGCTTTCTAAGTTCCTTTTGAAGTTTCTGCCTCAGCTTGCCGGCAACCCTCCGCAACTCGTCGGGATCACTCAACAGATCGGATCCGAACTCCTGAAGCGGAACGGGAGGGAAAAACACGATTTTCCATTTCGCCGGGAGCGGAATCAAATTGAGCGGAAGCGGAATCCTTAATCCCCTTGCGAGCGCCGAAAGATCGATATTGCCGAGGTTAAGGTGAGTTTCCTCGGCCCCCAGCACGACACAGGGAATGATCGGAGCATCCGATTCGATTGCCATCCGGAGAAACCCCGTCCGGAACTTCTGTAAGTGATACCGATCGAAGGAAGGCTTGAAATTTCCGGCCTCGCCTTCCGGAAACACGATAACGAGACGCCCCCCCTTCAGAAGCTCCACGGCGCCGGTGATCGAAGCCCTCCGAAGCCCGATGCTTTCCGAAACCGCTCTGATCCGTTCTGAATAATCGAAGAACGCCCGATGCGCCAGGATTCGTGCCCGCCGCCGGGTCTCTCTCTTAATGACAAACGTCAAGAGAAGCGCGTCGACACCGGCGAACCCCGAGTGATTGGCGATAATCAGAGCCCGCCCCTTCTTGGGAATGTGTTCCAATCCTTCCACTTCCACCCGGAAATAGAGACGCAGCAGAGACAACCAGAGTCGCCTGAGCGTCTTGAATCTGGCGTTCTGAACCAACTCGACGATATCCATCTGTCAGTTTCGTTCCAGTTTGAGATCGATGAAGGTGCTGTAGGTCGCCCGAACCTTGGCCTCGACGATGCGAGTTTTATAACCGGGAGCCGAAACCGAAACCTCGACGACTTTATCCCTGAACTGGACTTCCTCTTCCTCGCCGGACCGTTCCTCTGGCGGCAGAAAGGAATTCGCGATAGTCCCGGTATAATAGAATCTGACATATTCCGGGTTCCGCACCGCCTTTGATCGCCCCTTCGAGTAAAGCTCGACCGCCTTCCCGATTCTGACATCGTCGGCCTTTGTTTTGAATTTGATCTTGAAATCGTTTGCGCTGAGGCCGTGACCGGAGGGAAGCCTGACATTCAGGTCAAGCAAAAATGAGGTCATCTTCGCAAGCAAGCTTTCGTCGCTTGACATCGGACGACCCAAGAGCTGACCCACCACATAGTGAAACGTCGGATGCTTGCATTGGAGATCATTCACGCACGCCTTCGGAATCTGGGCCAGGCCCGGCAGGGCTTTCCGATCGGGAAATGGTGAAAGGTGAAGGGCATCGACCACGATGAATTTGGAAAGACGTGTCTCTCCAAAACCCTCCCACTTCAATCGATCCCCGGACGAGTAAGATGTCTTGTCTGACTTCGCGTAAATGAAATCGAAACGTGCACACGGCAACGGCACCGCGGTATCGTCCTCGTACTCAGTCCTTCCCGTCACGAAGGGACTCAGGAACTTGAGATCGCGGGCGACCCCCGCCAGGTGCAGCGGACGAACTTGCTGGCGCATCTTCGCCAGAATCGGGAGAAATTCCTCCTGCATGATTCTCTGCCGGAATCTGAAAATCGTTTCACTTCCAAAAGACATCTCCCGGAGCTGCACCCTTCCGGTCGGCAAAAATGAAATGAATTCGAAAGGGGACTTCTTCAAGAGTCCGGCGAACATCGCGATTTTGGCGCCCCAAAAAGGCGTGCCCAAGGTGATGTATCCATCCACGAACGGGGCATATTCAGGGTGGTACTCCGCGTCCCCCGAAAACGCGCGCGTCATCCAGATCATGCCGATCAGACCGCCCTGCGAATGCATGACGAGTGAGATCTTTTCTCCGGCCTGAGGAGCCGCCCCGCTTGCCTCAAAATGGGCATGAATCGCGTTGCCGAGCTCTCTCGCAAAAACGTAGGTATCCTTATTGTCGTTGGCCGTGTCGTATTCAAAATTCACTACGTCATACGAATAGCGGTCCTCCAGTTTCGGAAGTACATTCGTGAGCGCCTGTTGCATGGAACCGAAGTGAGTCTTGTTCCCGCCGATCCCGTGAATGAGAAAGATCACATGTCTTGGTTTGAGGACCGTACCGGGTCGGGGGGAAACGACATCGGACGCGATTTTGCGCGTTCCGGAACATCCGCCGATAAATCCCGGCGCGAGCGCACCGATTCCGAACAAGACCGCGAAAATGAACGCGAATCGCATCTGGTGCCGCATGGATAATCCTCCGCCTTTTGATTGTCGCTTTAAATGAGGCATCGGACCAGAAAAACCGCGCCTACCCCTAGGCTTGTGCGCGCCGCTTCATCGCGGAGTAGGCAATTCCTGCCGCGTTAAGCTCGAGGTCGAGACGTAACCAGTGCCACTCATCATCGCTCAGGGATAAGCCGCGCGTGTTCAAAGCCGCCTTGAAATTATTCATGAGCAGCTCCTGGCAGACCTGGGTCAGACGGGGCTCTGTAAAACCGCTCTGAACCGCGTTCTGAAAAACTTTTTCACTGAAATCGAGTTGTTCCAGCAGCTGCTTTGCGGCCTCTTCGACTTCGGTTAGCTCTCCGAAGTGCGTGAGAAAGAGACGCCGGGCTCCCGTATCCCGGATCAGCTTCACGCTCTTCTTCGCTTCCTCGGGGTCAAAATCAGTCGGGCTCGTCGATGGAAAAATAAAAAGTCCCTTCCGCTGCAAGGCGGGGTATGCGAGGCCGAATGAATCGCCCGTAAAAACCCCGTTCAGCTCCTCATCGAAAATGCAAACGTGATGATTCGCATGCCCCCGGGTATGTAAGAACCGAACTCCATCAACTTCTTCCTGATCTGCGACCGATCGCACCCGTGTTGCGTCGACAGGCGCTATCTCACCGTAGAGTTTTCGATAAGCCTCTTCTCCATAGACTTTTTTTGCACTCTCGATGAGACGCGAGGGATCAATGACATGCTTCGCGGCCCTGGGATGGGCGAGCAGGGTTGCATGGGGGCACGCCTTCATCAAGGCATGGCAGCCCCCGGCGTGATCGAGATGCACGTGCGTGATCATCACGTATTTTACCTGCTCCGGGGTGAGCCCCTCTTTCCGGAGGGCTTCGAGCATGCGGGGTACGGCATGTGTTGTATTTGTTTCGACGAAGTAGGCTTCCGATCCGTCATGGACCAGATAGGCGGCCGCGAACCGCGGCATAATGTACTCACAATCGATCGTCACCAATTTTTTCATCTGCACTCTCCCGTTGAACTATTCCCGGACCCTTCTCAAGGTGTTCCCAGAGCTCTGGCCCGACATACTGTCTCAGTTTGACTGGCCACTCCGGTCCGAGGCGCGAGATCCAGGCGCGATGCTCGAGGGTTTTCTCGAGCTGCACGAGTGTCCTCGGGCCGGGAATGACCGCCTCGAGTCCGGAGGCAAGTATCCAGAGCAGCGTCAAAGTCACGCGGGACATCGCCGTCTCGCGCGCAAGCCCATCCAGTTCGAGAAGCCACCGACCGACCTGCTGCGAACTGAAATATCGGTTTCGATTCCGGAGGTCCCTGGACCCGAATTTTCTTACACCAAAGCCGCCCGGCGAGTCACCCAGTAATCCCTGTTCGAGTGGTGAGTAGGCGCACCCGCAGCAACGCTGACCCGTTTTTCCCGCGGCGAGGACTTCCCTGTTCTGGTGAATCGGATTGAAATGAAACTGATGCGGAACGAATGCTCCCTCAGGGAAAAACCGCGCAACGCGGGATGAATCAAAATTCCCGACGCCCCAATGGCGAACCAGACCCCTCTTCTGAAAATCAGCAAGCGCGTCCAGGCTCTCTTCAATGGGTACCGCGGGATCAGGCCAATGAAGCTGATAAAGATCCAGATAATCGGTCCGCAGACGTTTCAGGCTTGCCTGAAGCTGAACTGAAAGATCTTCGCGAGTTGCGCGATGTTTCACCTGATTGCCGTGCCAGACAAGCCCGCCTTTCGAAGACAGGAACACGTTGGGGCGTTTTTTTGCCAAGGCGCGCGCCAAAAGCTCCTCGGAACGGCCATGCGCATAAAGGCCCGCCGTATCAAAATGCCGGACTCCCTGCTCAAAGGCCCGATTAAGAACAGCCTCAGCCTCGTGCGCGTCAGATTTCCCGAAACCCTCTCCACCCATGCTCCAGGTCCCGAGCCAAAGCCAAGGAGATTCCATTCCGGAGTCCATCACCGGACGGTACGGCCAGTGTTTTTTCAGAATGGGGTCAGTACTGGAGGGATTCATAAAGTTGCATTTCAGGTTTCTGATGAACCAGCCCCGGAAAGCGCCGATCCAGGGACGCAGTTATTTCAAAATCATGGTGACCGATATTCCTCAGCTCAAGCCCCATCACCTTTTTCCAGACATCCCTGCGCTCCATGCAAAGATAAACAAAAGGATCACTTCCACCGTACTTTCGAATCGCCCGGTATAAATGTGAATACAATGCCACTCTCAGCGGCTTCACATATCTGAGCTTACCATCACCCCCCAGTATCATCTCGGCCGCGGTGATCGGACTGTCAGGGAACCGAAGCTCGATTGACTTCTTCATTTCAGGATTGAACCGGAGACTCCCGATCGAAATCCACGCGATCCGCTCCGACGGCACGACAGCGAACACGTCACGAACTAGATTTTCATAAGCGTCTTCCCAACCACCGAAGACAAGCATGGGGTCGAAATGAAGGGCTACGGGATAGCCCGCATGAACCGATTTCCGAAGCGCTGCCAGGCGCCGATCCAGACTCGCCGTCCTGTGCTCCTCGGTCGCTATGACGTGTTCCGGGTTCAATGACCAGGCAAGAACGGTCCGACCGCCATGCGGCAAATCGAGCAGCGAATCCACGTGATTGGATTTCGTTTTCAGTTCGAGAACACAATTCCGCAGCTTTGAAAATTCGAGAACCAGTTCCGAGGCCGAACGGGTCAGCGGCTCAAACGCGAGACTATCGCCGAGAACCCAGGTACCGATCCGGAAGAATCGCCAGGGCTCGCGCGCCGTCCTGGCGCGAATCTCCTCAATCATTCCGTGCGTATCGGCAACGACCTGAATCGACGCGTTCGTCAAATAGTCCTGCAGAACACAATATGAACAGTCAAACGGGCAATTGCTGACGGATTTGAGGACATGGACCCCGCAACAGACATAATCCTCGTTCATGCTGGCGCAAAGATTCAGGGATTGTCCCCGCTTTTCCGAAATATGCAAGATCGTCTTACCCTCCGCATAATCAGTCACCAAAGGGGGTTCGTCGACCGTGTCGACGGTCCCGAAATACTCGCGAACGCGGCGGGCCTGCTCGCTTTCCAACTGGCTTTTGGATACGGAAGCAGTCCTGATCCGATACACTCAAAGCTCCGAAAGAATATGTTCGACGCCACTGCCGACTTCAGGTCGTCGAAGTTCCGCGAGGGCTTTTGGCCAATCTTCCAACTCCCGTACTCTGACCGAGAGTTTCACTTCGCGCCGTTCCAGAGTTCGATCCCACTCAACCGAAATATTGCCGGGAAACCCCATCCCGGTCTGAAGTGCCTCAAGCCTGCCGTTCACCAAACTCAAGATCGGAAATCTTCGCCTCAAGATGAGCTGCCGGAGCCGGCCCGCTTTATCGAGAGACGGCGCTTGCGAATTCATTACGTCCGAGAATTCCTTATCTTTGACGAAATCATCGATGCGAAGGCCGGACGCCCGAAAATAATCTTTCAGATGCATGATAAATTCTTCCAGGAGCGAAGCCGTAAGAGTGACGCGGTCGCGCCAGGCAAATACTTCATTCAAGAGTTCAACCGGCTGCCGCGTGAACTGAAAGCATTGTTTAAAAGAGAAATTCTTCTCTTCACAGAAAGAAAATACGGGAGGAGGCAGGCTCCCCACCTTTTCGCATTTCGAAAGAACCTCGTCGCGAGCGGCAAACCCGAGCCGAGGAAGATGTTCACGAACAAGGTCTCTTGAGAAGCCGGCCCCGAGCGCGAAAACAATAAAGCGAATCCGCCTCGGAACGTTCGATTGAAGCCATGAATCATGGTTCTGGAGCAATATCCGGAACACCGCCTCATCAGGCGCGGCCAAAGGCAATACCCGGCACGGAACTTCAGAAAGTCCTGTCCTCTGAGCAAATGCGAAGCGAACAAATCCGTCGATCAGTTGATAGGCTACCCCCGTCTCGGCGCGCCGCTCGCGGATCACGATCGGCTGAATCAGACCAACCTCTTCCAAAGACCTGACCAGCGCCTCGCGGCTTTCTTCGGGTTTTCGAAAACGAAAGCTGAAATCCTGAATGTCAGCGGTCCTGACGGTAAGATCGCGAATCTCCATCATGACAGCCCCTGAACGGTCCCCGAGCAAGCACGCGAAGGCTCCGAAAGGAAACGCCCGAAGACACCTTTCATGCTCTCGCGAACACGATCCAGATTGCTCGCGAATTCTTCCCGCGCGTCAAGCCCGGCGTAATCCGTTATACCCTTCACAGCCGAAAACCTGATCCCGGCACCGACGAAAACGGCCGCCTGCGCGCAAGCTTCCATATCGACAAAATGATTGCCCCGCCAGGAGTTGGGGATCTCCCCGAAAACAGGCCTCGATACGCTGAGAAGCCGTCCGCCGATCCGAGTCTTCGGCGTCGTACCGCATTCTAAAGTCACTGGAGGAATCGGCAGATGAAAGAAGCTGCCCGCGAGATCGTTCACGAGCTCGGGAACAACCCAGTCGCCAAGAGCGGTCGTCGCCGGATCAAGCGCGGCGGCGGTCCCGATATTGATGACCTGACCCTCCCCATCGCTTTCAAAAAGTCCCGGCACCCTGAGCAGCCGATGGGCCGCCTCAGCAGCCCGTGAAGGCCCGACCCCCGTGATCAAGACCAGCGATTGGAGGTCGCGGGCCGCTCGGGATTTCAGTATTCCCGCCTCGAAGGCCCTCAAACGCGCGACCAGAACGCGCGATGAAACGAGCCAATCCAACGGCAACTCCTGTTCAGAAGCAGCGGTAAAGACAAGCCGGTTACCTGCGAACCCTGATTTTCGAGACACCAGACCTAGAGACCATGATTCTTGCAGGCCGGCAAGATCGTATTGAACGAAACTTTGCGATCGGAGAAACAGATGGAATATCACGAGATAAGCGGCTCGGAATTATCCCAAAAATCGTGCAAGCCGTGCGAAGGAGGCGCCCGCCCGATGGACCGGGATCGCATCGAAGCCATGCTCCGTGCCGTTCCCGGTTGGCAGTTCGAAGACGGAGCCGTGACCAAAACCTATCAATTCAAGAATTATCACGAGACGATTGGGTTCGTGAACGCGACGGCCTGGATTTCAAACCGCGAAGACCATCACCCCGATCTCGAAGTCAGCTATCGCAAATGTAAGGTTCGCTATTCCACTCACGCGATCGGAGGAATTTCGGAAAACGACTTTATCTGCGCGGCCAAGGTTGAGGCGCTCTTTTAAAATGAACGATTGGCTAAAAGCGCGTGCGGGTTTATAGACTTGCTCGTGTATTCCCCCGTTCCTCATGTACTCACAATCCGCCCGATCCGGATCGCTGGAGTTGACCTCCGGATCGAGTGTTTGGAAGATCTGGAGAAAACGATCGACCGGCTTTTCGAGGTCCTTCAGGCAGGCGGAGAGCCTTCGTTGCTCGAAGAGTTTTGCCCGTATTTCGGGGTTATTTGGCCCTCCGCAGTGGCGCTCGCCGAAGCGGTTGCGGAGCGGGGCTCGATCATCCGTGGCTCCGAGGTCCTGGAAATCGGATGCGGCTTGGCCATCCCAAGCTTGGTGGCGACTCGCCTGGGAGCTCGCGTGACAGCAACCGACTTTCACCCACTCGTGAACGAGTTTCTGAAACGCAACATCGCGCTGAATCGGATCAAGAACCTGAATTACCTCAGAATTGACTGGCGCAACAACAGCAAGCAGCAGGAGCTGTCGCGCTATCCTTGGGTCATCGCGAGCGACGTACTTTACGAGCGGCAGCATCCCGAATTGGTCGCGCGCGCGATACATTCGCACCTTTCCCCCGGTGGAACGGCGATCATTGCTGATCCTGCTCGCCCCTACCTGCAGCCCTTTGTTCAAGAAGTAACAAAATTAGGATTCACCCACGAGCTGAGCGTCCGAAAAGACGTTTTCATCATCACGTTAAGAAAGACGTGAGAAAAAGGAACGTGATGGGCGCCAAAATCCGGCAACTGGGCACTCGTGGATACAAAAAAGCCCGCGGCGCCGAACGGCGTTACGGGCTTTTTTGAAACTCTGTGAAATGAACCTTTAGCGCGTGGTCGTGTTCTTCAACTCGCGCTCGGCTTGGAGCCAATGCTCCTGGGGCGTGCCGGCTTTGCCGGACTTGTAAATTCCATAAGCACGGGCGGCGATCTGTTCGTGCGTGGGCCAATTGGTGGTCGTTGCTTTCGCAGTGGTCGTCTTCAAGGTGCTCGTGGTGTTCGGACGGTTGGTGGTTTTCGTATTGTTCGTCTTCTCTTTCATACCCATGGTTTTCTTTTCCTCCAAAGCTGTCAAAAACAGTTAACTGATTAGCTATAATATTTTATTCTGCTACGTGGCGATCTTACAACATTTTGCGAGTATCGCAAGAGGTCCTTCATGCGAACAGGAATCCGCTGCAACACTGCGCAACGAAACTTGGCGAACCTTTCGCAAGAGAGTGTGACAACTCGAAAAGCGAACAGTTTCAGACCGGCTTCTTTCAAAGAACTGGTTCAACACCTTCAAACGTCCGCAGGCGTCCACGAAATCAAGATCATCGATGCTCACGAAAAAAAGTACTGCATTATCACGCACTGCCGCGAGATTTCTCCATTTATAAAACCATTCCACTCAAGCTCAGAGCTTCAAGTTCTGCGCTCGCTGTTGGAAGAAATCACCGAGATCCGTTTAAAACCTGGCGGGCGCGTTTCTGCGGCCGAACGGCCTGCCTATCTTACATTCGACCCCACCCACTATGACGCTATCTGGCTAAGAGACAGCCTCTGGGCTTACCTTGCGCTGAAAACAAGATTTTGCCGCCCCGCTCAAAAGACATCGCGTCTCAGGAACGACGCGGCGCAGATTCTCTTCGGTCTGCTCGATTACCTCTCCTCTCCCAAGCAGCGGACGCGCTTTCGAAGCATGATCGACCGTCCGGCGATACTGAAAGCGCGCAGCAGCCCGATGGATGTGGTCCATATTCGTTTTGACGCCAACTCTCCAGTTTTCGAAGACGTTTTGGTGAACGGCAAACCGCAGATATGGAATCACAAGCAAAATGACGCACTCGGTTTATTCTTCGACCTCATTCTTCGGGCATTAGAAAACGGCGAAATCACGCCTGCTGACCTCTCCGGTGATCATTGGGAGACGCTTGCCTATTTTCCTGCCTACTTCTCACAAACCCGCTTTTTTGAGATGGAGGATGCCGGAATCTGGGAAGAAATCGAACGCGTAAACACATCCTCGGTCGCGCTCGTTACGTCCTCTCTCGAACGACTTCTCAAACTGCTGACTGAAAACCGGAACCAAAACTTCAGCTCTATTCTCAACGAAACCGCACGACGACTCGGCATCGACAACTTTCTTAAGCCGGCTTCGATTAGTGAATTGATCGATCAGGGCTATGGAAGAATCTTTTCACAGCTTGAAACAGGTGGAGAATCACCACTCTACCCCAAAGCCAGCCCCCGCTACAGAACTTCGGATGCCGCGCTTCTCAATTTGCTTTATCCCGCCCGACTTCAGCGACTCACGCGCGAGCACAAGGATGCGGTCCTGACGCTCATTCAGCCTCTCATCGGCAGGGTTGGCATCAGGAGATACTATCGTGATTCGTATCAATCCGGAAACTTCTGGTTTAATCAGACGATTTTCGACGAGGCAGCCCTTGATCTCGAAACCGCGGATACACGATCGGCCGCCGAGTTCGCACAGCGCGAAAAGCAATTCATCTGGAACAGCGAAGCGCAATGGTTTTTTGACTCATGGTATTCAAAATGCTGCGGTCTGATGTTCAGGGAATATTGTGAACCGCACTATCGAGAGAAGCAGCTCGAGTTTTTCAATCGCGCACTCGGTCAAATCACCGGAGGAACAAAGAAAAAACCTCAGCTCGGGGCCGACGGGAACCCGGTGCCACCGTTCAGCCTCCCAGAGAGTTACAACATGATCATAAGCGCGAATTCACAGTACTTTGCCCCAAGTCCGATCGTCCCCCTGAACTGGGCGAAGGCGAGCCTTTGGATAGCTTTCGAGGAACTCGCGAATTAGCTTCTGACAAGTAGCACTGGCACTCCCGTTGCACTTCGCGGCGCGATGGGAATCGCCTACCTGGTCCTTGGATTTTCAGCTCTTTTTTTCGGGATTACGGTCATCACGGCATTTCTTTGGGCTCATCGATCCGGACACTTCAGAGACCTTGACAAAACCGCGGCATCCATATTCGACGACGAAGACACGGGAGATGCACGCTGAATGCAAGCTTCAGAGCCGAATATCGCCTCCAAGTTGGATGTCTCAGCCCGCTGGCCATGCGTCGCTTTTCTCGTCAGCGGGATATTCTGGCTTCTGATCGGCTCAGCTTTCGCTTTTATCTCCTCCTACAAGTTGCACTCTCCGGAATTTCTAGGAAGCATCCCCTGGCTGACGTTCGGCAGAGTCCGAACGGCACACCTGAACTCAGTCATTTACGGGTTTTCTTCAATGGCGGGAATCGGAACTCTCCTTTGGCTTGTCACCCGCCTGTCGCGCGCTCCGCTCCAAGGGGTCGGGGGGCTCCTCATATCCGCCATCTTGTGGAATCTCGGGGTCACGGTCGGGATTTATTTGATTCTGACAGGGAGAATGCAGGGGCTTGAGTGGCTTGAATTTCCGCCGCCGATCTGGATCATTTTCGGAATCGCGTTCCTTTTCGTGGTCTGGTCTTCGTTACGAACCTTCAGACTGCGAGCAAGTCAATACACCTATGTTTCACAATGGTACCTCTTCGGGGCAACGCTGTGGTTTCCTCCTCTTTACATGATTGCTAATTTGCCGATCTACAGCGGCGTGCCGCAAGCTGCGATGAACTGGTGGTACGCACACAATGTACTGGGCATCTGGTTCACCCCGATCGGGCTCGCGGCTGCTTACTATTTCATCCCGAAGATCATCGGCCGTCCGATTTACAGCTACTACCTGAGTCTCCTCGGGTTTTGGAGCCTCGCTCTTTTTTATAACTGGAATGGCTCCCATCACCTCGTCGGCGGGCCGATCCCCGCATGGCTCATGACGGCTTCCATCACGGCCAGTGTGATGATGGCCATTCCGGTAACAACTGTCGCAATCAATCATCACATGACGACGAAAGGTCATTTTCACATGCTTCGAGTGAGCCCGACTTTGCGGTTCGTCGTATTCGGGGCCATGAGCTACACTGCCGTGAGCCTCCAAGGCTCGACACAAGCCCTCAGGAGCGTCGCGCGGATTACTCACTTCACGCAGCATACGATCGCGCACTCTCATATGGGCATGTACGCGTTTTTCGCGATGACACTTTTTGGAACGATTTATTACATCCTGCCGCGAGTCACGATGGTGCCCTGGCCGTCAGCCCGGGCGATCCGGTGGCATTTCTGGCTGACCGGCATCGGAATCGCCATCTACGTCATCAGCCTCACGACCGGAGGGTTCATTCAGGGCTTCGCTTTGGACAATCCGAAAAAACCCTTCATCGAAAGTGTCACCGCTCTTATCCCCTACTTCTGGATGAGAACTGTCGCGGCTGTACTGATGACACTCGGACATATCATCTTCGCCGTCTCGATTTACCGGGTGCTTCGGCACTTTGTGACGACGTATCCGTCCATTAAGGGAAAATCGGCATGAACCGCGCGATTATTCTATTCCTCGGCGTCTTGGCGACTTTCATCTCGGCGCTCTTTGGGATCAATCTCATTCCGAAGCTTCAGATTGATACCGTTCGCCCTGAAGGCACGCTTCTGCCTTACGGTTATTCCGAGCTCGCGGCCAGGGGTCGCAAAATCTACATTCGTGAGGGCTGCCTCTATTGCCATACCCAGCAGGTACGCCCGAAGCAGGACGGCAGCGACATCCCGCGAGGTCTGGGAATGCGGCAAACAGCCGTCGATGATTATGTGCACGACAATCCCATTGTTCTCGGGACTTCGCGAACCGGCCCGGACCTCATGAACATCGGAATTCGTCAACCGAGTGATGAGTGGCACCTTCTCCATCTCTACAATCCCCGAATCGTTTCTCAGGGCTCGGTGATGCCGTCTTTTCCTTGGCTCTTCAAAGAACAGGTGACTGCAGCCGATACCGGGGTGCCACTCAAAATTCCGGACAAGTTCATGCCCAAGAACAAACGACCGATCATCCCGACGGACGAAGCGCTCGCCCTGGTTGAATATCTCAAGTCACTGAAACGGGATTACAAAGTGAAGGGCGTGCCCTAACGACCCGAGAGGAGATGATGATGAAGGAAGATCGATCCTTCAGGGAAGACACCGCTACCGAATCGGAAAAGAAAGAGATCGATATCACCGAAATGCATCTCGGAATCGCCCACGAGCATGAGGAGCACCACGAGCCCTCCGAAGGTCACGAACGCATGCCCTGGTGGCTTCCTACGCTGGCAATCATTCTTCTCTTCTGGTCCGGATATTACGTCGGGAGATACAGTGGCGAATTCAGCGCGCAATCCTACGATCCGGTCATCAGCGGCGGCCCTGGGAAAGAGGCCGCTGTGTCAGGAAATCCGATGGACCGGGGAGCAACCGTCTTCCAATCGACCTGCGCCGCATGCCACCAAGCGAATGGACGCGGAGTGCCGGGGCAATTTCCTCCACTCGACGGTTCGCGTTTTGTTACCGGCGACGCCACAGTTCCGATCAGAATTGTTCTGCAGGGGCTTTCGGGACCGATTCAGGTTGGTTCGCAAAAGATCGATGGAAACATGCCGGCCTGGGCTGCGAGCTTGAGTGACCAGCAAATCGCGGACGTGATCACCTACGTTCGCGGAAGCTGGGGCAACAAGGCTCCGCCCGTTCGGCCGGAGCAGGTCAAGAGAGTCAGAGAACAGACAAAATCGCGGACTACCCCATGGACAGTACCCGAACTGAAAAAAAGGTGACAGCATCCCCCGTCTGCGGCTTCTGCGGCTCATCGTGTCCGGCACCGGTTCGCGCCGAACGGGCCTTCTGCTGTCATGGCTGCAGAGTCGCTTATCAGCTGAGAAGTGAAACACCCGCGAGCCCGAATGATCCGTCTCGCACGACGATCATACGCAACCTGGTAATCTCCGCTTTTCTCGGCGTGAATTCCATGAGCCTGAACCTCGGCTATAACGCCGAATACACGACCGAGCCCTCTTTACGTTACCTTGGTTTCATCAGCTTTCTGAGCAGCGTTATCGTACTCATCCTCCTCGCGAAACCGCTGGCGCGGGAAGCCTATCAAAGACTCCTCGCCCGCTCGATCAGCATCGAGCTTCTTTTCGTCCTCGGGATTGGCGCCACGTTCATACTTTCAACGATGGATCTCGTCTTCCAGAGCGGCCCGATCTATTTCGAGACGACTTCGATTTTGCTCGTCGTTTATACGCTCGGGAAAACGATTGGCGCGCGGATCCGTTTCAAAGCGCTCGAAGAAGCCCAAGCACTCACCGACACGATATCGCCGAAATACCCGAGGATTTTTCCAGATGGTTCGCGCAAGGACGTTCCGTCTTCTCAGATCGCCCGGGATGACATCATTGTGATCGCCCCGGGAGAAGTCATTCCCGCCGACGGTGAGATACTCCAGGGACTTTCGCACGTTTCTGAAATCATGTTCACCGGAGAACCGATTCCCGCCCTCCGAAAGCAGGGTCACCGCGTTTTTCAAGGCACCCGGGTTCACGACGGAGAACTCACGGTCCGGGTTCTGGCGAACGGAAACGAAACACGTTTGCACCGTCTGCTCGCCGGAGTCCAAAAAGCGATGGACCTGCCGACACCCTGGCAGACCGATGCGGATCGGCTGGTTGCCTGGTTCCTGCCCGCCGTTCTCGTAACGGCTTTCGGAACATTCGGATACTGGTGGTCTCACGCGGATTTCATGTCCGGCCTGATGAATGCGCTTTCAGTGATCCTCGTCGCCTGTCCCTGTGCCATGGGGCTGGCGACGCCCATCGTGCTCTGGGCGGGATTTGGCGCGTTCACGAGACTCGGGTTCGCGATTACGGATCCGACTGCGATTCAACGACTTTCAGGGGTAACGGTCATCATCTTCGATAAAACGGGCACGCTGACCGGCGCCGAATGCCAGGCGGTGAATTTTGTTCCCGCGCCGTCCGACAATTCACTCCCGACTTACACCCGGGCGCGGGTTCTCGCACTGATCCGGTCCATCGAACGTTACTCCGACCACCCTTATGCAAAAACTTTACGAGCCATTCCGCTGGAATCAAAGGAGGAGCTGACGCGATTTTCAGTGACTCAGGTCACCCCGTTGCCTGGAGTCGGAATCTCCGCAACAGTTGAAATGGACGGTCAGCGACTCGCCGTTTCGATCGGAAACGACGGCCTTCTCAGCTCGCGGCATCTGGCCGAAAAATATTCCCGCGAGTCCGCGGCTCGAAAGACCCTCTTCGTGAAAATCGGAAACGAACTCATCGGCTCCGTTTACCTTAACGAACTTCCCAAACAGGACCTTCAACAACTCTTTGCCCGTCTCGGCTTGCCGGTCGAGATCTTCACCGGTGATCCATCACCCGATCCTTCGCTTTTCAGAGTCCCTGTACGTTCCGGTCTGACGCCTTCGGATAAATCCAAGGCAATCCTGGAACTCCAAGACAACGGGCAGAGAGTCCTGTTCGTCGGCGATGGCGTAAACGACACCCCCGCGATGTCCGTCGCCACGGTTTCGATCGCCCTGAACTCCGGAGCCGAGCCGGCCAAACATGCAGCATCCCTGAACTTCGCGGGCCAGAACCTCGAGGTGATCGCGACCGCCATTGATTGCTCGAGACGCATCGGACATGCGATCCGTGCGAATCTCGTTTGGGCGCTCATTTATAACGTTACCGGTATCCTGATCGCCGCGCTCGGACTGATAACGCCGGTCATAGCGGCCGTACTCATGACCTGTTCGAGTGTCTTGGTGGCGCTACGGGCCCACCGTCTTCACGTCAGGCTTGTGCCGCAAGATACGGGTCTCAGATCACTCCCGATGCCGCAAGCAGCGCAACGATGATACCCATCAGGGACTCTCCCGCGATCAAGCCGGAAGCAACCGGAATCAGGTATTTATCCGAGAGAATCGGCTTCTTGCTCTGAAGCACCAGCGCAATCGTCGCACCAATGAACATGGACAGCGAATTGAAAAACGGGATGACCATCGAAAGACCGACCCCGGTGGCGGACGGGATGTACTTCCGGTATTTGGGCAGCGCCATTTCCAGAAGGGGCAACGCAATGCCGATCAGGCCACCGACAACGAGCCCCATGCGGGCAGTCGGGTGAAGTGCTCCGAACCCCGATGAAAGAAGTCTCGCGACGGCGGCCCAAACCTGGGCGGCGGGAGCCGGCCACTGGTCGGTTCCCAAAGACGCCGCGGTCGGCACGAGAAGGTAAAACGCCGGGACCACCACGAGCACTCCCGCGAAAATACCCAAAAACTGCGCGATAAACTGCTTTCGCGGATTCGCGCCCAGGAGATAACCGCTTTTGAGGTCGGTCAACAGGTCTGCCGACGAACCCGCCGCGCCCGCGGTCACGCTCGCGGTCATGAGATTCGTCACGAGATTCGAAGGTGCAAGAACACCGAAAAAGAGCTGGGTAATCTTGCCCATGGCGCCGATCGGCGTGATATCCGACTCGCCCGTTGCACGGCAGGCGACCAGCGAAAGAAAGAACGTCATCAGTACCGCGAAAATTCCCATCCAAATGGACGTCCCGAAGAACAGGTAAAGGATGGCGATGCACCCCATGCCGGCAAAAACGGTTCCGGACAAAAACCACGAGGCCGGAACTTCGATTCTCGCCATCGGATTTTCGGCTTCGTTCGGGTCCTTTTTACCCATTGCCTTGAAAGCCCCTTTGAAGGCGTTCGCGATGACTTTCCACTGAAACGCGAAGCTGAGCAGCCCCGAGGTCACCATCAGCGAGGCACCAGCCCAGGTACTCCAGGCGACGATCGCGCGATACCCGATTTTCGTCGCATCGATCGCTCCGAGTTCAACCATTTTGGGAGCCAGAATGCCGTAATTGATGGAAGCTCCGAGGAGCATCGACCAGGCGACTTTCCAGCCCACGATGGCCCCGGCCGCGATCATGATCGCGCTCATTTCGAAGGACATCGTCCATTTCGCGAGGGCCACCCCCTTGATCGTTCCCGGGAACGGCAACGAGCTCGGAATGAAAGCCAGCTTGCCGCCGTCGCGGAAGAATGCGGTGAAAGCCCCGAAAGCGGCCGCAAGCCCAAGCGATCGGGCTTTGTCGACCGCATCGCTCCCGGTTGAATGCAGGCTTCGAAGCGTTTCGGCTGCCGCGATTCCGCTCGGAAATCTGAGCTGCTCGACATTGATCATCTGCCGCTTCATCGGGACCGCCATGAAAACCCCGAGCACCGCGAGGAAGAACGTCCACGCCGCGAGCACGGGCCAAGGGATATGCTGATTCGTCACGAGGAGATAAGCCGCGATCGCCGAAACCATCGTCCCGCCGGTCGAGTAGCCCGCCGAAGAAGCCGTGGATTGCATGCAGTTGTTCTCGAGAATCGACATCTCGGTCGGGAACCAGCGCGGAAAAACCGCCATCAGGGTCTTATGAATCGCGAAAGAAAGGATGCAGGCCGTGATCGCAACGCCCAAGCCCCAGCCGGTTTTCAGGCCGACATAGAGATTCGAGAGCGACATGAACGCACCCAAAACAGAGCCCATCAGAACCGCTCGCAACGTGAGCTGCGGCATGCTGTCACCCTGATACACGGTCTTGTACCAATTGAGTTCAATTTCTTCCGGACTTAAGGCTTTCGTGATCGCTTCTGAATTCGACATAGGCTCCCCCCCTCCCTGCGGCAGGTAATTGAATCAAAACATCAGAAAGCGGAATTATTTTCAACAAAAACCCCCGTCCTCGGGCAGTTTGATCGAGGCTTCCAAATGGTCTACACTGGAGTTATGGAAGTACTGCTTTTTCGCTTACGCCGGGTCGGCCTTGTGGCAGTCATCGGAGCGGTTTTCGGAATACTCCTTCCCGCTTCGTCGAACGGCTTTTCGGGCCGCAAGGAGCCCGCCTCGCCTCCGACCTGCTTTCTTTCCGGAGATGTCATTAATCGCACCAAACCGACCGAAGGCTTTGAATCACTTGGCAATATGATTCGACTCCGCTTCGAAGCCGAATCGGCCCAGGAATGCACTTCGCTCTTCGAAGGTTGGTGTAAAAAGGAAGTGCTCGGCCGCAAATGCCAGGTCGGAAAACTCGCCGGTTATTTCGAAAAGGATAAGAGCCGAATCGATTATACCCTCTCGTCGGATTGCGAAGTCCAGCGAACCCCGCCGGTTCGCAAGAACCAGTAGACCTTCCTGGCGGCTTATGCTAAGCCGCTAATATTCAACCTGTTTCACCTAGATACGGAGAGGTGTGAGAGCGGTTGAATCAGCACGCCTCGAAAGCGTGTGAACCCGAAAGGGTTCCGAGGGTTCGAATCCCTCCCTCTCCGCCATTTCGCACTTATCTCGGTTCTTCTATTACGTCACTAGGAGTATATTCCAGCTATTACCTAACCCTGTAAAAGGAGTTGCTGCCTTGGACATTCCACGTATCTTCAACATTACCGAAAGTGCTCACCGCATCCACAACCCGTTCACACCAGAAAAGCTTGCCACTCTCGGCGCGGCGTTGCGCCTGGAATCGGGGACTCGTGTGCTCGACCTCGGCAGCGGTTCGGGCGAGATGCTGTGCACCTGGGCACGCGATTACGGAATCAGCGGCGTCGGCATCGACCTGAGCCAGTTGTTCTCCGAGCAAGCGAAACTCCGTGCGGAAGAACTCGGAGTCGCCGATCGAGTCGAATTCATCCACGGCGACGCCGCCGGCTATGTCGCCGACCAAAAGGTCGATGTGGCAGCCTGTCTCGGTGCCACGTGGATCGGCGGGGGAGCCGTCGGCACCATCGCGCTTCTGGCAAAGAGTCTCCGCTCCGAAGGAATCATCCTCATCGGCGAGCCTTACTGGCTGCGAGTACCACCTACGGAAGAGGTTGCCAAAGAATGCCATGCCGGTTCTATCTCCGACTTTCTCATGCTTCCAGAACTGATCGCGTCTTTCGGCAACCTCGGCTACGACGTTGTGGAAATGGTTCTGGCTGACCAAGAAGGCTGGGATAGGTATGAGGCCGCCAAGTGGCTCACCATGCGCCGATGGCTCAAGGCGAATCCGGGCGACGACCTCGCAAAAGAGGTTCGAGCCCAACTGACCTTGGAACCAAAACGCTACGCCGCGTACACGCGTGAATACCTTGGATGGGGCGTATTCGCGCTGATGGCACGGTGATGTGCCGGCCCGGATTTGAAAACGCGAGAGCTTCCAATGGTTCTGTTACTCAGGTCTCTTGAGGTAAACGCCGGGACTTACCACCCAACTTGCGTCCGAGGCTTTACCCTTGGGAATTATCTCGTAGTTAACACCGGGAATGATCTGCTTGAGCGTATCTTTAGATAGCTCCACTAAGAAGCCCTGGTAATTCCCCGACCCATCGCTTACATTTCCACCATAGTTTTCAGCCTTGATCCGAATACTCGGATGGCCGTTTGCCTTTAATACAAACTCGAAACCGGCGGCTGTCCAGAAGTCGTCCATCTGGTGGTAGTCCTGCCCTTTCATCCATTCTTGGATGCTGAAAATAAAATGAGCGCCGTTTAGATCCGGAGACAACCAAGAGGGGATTGCCTTGCTCCCCCTCCAGTCCGCCGACTTAATGTGGACCTTTCTCAGCACCTCAAACTCGACGAACGGATATTCAAACGGCCTGATAGCCACGAACTCACCTTTCCCTGATCGAATGTTTTCCTCGAAGAACCTGGCCACGTCGTCCATCATTTCACGCTGAATCTTGTGAGATGTGCCGTTATAGGTTGCAAACTGAATTGGCAATTTGTATTCGCTGGCGATATCGGAAAACTTCTTCCACCGATCCGGCATCATCTTTTCGCTAAATACCTTTCTGATCAGATCGGCATCTTCCCTCTCCCACGAGTCGTTGTAGGGAAGCGTGTCGTTTCGATCGAGATAGCCCATGTAGAGATACTGAGACACCTTTTGATACGCCTCACGGTTGAACTGAATGCCAGCCAGCTCATTCAGGTCGAAGATGCCAATTGGATATCGGAGCTTCCTGCCTTTCCACTCAGTCAAAGGCAGAATAGTCATCCCATTGATTCCGCCGGCAGCAATGGCTCGCACGTACTCTGGATGCAAAACGGAAAAACGGTTAACGAATCCTGCGGAAGCCGAAAAGCCGTGCATTAAAACTCTGCTTTCAACCTCAATCCCGTTCTTACTTAACAGAGACTGCGCATCTTTGATCATGGCAACCAACTGGAGGTCTGGACGCGTTAACTTGCCCGTATCGACTTTGAGAGTCTGCCGAGTCAGGTAATGAACGTAATTGTAAGGCTTGCCTTCCGGGCGCGGAAATACGGGTACCAACAGAGGCACCTTGAGCTTCGTGGCAAGGTAAGTCGTATAACTATCCTCTACCAGGCTCCGCGCCGCCAAATCGTGATGACTGAGATCGTCCGAAGTGTCTCCCGTATTATTGGGCTCAACAAGAACGTGGACCTTCCTGCTGCGATCCAAACCTTTCGGAACGAAAAGATAGTAGTGGTAAGCGAACCCCTTCGCATCGTCCTCTTGGACCCGAATCAACACGTTACCTGAGAGCTCAGCGATTTGCTGACCTCGCGCCAGCTCAACATACCGTATACTGTTTAAGCCTGGGCGTTGCGAGTTGCCAGTGTTCGGCTGACGACCAGCGCACGCGATTCCGATAGCGCATAGAGCAATGGCAAAGAAGTGAAAACTGAATTTTTTCATGGAAAGAGAATCTCAAGATAGGCGAGCGCCCGCAACCCTATATCACAGCATCATCAATTTCGGCACGTCCAGCTCGGCGAGGGGCGGCGCTGCTGCGCCGCCTACTCGGTTCTTCAAGAACAGCTTCCCCGGGTTTTCCATTTATTCGCCAGGAGCGAGACTTCGGCTTTCATCAGTTAAGACCAACAGTCGTTTTTCCTCGGTATCCCAAATGACCAGCGGAAAATCAACAGACGGATCAAACTGATCCACGCAAACAAAATGTGTTCCCTCGACCTGTGCTTCATGCGTTCGGTGAAAATGTCCGAAAGCCCAAGCCACCGGCCGGAACTTTAATGACCGCCAAAGTACGGTCAGCTCACCATCTCCGCAGTCATCTACGGGGCCGGGGTCGAATCCCGCTCCCCGCACAAAATCAAGGACACCTTGTCGAAACTCTGCCGAACCGCGAACGCCCACGCCTATTCCACTCGGACAGGTGTGGGTAACAATGAGATCCGGCTTTTCGTGATTGAATACTAAGCCCGCCTCTTCGCGTTGAATTTGCTGAATATGGTTAGAGACACCCGTCGCATAATTTATCATTTGAGGGCGATCGACGTGGAGCGCCCCACCCAAAAAACCGATGCACGAAGAACCGATCCTGAGAACCGAGCCTCGCGGCTGATAAAACAGATTGTGCGCTTCTTTCCAGGCTTCTACCCTTCCCGTGTCGGCTTGCCGCTCAAGCCAGTCGTGATCTTCATGATTTCCGTCCACCACATAAAACGGTACGGAAAAATACAGACTGGCAATTCTACCGGGTAAAAAAACACTTTCAAAAAAACCGAAATCGCCTACCTGAATCGCAGCGCCGATACGAAACATCGCTTTTGCTCGCGCAAGCAAACCTGATACTTTCTCAATCTTTCCGTGAACATCTCCAACCAACAAAATACGCACGAAATCTAACCTGTTCTGGCAAAATCTGCCCTGACCCTGGCTTGAAACACCAAGATGTCAGAAAATATTTTCTTCAGCATAGACTTTTCCAGCTGGGTCAAGCGTTGAAGCGGAATATTATTATCCGGCTTCTTGCCTGAGGTCACTTGTTTCGCCTGATGAGATAAGCGCATCTGCATGAGAAAAGAAAACGCCAGCACCAACTCATCATAACTCGACTCGACAAGCACACCCTTTTCGAGAAGTCCTCGAAGGCGAAGGCTTGTCCCGGTAGCCTCGAGTCCATTTTTAAGCGCGTAAATTCGGGCAAAATTTACAATCGGTATCATCGCACTCTTGATGTTGAAATAAGGAGACTCCGAATCCGTCTCCGGTGATTCAAACTGAATATTTCCGAAAAAACTCAACGGCGGCTTGTACTGCAAAGTGGCCTCCGCAAGGTAAAAGAAAAACGCTGGTTTGTTTTCGATCAATTGGGCAAGGTGCCTGCGCAGTACGATCGAAAAGTCCGCTTCGCTATATACGGCTCTAAAATCGAAAAAAACGTTCACATCAAACAGATCCTGTGAATCCGCGGCCGTCACACAGTCCGAAAAGTACTGTAACCACTGAGAAAGCGGCTGGCACCACTTCGGGTTCTTCGCCATGACCTCGCCCTTGCAGTAGCTGTAACCCGCGTCATTAAGCCAGGCGCAAACCAGGGCTCCAAGCTTTAAAAAATACTGATGAACATCCGCCGCCTGATCAGGATCGGGATCCGCATAGATGATCGCGTTGTCTTGATCCGTCCTAAGCGTTTGTTCCCCACGGGCCTCGCTGCCGAATGTCATGAAGGAAAACCTCACGGGCGGCGGTCCAAGCTGCTCAATCGCCAACTCGACGGACCGATTGATCACTGCATCAGAAACGGAAGAGAGAATTCTGGTAACGCTATCGACCTTCGCGCCGTTATCGAGCAACGCCTTCACCAAGGAAGGCAGATTGCGACGGCTTCTCGCGATCTCTTGATGCTGTTTAGCTTTTTGGATTTCGCGAATCAAAATGGAGGCTGGATGACTCTGCGTCTTGATCACCTCGCTGGTATTCAAAAGACCGACGATGCGCCCGTCCTCGTCAGTCACAGCCAAATGACGAATTCCCTTTTCCTGAAATATCAACGTCGCTTCGAACAGGAGTGTATTTCGGGAAACTTTGATCAAAGGCGCGGTCATGATACTGGAAACCGGACGGTCAAGATCCGCGGAACTCGTCATCGCCCGCCGCCGCAGATCCGCATCGGAGACAATTCCAACATGTTCGCCTTCGGGCCCCTTGATCAAAATAGCGCTTGAGTTCTCGGTCGACATGATGCTTGCGGCTTTTTTAACCGAAACTCCAAGCTCACATTCCACAAGCTTCGTCATTGACTGCCCGACGGGGGCATGAGGCATGAGAAGCGCGGTTTGCAGTTCCGAGAGCATCCGGGACAGGCCCTCATCAGCCTTGTCATGTTGAGTAATGTCTTTAAAGGTGTGAATCTGAGCCATTTTCCCCTCAAAAATGACATCCGAAACCGTCGCGATGACGTCAACCAACTCCCCGCTCTTTGTTTTAAGATAGAGATGATCGGGAATCAAACTCGCTTGTAATCCATTTCCGCCGGTCCGCTCGTGAATACAGATCTCGCCAATGGTCTTGCGGGTCAACTCCGCCAACGAGTGCCCGAGCATCTGCAACAGGGTCGAATTGCCGTAGACAAGGCGCTCATCGACACTCAACGCCACACCCTCGGTCGTTGATTCCACCAGAAGTCGGTACTTCTCTTCCGAATCTCTCAGCGCCGTCTCGGCATCCATCCGGCTTCGTTCGGACTTAAGGCTCTCACGAGCGATATAAAGAAGGAGAAATGCGATGAGAATAGAAATAAAAATCGAAAGCTGAATGGTCCGTCTGGTGATCTGAGCGACCTCTTCTCTCACATCATCCAGGTAAATGCCCGTTCCAATAATCCAACCCCATGGCTCAAAGGCTCTCACGTAAGAAAGCTTCGGTACGATACGACTGGGATCGTCTTTCCACTGCCAGAGATAATCCACATAGCCTTCACCTTTGTCCCGAATGGCTTTTACGAATTCCGAAAAGAGCATCTTCCCGCTCGGATCGGAATACTTGGAAACATCCTGTCCATCGAGATCCTTACGATAGGGGTGCATGACCATGGTCGGGCGCATCGTTGTCACCCAAAAGTAGTCCTTACTCTCTTCCCCGTACCGGATTGTCTCGATTTGCTCGAGTGCACGTTTTTGCGCTTTTTGGGCGGTCAGGGCTCCACTTTTAACTTGTTGGTCAAGCGCCGAAAGTTCGCTAAGAATGGTGAGCGTCAGCTCCTTGATCGTCTCCTTTTTTCGCTCAATAATGGTGCTTTTCATGGACGGGATGATGACCATGAAGATCGAGATATTGAAGAAAACGATCGTTAAGACCGCGGGTGAGACGATATTAACGACAAACCGTTTCCAGCTCTTTTTTTGTTTTCTCGAGTGACCCATAAGACTCAGAAAGAACTACCATAACGAAAGTTGACCAACAACAGTCCCTTGACAATGGCCCGTCGCATGAGAAGGTCAAGGATCTGATCACAAGCGGACTGCTTAATTATAATTACCTGGAGGGGATGATGGCCGGACTGGATTTGGATTTTAAGATACCCGTTACCAAAGAACAGGAAGACGAAACTGTCGTAACCCACAATGCGCGTCTCGGAATCCTATTATTTGTCGTCTACGTGCATTTTTATGCAGGATTCATGATTCTAAGTGCCTTTAATCCGGCGATCATGAGCACCCCGGTACTGGGCGGACTGAACCTGGCAATCGTTTATGGTTTCTTACTGATTGCCGCAGCCCTCGTCTTAGCGCTGATCTACATGGTGCTTTGCAAAAAGAGCGGTTAAGGGAGCGAAAAATGATTCACAATTCATCAGCTATCGCGGTAGCGATTTTTTTGCTTTTTGTCGGAGCGGTTTTGGGGCTGAGCTTCTATTTGGGAGCCAAGGCCAAGTCGTCCAAGGACTATTTTACTGCAGGAGGTACAATCCACTGGGCGGTGAATGGCGTCGCCTTTGCCGGGGATTATCTCTCAGCGGCCTCGTTCCTTGGCATCTGCGGAATGATCGCCTTCTACGGCTATGACGGCTTTCTGTATTCGATCGGTTATCTGGCCGGCTGGATCGTGGCCCTATTCATCATCGCCGAGCCCCTGAAACGATTGGGACGTTTTACGTTTGCCGATGCGCTTGATAACAAATTCAACTCCCGAGGCATCAAACTCACGGCGGCCATCAGCACCTTGGTGGTGAGCATATTTTATCTCATCCCACAGATGGTCGGTGCAGGCGCCCTTGTGCAGCCGCTCCTTGGGTTTCCGCATTTCGTCGGCGTGATTACCGTCGGGCTTGTCGTGATTTTGATCGTAGTCTCGGCGGGAATGGTCTCGACGACGTGGGTACAGTTCATCAAAGGCTCCCTCCTCGTCGGTCTTTGCGCCGCAATCACGGTCATGATTCTGGCCCGTGGCATCTCGACGTCGCCGAAGGAAGCGGACGGCACCTCGGCGAAAGTGTTTGCTCGAGATGTTCAGCTTGCCGACCTAACAAAAGAACCGGCGAAAACGGTCATCCCTCCTTCTTCTGCGTGGACGAACAAGCCTTACGTTCGCATCCTCGACAAAGCTACGGGAAGCGTTTCCGTCTGGAAAACAGAAGCGAACGGAACTCTTTTTGAAACCCAGTCTATCACCGTTTTAAAGGACGGGAGAAAGCTCGTCAACGGCAAGCCCCAGGGCAAGAGCGAGGGACAAGAGGATCTTAAACCCGTTGGCTACGCTTATAGGCTTCCTGATGGCGCTTCAGAGACCGGTCCTCTCGGTCCTCTGTCATTTTTTCGAACAATGCAAAATACAGACGTGATTCTCTGGGGTTCAGACAAAATCACCGAAAAGGACGGCAGTGTCACGAACATCTACTATCAGAAGCCTACTCCAGGATCTGATTTCCTGACGCCGGGATCCAGTCCGACTTTTAAAAAGGTGAGAAGCAACAAGTTCTCTGACAAGTTGGACTTCTTGTCACTCATGCTCGCGCTGTTCTGCGGAACCGCCTCGCTTCCGCACATTCTGATCCGTTACTACACCGTCAAGGACCAGGCGAGTGCGCGCAAGAGCACCGTCGTAGGTATCGCGGCCATTGGCTTTTTTTACGTGCTGACCCTCTATCTCGGCCTTGGCGCCATGACCAGCGGTACGCTTGACGTCACGGACTCGAACATGGCAGCCCCTTTACTCGCAAAGAGCTTCAATGAAGTCCTTTTTGCGGTTATTTCGGCCGTGGCGTTCACAACCGTCTTAGGTACCGTCAGCGGTCTCATCATGGCCGCGAGCGGCGCTGTCGCGCACGACATCATCACGAACTACCTGAAGATGGACCTCGATGATTTCAAGAAAGTTCGCGCCGCAAAAATCGCGGCGATTTGCGTAGGACTCCTCGCGATCGTGCTGGGGATTCTTTTCTCCAAAATGAACGTGAACTTCTTGGTAGGCTGGGCCTTCAATATCGCGGCCTCAGCGAATTTGCCTGCTCTCGTGATGCTGCTCTTCTGGAAGAAAACAACTAAGCAGGGAATCACCGCGGCCATCACGGCCGGAATGATTTCTTCGCTGGGTTGGATTCTCCTCAGCGCGCAGGCTTACAAAGACGTTTACGGAATCGACCCGGAAAAAGCGATTGTGCCCTTCAGCCAGCCGGCGATCGTTTCCATTCCGCTTGGATTCATCGTCCTGGTGGTTGTGTCTTTGTTAACTGCAAATAAAGACGCGCAAAAGGCCGCAGCTTAGGAATCTAGAGAAGCGCCTCGAATTCGATGGAATCGAGGCGCTTCTCGTCAAAAGTGCGCTCGACGAATGGGCTAAGATTATAGAGGGCGTCTTCTAACCTCGAAAACCGTTTTTTCAGTAAACGTGGTCTCGTTCTTTGTATCCCTGTTCTCGTAGGACTTTCGTGCCAGAACGTTACCTGAACCGACGGCCTCCCATCCTTCAATAATCAGTGGACCACCGTTAGGACTCGTCATCTCCTGGATATGAAAGTTCATGAACACCGTTGCCCAAAACTGCGTGGCCGTCGCCTGTGCATAACCGTTGCATACGATGGTCAGAGTTTCGGAAGGATTTCCCGGCATGAACTGAAGTTCTGAAATCGAAAGACCATCGTGTTCCGGACCACTCGCCAGAATCAACGACATCACGAAGGCGGTTGAAGCGATCGTTGCGGTCGAGACCGTGCACTGCCCATTGGTGTCGGCATTGAATCTGAAACTTTCGTAAGTGATGGCCCCCTGCCCCTTTAGCCTCAGCGACGAACCAGGAGCCCCGGCACCCTCCAGCGGAATTTCGGCAACAACCCGGCCATCGGCCTGACTCGATTTTCCATCGATATGAAAGTCAGAGGAAATCCAGAGGAGATACCCGAGGCTAACGGTCCTGGTCAGGATGTCGCGGCCTTGGTGCGAAGCCGCCTCGATTGAGCAGGTCACTTCATCGGATGCGGAACCGCCTTTAAGTTCATAATCCACAGACGTGAACCTCGCGTATTTCGCGAATTCTGGCGTGATTGTGGAGCCCTTGGAAACCTCAGCCGAAAGTGCGGCTTCCGCAGAACTTCCGTTCAAGCGATCGACCACCTTTGCCGAGAAATGACTGATTAGGTTTTGGTCAAATGCAATCGCCTCCGGATTGATCTCAAGACCGATGCAGTAGCCGCTGGTCCATCGGTCATAAGCCCGAAGCAGCATTTCATCCGCTTTTTGCCAGGCGATTACCGCGTTCTTGGCGAGGCTTTCAACTGCCCCATCCGGACCGGTTCCAGTCGTGGTGCTCTGAAGGCTTCCAATCTTTTTCACAAAGTCCCCGCGGGTTGAAACGGAGGCAGTGGCTTGGAGACTCAGATTCGTTGTTTGGGCGGGATCATTCCCAACATTCACGATGTATCGAGCGGTAAACTCGACATTATAGTTCGGCATTTCCGCGCGATCGTCAGTTTGTCCCGTAACACTGCCTTCGACAACCATCGAGAAACTCGAGATCCCGTCGGAGGAATTGATGGAATAGGAAAACTGGCCCGCAACAGCGCCATCAGGCTTTGGACAAAGCTGTAGCGTGACATCCATCATCTTGTTCTTGGAAAGAGCTTTCCCTTGAGTCTCCGGGGTATTCCCCGTGAGCGTGCCCCCATAATGACTTGAAAAGGACCTCTTATTCAGCTCACGCTCTTCGCGATCGATCTGCTCGCCGCAAAGCCGGCCCGCATAGCCATCCTGGTTCACCTCAGTGCAGACGTCGGCTGCATATGCGTGCAGAGGAAGGGCTAAGAACGAGCCAAGCAGAACAATGCGAATTCGGTTCATGGAAATCCTCCCCGGGATGCGTGACCTGCGTCTATTACTTCAAGGCTTATAAGTCAACTTTTGGCAGATAACACACGCTGCAATTCAATGCGGAATAGCGGGGTCCCCACCCGTTCACAACTCGCGAGCGCCCGCAAGCTTCCTGGCGGACCGATGGCGCAGAATTATTTGCGATGGATCAACGTCGCGAGATCAAACCCGCGTTCCCGCAGCTTTTTTGTTATTGCATCGAAAACAGCGGATTCGAGCGCCGGTTTGCGGGCCAGTATCCACAGATGTCGGCGTTCGGGCTCGCTCACCACGACCCATTGGTATTCAGGAGAAAGATCGATGATCCAGTAATCGCCTTTTCCAATTCCGGTCCAGCGCAGCCAAGAGGGAACAAAGCTAACCGTTAGCCTGGCATTCGAGACAGGATCTTCAATCCAGGCGATCCCCTCGACCGACGCCTCTTTACCATCCTTCTTGCGACATGAGTTGACGACCTTGATCTTTCCCTTTTCGAGCGCTGTGTATTCGGCCCTGCTCTCCAAGCAACCTTCTTGGAACCAGTTTGGCAGCCGTGCAATCTCATACCAGAGCCCGACGTAACGGGCGATATCGACCTTCGGAACCGTTTCAAGAGGTGGTTTCTCATCGGCAAACGCCGACATGCAGAACCCCCCCACTAGCATCGCGATCAGCACCCTTCTCATGAATCTCTCCGTTCACCGCATTTCAAGCAGACGGTATCTCTGTTGTTTATGTTATATCGTGATCACCAGCTCTGAAAGGACTTCAGTCATGAAAAAAGGTACCGTTTCTGCCCTTGCCCTTATCACTGCATTATTGTCCTGTCCCGTCGAAGGGTCCGTCGTTCCCACTCCGCGTCAGCCAGGGCTGTCGCTCGAGATTGAAGGCCAAATCCTTTGGCAAGCGCGCAACGACGCCGCGATCCCGGGCGACACAGGCACGCGCTTCGACATGAAAAGTCTTCTCAGCTCGCCGGTACCGGCATACCGGTTTGAGGCGGGATTTTTGTTTGCGGAGCG
>Ga0208375_1000131_pt1 | contig 118928 bp, 111 predicted proteins | sample RifOxyD1_FD_184038 | JGI IMG/M metagenome (GOLD analysis project Ga0208375, IMG submission 184038) | Soil microbial communities from Rifle, Colorado - Rifle Oxygen_injection D1 (SPAdes) | ecosystem: Environmental > Terrestrial > Deep subsurface > Rock core/Sediment | place: Rifle, Colorado... | reverse complement strand
CTCCGCTCCGATGCGGATAATACCTTCCTCATCCAGATTTTTAAGTTTAGCTTCACCAACATTCGGAATATCGTGAGTGGTAATTTCCGGCCCTAGCTTGGTGTCACGCACGTCCACTTGAAATTCTTCAATGTAAACACTGGAAAATTTGCTGTTTTTAATTAATCGTTCGGAAATAATAATGGCATCTTCGTAGTTAGCCCCGTGCCAAGACATAAAAGCCACCAGAGCATTTTGTCCCACCGCCACTTGCCCCTGGTCGGAAGAAGAAGTGTCAGCGAGTAGATCGCCTTTTTTCACCTTCTGTCCTAGCGACACCACCGGCCGCTGGTGGAACATAGAGTTGTCATTGGTCTTACTAAAAATCCGTAGTTCATATACATCCTCACTACCCTTCTCAGTTTTTACTTTAATGACATTACCATCCACTGCTGACACGGTTCCCGCGGAGAGAGCGGTGACTAAACGGCCCGAGTCGCGAGCGACTCGCTCTTCAATCCCAGTGGCCACGAGTGGGGCTTCGGGCACTAGACACGGTACCGACTGCTTCTGCATGTTCGAACCCATCAACGCTCGGTTGGCATCATCGTGCTCCAAGAAAGGAATCATCGAAGTGGCAATAGAGTAAGCTTGGTTTGGAGCTACATCAATAAAATCGATCTGGTCGGCGGCTACTATGCCTGGTTTGGTATTACTTCTGGCTTCAACCAGTTCATCCAGTAATTTACCATCATCATCATAGCGGACACCGGCGTGGGCGATATGATACTTTTCTTCTTCTAAAGCGTTTAAGTAAACCAGTTCGTCGGTGATTTTACCCTTTACCACCTTGCGGTAAGGGGCCTCAATAATGCCAAATTCATTAACCCGAGCGTAAGTAGACAAACGCAAAATCAAACCAATATTTGGTCCTTCTGGGGTGTGAATCGGACAAACGCGAGCATAGTGAGAAGTGTGCACGTCGCGCACCTCGAGCCCGGCTCGCTCTCTGGTCAAACCGCCCGGTCCTAAGGCCGATAGAGTTCGCAAGTGTTCAATTTCGGCCAAGACGTTTTCTTGACCCATAAACTGGGACAACTGGTTGGTGGTAAAAAATTCTTTTAGTCGTGCCTGGAGGGGCCGCGGCGAAATGAGCTGAATCGGCAGTAAAGTAGCGGCATCCACCGTCGACATGCGGTCTTGAATATTGCGTCGCATCTGAGTCATACCCACTTTCAGCTTCTGTTGCAACATTTCACCAACCGAACGCACCCGGCGAAAACCCAAATGGTCGATATCATCAGCCCGCGCGCCCGGGGTGGTACCCAAATGCACAATGTGGCCAATAATAGTAATAATATCGTCTAAAGTAATGACACGCTGCTCCCGAGTTTTGGCATCAATCGGCTGGTCAAAGCGCTCATTAAAACGCAAACGACCCACCACGGAAAAGTCATACTTTTCACGGTCAAATAAGCTGCTGACAAACTCTTTGGAGTTGGCCGCGGTGGCTAGGTCGGAATCACGCAAGCGCTTATAAACCTCAATGTAAGCCTCATCAGCCGTTTTAGCGTGTTCTTTGCTTAAAGTACTTTTAATATAGGAAACATCGACGCCCCGGTCGGCAAACATTTTAACAATATCTTCATCGGTCAGACTTACACCGGCTCGGTCCGCAAAAATGCGAAGCAGGGCACTAGCTGGGAACTTGCGTTTACGGTCGATCCGCACAAAAATCGCGCCGTCGGCCTCGGTTTCGAACTCGATCCATACTCCCCGGGCCGGGATAATTTTAGCACCAAAATATTTATTCCCTCGAATTTCATTGTCGGTGAAGAAGACCCCAAAGCTGCGCGCCAGCTGGGGTACTATCACTCGCTCAATCCCGTTAATCACAAAAGTGCCGTGAGCGGTCATAATCGGAAAATCCGCTAGGAAAATTTCCTGCTCCTTGTCTTGACCGATGGTTTTATTATGCAGTTTGACGGTCACCCGAAGAGAGGCATCATAAGACTGCTTATTCTCCTTGGCAAAATGCTCGTCATGCTTTGGCTCGTCTAGTTGAAAATTAGTGAAGTCCAACTGAAACTTTTTTTCCGAGTAGTCTTTGATCGAAGAAAACTCTTCAAACAATTCTTTCAAACCTTCCTTAACCAACCACTTATAAGAGTCGAGCTGAAGCTCCATTAGATTAGGAATCTCCGCCAGCGGTTTTTTAAACCGCGAAAAATGTTTTTTCTCCATGCGCGCTTATTTTATGAATAATTTATTAAAAAATGCGCTCACACAAAAACTAGCCAACCCTCCGCTTGACGCTTCGGGTTTAAAACTATTTAGAGAATTGTGCAAGACTAAACGTTGCTTCGGGCGGCGGTCGCAACACAATCTTGCCGAATTAGGGACAGTCTATATCAATATTTTCCACTTGTCAAATTTACTGATCCCCGGTTAAATCTACAATCTGCTTCTGTAACTTATACCCATTACCGTGACTTAACATCCCCAAGTAAGACTGTACTGTTTCCCTTTTACCATCCTTCTCTATTATTCTTCTAAACATCCTTCTTTTGGTAGTTGTCCGCAAAACCCGATGATGCGGAAAATGCACCCAGCCCAGAAAATCAACGCCCGAGGCCAAGGTTTTGATAGACACTTTATCTGGATGCAACTGGAGTTTTAACTCTTCCTGCAAAAACACCTTAATTAATTCCAAATAGTTTTGAAGCATAATTTTACTTGTGGACATTAAAACGAAATCGTCTGCATAACGAATATAGTGTTTAGCCTTTAATTTGTGTTTAACATACTGATCAAACTCGTTCATATAGATATTCACCAGAAGTTGGGAGGTCAGATTACCAAGCGGCAAACCAACACCAGCCTCCGTAGAACAAAAACTAGAAACTATTTTTTCTATTAGCCTTACAATATCTTTATCTAAAACATACCCATCTATGATTTTGAGAAGTATTTTATGATCAATCGAAGCAAAAAACTTTTTAATATCACACTTAAGTACCCAAAGTGTTTTCGCGTAGTTAACTGAAACTTTTCGAGATACAACTTTAAACCTCTTCATGGCCCTATGTACCCCTTTGCCTTTTTGACACGAATAAGAGTCATTAATGAAAGTTCGGCTAAAAAATGAATACAGAACCCGGTAAACCGCATGATGTAATAAACGATCCCGAACGCTGGCTTTATGAATATTCCTCGGTTTTGGATCATTTATCGAAAAGGCTTCATAACCTAAATGTTGATAGTTTTTTGACGCCAAATCCGTATAAAGTGAGATAATATTTTCCATTAGATGACGAGAAAAATCTTGCACATCTTTTCGCCCTCGCTTATTGATGATAAACTCTTTCCACGCTTCCAGTAGATTTTCAACTGAAATAACATCTTGATAACTATGAGTACATTTAATTCGGGTCATCAGGCCTTAAATAGTACCCCCCCCCCGCACATTTAGGCCACCCAAACTACTACCCCTCCTAGAACGACTTAAATCTCTTTATATCTTGTGGTCCGGCTATTATCAGACCCTACCTAAAACTTCCCGTTACTCCATCGGACAAAAAGTCGACTCGCTTTTTATAGATACCATTGAAGCTGTCGCGATTGCCAGCTTTTTAGGTAAAGCTGAAAAGCAGCCCTGGCTACGACTGGCTATTCGAAAAGTTGATACCATTAAAATTTTATTGCTAGTTATGTGGGAAACCAAAAGCTTAGATAACAAAAAATATACAGCCCTATCTTTACCCTTAAACGAAATCGGTAAAATGCTCGGGGGATGGAATGGTCAACTTACAAAATAAAACTCTCCCAATAAATAATTGTGGGAGAGAAATAAAAAGATTTGCGACGGAAGCAGACGGATTCTGACGATTCCAGTCGTTGTCGAGCCAGTTGTAGTTCCGGTTCAGCTCGCCATCGTTCCAATACAGATAACGGACATACAGGTTGCCGTTCGACGGGTTCCGAAAATATATGAAGTGTCGCCCATACCACCACTTATCGAAGTAAATGAACTATCTCAAAGTTGTATCGAATTCGGTATCTTAAATACCATAACACCTCATACCAAGTATTTTTATTTTTTGTTAAGCTCAGATAAATACTCTGTTCTAAGTCTTAACCGAGAACATTCTCAATTTATCATCTTGCTGGATTCAGTGGTATATAGTCGTAACCATATACTGATATTCACTTACTACCACATACTATTTTATCAAAAGAAAAGCCCCGCACCAATCAAAGATCGGGCGGGGCTAAGGTCTAAGTTTCTAAGTGCTAGGTCTGAGTGACTAAGTCCAAAGAACTAATTACTTGCGACGGAAGCAGACGGATCCTGACGATCCCAGTCGTAGTCGAGCCAGCGGTAGTCCCGGTCCAGCCCGCCATCGTCCCAAAACAGAAAACGGACACACAGGAGGCCGTTCGACGGGTCCCGAAAGATGGAACCCCAGAAGAAGATATAGTGGGTTTCGCCCTGCTCATTCTGCTTCCAGTGCTCAGGGGAAAGTTCGGGATGGTCGTAGAGGTAGTCGAGGACATTGCTGTTCAAGAGCACCTGATCGCCACCTTCGAGCTCCTGTCTGAGTTCGTGACCGATAACTCGATTGTCGCCCATCTGCCTTTCGGACAGATGGAGGATAACTTTCTTGCCATCGATGTAGAGGTTGTCGTCCGAGCGAAGCTCGATTTCGACGACACCTTTGCCGTCGTGTTTGACCACTTCGGCGTCATCGAACGGGAGGTGGGGCGGAGCACCTAAATCGACAGTGTGCTTGAGGATCTTGATTTCCACTATACCACGAAGAAACCTATCGACACCCTCCTCACCACCCAGCCTGTTCCAAACGGCTTCGATACGACCCAACGTGTTCGGATATTTACTCATAACATCTCCTTTCCGACTTCTAGTCGGAATTTTCTCATCGCCCTTCTAGGGTTCAGAGTGGTTTCTCCACCAGTTGACAAATTCCTCTAATCCGAGGAGGAACCATGGCCTCTAGTGGTCATAGCGAGAAGAGGCCCAAGTTTTAAGCCACTTTTCGCTATGACCACGTCGCAAAGCAAATTGGTATCAAAGACCTTATCTAATAATTATACACCTTTATATGACTTTCGTCAAGGTTTTTACCCACCTATCAAAAATCCCCTTATCTAAAGCCACAATCCCCCACGAGGCTTAGCCTCGTGGGGGAAACAACACCAAGGTCCGACCTATGGGGAGCAATGGTTGAATACTAGATTGGGTAGAGAGAAGCCTGATTCAATAGAATAACCTACTGGGTTAACCGCCCGCATATTCACCTACTGCCGACATAAGTATAACTGGTTTTATATAAAAAATTTAGCCCCGCTCCGACTTTGTACCCCGTAGCTTTATGCGTAGGAGTACGAATCGGAACAGGGCTAAGGACTAAGTTTCTAAGGACCGAAGTCCAGAGAGTCTTAGGTTTGAGGACTAACTTGCGGGACAGCGAACGCGAAACCACCACGGTCGCCCCAGCTGGCGCCAGGCCTGACACAGTTGGCGCCGAGCCAACGACCATCAACGCTCCGGCAGGAGTCGAGCAAGTACGGAACGCCGCCGGAATCCTTGATGGGTTCGTGCATCGTAACGATGTACCACAGACCCATCTGTTCCAACTGCTCATCCGTGAACGTGTCGCGGATCAGGCAGGCGACCTCCCAATGAGGCTTGAGCCAACCTTTCTTGTCAGCCGCCGCACGAATCTTCTTCGTGATACGGTCGCTGTCGCTGATCTTCTTGCCCGGACGCACCACAATGTTGTAGGTGACGCCATTGGTCGGCGCTTCGCTTGTGCGACGTAGCACTTCACGTGCATAGTCGCTGATTCGCCAACCGCGACGCTCGAGGTGCTGTTCCCATTGTTCGCGGGTGAAGCCATTCGAGGGGTGAGCGTGAAGTGGATGTTGCCCTCATCATCGACGGTCCACGCGGTGGGCGTTGGTGCTGTCGGAATGACGGCCCCTTCGGACCCGCTTTCGGTGACTTCGACGAGCTTGGCTTTTCCCGTCCGCAGCAGTGTGACTGTGCGGAAGTTTTCGCCGGTGGAGAGGTAATCGATGTCCTCCGGTGTGCCACCGTTACGTTGAACGGCAAACTCCAACTTCTGACCTGCTCCTTGACTTAACGTGAACTCGCTATTCATAGCATGTTCCTTTCTTGGTTGTGAGCTCGCTGACTACGCAGCATGCTCGGTTGTTTTCGCTGGACTCTTCGCCACAACTTTCGCTATGACCACAATTACTATCAAAGACCTTATATTTGTATATTATACACCTTAAAATCTCTTTAGTCAAGTTTTTCCCTATCACAATACCCTTATTTAAAGCCACCATCCCCCCACGAGGCTTAGCCTCGTGGGGGGATTGATACTAAAATCATAGAAAAACCTATTTTAGGGGGTCGTGAGGTTGTCGAACCGAACGTTTCAGGATTTTTTAAGCTTCAAAAAATCCGTACCCTAAAATAGGTTTTTCTAAAAAAGCTCTACAGCGACTTTCTCTCCCCGCGCCAGCCATCAATATTTTTATGATGCCCCGACAGTAAAACTTTGGGTACGCGGTATTTTTTCTTTTCATACTCCAGCACTTCCGGCCGGGTGTAAACCTCACCCGAAGCCACTCGCCGCTCCTCCACCGACTCGTCGCTACCCAGAACACCGGGCAGTTTACGAGCTACTGTATCAAGCACAATCAGAGCTGGTAACTCTCCACCCGTCAACACGTACGGACCCACCGATATTTCTTCGGCTTTTAAAATTTTTTTTACCCGCGCGTCTATCCCCTCGTAGCGGCCAGAAATCATAACGAGCTCGTCATAAGTTTTGGCCCACTTAGCGGCCAGTTCATTGGTAAAAAGCTTACCGCCGGGGCTAAAAATTATCGTTTTTATTTTTTTGGTTTTTCCTGTCCGACCAGTCAGTTTTTGCACCGCCTTTAAAATCGGTTCGGCTTTCAGCACCATCCCCGGCCCCCCACCATAGGGACGCTCATCGGCTTTCCGATGTTTATCCGCCGTAAAATCCCGCGGATTTAAAATTTTAACCTTAATTTTTTTAGTCCCCACCGCACGCCCAATAATCGAGCTATTTAAATAACTCTCCATCGCCTCCGGCACCACCGAAATGATATTGAATTTCATATAAATGTTAAGTTGTAATTATCAAACCACAAATTCGACTCAACTTCCAATTTTCGACTTTTAATTGAATCCCTCTTTGACATATTATAAAAAGTATGTAATAATATTAAGAGAGCTAAAAGAAGGAGCACCTCATGGGAACGAATAAAGTCAACTGGTGGAAAGTAGCATCTTTTCTTCAGCAGAAAGGAGACGAGATCGAAAAGAAGGTAAAGGATTGGCAAAAAGAAAACCCCGACTGGACAGTCAAATGCACTCACGCACCGGGGATAAAAGGTTGTGTGAAGGAACGAGAAAACGCCCACATTTTTCTCTCCTTTAGAATAAAGTCCGCTGCTCGTCCCGACCGTGATCTAGCAGATGGTAAGGTGGACATTTCCCTGCCGGAAATGACCTTCATTTCCACCTTCGTGAGCACTCTCACAGAGGAGCTTGAAAATCTGCGGGCCGAAAAAGTCCAGACTGGATTTCGTGTTCTTCATTACGAAATCCGGCCCGCGGAATATTCACCGTTTCGAAAGAAACAACAACCCCCTAACTAGCATCGTTCGTTGCTTACCATTAAAGCCGCCCTCGTCCCGAGACGAAAGGCGGTTTTTCTTATACAAATCAAAGTGACTCTCTGAGGTCTTCTATCCCCTCCCTAACAAATTTATTTTTCCGACCCTGCTTGTCCTAGAAAAACTCGCTCCAATAAGTCACTGTTGGTTAAGTCCTTTGGGGCCCCACTGGTCACTACCTCACCACAAGCTAAAACATACGCCCGGGTGGCAATACTCATTAATGATTTCAAGTTGTGCTCCACCACCACAATGGCTGTGTGACGTTCGCTATTAATTTCTTTAATCTTAGCAAAAACTTCTTTTACCAGTTTAGGCGACAAGCCCAAAGACGGCTCGTCTAAAAGCAAAACTTTAGGATCAGTCATCAGGCCCCGAGCAATGGCCAACATTTGTTGTTGACCGCCAGACAAGTTGCCTGATTTACTTTTTAGTTTCGCCCGTAAAGCCGGAAAAAGATTAAGAACTTCTTCAATTCTCTGCTTAATGATGCTTTTTTCTCTCACCCGATAGGCCCCAATTTCCAAATTCTCATAAACAGTTAAGTGATGAAACACCCGCCGGCCTTGGGGCACGAACGACAAGCCCCGGCCCACCATTTCATACGGCACCGGTTTTATGGTCTCACCATGCCAAAGCACCCGGCCAGCAGTAAGAGGGGTCAAGCCAAACATAACCTTAAGAGCAGTAGATTTGCCAGCGCCATTAGGGCCGAGCAGGGCCACAATCTCGTTTTCGTCAACATAAAGGTCCACTCCGGTGAGCGCTTTCACTCCGCCATAGTTGACGTAAACTTTATCAAGTTGTAAGAGTTTCTCTGCAATCATTTTTACATTTCTACTGGTTTTCCATTTCTAACTTCAAATAGTTTAAAGTCTATGCCCGCTGAATCACCATTTTCGTCAAAACTTATATTCCCTGATAAACCAGAGAATTCTTCCATCTGATATAAGTAGTCTCGCAACTTGTCCGGATTGGTTCCTGCTTCCTTTATAGCCTCAGCTAAAACATACATACCATCGTAAGATAAGATGGCAAACTGAGGGTTGGGGGCTGTCTCACCAACATATTTCTCATAGTTTGCTAAAAACCTCTGTACATCTGCCCGAGTTTCGTCGACTGTAAAACTATAATAACGAAATCCTTCAGCGGTCTGACCAGCCACTTTCAAGAATTCTGGATCACTCCCCCAATATACGCCATAAAATTTAGTATCTAGCCCAAGTTCCCTCGCCTGTTTAACCATAAGTCCAGCAGCCGTCGGTCGGTTGGCATTCACAAATACCGCCTCAGGATTAAAACGTTTTAACTTTGATAAACTGGAACGGAAATCGTTTACCGTCGGACCAAAGGTCTCATCAACTACTAATTCGTTTTTGTTTTCGCTCAAAAACGAATTTCTTAAAGCTTGGGAAAATTCTGAGGATTCTGTTATAAGCGCCACCTTGTCGTATTCTTCGTTCATATGCAAACCCATAGCTTTACCTGGAGCAGCATCAGACGGAGCTAGCCTAAAAACATAATCACCGGCAGTGGTTAGATTTGGAGTGGTGGCCGCTGGAGCAAAAAGAATTACCTTGTTTGCTTCTGCAATAGGAGCCACTGTCACAGATTCCAAACTACAATAAGATATAATAATCGGAACCTTATCAATAGTAATAAGTTTTTGAGCTGCATTAGTGGCTGCTTTCGCATCACAAGCACCATCTTCATAGATTATTTCTATCGGACGTCCATCAACGCCACCTTCGGCATTTATCTCACTAACAGCCAAAGCTATGCTATTTTTTGACTCAGTACCCCAACTGGCCAGACCTCCAGTAAGAGAGCCCACAAAACCAATCTTAATCGGCTCGCCGGAAGCTGGCTCCGCCTTACTTTTTCCAACGTACCACCAAACACCTAGCACTATGACAACAACCACGACTGTAATTGCAACAATTTTGTTGTTCATATACTTTATTTTACCGGTACACACTCACCATTGTTAATCTGAGTCAAAACCAACTCCCGGTTTACTACCCTATCAGAGTTAAATTTCACTTCTCCCCATAAACCATCTATAGCCTTAGTTTCCAGGTAGTCTTTAGCCTCCAACGCTGTACCGTTTGTTTCACTTAGAGCCGAAAGAGCGAGGAGGGCATTTTCAAAAGCTACAGTGTAAAAGGCATTATCTTGACCGCTGTTTTTGTTGATCCAATTACCAAAACGATCAACACTAATAAGTGGATACTCATAACTATAGTCTCCACCCAAATCAAAACGAGTATCACTGGTAACTCCTGGCAAAGTACAAGCTAGATAGCCAATACGGGGAGCTTCAATCTGGTTCAACTCCAGGTCAGCTAATACCTGATTTAAAGCTGGCCCATAGCCAATCACCACCACCACTTGGGGATCAAATTGCTTAATCTTTAAACTTTGAGTTCGATAGTCAGTGGTATCTTTTTCAAAAGCGTAAGTCTCCACAGTTTTAGAACTGGTAATGTCAGTTTTAATTTTTTCCGACCAAACATTGCCAAACTCGTCATTAATGTAAACCACGGCTACTTTTTGCCAGTCGGCTTGGGTATTTATATAAGTTGCAATGGAAGCCAAAGAAGGCATAAAATTTTGGAAAGTATAGGCTTTATCTCTAGTTAAACCAAGTAAAGCGGCATCTGAGATCAAAATTTTCTGCGTCGATTCTGCTACCGGTGCAATCGCGGCGGAAACAGCACTAGTCCCCACCAACACCACTTCAACTTGATCGATATTGTAAAGTTTGGTGGCCGCTGAAACTCCCTGTTTAGGATCACCAGCGCTATCTTCCACTAAAACTTCAACTTTCTGTCCAGTTATTTCTTCAAAATATCGAGCGGCATCCCGGATACCTTGAACTGACAATTCCCCGTATTTAGCCGCCGGGCCGGTAATAGCATAAACCGCCCCAATCTTAATCGGCTCGCCGGAAGCTGGATTGGCTTTACTATCTTTCTGTCCGTACCAAACTACTCCCAGGGTGATAACAATAACAACCACGAGAGTGATGATAATTTTGTTGTTCATTTTACTATTTTATACTAATAAAACTATCGTCTTTCCACTCTTGAATTGAGGGTTCAAACTGGGCCACTCTTTCTTCAAATTTTAAAAATCCAACTTCACTAGCCGCCCCATTTTTAGCCATCTCCTCGCTAGCACAAGAGAGATTCCCCTCACAACCATCAAGAGCCTTAGTTATTTGTTTAATATGAATGTAAGCCAAACCAAAAGCCTGAAAATCGACAACCTTAGCGTCAGGTACAAGTTTTTTAATTTTTTCTATAAATGGCTTAGTTGCTGGAGGTAATCCAAAAACAATTACTTTACCAGGAGTCATAACCTCTTTATTTTCAGCCACCAAACTAGGTGGAAAAGCGTCAGTTACCCCAACATATAAAGCATCCAGACCTAATTCCTTCATTTGCCTTAGAGCAGCAAAATTTTCTGGAGCAAACGTAACGTTAACAACAGCTTCAACTTCGGCAATCTTTAATTTACTAATCTGGGTACGGAAATCTAATGATCCAGGATTATAAGACTCTACTTCAACCTCACTGTATACTTCCCGTAAACCCTCTAAACACAAGTCAGCAAACTCTTGATTTATCTTCAAAATACCTATCTTTTCAATTCCACGGTTGTTCTTGATTAACCTTGCTACATCTTCGCAATTTTGCCGATAGTCAATGTAGGTTTTGAAAGTATGAGAGTTACTTTCCAACGGAGATTCTGGTGCCGCATCATAGAGGTGAAAAACGTTTTTATCAGCCAAAAAAGATGAAACAGCAATCGCAGCAGGATTAAACTCACTATAAATAGCGTCGACTCCATCCTGACTAACAAGTTTTTGAGCTGCGTTAAGAGACGGAGTTGGAGCTAGTTGACCATCCTCAACAATGACTGACACCTGATAACCCTCGGCCTTTAGTTCTCTCTCGGCCAACATGGCACCCAGACGAGATGACTCGCCCCAAAATGCTAAGTCCCCAGTAAGTGGCGTAATGACACCAATTTTAATTGACTCTCCCATGGCTGGCTCAGCAACATCTTTTTGTGAAAACCAAGTAATACCAAGTACAAGTATAATGATGATGATTATTACTGTTATAAGTTTGTTGTTCATATTGATAATAAAAATTATTTAAATTTTAAATTAATGCTTATTCCCCTAAATAGGCTTCCACCACTTCCTTGCGAGATAACACCTCTTCAGGCCGGCCAACAGTCAAAAGTTCCCCGGCGTCTAAGACGACCACCGTGTCGGACAATTCTCGAATTAAGTCCATATTATGCTCAACCAATACTACCGTTTTGTCGGTTTTTTTCAACTCCACCAAAACCCCTGACACAATCTTAATCATCTCACTAAACAAGCCAGCAAACGGCTCATCAAAAAAGTAAATTTCTGATTTCATAGCCAGAGTCCTGGCCACTTCCAGTAACTTACGCTGACCATAGGACAAATTGGCAGTTAAAGCTTGGCGCTTTTCCCATAAGCCCACTTGTGTTAACAACTTTTCAGCCTCATCTAAATGAAACTTTTTATGACGTTCAAAAAAAGCTGAGAACAAATTTCTTTCTGTTAGAACCACTAAAATATTATCCAAAACGGTCATTTGCTCAAACAATCGAGCATCTTGAAAGGTGCGCGTGATCCCGTATTCAGCCACATCATAAGCGGCCAACTTAGACAATTTAGTGTCGGAACCTAAAAGCACTAATCCCCGGTCAAACGGAATGACTCCAGTCAGTAGATTAACCAGCGTAGATTTACCCGAGCCATTGGGACCAATAATCCCAGTAATTTGGCCTGGCAAAAATTCCAACGACAAATTATTCACCGCCTTGACCCCGTCAAAACACTTGGTTAAATTTTTTATTTCTATTGACATAATGCCCTTGGATTTAAAAACTTAAAGCTTATACTCCCCCACCAAACCTTGAGGGCGATACACCATCAAAACAATTAATAACAAACCATACACAACCTGTCTCAGCTGAGCGGCCACATCCGAAGGAAAACCAACAAAACGCAAAACTTCCGGCAGTAAAATTAAAAACACCGCACCCAGCACCGCCCCTTTATTATTAGCCAAACCTCCCAAAATAATTATGGCCAACACAAAAATGGATTCCATTAAATTAAACGAACTCGGGTCAATAAAGGTAATGTAAACAGCAAACAGACCACCGGCCACGGCCGCCATCATAGCTCCCAAAGCAAAAACAGTCAGTTTGTAATAGGCAGTTCGATAGCCAAAAACTTGAATGGCTTGTTCATCTTCCCGAATCGCCTTTAGCACTCGGCCAAAAGACGAGTGAGCAATATACTCGGCCGCCAAATAAATCAGTAAGGCCAGCAGGACCACTAAACCTAAAAACATTAAATTATCCCCGAAAGAAACGCCAAAAATTTCCGGGCGGGCAATTCCGGGAATACCCAAAGGTCCCCGCGTCACACTTTGCCAATTTAAAAAAATACTAAAAACAATAATATTAAAACCAAAAGAACCGAGGGCATAATAGTCTCCGGCAAACCGCGACAAAACCAAACCAATTAGAAAAGCAACGAGACCAGTAAAGATAATGGCCACCAGTAAAGCCGGCCAAAAAGCCCAGCCGTAAGCCGTTAATAAAATGGCAACCACATAAGCGCCCAGACCATAAAAAGCGGCGTGTGTGACCGATAGTAATCCAGTGTAACCAACCACTAAATTTAGCGATACGCCTAAGATCGAGTAAATTCCAATCAAAATGGCTAGGTGAATAAAATAATCCATAGCTTTATCTTTTAAGAATACCTTGCGGTCTAAACAACAAGAAAATAATCAGAAGGGCAAAGGCAATGGCATCTTTCCACTCACCTGAAATATGCCAAATCCCAAAATTTTCCACAAAACCTAAAAGAAAAGCCCCAAGCACTCCCCCATACACATTCCCAATGCCACCCACAATAGCAGCCACGACCCCTTTAAGGAGTAGCGACAGCCCCATCGTGGGTTCGATACCAGTGTCCAGTCCCACCAAGATTCCCGCCAAACCTGCAATAGCCGAACCAATAAAAAAAACGATCATGACGATGCGATCGGTATTAATACCCACAATTTTAGCCACTTCTTCATCGTCGGCTACCGCTTTAATCGCTTTACCTAATTTGGTCCACTTAAGTAAAGCCCCGAGCAACAGCATAATAGCCAAGCCGGAAATTAAAATAGCGAGTTGAACGCCGGTAATCACCGCGCTCGATTCTAGGCCAGGCCAACTCAACTCGAAAATACGATTAGTACGGCCACCGGCAGTTAAGGTTTGAAACTGACTCGTAAAAATTATGGCAATAATCGCTTGAAGAGCCGTAAACGCCCCCAAGGAAGCCACCAGCATCACCATGGACGAGGACCGGCGATGGCGCAACGGGTGGTACACCAAACGACTAATGACCATGCCCACCAACCCCGCCACTGCCGCCCCGGCGATAATACTAGCCACAAGCGGTAAACCCATTTCTTTGGATAACCAAAAAACACTATAGCCACCCACAGCCGTCAGGGCACCATAGCCCAAATCAAAAAATTTAACAGTACTATAAATCAAATTAAAACCAAGGGCGATTAGGCTATAAATCGCCCCGGCAATAATCGAATTCATTATAAGTTGTGGCAGGATGTCCATAGCGGACCTGATTAAATGAAAGATTTAGAAGAGTAAACAAATGGTAGCAAAGCAAGCACAGAAGAGCAAACAACCCCAGGCACCGTACGGTGCCTGGGGTTGTTAGAAAAATAAGTTTAACCTAATTTTGAACAGTCACCGGCTGGCCATTGGTCATTACCCGAACCACAGCTTTAGTTATAACTACCCCATCTTGATCCATAGTCAGCTTACCCATCGCCCCGGACAAGCCTTTTAGTTTAGCTAATTCTTTCATAATCTCTTCACCAGTTGGCTTAGACTGCCCATCGCCGGCCTTTTCTACCGCCGCCACCACCATCTTCACCACATCGTAACCATTGCCGGCTGCCAACTTAGGAGCAACATTGTAAGTGGAAGTGTATTTCTCCACGAACCAATCGGCCGGGTCAGCGGCATTAACATACCAAAACCCTTCGAAAAGTTCGGGCTGATCGGTAAATTCCATTGACTCAATCCCCGAAAAAGCCGTAGTTATACCCGCTTCTCGGATTTGTTTAGCTAAAATTTCCAATTCCGGAGAGGTTACCTCGAGCAAGTACAAATCAGCTGGGGTATTTTTTTGTTTACTAATCAGAGAGCGAAAATCTCTCATACCCGTGTTAAAAGTTTCGCTCCCAGCCAAAGTAATACCGGCATCGGCTAAATCTTCCCGCAATACCTTAGTTACCGCCATGACCCCGGGCTGGTTTTGTTCAAACAATATCACTGACTTAATCCCGCGCTTTTTTAACTCAGTTACCAAAACTTTTGACTCTTCGTAAGGCGGGGTCCAGTGAATAAAGTTGTAGTCCCCCACAGCTATATTAGGATCCGAAGCAGCCCCATTAATATGAGGAATGCCCACCTTCTCGGCAATTGGACTCACTGTATTACCGGCTGGTGAACCAAACGAACTAATTACATCCACCTTATCAACACTGATCAACTTATTAGCCGAGGTAACCGCCTTGGCCGGATCAAATTTGTCATCTTCAAATACGACTTCGTATTTATATTTAGTATCAGTAACTTCTGACAAAGCTAAGTTGATCGCGTTCTGGTAAGACTCCCCTAGAAAAGCCAGATCCCCGGTAAGCGGCAAAGAAAACCCAATCTTAATAGTCTGGACAGCCTCACCGTCTCCACCAGTCTCAGAACTCCCTCCTTGCTTGCTCCACCCATACCAACCAATCACCAGAACGAGCAATACAACCACAACGGAAACGATTATATTTTTATTCATAATGCAATAGTCAACGACTTTATAATTAAGCTTTTAAAGATAACCAAACTGTAGCAGATGGGCCACGAGGAGTCAAAATTTATTAAAAGTCTGTTTATTAACCAATGTCTAACCAAAAATAACACCTGTTTTAAGGAGTCACAAGCTAGTGTTTCAGGATTTTTTAAGCTTTAAAATCCTCACCTTTCGTCTTTCCAACCCAACGAAAAACAAGACCTGTTTTAGGGGGTCGTAAGCGCGACGGCGCGAACGTTTCAGAAATTCCATGCTCCCCTGACACAACAAAAGCCCGTTTTTAGGGGGTCGCAAGGTCGACTGGACCGAGCGCTTCAGAACTTTTTAAGCTTCAAAAAATTCGTACCCTAAAAACGGGACTTTTGGAAAAAGTTACATCTTCAAATCCTCCATCGCCTGATCCACCGAAGCGGAAGCAGAAATAGTTTCGGCCCGCAAGCCACCCACCGGCTCATTGATCTTTAAGTTAACTCGGGCGTTATTTTTCATACCCACCACCCGTAGTAAAGTTCGGATGGCCTTGGCGGTATTGCCCTGGCGACCAATAATTTTGCCCATATCCTCTGAATGAACGTCGAGAGTAATTAAAACGCCCATTTCATCAACTTTACGATCCACCTTTACATCTTGAGGGTGATCCACCAACGCTTTAACAACCATCTCAAGAAAATCTTTATCAGAATAATTTTCAGCCATAATAGTATTGTGCTAATGGTAATGATAGGCAGTGCGTCGACCAGCGGTCGTCCTGCTTTGTCTATTTTAGAAAAATCCAGAAACGATGTCAAAGTCTAGTGACGGTAAGGCCCAAATAAAAACCCTCGGCCAGCTGGCCGAGGGTTTTTATTCTTGTCTAAAATTTAAGCTACCACCTCTTCTTTGGGTTCCACCTCCGTTTCTGGTTCCGCCGGAGCTGGAGTTTCTGCCTCCTTGGTTGGCTCTTCCGAAGATGGTTCAGCCACAGGGGCCACTTCGGCTACTGGTTCCTCACTCTTAGCCGGGGCTACTACCTCGGCCGGTTTTTCGACCGGCTTTTTCTTTGGTAAAACATTCACCGTCTGTCCTTCGATAATATCAAATTTAACCAGCATATTGTTGACCGTACCAGAAGCTTGAGCTCCACGAGCCAACCAGTATTTAATCCGCTCCCCTTTTAGCTGAGGTTTGCCTTGGCGGGCATCATAAGAACCGAGAATTTCCAAAAACTTGCCGCTCTGCGGACCGTTCTGGGACTCGGTAACAACGACCCGAAATGACGGATCGTTCTTGCGGCCCACACGTTGAAGTCTGACTTTTAACATACCGGCATATAGTAGCAGAAGAACTGGCCGGGGTCAATATTTATGCTATACTCGGAACACATGAACAAAAAAACTACCCCTACTAGCCTTAAATTTGAAGGTCAGATCAAAATCAACAGTAAAAGCACTGGTTTCGTCTTTAACGAAGAAACTGATGATTTTGTAGAAATAGAACCCGCTTTTTTAAACACCGCTTTGCACCATGACAACGTAGAAGTCTTAATGCACCCAAAGTCGTCCAGCCGGCAAACCGGCGAAGTGACCACTATCGTCAAGCGGGCCAAACTCGACTTTGTGGGCATTTTAGAAAAAGAAAATGGCCACTTTTTTGTGGTCCCCGATGACCGAAAAATGTATGTTGATATTTTAGTAGATACAGCTCCAAGTGACCTAAAAGCTAAACCTGGAGATAAAGTCTTAATTCATATTAAGAATTGGCCTAATCAGCAGAAAAATCCGATTGGCGAAATTATGGCCGTGATTGGGGTGCCAGGAGATCACGAAACAGAAATGCGTTCCATTGTGATGGAGCGAGGCTTCGAGCTCGACTTCCCACCAGAAGTAGATAAAGAGGCCGACGCCATCGATAAAACCGCCCTGGCTCATATCGAAAGCGAGGCCACCAATCGGGCCGACTTCCGCGACCGCCTAACTATGACCATTGACCCGGTGGATGCCAAAGATTTTGACGACGCCCTGTCTCTAAAAGTTTTAGCCAGTGGCGACTTCGAGATCGGCATTCACATTGCCGACGTTTCTCATTATGTACGCCCTGGGTCCGCTTTGGATCGAGAAGCCCGCAAGCGGGCTACTTCCATTTACTTAGTGGATCGGACAATCCCGATGCTACCGGAAGTCTTGTCTAATAATGTCTGTAGTTTAGTGCCCAATCAGGACCGCCTCACCTTTTCCGCTGTTTTTGTAATGAATCGGGCTGGTGATATTAAAAGCGAGTGGTTTGGCCGGACCATTATTAATTCCGACCGACGTTTCAGCTATGAGGAAGTGCAAACGATTTTAGATAATGAAAACGGAGAATATGTAGAAACCTTAATAGCCTTACGAGACATCGCTCGGGGTTTACGCGAGAAAAAAATTGAGGCCGGAGCCATTACTTTCGAAGATACCGAAGTGCGTTTCAAGCTCGATGAGAACGGCAAACCCCTAGCTGTTTACAAAAAAGAACGCATCGAGTCCAATCTGTTGATTGAAGACTTTATGCTCCTCGCCAATAAAAAAGTGGCGGAGTTTGCCGCCAGAAGCCATAAAGGCGAGCCTGATGCTTTTGTGTACCGCATTCACGACTTTCCCAATATCGAAAAAATGACCAACCTCCAAAACTTTTTAGCCCCCCTGGGTTACAGTTTGAAAATTGAAGATGAAAAAATTTCCCCCGTCGACTTAAACGCTCTTCTCGCCAAAGCCGAAGGTCAACCGGAAGAAGACATCATCAACCGAGCGGCCGTGCGTACCATGTCTAAAGCCATTTACTCCACTCGAAATATTGGCCACTGGGGCCTCGCTTTTACTCACTACACTCATTTTACCTCCCCAATTCGCCGCTACCCAGACGTGTTGGTCCACCGCCTCTTAGATCTATACCTCAAGAAACAAAAACCGGCCCGCGACCTCTTGGCTTCGATTGCCGAAGACGTAGTGCACTCCACCGACATGGAAATAAAAGCGGCCGAAGCTGAACGTGACTCGATCCGTTACAAACAAGTAGAATATTTACTAGACAAAATCGGCCAAATCTCCGAAGGGGTTATTTCCGGGGTCACCGAGTGGGGTATTTTCGTGGAAGATAGCGAAACCAAGATCGAAGGCTTGGTCCGCCTCGGGTCACTGAAAGACGACTTTTATGAATATGATGAAAAGAAATTTGCCCTGGTCGGCCAAAAGACCGGCACCGTTTACCGCTTGGGCGACAAGGTAAAAGTAAAACTTACCGGCGCCGATCTAGCCAAGAAAAATGTTGATTATGAATTTGTAAGTTAAGTCTCAATGGATAAAGACAAACTTGTCACAATTGAGACTTACAATCGCCAGGCTGTGGCCTTTGCCGCCAAATTTGATGAACAAGGACCACGACAAGATGATATAGAAAAAATATTTAAACTATGCCAAAAAACAAACCCATATGTTTTAGAAATTGGCTGTGGTAACGGCCGGGATGCTGCTCAAATAATCTTAAAAACAACCAACTATTTGGGAATAGATGTATCAGGATCTTTATTAAACCTGGCGAAAGAAAAAGTTTCAATTGGCAGATGTGGTCGAATTTGAGTTTCCTTCCAATCTCGATATTGTAATAGCTTTTGCTTCCCTCATCCACGTTAAAAAACCAGAACTCCAAGACATTTTAGATAAAATTTATACGGTATTAAATGAAAACGGCTTAACCTACTTATCTCTCAAGTATTCCTCTTCTTACAAAAAAATAACTAAAGAGGATGATTTGGGTGAGAGAACATATTATCTTTACTCCAAGGAGGATATTTATAAGTTGAAGAGAAACTTTAAGATACTAGAATATAATATTCACAAAGTTAGAGATCAAGAATGGCTTGATGTAATATTGCAAAAAATAACTACTTCTGATAAATTTTAATTAATGAAAGCCCAAGCTAATCTTTTGTTAAACCTCCTACTTACCACCTCAGGTGGAGGTTTTGCTTGTGCGTGATCTAAACTTAAAGTCGATCAAATACTAGCAAGCCCTCCACCTCGGAGGGCTTTTGCTTTGGTCTTTAGACAAAAAAACAAGGAGGCAAGATGGACGCCAGCACTATAAAAATTTGGGATCCCGTCACAGGTACTTTTGATGGCCAAGCACCAGCAACTGTTCCCCAGGATATGGGAAAGGAAATCAAAGAATCCGAAAGACAGGAACTGCGTTGGCTCCTGCGCCAGCTATAATACCCTTGTTTTATAGGCAAAAACCCCTAGCACAATATGCTGGGGGCTTTTTCTAAAGACTTATTTTGTACAATTAAAATTGACCCGAGGATTGTTTTATAATAGATTTCAGACAGAAAGATCAACTGAGGAGGACTAGCTATGCCTACAACTCGAGACGAAGCCACCACAGCAGGTGTAAAAATTGTAGAAATTCTGGTGGATGCAGGGGTCACAGAAGCAGATTTTTCCCGCTGGACCAAAGACCCAGAACTAGTGGGTTATCTCGCAAATACTCTTAGGGGACATCCTGGCGGCCTCCTAATAGTCCGAAGAGAAATGGATGGGATGCACGGATCTTTTTGGGTGCATAAGCACCCCTAAATACTCTCAGTTATAACAAACTACAGGCCCGGGGCAGTAACGCGCCCCGGTCTTTTTTCTACCCCAGATAAGCAAGCCTAGTCCCCTTTCAAAACCTTGCGGAGCTGCTAGCCGGCAGGGTTTTGGCCTTAAGAATTTTAGGTGCCAGCAGGCACAAGGCCAAACGGCTGCGGTGGAGCAGAGGAAAACCGCTCGCTGGAGCGGTTTTCTGTGTTTTGAAAGGGAACTAGGCGAGCGCCCTACTTTGCCCAACTCGCCGCCGCCTCATCAAACTTAATCGACAGCAGTTTCGACATTCCATCTCCACCCATCGTCACCCCGTAAATAACACTGGCCCGGGACATTGTTTCGCGATTATGCGTAATTAAAATAAGTTGCGACTCTTTAGCCAAGCGTTCGATCATATCGCCGTATTTTTTGGAGTTGGCTTCATCTAAGGCCGCATCAGTTTCATCTAAAATAATAAAAGGGGGCGGATTAACCTGACTCATCGCAAACAGAAGAGCAATCGAAGTCAGCGCTCGCTCCCCACCCGACATCATCATTAGACCTTTAATTTTCTTGCGGGGTAAATTTACAAAAATATCAATGCCTTCCTCATCGGCCTCCGACTCCATTTCTTCTTCACCACCCAAATTCATTTCCAGCGCACTCCGACGACGCTTAGTTTGCGCTACCACCTCCAACCGAGCCGTGCCCCCACCAAACATTAGAGAAAAATAATTGGAAAATTCATGGTTGATTTTCTCGATCCCCTCTTTAAATTCCACCAGCAGACGCTCCTTCAGCTCGGCCATAACCTGACCCAGAGAACCAGCACTATGATGCAAATCTTCCAATTCACTCTCTAAGAAAGCGTCCCGCTCCGTGGTTTCTTTATACTCAGTTAGTACATCTCCACCCTCCACTCCCATATCCTCCAGCCGAATTTTTATTTTTTCGATATCCCGATGCCGAATTTCTTGAACTTCGCGTGATTCCCCTACTAAGGTAGTTCCAGCGAGCAAGCGGCGAAAGTCGGCCACTTCCGAATCGACGAGTACCACCGCTTCTTCAAGCTCGGCTTTAAAAACCGCTTGCTCCCGCCCTAGTTTTTCTTCCCGGGCGGAAATATCGTTCAACACTGCCGACAATTCACTGCGACGAGCCCTCAGTTCGTACAGTTCTCGTTCGGCGCCTTGTGTTTTAGCTTTTTCCGCCTCCAAGAGATGAACGGTTTGGCTTCGCTCGGCCACAAGGTGAGCTTCTTCAGCTACCAACCCTTCTTCTTCTGCCAACAAAGCTCCCTTTTCTTTAAGTAAAAGCTCGAGCGACTCTTCCCGCTTCCGCTCGGCCCCAGTATCGGCGGCTTGATGTTTAAAAATAAAACGCTGTAACTCTTCTTTAATAAAAAGTAAAACCGCCTGTAGTTTACTCACCTCGGCCGTTTGCCCCACCGCCTCCACCTCCGCTGCTAAACGATCTGCTAGACTCTTCACTTCTTCAAGAGGTACTGGCTGGTCCTCTAGAGTCGGTATCACTTGCTCTTGCCTCACCTCAATCATACCTTCTAACCGACCCAAAGACCGTGTCAGATCTTCGTGACGTCCGCGTAGGGAGCGTAAGGACTGATCTAAGTGCTCGATCGCTTTCAACTGGTTACCGGCTCCAGCCACGGGGGTCGATAGGAGGACTTCCAATTCCGCCAACTTATTACTAGTTGCCACATAAGCCGCTTGCGGTTCGGACCGCCTGGCTTTAAGCACTTCCTCTTCGGCCTTTAAATATAAATCCTCTCGGAAAAAATACTCCAAGCACAGTCGCTTCAATTCGCGCCGCAATTCATCGGCTTTCTCGATTTTTTCCACCTGTTTTTTCAAGAAGCGCAAATGCGGAGCAATTTCCCGCCGTAGTGACTCCACCTGACGGATATTTTCTTCCGTTTTAAGAAGTTTCTTTTCACTCTCCAAAATTTTCCATTGGTAAATCTTTAAGCCCAAAGCCTCCTCAATCATCTCCCGGCGCTCCTTTAAGTTGGCATTTAAAATTCGGTCGGCTTCACCTTGGCTGATAATGTGATGACCAGAAGAACCGAGCGACACCGCTGAAAAAAGTTCCACCACATCTTTTAGGCGCACCACTGAATTATTTATCTTGTATTCATTACTACCGTCGCGAAAGACGGTCCGAGTGACGGCCACTTCCTCAAAATCAAAAGGTAAGCGCTTATCCTGATTATCAAAGACTACTGTGACAGTGGCCCGATTATGCCGGGCTTGGCCACTGCCATTGAAAATAAGATCTTCACCTCGCTTACCACGCAAGCTTTTTAGTGACTGCTCACCCAGCACCCAGCGAAAAGCCTCAGCCACGTTCGACTTACCAGACCCGTTGGGGCCAACAATGGCTGTGACTTGGGATTCAAAAAATAAATCCGTTTTTTTAGCGAAAGATTTAAAACCGGCGAGTTCAAGAGATTTTAGATGCATGGGGGTACGCGTATATAGTATAGAGTATATTATATCCAGTATGGGATGCTAAACGCAGAGAGGATGAGGTAATTTTAGCATAAAAATAAACGACCGCCGAGATTTCTCGACGACCGTTTACTAACAGACAAGTCTACCCCCAACCCTTGGTCTTCAAACCGGTGCGGGCGGCTTCTTGTTCAGCCTCTTGTTTGGAGTGGCCTTCCCCTTCCGCCACTAATTCACCAGCGAGGTAGACCCCCACCGTAAAACGCTTGTTATGGTCGGGACCAACCTCTTTAATAACCTCATAGGCCGGCGTCACACTTTGCACTTCCTGAGCTTTTTCTTGGAAAAAACTTTTAGCGTCTTGCCAGAGGTTTTTAGAAATAATTTCCGTCATCCGGTAAAGCAAGTGGTCGGTAATAAAACGCTCAGCGGCCTCGTAACCCTGGTCTAGATATAAAGCGCCAACAAAGGCTTCAAAGGTGTTGGCTAAAATATACTGCCGAGCTCGGCCAGTGTCCTTGGCCTCACCTTTAGACAAGAGTAAATAATCATTCATATTCAAACTTTTGGCCGCCTCTGACAAAGTGGTAGTGTTCACCAGTGAGGCGCGGTAAGCCGTCAGTTCCCCCTCGGGTTTATCCGGATAACTACGATATAAAAAGTTGGTTACCACTAGCTCGAGCACCGCATCCCCTAAAAACTCCAAGCGCTCATTATGATCATGTTTAAGATGGCGATGTTCATTTAAAAAAGAGCGATGAGTAAAAGCCTGAATCAAAAGATTTGGCTGATTAAAAACTATACCCACCGCTTCCGCAAATTTCCTGATATCTGGCTCCATACTAAAAAGTCTTACTTATCAATAATTATTTTTATCCCCTTGGTGACAAACGGAATAATGTCATCGTACATTTTAAGGTCGGCGATATCGGCCAGCTTATACCACTGTCCATCATCCAAACCACCTTTTTCTTCCCCTAGTTTCAAAGTTTTGTACTTGCTATCATCGCACCGGGCCAGAAAGTAATTTACTTGCTTGCGAATTTTCCCTTTTTCCGGATCGGAAGCAATGTATTCGTTATTACCCAAGGGATCTTCGATTGCGATATCCAGTGACAACTCTTCCTTAATTTCTCTTTTCGTCCCCTCCTCCACCGACTCCCCAGCCTCTATATGACCCTTGGAAAGCGTCCAATAGCCAAAAATATCGTGCACTAAAGCTAAGTAAATATCTCCATCATGACGGCAGTAAACCACTGCCCCACCCAACTTCTCAATCGGCATTTCCTCATAAGGCACATCTTTAGGACGCTTCTTTTTAGCGGGAATATCATTTTTCCCTGGCTCACCCATTTCTTTGTAAACCGCCCCTAAGACCCCATTAACAAAGCGACCACTATTTTCACCCCCAAAAGTTTTAGCCAGTTCAATCGCTTCATTAATAGCCACCCGAGCCGGTACCTCCTTCTTATCACCAAAAATAAGTTCGTGCAAACCGACGCGCAAGACATTGCGATCCACGGCCGCAATATGATCAAGAGGCCACTCGGGAGCGGCTTTTTCAATAATAGAGTCTAGTTGATCTTTTTTGGTGGCTACACCGCTGGCTAGCTCAGCCGCAAACTGGCTATTATCGAGACCAGGGGCCATTTCCTCGGTAATGCGTTTAACAATATCCGAAATGGCTGTGTCCGCGAGATCGTTAAAATCCCACTCAAACAAAGCCTGCATAGCAATACTTCTTGATAAATGACGATTAGCCATAAAAAGATCTGGTAAAACCGAGATTAAGAAACGACACAAGTTTGGCCTAGGTCAAACAGAGAGCTTACCCTCTGGCTGACTGCTCTTTAGCCTTGCGCTTGCTGTCTTTCTTTTCGAGCTTGGCGACAACATCAATCACTTCCTTACCGCGATAAGAACCACAATTCTCGCACACCCGATGTCGCAAGTGATCCTGGCTACATTTGGGGCACTTGGAAAGACGTGGCGCAGTAAGCGCATGATGGCTCCGGCGGTTGCCGGTGTGGGCCCTAGTGTGTCGCATTCGAACTGACATAAAAACTACTATATATTAAATGACCAAAAAAGACAAGAAAAGAGGCCAAATTTGCCCTTGGGCAAATTTGGCCGTCTCACAAGATCAAGGTAGAGCTAGTCTGGCCTCTAAGATACTCACAACCTCCTCCAGAGCCTGGCGATGGCTGTAAAAGAGAGTGCTTAGAGCCACCCCCACTTCCAACCAGTACGGAGGCGACAAAAAGTCTTTCCCGTCTAAAGTTTCGTCCACCCGCATCGTGGCCAGGGAGTCCAGTTGGGCCCAGAAGAAATAACGGGTGTGTTGTCCAACCTTCACTTCATCTTCCCAAATTGGCTCTCGAACGTAAGTCGAAGGTCGACAGCCAACCTCCGCCTCGAACTCCCGCAAAAATGTTTCTTCGGGACTTTCCCCGGGTTTAGCACAACCGCCCGGTAGTTTGATCTGCCGGCAATTGCGCCCGTGGTGAGTCTCTGTGTAGTTTATCACCAAGACTTGATCCCGATCCAAATATTCCGGATGTTTCCGAAACACTACTCCGGCACAAAAATGTGGTGCCTCATTTCTCACAACCATCGGACCCCCTTTCTTATGGGTATAGCACTCAGTTATGTCTTCTCCCACTATAACCTATATATTATATTATGTCAATCATTTTACACAAATAACTCAGACGATGGGTTTTTGAAGGTCCGTACACCTTTAAAGCCTCATAATGAGCTTTAGTGCCATAACCTTTGTGCTCGCGGAAACCATAGACTGGATATTTCTTAGCTAAATTTATCATCAAGCGGTCACGCCGGACTTTAGCCACCACCGAGGCTAAAGCAATGAGGGCTTCCGTCTCATCACCCCGCACAATAGTGTGCTGATACTTAAATAAAGCCGGGGCTTTAAGTAAACCGTCGAGTCGAACTTCAGTTTCCTTCGGCTTGGGATCGATTTTTTTTAGCAGCTTAGCAATTCCCGATTTTACCGCCCAAGTAATCCCCTGCTGATCTATTACAATAGGCGCGGAATGAATGTGAGCGATTTGAACCTTACCCTCTCGCGCACATATCTGCAAGCGACGGAAAATTTCCTCTCGTCCGAGTGGAGTCAACTTTTTAGAATCTTTAATCCCGTGCGGAAAAAACTCAGTTACTAACCAACCCAAACTACTCACCTTTGCCAAGACCGCCCCCACCGTCACCGGGCCCGCCAGCGGTCCCCGACCGGCTTCGTCGATCCCAACAATGTATTTAATGGCCATACCACTCATTGTAAACAGAAAAGTTGAAAGTGGAAAACTGATAAATTTTTCCCTGGAAAAAGGTCTGCTATACTGTAAGCCATCCTAAACTTTTAACCCTCTTAGGTACTCCTAATCTACTCGACACTCCCCTTTATGTCATTCGTCCATTTACACACCCATAGCCACTATAGCCTCTTAGACGGTCTGTCTAAGATCGACGGCTTGGTTAAAAAAGCTAAAGAATATGGTATGCCCGCCATCGGCCTAACCGACCACGGCACCATGTACGGCGTAGTGGAGTTTTATGAAAAGTGTACCAAAGAAGGTATAAAGCCAGTCATTGGCGTCGAAGCTTACGTGGCGGTCCGCAGTCGCCACGACAAAGAAGCCGGTATCGACTCCAAACGCTACCACCTCACTTTGCTCGCCAAAAATTTCACGGGCTACCAAAATTTAATCAAGCTCACCACGCTCGCTCACACCGAAGGCTACTACTACAAACCACGTGTGGATAAAGACTTACTTAAAGAATGCGCCGAGGGTTTAATCTGTTTATCCGGTTGCCCCGGTAGTGAGCTGGCGGAAGCCTTAGCGGCCAACAATTTAGACCGCGGCCGCCAGATTATTAATCAATATCTGGACATTTTTGGCCGCGACAATTACTACCTAGAAGTAATGAACCACGCCGAGGTGGAAAATCTCGCCAACATTCACCGAGGACTAAAAACTCTAGCCACAGAATTTAATTTACCGTTTGTTGCTACCTGGGATTCCCACTACCTAAATCCGGATGACGCCGAAGCCCATGACACTCTTGTCGCTATTAACACCGGTTCGGAAGTGGGCCAAAGTAGTATGAGTATGAAAGCCGGTAACTACTCTTTTATCAGCCCGGCCGAGGCTGCTAAACTTTACGAAGACTGGCCCGAGGCAGTCGCCAACACCGTTAAAATTGCCGAGCGCTGCCAAGTGGAACTAGTCTTGGGTAAATTTATTTTTCCCGAATTTGCGATTCCCGCCGGCGAAACCGCCGACTCCTTGCTCCGAAAAATTGCTCTGGAAGGTTTAGCCGCCCGGGATCTAACGGGTGATGAAGAGGCTTTAAAGAGACTAGACTACGAGCTAGACATTATTAAATTTAAAGATTACTCCTCTTATTTTTTGGTGGTGGAAGACTTGATTCGCTATGCCCGGGATCATGGTATTTTTTACAATATTCGAGGTTCAGTGGCGGGCTCTATGACCACCTACTGCTTGGACATTACCAAGCTAAACCCCTTGGAATATAAAATTCCTTTTGAGCGCTTTCTAAACCCCGAACGACCCTCCGCGCCCGATATTGATATGGACTTTGCCGACAATCGCCGTGATGAAATTATTGAGTATGCCAAGTCTAAGTACGGCGCGGATAAAGTGGCCCAGATCGGAACCTTCGGCACCATGATGGCTCGTGGCGCTGTGCGCGATGTCGCTCGTGCCCTTGGCTACCCTTACTCTATTGGTGATCGTATTTCTAAATTAATTCCCATGGGTTCTCAAGGGTTTCCCATGACCATCGACCGCGCCCTCGACACTGTCCCCGAACTAAAAGAAGCTTATGAAGCCGAAAATGACACTCGACAAATAATTGACCTGGCCAAAAAAATTGAAGGTTCAGCCCGCCATATTTCGGTGCACGCCGCCGGCGTGGTCATTGCCCCTAAGCCACTCCTTGATTACGTCCCCATCCAATACGACCCCAAGGGCCAGTCGCTCATCACCCAGTACGATATGTATAGCGTGGGTGAAGACGGCGTGGGTTTAACCAAGTTTGATTTTTTGGGCTTGCGCAACTTATCGATCTTGTCGGACGCGGTCAAACTAGTGGAAAAAATATATGACACACAAGTGGATTTGGAAACCATCCCAATGGATGATAAAAAAACTTTTGAAATGCTCGCCCGGGGCGAAACCGAAGGCTTATTCCAACTAAACGGGGCCGGCATGACCCGCTGGCTCAAAGAGCTCAAGCCTTCGTCGATTCATGATATTAACGCTATGGTCGCCCTGTACCGTCCCGGGCCAATGCAGTTTATCCCCGACTATATCAAACGCAAACATAACCCAAAACTGGTGTCTTATCTCGACCCGGCCCTCGAACACATCCTGGTGCAAACCTATGGAGTTTTGGTCTACCAAGACGACCTCCTGATTATGGCCCACGACCTGGCCGGCTACTCTTGGGGCGAAGTCGACAAGTTCCGCAAGGCGGTGGGTAAAAAAATCCCCGAACTGATGGCTGAGCAACGCGAAAAATTTATTAAAGGTTGTATCGAACACTCCGGCTGGACCAAAAATAAAGCCACGGAGATTTGGCTGTGGCTGGAACCTTTTGCCGCTTACGGCTTCAACAAAGCGCACTCAGCCTCCTATGGCCGCGTCGCCTACCAAACTTCCTACTTAAAAGCCAACTTCCCGGTGGCTTATATGTGCGCCTGTCTCACCGCTGAATCTGGTGACATTGAACAAGTAGCCATTTACGTCGACGAGGCTAAAAGGATGGATATTAAAATTTTACCGCCCGATGTCAATGAATCTTTTGGTTATTTCACCGTCGTGGCCGAAGCTGGTAAGACCGTAGCCGACAGCCGAGCCATTCGCTTCGGCCTCTACACCATCAAAAACTTCGGCAAAGATATTGCCGACGCGATTGTGGCCGAGCGCAAGCGCGGTGGCCCTTTTACCACTTTTGCCCAATTTTTAGATCGCATTAACCATAAAAACTTAAATCGCAAGTCGCTCGAAGCTTTAATCAAAGCCGGAGCCTTAGACTCCTTAGGTGAAGAGCGAGGGGTGATGCTCGGCAATATTGAAGTAGCCCTAGAGTACGCCCGCGAAACCCTCCACTCTGGCGGCCAAGATTCCCTTTTTGGTATTATGGCTGATCAATCTAGTTTACCCGTTTTTCGCTTGAAAGATTTTCCCACCGTGGACACTAAAGAGCGCTTGGCCTGGGAAAAAGAACTACTAGGTTTATACATTTCTGGCCACCCGCTAGAAGCTTTTAAAGACAAGTTCGCCCGCGCGGAAAACACCATCAACCACAACAAACATTTACCCGACGGCACCACCACCACGGTTGGTGGGATTGTGGAAGAAGTAAAACTGATTATGACCAAAAAGGGCGACCAAATGGCTTTTGTGCGGATCGCCGATATGAATGATAAATTGGAAACCGTGTTCTTTGCCGACCGCTTTTTAAAGTTCCGCGAATTTTTACAACCCGATCAGTGTCTCGCTCTCCGGGGCAAGATCAACCATAGAAACGGCGAGCCCAGCCTAATCGTCGACGCGGTCAAAGTGTTAGAATAATTATTTTAGACAAAAAAATTAGCCCCACATCCAAAATTAATTGAATGCAGGGCTAAGGGCTAAGTTTCCAAGGACCGGAGTCCAAAAGAACTTAGCGTTGAGAACTGACTTGCCTGCCTGCCATCGCTACGCTCAGGTGTTGCAGGCGGGCGACACAGCGAACGCGAACCCGCTGCCACGATCCCACCTGCAGTCAGGCCTGTCGATGCACGAGTTGAGCCAACGACCATCGTCGTCACGGTCCGCGTTCAGCAAGTCCGGAACGCCGTCGGAGTCATTGATCGGCTCGTGCATGGCAACGATCCAGATCAGCCTCATGGCTTCGATCTCCTTGTCCGTGAACTTCAGACGGATGAGACAGGCCAGTTCGGCGTTCGGTACGATGAGCTTGCGCTTGTCGGCCTCGGCGCGAATCTTCTTCGTGATCCGATCGTTTTCCTCGAAGAGCATGCCCTTGAGAACGGCGACTTCGGTCGTCACGCTATTGGTCGGCTTGAAGTCCGGCGAACGGAGCACCTGCTTGGCGTAGTCTCCGACGCGGAAACCGTTGCCTTCTAGACGATTGATCCAGTCCTCGCCGGTCGTGCCGTCGCTGGTGACCGAGAAGTAGATGACGCCGTCTTCCTCGCGCCACGAACGGGTCGGTTCGGAAACCGAAAGTTCGTCGCGGAGAAAACGGAGCGCCATGTCGTGGCCACCGAGCTTCTTGACGATGGCGTTGAGTTGGCCGGCGGTAAGTCCGGCGGATGCGAATTCTGCGCTCATGATTGTATCTCCTTGGGCTAATTTGCCCGTTTTCATTTTCCTCTAATCCGAGGAGGAACCATGGCCTCTAGTGGTCATAGCGAGAAGAGGCCCAAGTTTTAAGCCACTTTTCGCTATGACCAATCGCTACTACTATCAAAGATCTTATATTTAACATTATACACCTTAATATCTCTTTAGTCAAGTACTTCCCTATCATAATATCATAATATCCTTATTTAAAGCCACAATCCCCCACGAGGCTTTAGCCTCGTGGGGGTGCAACTTATACCGTATACTAATTCTCCTCCTCCATACCCCATACTCTATACCACATACCTCATACAAATCTCCTCCTACTTCAGATGTCGGCGGCCCACTTTAAGGCGAGCCAATTCTCTTTCCAACACCGTTTCTAGACGAGCAAAATCTTCCTGAGCTAAGTTGTCACCTTGCGCTAAAATAGCCGCCGCCCGGGCCCTAGCGGCTTCGGCTTCAGCTAAATCAATATCAGTGGCATGTTCGGCAAAGTCGGTTAAAATAACCAACTGGCTACCGGGGCGTACTTCAAGCACGCCCCCGGCAATCACAAAATGAACCGTCTCTTTCTGATTTTTTTTCACCGTCATTTCCCCGGCAGCGAGCAAAGATACTAAAGGCATATGATTAGCCAACACCGTAATCTCACCCTCTCTAGTAGGTATGGTCGCCTGCTCGATATCCGCTTCGTAAATCACCCGATCAGGTGTAACCACGGTAAAATGAAGGACGGCCGACATATTTTATTTCGTTAACTCTTCAACTGACCCTTTCATGTAAAAAGATGACTCGGGATACTCATCATAATGCCCAGCTAAAACATCCTTAAAACTTTTGATAGTATCCGCGAGTGGTACATACTTACCACCAATACCGGTAAACTGTTCCGCCACAAAGAAAGGTTGGGATAGTAAGCGTTGAATTTTTCGAGCGCGGGCCACCACTTCTTTGTCTTCATCCGACAATTCGTCAATACCTAAAATGGCAATAATGTCTTGCAAGTCTTTATAACGTTGTAATACTTTTTGAACGCCCCGCGCCGTCTGATAGTGGTCCTCGCCCACAATCACCGGATCAAGAACGGTTGATGACGAGTCCAGCGGGTCCACCGCCGGATAAATACCAAGCTCCGACAAAGCTCGCGACAGCACCACCGTCGAATCCAAGTGAGCAAAAGTACTAGCGGGGGCCGGGTCGGTTAAGTCGTCGGCCGGCACGTAAACAGCTTGCACCGAGGTAATCGAACCGGCGGTGGTGGAAGTAATGCGCTCCTGGAGGGAACCCATTTCTGTCGCTAAGGTCGGCTGATAACCTACCGCGCTCGGCATGCGGCCCAACAAGGCCGAGAGTTCTGAACCAGCTTGGGTAAAACGAAAGATGTTATCCACAAACAAGAGTAAATCTTTTTTCTCTTCATCTCGAAAATACTCTGCCATCGAGAGCGCCGCTAGGGCCACCCGGGCCCGGGCTCCCGGTGGTTCATTCATTTGACCAAACACCAAAGTGGTTTTACTTAAAACACCAGACTCTTCCATCTCCCGATACAAGTCATTCCCCTCGCGCGTTCGCTCCCCCACCCCAGCAAAAACCGAGTAACCACCGTGCTCCTGAGCAATGTTTCTAATTAGCTCCTGAATAATAACGGTTTTACCCACCCCGGCCCCACCAAACAAACCAACCTTACCACCTTTCAAAAAGGGACACATCAGGTCGATAACTTTGATGCCGGTTTCGAGAATTTCTGTTTTAGAAGACTGGTCCACTAAAGCGGGTGCTGGTCGATGAATCGGATATTTTTTAGCAGTCTCGACAGCTGGCTTACCGTCGATCGGCTCACCTACCACGTTAAACATCCGCCCCAATGTTTCCCGACCCACCGGCACCTCAATCGAATCGGCCACATAGTGCACGGGCAAGCCTCGACTCAAGCCGTCGGTAGCCCCCATCGCCACGGCCCGCACTTGGTTTAAGCCCAAGTGTTTAGCCGTTTCCAACACTAGATCAAAACCCTCGGTGTTAATCTTAAGGGCCGATAATAGCGGGGGCAGGTCACCCGTAAACTCCACATCCACAACAGGGCCAATCACCTGGACCACCCGACCCACACTCTCATCTGTATTTTTTTTTGTTTTTACTGTCATAAAAATATATAACTAATTGTTAGCGCCTGATACTATTTCGGCAATCTCTTGAGTAATAGCCGCTTGCCTAGCTTGATTGTAACCCACCACCAAATCTTCCGTCAGTTCATCGGCATTTTCCGAAGCGTTTTTCATAGCAATCATTCGCGCCGAATGTTCTGCCGCGAGTGACTCGAGCACCGCTTGATACAAAACCACTTCCGACAACTTGGGTAAAACCACCTCCAATACTTCCTCTTCCCCGGGTTCAAAAACATACTGAGCCATAGACTGACTCTTAAAGCTAATATTTTTTTTATCGGCTCCTAATTCTTGAATAGAGTTTTTAATATTACCGGCCTTAATAGGTAGAAACCCGCGCACCACCGGCTGGTACACCAAGGGCGAAACAAAGCTATTATAGGCCACGCTAACCTCAAGATAGTGACCACCTTTAAATTCGTTCAGGACAAAAGCCGCCACCCCTTTAATGTCTTCTTCGTACAAATGATCGGGTAAGTCGACAAAGCTCGCTACCGGCTTAAAACCAAGGCGCCGAGCAATTCTTTCGGCCTGGCGCCCAATAGTGACTACCACCATTTCTTTTTCACCGGTCGTTATTAAAAATTTAGAAACAGCTTTCGCAACCGTTAAGTTGAACCCGCCACACAAACCTTTGTTAGAAGCAATTAAAATTAAAAGATGTCCTGACCCCCGGCCCGGCTTTAGTAAATAATGCCGGTCATAATAGTTATGACTAACATTAATCATCAGCTCTAGCGCCAGGGCCGCATACTCTCTGGTCGCCAAGGCGCGATCCACCGCCTTCTTCATCTTGCTGGCCGACACCAGCTCCATCGCCTTCGTAATCTTCTTAATATTCTTGACGGACTTTATTTTGGTTTTTATCGCTTTAGCTAAGAGAGCCATGGAAAGTAAGCTTAAATTCTTCAAGGGCGGCCACTACCGCTTGTTCGACCTCTTCGTTCCAACCAGTTCTGATCCGCTCGACTAGCTCCGCTTTGGCTTCATCTAAAAACTGGTAAAGACCGGCCTCAAACCGGGCCAAGTCGGCGCGGTCGACGGTATCCAAGACCCCAGAGTTAGCCGCGTATAAGATTACCACTTGTTTTGCTGTATCCACCGGCGCGTACTGGGGTTGTTTTAACACCTCGGTAACCAACAGGCCCCGATCCAACCTTTTTTTAGTATCGGCGTCCAAATCGGAAGAAAACTGAGAAAAAGATTCCAGTTCTCGATACTGAGCCATATCCAATTTTAAACGTCCGGCTACTTTTTTCATCGCCTTCGTCTGAGCACTACCGCCCACTCGCGATACCGACAAACCCACATTAATGGCCGGTCGCACCCCTTTATTAAATAAACCAGTTTCTAAGAATATTTGACCGTCAGTAATAGAAATTACATTGGTCGGAATGTAAGCCGAGACATCGCCAGCTTGAGTTTCGATAATCGGCAAAGCGGTAATCGAGCCACCACCGGACGCTTCATTGCGCCGACAAGATCTTTCCAGTAGTCGAGAGTGTAAATAAAAAACATCACCCGGGTAAGCCTCCCGGCCTGGTGGCCGGCGCAAGAGCAGAGAAATTTCCCGGTAGGCGCTGGCATGCTTTGACAAGTCATCGTAAACCACCAACACATCACGACCTTGATCCATAAAATATTCCGCCAGCGCTGTACCGGCGTAAGGCGCAATGTAAGCAAAAGCCGCTCCGTCGGCTGCACCGGCCGCCACTATAATAGTGTAAGGTAAAGCCCCGGCCACTTTTAACTTTTCCGCCAAACGAGCAATATTGGATTTTTTTTGACCCACCGCCACGTAAATACAAATAACGTCTCGACCTTTTTGATTGATAATAGTATCAATCGCAATCGCCGTTTTGCCGGTCCCCCGGTCACCAATAATAAGTTCGCGCTGACCTCGGCCGATCGGAATCATCGCATCGATTGATTTGATCCCGGTTTCCAGTGGCACATTGACCGGCTCTCGAGTGATAACCCCCGGGGCAATTTTTTCGATTAAATAGTGACCAGTGGCGGTAATATCGGCCCCACCATCAATAGGAGTACCGAGCGGATCCACCACTCGACCCAAAAAACTGTTCCCCACTGGTATTTGCAATACCCGATGCGTCCGTTTAACAGTATCACCTTCTTTAACCAACTCCCCTCGACCTAAAATAACCGCTCCCACCGTGTCTTCTTCTAAGTTTAAAGCTAATCCCATTAAGCCATTACCAAAGTCCAACATTTCCATCGACTGAGCTTCACTAAGGCCACTAAGAGCGGCGATGCCATCGCCCACCGCCACCACCGTACCGGTCTCCACCTTAAGGGTGTCGGTTTTTAAGCCATCAATCGACCTTTCTAGTTGCTGAATTATTTTTTGCGCGTCCATAATATTTTAAAAATTGGAATTATTTAGTCAAAGCCAGCTCTAATTCTTTCAACTTTTGCTTTAAACTGGCGTCATAAAGAAAATAGGAAAACGAAGCCGTAAAACCCCCGATCAAACTAGGATCCAACTGTTCTACACAAGGGACCCCTTCAGCGGCTCCCACCAAAGTTTTAATTTTGTTTTTAGCTTTAGTGGAGAGTACATGGCTCGTCTTGATCACTACCGTTTCCACCTCCGCTTCTCGAACTATAAGCTTGAGGGCTTTGGTTAAAGTCGGTCTAGTTAAAGCCGATAAATTCTTAGCTTCCAACCAAGCTATAAAGTTATCGATCGTGGTCTCCGAACGAGCGTCACCCTGCCTCAGCTTGCGATATAAAACTTTAGCTAATTGACTTGAGGTATACATAAGCTAAATCTATTTAATCAGCCGAGCGATTAGGTCTTCTTGTTTCTTGTCGGTAAAGTCCTCGGTCAAAACTTTTTCTAAACCTTTCACAATCAGCCGAGCTGTTTCCACTTGCACTTGTTTTTCGGCTTCCTGTCGCTCTCGCTGCACATCGGCCGCTCCTCGTTCAACAATTTCTTGGTACACCGCTTCGGCTTTACCAGTGGCCGCTTTCACTGTTTCGGCGGCCCGTTCATGACCATCGGTTACGATTTGGTTGGCCATCAGCTTTGCTTCATCGGCAATTTGCTTGGCTTTTACTTCCGCCGACAAAAGTTCACCTTTAGCTTCTTCGGCCGCCGCCAAACCCTCTGCAATGACTGCTTGTCGATCCTTTAAAACCTGCCCCACGCGCTTAAATACAAAGCGTTGGAGCAAGTAAAAAATAATCAAAAAGTTAACCAGGTTGGCTACTGCCACCGGCCAGTTAAACCCAATGTTTGCTAAAATTTGCCCAATATCCACAAGCGTCAGTTGGTTTACAGAATAAAGAAGGCGACCAAGGCGTAAATAGCTGTCGATTCGGCCATCGCCACCCCGATGATCATTTTACTAAAAATAGAACCAGACTGTTCCGGATTGCGACCAATCGCTTCTAAGGCTTTACCAATCAAATAACCTTCGCCTACCGCTGATCCAAACATTGATAAAGTAGTGATCGCTTTGGCTAACAAACGTACGGCTTCGATTTCCATATTTTATTTAACTAATTAATAATTAATGATAATTAACATCTTCTAACTTTCAGGTTCACCTTCAGCTAAAGCCGGATTAACCATGGACATATAATAGGCGGCCACCAAAGAACCAAACACCATCGCTTGAATCAGACCAAAAAAAAGACCCGAGGCCAACAACACAGCGGGTAGTCCGTAAGCCAGGGCACTCATAAACACTATGGCTAAAACTTCTCCAGCATAAATATTGCCAAACAACCGTAGAGAAAGCGATATAACTTTAGCAAATTCTGACACAATATCCAACAGGCCCACAAAAAAACCAATAATGGCCACCGACCCCTCACTAACCCCTTGTTTAAAACCTAAATAAATTTCCTTGAATTGGAAAAATTTACCCAAATACCCCACCAAGCCCCAGTTCTGCAAACTAATAGCTTGAGTAAACAAAACCATGGCCACCGCCAAACCGAAAGTAGTATTAAAGTCGGTCGTCGGTGTCCGGAAAATAGGTAAACCTTGATAGGTAAAGCTGGTCAGCCCGGGTACTACCCCAAACAAGTTAGCCACCGCTAAATATACAAAGAGCGAGGCAATGAGTGGAAAAACTTTTTTGGCATAGTATGGATGACCGGTAATTTGACCAATCAGGTCGTACATCTTCTCATAAATAAACTCGACCAGGAGTTGCGGTCGCCGAGGTTTAATTTTAAAAGTATTACCAATCCACAAACTCAAAATTACAAAACCAACTACGATCATTAAAATGGCCAACAATGAATTAGTGACTGGAAATCCCCCCACCTTAAACAAGGTATCGGGACCAATTTTAGTTATTTCACTTGAAATTCTAAGCCAACTTTCCATAATTTATGACTATTATTTAATTTGAGCTTCCCGTCGCAATTGATCTAGTTTGGTTAAGGCTCGATCTAATTTCCGGTATTTCATAATCACCAGCGTCCAGGAAGAAATAAAGGCCACCACCATGACTACGATAGTAATTGTTTTTCCGGTCTCAAAAGAATTATCCAACATACGCCCCAGCCAATAACCACCCAAAGCTGGTAGGCCAAAGATAAAAAAAACTTCAATGATCATGCGGAACGCCTTGTCCCGCATCTGGCTTTGTAACTCCTTTATTTCACTAATCGACAAATTGTCGCTAAATTCCATATATAGATATAAAAAAATAAAAAAACCTGGGACAGGTTTAAAGGGGCACCACCGCCACTTTCAAAAAGTAACAGTGATAGTATAAAGAAAATTTAAACGCGCCGCAACTTTTACAAACAAGGTAACTTTAGGCGCCAAACAACATACCGTCGGCATCGTTAACGATCAGTTGGTACTGACGGTCCACCAGTGGCAAGTAATTGCTTGTACTTAACGCTCGGATTTTAAGTTCATAAACCCCGGCAGCTACCGGGCGGCCACTAATTTGGCCAGTCGAGGTTAAAGTTAAACCGCGGGGCAAAGACCCGGCGACCACTTGCCAGCTCACCCCACTATTAGTACCAGCTAAGTTGTTTAAAACCAGCTGATTCGAATAAGCTTGACCCACTTGGCCACTAGCCAAAAAAGAAGGACTGATACTAAGTGAGCCAGTTTCCGCACACGACACCATTTCGATGCGGTCCGCAGTGGTGGCCTCTACCACTCCCAAACCAGCAGAAGGTACAATACCCATTCGATTTTGAAACCTCACTACCGCCTCCCGGGTGGCCACCCCAAAATAACCGGTGGGGCTAGGATAAGTATAGTCGCCAGTGTTAGTCAAAAATTCTTGCAAAGCGGTAATACCCAAAGTCTCGGTACTGGAATCAGCCAAGCCGTAGCGCAAGGTGGTGTCTAATTTTAGACACTCGAGATCATTTGCCATAAAACTAATAACCGGCCCGGAGACCATGCCGGCCCGATTACGGTCTTCAACTTGCTCTTCCAACAGCCGAACGAGCTTAGTAATCTCTTCCAGTTGACGGGCCAGATCAGACGAACTTTGAGCCCGAACTGGTGAGGGTACGAGGGCGACTAAGGCTAAAAGCGTAAAAATGGTGATAAAATATTTAGTCATATACTTGATTATTAGATAGATAACCTAAGGCGATTCATTTGCTTCCACTTAGGTAGTGGCTACAGTTCTACCACAATATTATATTTAAAGCAAGCCCTCCCCACTGTTATTTTACAGCGTTTTTGTTATGATGAGCTAATGACTACCAACTCAAACTTAGAACAAAAGCGCCATACCCTGGCCCACCTTTTAGCCGCCGCGGTCTTAGACCTCTATCCCGAGGCTAAAAACACTATCGGCCCCGCCATTGATAACGGTTTTTACTACGACTTCGATTTAGCTAGCCCTATTTCCGATAAGGACTTGCCAAAAATTGAAGCCCGGATGCGCGAGCTACTCCCCGACTGGTCGCATTTTGTAAGCGAGGAGGTCTCGGCCGCTAAAGCTAAGTCGCACTACGAGACCAATCCTTACAAGCAAGAGCTCATAGACGAAATCGTCGAGCGAGGCGAACCCCTTACTTTATACACGGCTGGTGACTTTACTGACCTCTGCCGTGGTGGCCATGTCGAAGCGCCAGTTACCGATTTGGACCCAGCCGGCTTCAAGCTCGACCGAGTAGCCGGAGCCTATTGGCGCGGAAATGAAACCAATAAAATGCTGACCCGTATCTATGGCTTGGCTTTTGATAATCAAGTTGATTTGGAATATTATCTGGCCATCAGAGAGGAAGCGGAAAAAAGGGACCATAAAAAATTAGGTAAAGAATTGGGCTTGTTTATTTTCTCCGACTTAGTGGGGTCTGGTTTACCCCTGTGGACAGTTAAAGGCACTTTAATACGGGAACTCTTAAATGACTATGTCTGGGAATTGCGACAAGCGAAAAATTTTGGCAGAGTCACTATCCCCCATATCACCAAAAAAGACTTATACGAAACTTCCGGGCACTGGAGTAAATTTGCCGATGAGCTGTTTCGCATCACCACCCGCGAAGGTCATGAATTTGCGATGAAGCCGATGAACTGCCCACATCACACTCAGATTTATGCAGCCGAACAACGTAGCTATCGTGATCTACCTCAGCGCTATGCCGAAACCACTATGGTCTATCGTGACGAACAGTCGGGTGAACTAGCCGGCCTTTCTCGAGTTCGCTCTATCACCCAAGATGATGCTCATGTTTTTTGTCGAGAAAATCAGATTGAAGCGGAAATCAATACCATTTGGGATATTATTGATACTTTTTACCGAACATTCGGGTTTGATTTACAAGTCCGTTTTTCCCGCCATAACCCAGCCGAATTTGATAAATATTTAGGGACCCCAGCTATTTGGGCCAAGGCCGAAGACAAATTAAAAACCGTCATTACCGATCGTTACGGCCAGAACTTTATTGATGGCGTTGGTGAGGCAGCGATGTATGGACCCAAGATCGACTTTATGGCGAAAGACGCTTTAGGCCGAATTCTACAAGTAGCTACCATTCAATTAGATTTCAATATGCCTGAGCGTTTTGACCTAACTTGTATCAATGAACAAGGCCAAAAAGAACAAATTGTAATGATTCACTGTGCCATTATGGGTTCGATTGAACGCTTTATGTCTACCTTGATCGAGCACTACGCTGGCGCTTTTCCCTTGTGGCTCTCCCCCGTCCAAGTCGCTATCTTGCCAGTGGCTGAAGCTCACGATAAGGCGGCCTCGGACATCGCTCACCAACTACAAGCTGAAGGCATTCGCGTTGAGGCCCTCTATAGCGGCGAGACTTTAGGTAAGCGCCTCCGCGCAGTTAAAATGCAAAAAGTTCCTTACTTTATTGTGATGGGTGATAAAGAAATAGAGTCGGGGAAACTTACCATTGAAAACCGCCAGGGCGATAAAGAGGAACTAACCCCCAAAGAATTGAGTGAAAAATTACACACGGCAATAAACCAAAAGCTAGCTTAGACTTTAAAATCACTCTACCGGCCAAAGACCGAGGTTAAGGTTCGGTATAAAACTAAAAAACCAAAATTTGAGTAAAAAAAGAGCGCGCTTCCAAATGGCTAGCGCGCTCCGGTCTTTGGCCCTCACCGGGCCAAAGACGAAACAATAGGATTTCGGGAGTCGGGTAGCCAGAGCTACACCAGACCACTACGGGAAAACATGGTACCAAGATTGTCGTACGAGTATCTGGGGGTGTCGCCGTCCACGCTCGCACCGTCCGAGTCAGCCAAGCCGATGCTCACCAGGTTGCCATCAGCGTAACGGGAGGCGGTCCAGGAGTAAGTGTCTTCGAGGAGACGCTCGTGATTCACCCTATCGTACAAGGCGATCACGTACAGCAACTCACCAGGTGACAATCGAAAGAGTTGGTTTACCTGAAGCGCGGCTAGTTCCCCCGCGGCTGGCTGCCAATTGGTGTTCATGAGTGAGGCCAGACGATCTATGTTGGCCTCGAACTCGTCGACAGCCGCCCGGTATTGGTCGGGCAACGACTGGCCTTCGTAGACTTCATCCACGAGGTAGTCAACAATCGCCTGAGTTTGGCCCAGAAAGTTCTTGTTGATCGAGTCAGGAATCACTTCCCGACTGACGAATTTCCAGGTCGGAAATTTGGCAATGGGCACTTTCCCGTAGAACGGCTCGTGTTTATAACACCCTCGGTAGAAAAGCAGTGGTCCGTCATCGAGCTTACTTTGGCACATCTCGTCCACACCTTGCATAGTGAGGACCTGGCCGGCGGGGTTCTTGTCCGCAATAAGGACAAGGAAATGGTGAAGCTTGCGGGCGCGATCGATCTCCTCCGGCCCAAATGGGATGGGGGGAGGAAAATCGTTGCAAAAAATAGGGATCCCAAAAGCTTTCTCTACTATCAAGTCGTCGAGGCAATCGGTGCCTCGGGAGAGCACTTCGCGAGCAACTTCCCGGCTGACTGAGGTTTGAACCTGTGGTTTTACTGTGGCCATGGCGTAACTCCTTGGTTGTGGTTTTTCCCAAAATCCATGTCAAAGAGGCGTAAAAGGCCTCAATCAATCTGTTTATTATTATAGCGATGATAATACTAAAAGTCAATACTCTGTAAGAGGTACTTATCCCCCTATTGCAAGTAATATAAAAACATGACTATAATGACCAAAAGTAATATAATAAAGGAAATGGCACAAACAATAGCTGTCTGGCGTCTTGCTAGAAAACTAAAAAAAATATGTAATAAAGCAGAGGTCACAGAACATGACCACGCTGATGAAACTGGCCACAGCTTTCGAGCATGTGTAAGTGAAAATGGATTTTTAAACAAAGTTTCCAATGGTAATCCAAAGAAAAAAGCGGTGTATGCCGACTCTTTGTCTTTAGCAAAAAACAAGATTAAAATTATTGATTCATCTATAAAAATAGAAAAATGCAAAGATTGTAATAAAGAAATAAAGGTGAAAGTAATTAGATTAAACGATGATGGTCTTGACTTTGTTGGTATTCTTGACCTTTTGGAATTTTTCCTAGGAAAGTATAAATCTACTGTAGCAATGGTTATTATCCCTATATTAACTTTTGTTCTAGGGTTTACTTTTAATGAACTTATTATAAAGCTACTATCTTAATATGTCGGACGGCAAAAAACGATTTATAGACCTACTCCATAAAGCTATTGGCTCGCCCGTGCAACCAACACTTGGAAAGCGGGAACAGGTGAAAGACGCTGATTATAGCGAAAAGCAAACTCGTCCACATAAGCCTGAAGATGTTTCTCCGACACAAAGTGATAAGTCCCCCGAATTGAACGCTTCAACTGACCCCAAAATCCCTCGATAGTGTTAGTGTGGGAGTCATTGAATACCCAGTGTTTCTTACCGTGTTTTGGACCTTTGGGACGGGTATAGCCTAACTTTGGTAGCTTGGCATAGACCTTGAACTCGTCAGTCATAATGGTAGCGTCCTTTGAAATGTTAGCCTTGATATTGCCTAAGAGGATATGGGTTTCTCTAGCCCCTATTTTGTGTGCTCGAACCTTACCTTTTCTCTCAACCATACCCATTAAGGCTGATTTATTCTTAAACTTTGTTTGGTTGTTTCCTTTCTTGCCGAAGAAGGTTTCATCTACCTCAACAGTGCCGGTCAAAAGATTGCCGTCTTGTTCCATCAGTTTGCGGATTTGGGACCCGATACGCCAAGCGGTCTTGTAGGTAACACCAAAATGTCGCTGTAGTTCTTTAGCGGATATGCCGTTCTTGGCGATAGAGAATAGGAAAAGAGCCTCGAACCAAACAGTCAAAGGAGTGCTAGATTTATGGAAAACTGTCCCTGCTAGGGGGTGTATCTGGTGGCCAGTGGTAGAGTGGGCATAACACTTTCGGCCCGTTACTCGGTAGTATTTATCAGCGTTAGGATACTTTGACTGGAAAATGTACTCTAGACACTTATTGTCGCTAGAGAACTCCTTGCGGAAATCTTTAATGGTGTATTTCATAATAATGGCTCTTTATCCTTTAATATAGCCATTATATACCCTTTCTACTTGTTGTGAAGGGATAAGTACCCTGTAAGATGCTTTATTTTAAGGGGTTTTACAAATTAAAGAGATTAATCCTAAGCCCAACGAACCGAGCACCACCAGGAGACTCCGCAGGCGGGTAGCCGAGGCTGAGGGAAAAGTCAGCAGACTTTTACCCGTGCTCCTTGGTGGTGCTCGGCGAGCGGCCTTATACCCTACCCCAATCAGAAGTTCGGACTGGCGCTTCGCTCATTAAGGATGTGTCTATTCGCCACCCGCACCAGTCCTAAATTGGGGCCGGGTCAAGCATTTGCAATCACAAAAACCCCCAGACTATACAGTCTGGGGGTTTTTGTGAGCAATATGCTAGATGTCAATATTCGCCAGTTTGGCGTGGGTTTGGATGAAAAGTCGGCGCGGTTCCACTTCACTACCCATTAGCACATCAAACACTCCGTCCGCCTCTTCGGCATCATGAATGGTCACTTGTTTCAACACCCGAGTATCGGGATCCATCGTCGTTTCCCAAAGCTCCTCAGCATTCATTTCTCCCAAACCTTTATAGCGCTGAATTTGAATTTTAGTATTTCGTTTTTTGACCTCCACTTCGCCGTCTTCGTCCACCACCTCCCCCTCCTCCAACTCCTCACCATCGGCGTCGGTCCTAGCGGCTACGTCTTCAGTCATCCCCCCCATACCCGCCACGATTTGGTCTTTTTCCTCATCAGTGTAAGCATAAGCAATCTCTTTACCTTTTTTTACTTTATACAAAGGAGGTAGGGCAATATACAAATGCCCGGCATCAATCAGCGGTCGATAGTAGCGGTAAAACAGGGTTAGCATTAAGGTCCGAATGTGAGCGCCGTCTACGTCGGCATCGGAAGCAATAATGATTTTATGATAACGCAAACGGGAAATATCAAAGGTGTCGCCAATAGCTGCCCCCAAAGCAATGACCAAAGACTTTACTTCTTTCGAAGCGAGCATCCGGTCTAAGCGGGCTTTTTCCACGTTTAAAATTTTACCCCGTAGAGGCAAAATAGCCTGCGTCCGCCGGTCACGACCGGTTTTGGCTGTACCACCGGCCGAATCTCCCTCCACAATAAATATTTCGGCTTCCTCGGCATTGCGCGTCTGGCAGTCGGCGAGCTTACCTGGTAAAGTCATCCCTTCCAATGCCCCTTTTCGTAAAACCGAATCTTTAGCGGCCTTAGCGGCTTTGCGCGCCTTTAAAGCTAAGGTGACTTTCGAAATAATCGATCGGGCGTCATCCGGATTTTCTTCCAAGAACATAGCAAAGGCTTCGCCAAAAACGGTTTCGACCGCCCCTCTCGCCTCCACACTACCTAGTTTAGCTTTAGTCTGGCCTTCAAATTGCGGATCTTGTAACTTAACTGAAATCACCGCCACCATTCCCTCGCGCACATCATCACCGGTAAAGTTATCCTCGTTCTCTTTGATTAAATTATTTTTCCGGCCATAGTCGTTTAAGGTCCGAGTCAGCGCCGTCCGGAAACCTGTCAAATGAGTTCCCCCCTCCGGCGTCCTGGTGTTGTTGGTATAGGTTATTTCTTTAGCATCAATATCGTCGACATACTGCAAGGCCACTTCCACCATAATGTCACTCGCCTCCTTTTCCACATAAAAAATATTTTTGTGAACCGGCTTTTCTTTTTGATTATAAAACTTAATCAAAGACAACAAACCACCTTCAAAGTAAAAAGTTTGCGATGGTACCGGTAGCTTAAGCTCGCTGAGATAAAAAATCTTTTCCGCTTCAATGTCACCAGTGAAGTTACGCGCATCAATCGCCCGGATTCTAACACCTTTGACCAAGTAAGCCTGCCCCCGCAAATGGTTGACGAGTCGGGGCCAGTCGTAAACCGTCTCCGAGAAAATCGTGGCATCTGGCTTAAAGGTGATAATGGTCCCGTGTTGGTCCGAACTGCCAACTTTTTTCACGTCCTTATCTTTCTTGCCGATCTTAAAACTTTGAATAAATTTACCGCCGTCCCGATGGACTTCAGCCACCAACCACTCAGACAAAGCGTTAACCACGGAAGCCCCAACCCCGTGTAAACCGCCGGATATTTTATAATTTTTACCTTCAAACTTACCACCAGCGTGCAAAACCGTAAGGACAGTTTCCAAGGTGGAGACGCCGGTTTTTTTGTGCTTCTCCACTGGAATACCGGTACCATTGTCTACCACGCGGATAATATCCCCAGGCAAAATAGCCACTTCAATCTCATCGGAGTAGCCGTTCATGGCCTCATCGCGAGAGTTATCAAAAATCTCCACCATCAAGTGGTGAAGCCCCTCCGGCCCAGTTGAGCCAATATACATCCCAGGACGCTTCCTAACGGGCTCTAGACCCTCTAAGACCACAATATCATCAGCACCGTATTTTCGATCGGATTTAAGGGCTTTTTTAGGCATAGATAAAAGGCAAAATAAGTTATATTTACCCTTCCATTTTAGCATATTCCGCTCTACAAATAAAGCTAAAACTTGTGCTTTATAATCCGGAAGAGTAGACTTATTTTTGATCCTAGCCGTCAACTAGGGCCCCACCATCCGGCGGATGGTGGACGCGCTTAGACACCAGCCCTATCGGGCGGGAGCTGGCTAAATGATTGGGTCAACTCTGTATGCTATCCAGTACAAAGGGCTCTGAGTACTGATCACCAGCACCTCACCAAGTAGAAGACTGAACTCTACGCTGACGCACAAGCAGCCCGGTCTAAACCACCCGTTATCATGGCTTGCAATACTCCCGGAGACAGGTCTAAAAGGCTTGTCTCCAATTTTTTATATAAAAATTAGCCCCAGCTAAGGAGCTGGGGCTACGACCGGTTTCAAAATATAGGCATTGAAAGCGATAGTCTCGCCTTGCTGTTTGAGCTCGGTGGGGACGATTTCCGCCAAGGACCCCAGCGGCAAGCTCGACACATCCGACTCGGCCATCAGATACACGCCAGTGGGCCCGCCAGCCTCTGGGGCTGCCTTGACCCGAACATAGCCTTGGACCGTAGGTAGGCTGTTATTTACATACAGCTCTCCCACCACCATCCGACAAAACTTCTGAATGTTGAAACTCGCTGGATTATCGATGGCAATTTCTTCCACCTCCAGTTTATACGAAGGCGATAGGACGGTAGTAGCACAACCGCTCACCACCAGCAGCACACCAAGTATTAGCGCTACATTTCTCAAAGGTTCACCTCCAATCGTTTGAAACCAGGTCCAATTCCCTACTTTATATAATATAAAAATGACTCTCTGTCCAATTTCCCTCTCACTGCTCAGCCAAACTACAACACACCGGCCGCCTTCCAAGGTTAAACCTTGGAATGGATAACGGTGGATTTTAGCGAACTGACCAGCCTTTCTGCTTTACCGCTTGATAAACATTCTCCATCACTAGGTTAACTTCCGCATCCGATAAGGTGCGCTCGGCCGATTGAAAGGCTAAGCGGAAAGCCAAAGAAGTCTCCTCAGCTCCCGGCTTGGTAAATTGATCAAACAAATATGGCCCCTCGGCTAAAAGTGGTCCGGCCGCGGTTTTAATCTCAACCACTACCGCTTCTGGCTCGGTACCGGCCGGTACCAACAAAGCAATATCCCGAACAATCCGCGGATAAACTGATACCGGCTTATATTTCACCTCTAAATTAATGTATGGCGAAAGGTCGGTCACTTCGGATTGAACAAGAAAAAGAGAAATGGGCACTTCCATCACATACAGGCCCTCCTTGTTTGCAACTTCCCCCAACTCCACCTTAAAAGCGGTTTTAAATTCAGCTAAGATAGGTGCCAAGTCATAGTTAGAGGCCAAACAAAGTCTCTTGTCTTCCGTACTAACTGTCGGAAAAACATTACCAAGCTCAAACATACTAACCTTAGTTTGAGGAAAAAGAGATCGCTTAATATTGGTGGCCAAAGTAGCAGTCATCCAGTCGGTGAGATTGGTCCTAAGAAAAGCCTTATCGGAAGCTAGTGGTTTTTCAATCGAGACTACTCCAGTAGCGGTAAAAGTATAGCCATAAACTTCGGTAAACCCCCGGCTCACCAAAAAAGCTCGCAGTTGGTTAGCTAAAATAAAATCGGGGTGATCTAGTGGTTCCTCGGCCACTTTAGGTAAAGCGCGAGCTGGTACCCGATCATAACCATAAAGTCTAGCCACTTCGTCGGCTAAATCTTCTTTAATATTTAAATCTAGACGCTCGCTTGGAATATAAGCTGTCATTTTTTCCTCAACGCTTTCAACCAAGACTCCCACTCGCTCTAAGTAACTACTAATATCAGTGGCGGAAAAAAGAACACCCACTAAATTAGAAATATCAGCGGCGGAAAAATTTATAGTCGCCCGAGCGGTGTCTTTGGTGGTGATAATTTTATATTCAGCTTTAAGAGGCAACTCTAGAACCGCTGATACTTCACGAGCTAGACCCAAAGGCGATTTAGCGTCGGAAGCTCGGTCAGGCAAAATTTTTACATCCATCGTAAAATCACCATCACCCAGCTCAGTCACCTCTTCCACCTCAAAAGCGTGACGAATCAAAGCCTCACTAACCGTCGTGACCCCAGGTAAGGGGCCGGCAAAATACTTTTCAATTTCGCGGTAATTAAAAATCATATTAAAACTGATGCAAAAATCGACTATCACCCTGGTAAAAATGGCGAATATCTTCAACACCATACTTAATCATCGCTAAGCGGTCGATCGTACTGCCAAATGCTAAACCTTGCCACTCGTTTGGATCAACACCGGCCGCCGTAAACACGTTTGGGTGCAAGAGACCAGCCCCACAAACCTCAAGCCACCGCTTCCCCCACTTAATATCCACTTCTACTCCTGGTTCCACGAAAGAAAAAAAACTAGCCCGAAAACGAATTTCAACCTGATCGCCAAAAAGTTTCTTGTATAAAGTGGACAACGTGCCTTTAAGCTCGGCCATCGTAATTTTACCTGGCCGATCGATAGCTAATCCATCAAATTGATAAAACTGAGCTTCATGAGTCGCATCGGTGGCCTCATTACGAAACACTCGACCGGGCGAAACCACCCGAAGGGGTAATTGCTTTTTAGCTAGCTCTCGCAATGACACCGCGGTCATATGAGTACGAAGTAAATCTCCTTGTAGTGCTCCGTCGGAGCGCTTTAGCCAAAAAGTATCCTGCATCGCCCGAGCTGGATGATTAGCTGGAATATTAAGTGCATCAAAATTATGCCACTCTGTTTCCTTTTCTGGGCCCTCAGCCACGCGAAAACCCATCTCTTTAAAAATAGCCGCCATCTCGACCGTCAGCTGGCTTAAGGGATGTAAGTGACCGGGAAGTTTCGGGTCCTGCATATCTAAAGGAGTATAGCTAAACTGAACCGAAAAAGAAAGATTTAGAGCCCGATCCCAGAGAAAATAGGAGCCAGTGGTCGGGCTTTCACTACTCGACCAGCTTCGCTTAAGTCTGCGTTTTCAAAACCCTGTGCCTCCGCTAAAGCTTCAGCGACACGCGGACGGTTTTGAAAAATTTTCCCCGCCTGCCAGCGCCTGTAGCGCAGCAATGGCGGGCAGGGCCACGGGGAGATTTTTCTCTCCCCGACCCCCTCTTTAAGTTCAAGCCCAACTCATCGGTAAAAACGTCAAAAGTAATTGATTATTTTCACAGCCGAGAAAATAGGGAGCCAGTGGTCGGGCTTGAACCGACGACCTACGGTTTACAAAACCGTTGCTCTACCAACTGAGCTACACTGGCGAAATTTGATTATAGGCGATTTTTAAGGAATTTTCTACCAAAACCAGACTTAAAGTATTTCTCTCTCAGTAATGATTTATTTTTATCTGTACCAGCTTCAAAATACACTAATTTGAATGGTCTCCGATTACGAGTAGCCACGACTCGCCCGTTGTTGTGAGACTTTAAGCGACGTTTAAGATCACAAGTACTACCAATGTAATATTTATCATCTTTTTCACTTCTTAAAACATAAGTATAGTAAATCATACTTAAATTTTGTTGCTCTACCCGCCCGCCATCGCAAGCCTAGAGCTTGCTCAGGCGTTGCGGGCGGGGCCAACTGAGCTACACTGGCGAAATTTGATTATAGGCGATTTTTAAGGAATTTTCTACCGAAGGCTACACTAGATGAGATTGATCTAACGTTGATGATTTGGTGACAAAGCTCTTAGGTCGCGCTTAACTTGCTCTTGATGATTTTTGATTTCCCGCAAAAATAGTGAGGTGGCTCCACGCTCAAGATCAGTCTTATTACTTGATCTCGTGGAATAAATCACTCCCCCCACCCAACGCTCCAACCGTCCCAGCTGATGCTTAGACCAAGAAGTCACTTTTTTGGCACCCACTAAAAAATTAATATAGGCCAAACGGCTCCCAGCCCGCAGTAGTAAGGCCCCATACAAGACCAAAGTATCAAAAGTCTTAATCACGAGTCGACGCCAAGAAATCTGAGGTAAGTCCGACACAGTCACTCGTCCACGACGAATATTATAAACCTGCCAAAAAATCAACAAGCTGGCTCCGCCAAAACAAACCACCGAAGTTATGAAAGAGTAAAGCATAAATTTATACCCCCAGCTCAAAACGCGCAAAGCGCGTAATTTCAATTCGTTCGCCAAATTTTTGGCTCGCCTGCTGAATCAGGGATTCGATTTTTAAGCTCGGGTCTTTAATGTATTCACTAGTTAAAAGTTCTGCGACATCCGCCGGGGCCGTAGCAGCAATATGCATCGCCAAATCCTCGCCCAGAGTCTTAAACTCAACATTTTGTGAGACAAAATCCGTTTCGCAAGCCAATTCAACCAAAGTGCCGATATTGCCATTACTATGGATATAGGCGCTTACAGACCCAGCGCCTAACTCTCGATCAGCTTTTTTCCCAGCCACTTCGGCTCCTCGTTCTTTTAGTAGTTCCACCGCCTGGTCAAAGTTACCTTCGGCATCAAGGAGAGCTTGCTTACACTGAGCAATAGAGATCCCGGTGCGCTGGCGCAACTCCTTAATTTGTTTAGCGTCAATCATAAAAATTTAGCTAAGAGATAATTTGTCTACTAATCTTACGAGGTTACGGGATCGGCTTTGATTTCCTCTGTTGCCGTCGTAGCGACCGCTACGGCTTCCGCTACACCTTCTTTATAGGCCGAGACAATCTGATTTAAGAAATAAGTAACACTGGCCACGGCACTATCGTTGCCAATAATAGGGTAATCAATCGGTCGGATATCACAGTCAGAACTGGATAAACTGATGACCGGGATGTTAAGTTTGTTAGCTTCCGCTACCGCTATTGCCTCCGCTTGAGCATCTACCACAAATAAGGCTCCAGGCATTTTGGGCATTTTAACGATACCACCAAAATAACGGTCTAAGTCTCTTTTCTCTTTAGCAATCAGACCACGTTCTTTTTTAGTATATTTGGCCAGCTCACCCGAGGCTTCGTCAGCTTCAATTTGCTCCAATCTTTTAACCCGATTTTTTATTTGAGTGGAGTTGGTTAAAGTTCCGCCGATCCAGCGTTCCGCTACGTAAGGCAGGTCGGCCCTGGCCGCCGCCTTTTTCACAGCCTCCCGAGCTTCACTCTTATTACCAACCAAAAGCAGTTGCTTGCCTTCTCGGCCTAGGGTTTTAACAAAATCTTTAGCCACCACTAAAGAATCGATGGTTTTTTCCAAATCAATAATGGCATTCTTGCTTTTATAACCAAAAACAAATTTATCCACCGACGGGTGCCGGCGAATTCTAGAATAACCAAAGTGAACACCCAAGCCGAACAATTCTCGGACCTGATTTTCCTTTTCTGATGGGCTAGAAATGACTTTATTCATACGCGAGATAGTCTAACAAAAAAGCCCAAACTTGGCAATGATTTTTACTCCTCATCTGAGGTATCGACCCCGGGCTCGACCTGAGCTACCTTTAGGGCCTCAATAATGGGTTCCAAACCCCCGGCTAATATTTTATCCAAATTATGCCATGATTGTTTAATCCGGTGATCAGTCAGCCGATCCTGTAAAACATTGTAAGTGCGAATTTTTTCGCTCCGATCCCCGGTTCCAATCTGCAAGCGGCGTTCTTCAACTTCTACCCGTCTTTCAGCCTCCTCTTTTTGCTGATTAAGTTTATTTTCCAGAATCATCATCGCCTTTTCCTTATTACGGCCTTGAGTCCGCTCACTTTGACACCGCACGGCCAGGCCTGACGGTTTATAAATCAAGCGTACCGCTGTCTCCACCTTATTAACGTTTTGGCCACCGGCCCCACCGGCTCGTGAAGTCTCCACTTCCAAATCAGCCGGATTGATGGTGAGTTTAGAATATTTCCGCACCGGCATAACCGCCACCGAGGCCGTTGACGTATGAACTCGACCTTGTTTTTCAGTCGCCGGAATGCGTTGGACGCGATGAACCCCGGTCTCTAAGCGCAAATCATCATAAACCCCCCGGCCTTTAATTTCGATTGACACTTCTTTATATCCACCCAGTTCAGACAAAGACTCATCAACCATGGTAAAAGACCAGTTTCTGGTTAGGGCGTATTGTTCATACATTTCTTTTAAGTTGACCGCAAACAAAGCCGACTCCTCTCCACCCGCCCCGGCTCTAATTTCCATAATCGCCTCGTTAACCACCTCAACCTCAGCTTCTTCTTTTTTCAATATATCTTGAATACTTAAAACTAACTGGTCTCGCTGTATCACCAAGTCAGCCCTTTCTTCAGCCGCGAGCTCACTTAAAGACGGATCGTTTAAACCTACCCCCTCAGCTTCTTTAATTTTATCTTCCAAACGATCATACTCCACCATCAAATAAGCAGTTTTAGGATTACTGCGCCAATCCGCCAAGTTTTGATTGTTAGGGTTTGTCTCTGCCATAAAATTTATTATAGCTCTATTGCTAGCACAAAAGAAACGCACTCGGTGCGCTTCTTGAATATTTAAATTTAGTTAAGCTTCAAGGGAATCGCTCTTTGGTTCAACCTTTTTAGCTTTCTTTTTAGTTTTGGTAGTTGGTTCAGCTTTTTTGGCTCGAGTTTTGAACTTCTCCACTCGTCCAGCAGTATCGACAACCTTTTCGTTACCGGTAAAGAACGGATGGCAAGCAGAACAAATTTCCACGTTAATTTTTTCTTGAGTCGAACCCACTGTTAAAACCTGTCCACAGGAACAGGTAACAGTAGCTTCCGGATAATATTGAGGGTGAATGTCCTTTTGCATGATATTTTAGTACAGAGAATCTAACATAGAACTAGTTACCTTGCAAGATGTCAATTTGAGCCTGCATTTCCATGGCCAAGCGCATGACAGAGTCCCCATAGAAAGCATTGCGCGGATCCGACCAGTTGCCACCGGCATAATAGCGCAAAGAGGCTGTTCTTTCGGCAGTATAGCCCCCAGCGGCCGCCCCTAGGTCACGCAAGAGTAGTTGGGAGGCGGTAAAAGCATCCTGGGGTCGCCAAGGGCTCGGTGGATTATTACCAGTGACTCCGGCAATTCTCGCTTTATACGGTTCCCAGGTGGAGGGTATAAACTGAGCTGGGCCCATCGCCCCACCATAGCCATAGCCAAGTGGACACGATAAAGGAGTAGTTTTCGGATCCAATCCTAATTCTGAAGTAATACGCAAAAAAGGTGGAATGTCTCGGGTTGGGTGCATAATTTTATCATACTGTTTTTCGGGTGGATCACCTGGCCGATTACAAGTCCCGACGTTCTGACCGATATTGGACTCCTGTTTTAAGATAGCGAGGGCAAAAGCCGGTCGGACGCCAGTTTGTTTGGAAATAGACACCGCCATATCTACCGCCTCCCCAAAAGTGATGTTGGCCGAGTCTCGCAAACGAAATAAGGCGCTGCGAATAGCTGCCCGCTGAACTTCTCGTTCAGAAATAATATCTTTATAAGCCTTTTCCTCCGACCGGGACAGGGCTAACAATTTCTTTTTTTCCGCTTCGGCTGCGGCAATTTTTTTAGTTTCTGATTCAATAATGCGCTTCGCGTCTTCCTCCGCACTCTTTCGTCTCTCTAGAGTCACCTTTTCTTTAGTTGCCTCCACTTGAGTCCCCCTCATCACTTGAAATGATTGATGGATATTGGATTGGATAAACTTAAAAGAATCCATATCTACAAAAAAATCCGACAAAGTATTATTGCCTAAAATCAGTTCCGCCAAATCGGTGCGATCTAAACTTTTGGTCTCCCGCAACAGCTCCGCCAATGACTCTTTTTCCTGTTCAATTTCTACCGACAGATCATTAATGGTGTTTTCCCGCTTGGTAATGTCCCCCCCTAAACGCTGAATCTCAATTTGCTTTTGTTTAATTTTGAGCTTAGCCTGATTTATTTCGTAAGTCAGAATCGAAATATCGCGCTCGATACTAGAAGACTCTTTCTGCTTGGACTGAAGTAATTGAGTATTACGGGCGATATCAGCTTCCACTTGTTCTAATTGCTTCCGCAATTCATTCTCCCGAGCTAGTTTTTCAGCTTCCGATTGCTGAGCGGACACTGTCGCCGGACCGAGAACAATAATGGCGCCACCGATCATAAAACTAAACAAAGTCGCTAAAACCAAGCCTTTAAGTATCCCCTCTTTCCCCCTGTTGAATAAAACCATGAGAGTTAGTATAACAAAAAATCCCCGCCGAACCAAAGTGGCCCGGCGGGGATTTAGAAATTTTTTTAATCTGTAGTAGTTGCTTCTTCCTCCTCTTCCTTCTTACCTTTCTTTTCTACCTCAATCGAAGCTAAATCTATCGGTTCTTCTTCCACTGGTTCCTCCTCGGCTTCTGAAATCAAAACGACCACTTCATCGGCTTCCACCATCGCGGTGACTCCGGCTGGCAACTTCAAATCAGCCACGGTAATTTGACTATCAAGTTCGGTTAAGGTCGAAATATCCACTTCAATATCATGAGGTAGGTCAGCCGGTTTAGCCTCGATTGGTAACTCATGCATCACCTTTACTAAGACCCCGCCGGCACTTTTTACAGCGGGTGATTCCCCACTGTAAATCAAAGGTACATTGACCTCCACCTTTTTGCCTTTTTCCACCACGTACAAATCAGCGTGAATTATTTCTCCAGATACCGGATGATAATCAACGCTGTAAATTAATACATCGTGAGAAGCGTTAGGAGCTTTAAAATCAATCACTGTCGATTCACCGGCCTCTTTGTGAATTCTAGCAAAATCTTTACCGTCCACAAAAAAAGACAAGGCTTCCTGTTTGCGACCATAAATAACCACCGGCAATTGGCCGGCCAGGCGGGGCTTTCTTAAACCCTTGCCAAAAGCACTTCTAGGAGTTACGGTTAGAGTTAACATAACGGAAACAATATATAAGAAAAGCCCAAAAAAAGCAAGCTTAGACAGGGTTAAAAGCTGAGGTTAAAGCTGTTCGGACCACTCCCTGACCTCAACTTTTAGACAAATACTTCCGAATATCAGACCGGCTACCCCCAACCTTCTTGCCCGGATTAAATATCCCAGCCGGATCAAAAATATTTTTTACTTCTTGAAACAGCTGAACCATTTCCGACCCGTACATTTTTTCCAAGTAAGGAGTTCTAATAATACCGTCATTATGTTCGGCAGTAATAGAACCGCCGTATTTTAAGACCAAGTCATAAACCAAGTCGGAAAGCTCCAGTATTAAATCAGTTTGGCCTTTATCCTTCAAATTCATAAGAGGGATAATGTGGAAGTTGCCATCACCAGCGTGTCCGGCAATGGTGTAAATCAAATTATACCGATCAAGCACAGTTTGAAGCTCGGGCAAAAATTCCGGTAAGTATTCCGGCCGAACAATAATGTCGTCGATAAAGGGAGCGGTCCGGCGACCACGCGAATGTTCACGCAGCAAACTAAAAGATTCCCGCCGAATAGCCCAGTACTTGCTGGTTTCTTCGGTGGACTGGGTTAGGCGAGTCTGAACCTTAAAAGATTTGAGTTCTGACTTTAATTTTTTAATCCTTAGATCTAACTTAGTCTCCTCGGTATCCGACAGTTCCACCAATAGTACCAACTTAGGCCAGCCGCCCGCGAGCACCATCTTAAGCTCGGCGCGAAAACTCCAGAGTAGTTTCCACCAACTACCCTCTGTCAACTTTTTCATGATAGCCGGCCAAAACCTGAGGGCCACCGACAAAGTATGGTCATCATAAGATTCTATGCTGTCTGGCTCAAGCCTAAGAGCTACACTCACTATTTGTCCCAACTCTTTGAGATTGGGCATAAAAATTACCAACAAGCGGCTATATTTTGCTTGAGGGACTAATTTAAAAGTAGCTTTCGACACCAGACCTAAAGTGCCCTGAGCGCCCACAAAAAGCCGAGTCAGATCAAAGGTTTGACCGTCCCAAATATTCCATAAATAGTAACCGGCTGAATTTTTCGACACCGACGGTTTGGCTTTTTTGATCAGCTCATCATTTAAGGTTAAGAGTCGATACAAACGAGCCGTCGCCTGACCGAGAAAGCCAGGGTCAGCCAGGCGCTTCTCCAACTCGGCGGCCGACCAGGCTCTAAGCTCGTAAGTCTTTCCATCAGCCAGCACCACCGATAAAGACTCGATATAACGTTCAGTCTTACCATAACGCAAAGTTTTTTCCCCACCGGAATTATTACCAATCATCCCCCCTAAGGCACATAAATCTTTGGAAGCGGTATAGGAGGGTAAAAGCTGGCCGGTCTTCAAAGTCGCTCGTTCAAAATCTCGGTAAAAGGTGCCAGTCCAAGCCGACGCCCGGCCCGGCTCCACCGCTATCACCCCGGTCAAGTGCCTGGTAACGTCAACGATAATGGATTTATTTAAGGACCCACCGGACATACAAGTACCGGCCGCCCGCACAGAAAGAGATAGGGTGGGGTCAGCCGCCTTATGCGCCGTCACTAGTTTTACTAAAGTTTCCAGGTCACCCTCATTTTTAGGAAAGACCACCAATTCCGGCTTAACTGTAAATAAACTAGCATCACGACTAAAGTGACCGAGGGCTTGAGGCTGATCACTAATTTCCCCGTCTAATTCTTCTTCTAGAATTTTTTTAAAGTCAGCTTGCACAAAAAATTATTGGTGGCTAAAAAGTTTAAGCCGAGACCTCACTTTTTCTTCAATGGCTTTCACCACTGGTGCCATAATCCGATAAGGTGCCACTTCATCCGGATTTGCCTGCAAACTAAATTTTAGAGCATCCCGATAAGCCACCCGGATTTCCGTATTAATATGAATCACCGACATACCCGCTTCAATTGCTGCTGTAAACTCCTGATCAGTTGTCCCCGATCCACCGTGAAGAACTAGGGGTACCTCTCCCACCGCCTCTTTAATCGCCTTGATCCGATCGATATCTAACTTTGGGTTAGCTATATTTTTTAACATACCGTGCATATTGCCGACAGCCGGCGACAACAAATCCACAGCCGTCTGTTCGATAAATTCCCAAGCTTGATCCGGAGTGGTCAAGGAAGCACTGGCGCTCGTGACTTCGGCTGGAATCTCATCCATAACTTGGCTCGAGGTGCCAATATAGCCAATTTCTCCTTCCACTAAAATTTCCGGATTCGCCTCTTTAGTATAAGCGACCGCCTGTTTCACTAAATTAATATTGTCCGCCAAAGGTAAACTCGCCCCGTCGGCAATCACCGCGTCAAAACCGGCCGTGACCGCCGCTTTTATCCCCTCTAAATCGTAAGTGTGATCAGCGTTTAAAAAGATCGGGTAGTCAAATTCCGCTCGCAAACTATCAACCAAAACTTTTACTTGCCGTAAGCCAATAAATTTTCTTTCGCCTTCTGACACCCCGATAATAATCGGGACCTTAAGACTTTGAGCCGCCCGAAAGACCCCCCACAACCCTTCAATATTAGAGATATTAAAGTGACCAATGGCTTTTTTAGCCGCCTCCGCTTCCTTAATATAAGTCAATAGAGTTTTCATAGACTGTAGTATAACAAATATAATACCGGATACTCTAGTTACTTTAGCTAGCTGACTAATCTATAGACTTGAGACGGCATTTTGGCCCAGCCGGCAAACAAGCTATAATAAGCTAATGGAACAAGAATTTGATTTTGTCGCCGTCGGCGATATTACTACCGACGCTTTTATAAAGTTGAGAGACGCAGAAGTTAATTGTGATATTAATAAAACCAACTGCCAAATTTGCCTGCGCTTTGGTGATAAAGTGCCCTACGAAGATGTAACCATTGTTCCCGCTGTCGGCAATAGCCCTAACGCCGCGGTCGCCGCTAGCCGTCTAGGCTTACACTCAGCCTTAGTCACCAATGTCGGCGATGACCACGACGGCAAAGAAGCCATCGGAACACTAGAAAAAGATATGGTGGACACTCGCTTCGTTCAAATAAACGATGGCCAAAAAACCAATTATCATTATGTTCTACAATATGGAGCGGAACGAACGATCTTGATTAAACATGAAGAGTACCCCTATCGTCTGCCCGAGATTGGTAGCCCTAAATGGCTTTATCTAAGTTCCTTGGGTGAAAATTCTCTACCCTTTCACCACCAGTTAGCTACCTTCATTAAAACCCACCCCCAAGTGAAATTAGCCTTCCAGCCTGGTACTTTTCAAATGAAGTTAGGTCTTAGCGAACTCGAAGATATTTATGAGGTAACCGAACTATTTTTCTGTAATACGGATGAGGCCCGCCGGATTTTACAAGTCGAAACTAAAGATGAACTAGAACTGCTGAAGGCTATACATGAACACGGCCCAAAAATTGTCGTTATCACCGATGGTCCCAAAGGAGCTTACGCTTATGACGGCGTTAACGCCTGGCATATGCCTATTTACCCCGATCCTAAAGCACCAGTTGACCGAACCGGGGCCGGTGACGCTTTTGCCTCTACTTTTACCGCAATGATGACAGTCGGCCTGTCTATCCCAGAGGCCCTAGCGCGAGCCCCGATCAACTCGATGTCCGTCGTTCAATTCATCGGCGCCCAAGCTGGTCTCTTGACCAGAGAAAAACTAGAGAATCATCTGGCTCAAGCACCCGATCACTATCAACCACAACAGATTATTTGATCCTGACTAATTTTTTTAGGGCTATGGGAATGAATCTATAAATTTTTAGGCGTTAGTAAATAGATCTTCATTATCGTATCCTAAAAACAATTAGAATAAGAAGTATCCCCACAAAAAATATACCCCCGAGCTCAAAAGCGTCGGGGGTAATAGGGAGTGGCTGAAAGCCACGAATCTTTATTTTGGCGGGGGCAAACCGGTGTACACGGACCCTCCTTTCTTGGTGGAGTGCGGTTTATCGCGCCTATTTCGGGGAGGCCCGGGGGGGGCGACCAATCTTGCTCATTGAGGGGCTCCTTCTTGTTTGTCCCCAAGGACAACAATTAATTAAAAGCCCACCCCATCTAATCCACATATAAATATACCTGAGTTAGACCCCAGATGTCAAGGGGCTGACGGGGATATGTTTTAAATAGTATTCAAAGAAAAAGAAAAGGACCAACCGAGCTTCGCTGGGTTGGTCCTCTGCACCTAGGTCGGTGCTCTCGCACGGACGCATTGACGCATGGTGGTTTCCTCCGTTTGGCCGCATCGCCTTGTCGTCGCAGCAGCGTCGTTGGAAGTTTTTTTGAAAAAACAAACAAGAAAGATCAAGGGGGTCTCGAGGCCACCAGCTCCGTTTAATCAACACTTTCGGGCTGGTGGCCGGCGAGACCCAACCGCCCGCTTGGTCGGCCCATGTGGCCGGAGCGGACGTGTCGTCGCTCGGCTAGGTGCCGTGGGCGAACGTCGTCGTCGCGGAACGCGCGCAATTTTCCAAAATAAAAGGATCGGAATAGGCCCAACACCAGATATGTTTCATCACACATTCCTCCTTGCTCTCTTGGGAGCGGTTTTTTACTGCGACCAGCTTGAGCCAGTCGTGATGAGAATATCCTAGCACAACCTCAGAATTTGTCAAACTCTAGTAGTTGGTTTTAATTTTGAGCTCGGCTCCTCCTAAAAAAGCTTTATTTTATAAAGCTTTTTACAAGTTCTGCAACAGTTTATTAAATTCCTCCTGAGATGGCTCCTGGCGGACCATGACTGCCGCCACAGCCACTAAAAAGGGTAGCTCGGCCTTGATCTGATCCAGTCGAGGCAAGAGTAGAGGTAAGGCTAAGCTTCCCTCGCTCGCTAATTCACTCTGACTGTTTGCCACCAAACCTTCCCCTACCGCACGGTTCTGTGAGTGTTCACTGCCGGCGGTCGCTACCAAGTCGCCTACCCCGGCCCAAGACCACACAGTGGCCTCCGCTCCACCCAAGTGAGTGATAATTAAAGTCATTTCCAAGAGCGCTTGCGCTACCAATACTCCGTAGCTATTAGCTCCCAACGCTAAGGCATCGGCGATCGCCAAACCTAAAGTATAAATATTTTTGGTTACTCCCACGACATTTAAACCTCTCACATCGTTGGTGGTTTTTACCCGTAGAAGCGATTGATGAAATAAATTCACCACCCGATCAGCCACCGACTGATCTGAACTGGCAACCAGAGCATAAGCCCGCTTACCAGCCATTATTTCTTCCGCGAGCATCGGCCCGGACAAAATCACCCAGGGCTGCTTTGGTAGGGTGCGGGCTAAAACTTCTCCCACGAACTCCCCCTCGTCCGTTACTCCTTTAGACAAACCAACCAAAGTGGTCGCGGGGTCCAATATCGGACCAAGTTCCGCCAACACCTCGGGTAAAGCTCGAGCTGGTACAGCTAAAAAAATAATCTGAGCCCCGATAACCAACTCCGCCAAAGACTGGGTAGTATTACCTCTAGTCTGTTCACGGTCAAAAATAATCGGCTGATGATGAACTGATAGCAACTTCGCCACTGCCTGCCCAATCTCGCCCCCGCCAATAATTAAAATGTTGTCTGTCATATGCCGAATATTATATATTAAGCCCAACAAAAGGCCATCTGGTTTTTATCCAAATGGCCTTAGATCCGCTATCTTACTATGACCTAGTCCTGCCGAATGAAGAAGGAACACTGGCTCCAGCACAACACAGCTTGGTCAAGATCTCGGAAACCAAGACAAAGAATATCGACTCCGTCTCCGACAGCCTTCCTAACGTCCCTCAAAATAAGATTGGCTTCCTTTCGAGAAACCCGACCTGCTTTCAGTTGAGCGCAAGCTTCACGGAATTCATCTGTGACTCCTTCCACAACCTGGGTCATATTCACTCCTCCTCGCTTTATAACTACCATTTAACTGAAGCATTTCTGACATAAAATTAATTCTAAATCAAGCCTAAAGTTGACCCGACCCTTAACCCACATCAAATTACACCACACTTTTCAAATACCAAGGACCGTCCTTGGAAAAGTTTAAACGTTTTTGCGCTCGATTACTTTTTTCACCGCCATTATTATATCTTTCACTCCCAAGCTATAATGCTCCAGTAATTCCCCTGGCTCCCCCGACTGGCCAAACTGATCTTGAATTCCTAAAAATTCCACCGGCACCGGAGCCTCAGCCGCCAGCATTTCCGCCACTGCTCCCCCCATACCCCCGGCCACCTGATGTTCTTCCACTGTTACCACCGCCCCCGCCTGCCTGGCGTATTTGATCACCGTAGCCTTATCTAAAGGCTTGATAGTATGTAAATTAATAACCGACACCGCCACCCCTTCGGCCTCCAGTTTTTTAGCCGCCAGTAGTGAAAAGTAAACCATTTGCCCACAAGCAATAATGAGCGCCGCCGGTTCGTCGGAATCAAACAAAACTTCTGCCCGCCCTAGTTCAAAAGGTGAAGCCTCGGTCGTAATCACCGCACTTTTATTACGCGCTAAGCGAATATAAGCCGGACCACCGGAGTCAGCGAGCGCCAAGGTTGCCTTCTCGGCCTCCAAACTATCGGCCGGGACCACCACCGTCATGCGTGGCAACACCCGCATTAAAGCCATATCCTCAATCGCCTGATGTGTGCCCCCATCGGGCCCCACCGAGACTCCAGCGTGAGCTCCCACAATTTTAACCGGCACATTATTATAACAAATAGTCGTGCGGATTTGCTCCCAGTTCCGCCCCGGGCTAAACATGGCGTAAGAAGCGGCAAACGGAATTTTTCCCATGGTGGCGAGACCCGAAGCCACCGTCACCAAGTTCTGTTCCGCCACCCCCACTTGAATAAAGCGATCCGGAAATTTTTTGGCAAAAGCTTCAATCCGGGTCGACTCGGTGAGGTCGGCACACAAAGCTACCACTTGCTCATTAGTTTCGCCGGCAGTTACCAAACCACGACCAAAACCATCGCGAATCGCCTCTTGCTCGATCTGTAAATCAAAAAGTTTCGGATTTAATTTTTGGGTTTTATTAATCATTTTATTTACTATCTAAAAATCTCCGAACTCGATCTTCTAAATTTAGTTCCTCTGTTGAAGCCAACTCTTGAGCTTTTGCAAATTTATCTTTTTCATCTAACCACTCATTACCAGAACCCAATCGATCCCAGATGTTTTCTTTAGTAAAACCAACCTTTTCTAAAGCATTAGTTGTAGGATTATCTTGTTGTACATCGATATCATTAACTTCTGCTGGTCTAAAATCAGGGCTGTATATTTCCGTAACTACTCCATATATAAAGGGTTCCTTTCCTTCTTTTTTAGCATAAAATTCAGACAACCGTGCTTTAGCTTTATCATCCACCACTCTAAATTCATTTTTCAGCCATTCTGGTAAATTTAAGGTATAAACCGTGACCACGTTTTTTCTTATACTATACCCATATTTTTTAAAAGCTTGACCTATCAGTTCACCATTCTTGATTTCCTCATTAATTTTAGTAACCTCTTCATCTTTACTATCAAAGGTTAAAAAAGTAAGCGCATAAGTTCTAGAAATACCTTCTTGATCACAAATATGAATTTCTCTAATTTGATCGTCGTGTCTTAAAATTTCCGCATGAACCTTACCATACTTCTCTTCCAAAACATCCGTATGTAAACGGTCTATCAAAGGAAAATGTTCAACTTGGAGCTTTTCAATCATTTTCACTTTTTATTTTACCATTTAAAGTACGAAGCTCCGCTAGAGCTTTCTTCCCCTCCTCCTCACTCGGGGGCTTGCCGTGCCACTCATACTGGCGTTCAAAGGCTTTAACGCCTCGCCCAGGAATGGTATGAGCAATAATCACCGTCGGTCGGCCAAACACCGCTTGGGCCTCTCCCACGGCGGCTACAATTTCCTCAAAATTATGCCCGTCTATTTCCACTACATGCCAATTAAAACTATCAAACTTCTCGGCCAGTGGCTCGAGCGGCATAATATCTTTAGTGAAGCCGTCGATCTGGATCCCATTCCGATCGATAATAGTAATCAAATTGCTTAGGCCATATTTACCAGCGAGCATCACCGCCTCCCAAGTATTACCTTCCTCTAGTTCCCCATCACTTAACAGAGCGTAAATATAGCGGTCTGAAGTAAGACCATGATCCATCCGGTCAGCCAGCGCCATCCCACAAGCTTGTGATAAGCCCGAGCCCAAGGGGCCGGAACTGGTTTCTAAGTATGGCAAAAATTCCCGATGCGGGTGACCTTGCAAACGACTACCAAACCGACGCAAAGTTTTTAACTCCGCCACCGGAAAATAACCCGCGTGCGCCAAAGTAGCGTAATAAACCGGACAAATATGGCCATTGGATAAAACCAGGCGGTCGCGGTCGGGCCAGTCTGGCCGAGCCGGGTCGTGGCGTAAAATGTGAAAATAGAGAGCCGTAAAAATATCGGACATCCCCAAGGGACCGGCGGTATGGCCAGAGCGCGCCTCGAGCAAAGACCCGATAATAGACTGACGAATATTATTCGCCGTTTCCGTCAACAACTCAATTTTTTCATCTGTTAAAGTTTCCATATGTTCCCTCTCGCTCCTGTTTGAAAACACTCATAAAAGTCTGCTGACTTTTTGTTCCGCTCGCGCCGTCGCGCTGCGCGAGGTTTTCAAACAGGAGCGAGAATATTTTTATTATAACTTTTTAAACCCCTCCAAGGTACCGACAATGTCCCCGCTGTGCCAGAGGGCCGAGCCCACCACCAAGCTGGCCGCCCCGGCTTTAATTATATCCGGTGCTGTTGCTAAATTAACCCCGCCATCAAGCTGAATCACCCCCGTGGGCCAGCGACTCTTTAAAGTGGCAATTTTATCTAAAACAGCCGAATCAAACTTTTCGCCTTGAAAACCCACTTTTTTTATCCCCATCAGCTGAATCATTTCCACTGCTTCCAAATAAGGCAGAACTTCCTCCAGTGGCGTGTCAACCAACAGAGATAAAGCCAACTTGCTTTGAGCTCCCTTCATAGTAGTAACCATATCAGCGAGAACGTCCGTACTTTCCACTTGTACAATAATTCGATCAGCTACCCAAACCCAATTAGGTAAAACTTCTTCCGGTTTTTCCACCATCAAATGAACTTCGGCCATAATCCGCCCAGGTAGCAAAGATAAGTCGTCGGGAGTGTTCCAAGTTGTCACCGGTACAAAATCGCCGTCGGCCACATCCAAGTGTATCCAGGGACTTTGACTTTCCACCTGTTTAATTTTGGTTTCAATTTCGAGCCAAGTCGAGGCTAGAACGGCCGGCATAATATTGACCATACTAATTTGTCTGTTTAGAAATAATTTTCCTCAGTGGTATCACTATCAATCTTTTTGATCCGGCGCTGATGGCGCGGAGTTTCCGGATAACTTGTTTCCAACCAGAGCTTCACGCTATTTTTAGCTTCAGTGTCGGTCATAAAACGCGCGCCTAAAGATAAAATATTAGCATCATTATGCTGTCGCGAGAGTTTAAGTATCTCTTCATTGCCACCATAGTAAACTACCGCTCGCACCCCCGGGTAACGATTGACTACTACCGCTTCCCCTTGACCCGAGCCGCCGATTATAATGGCGGCATAATGGCCAGGTTCGGCGGAAACCCGTTTGCCAGCTAGATGCATATAGCCAGGGTAATCATCTTCGGGCTCTAAAGTATAAGCTCCCAGATCTTCCACCTCATAACCCTCCGACCTTAAAAAAGGTTTAAGGTCTTCTTTTAGTGGCCACCCGGCGTGGTCAGCAGCCAAAAGAATAGTTTTCCGCTTATGATCCACCGCCTGGCGAGCAGCGGCTGTTTTTAATTCTAAATCTTTGATTAGTTCATCCATAATTATTAGTGCCCGGCGGTTTTAAGGACATGTTCCACTAAAGTGTTGGCATACCCTAGTTCATTGTCATACCAAGCCAACACTTTCACCAAGTTGCCATCCACCACCCGCGTGCAAGCCAGGTCGGCAATAGCCGCGTGAGTATTGCCCACTATATCACTTGAAACCAAGGGTTCCTCCGTCACCGTAAAGATATTATGCCAGCGAGGCAAAGTGGCGGCTTGGCTTAAAATTTCATTAACTTCCGAAGCCGAAGTGGCGCGCTTGGCAATAAAAGTTAGGTCCACTATTGAACCAGTGACCACCGGCACTCGGAGGGCAATCCCGTCGAATTTATTGATAAGTTCCGGCAAGACTTGAGTCACAGCAATCGCCGCCCCGGTCGACGACGGTACGATGTTTTGGGCGGCGGCCCGACCCCGGCGGAAGTCCTTGCCATCCGGCCCATCCACCAATTTTTGACTGGCGGTATAGCCATGCACAGTATTTAAAATGGCTTTGTCGATTCCTAGCTCCGCTTGTAAAATGGCCATCAGTGGGCTCACCGAGTTGGTGGTGCAAGAGGCATTGGAAGTAATAACACAGGTCGACAATTTCTCATCATTCACCCCCATTAACACGGTCGCGCCTGGAATACCGGTCGGTGGCTGGTCTTTCACTGGAGCCGAAATGACCACCTTGTGCGCTCCGGCTTCCAGATGGGCTTGGGCTTTAGCATAACTATCAAAAACTCCAGTCGATTCCACCACTACGTCCACCTCCAGTTCTCGCCACGGTAGCGCTTGCGGGTCTTTTTCTTGCAGTACTTTTATCTGGTGGGAACCAATCAATAGCTTACCCTCGCCAACTTCAAGGTCTAATTTAGAGCGACCATAAGCCGTGTCATACTTAAGTAAATAGACCAGGTTGTCCAAGTCCGCCAAATCATTCACCGCTACCAGTTCAATCTCCGGCCGCTTTAAGGCCAACTTTAAAAACGCCCGACCAATGCGCCCCAAACCATTTATTGCCACCCGAGTTTTTTTCATGAGATTAGAGTGCTTGAAACAATTTGTTAGTTGTTTTTAGTAAAAAACCACCACTGTTTTATTCTTAATAACAGTATAGCAAATAACTAAGAGATGTAGGCGAGTGAATGGGGAAATCGACTTAAGATTTAAGCTTGTCAGTTAACAGTTTGGCTAAAACGCCCGGATTGGCCGACCCTTTAGACAACTTCATCCCTTGTCCAATTAAAAATTGTAGAGATTTGGCATTCCCCGACTTAAACTCAGCGACCGCCGCTTCATTAGAGGCAAGCACCTCGTCGATAATGACTGTGAGTTCCCCGGCCTCACTTTTTTGGAACAAGTCTTTAGCTTCAGCAATAATCCTCGGTTCTCCACCCTCGGTCACCATAGCGAGCAGAATGTCTTTAGCTCCCCGTGAAGACACTTCTCCGCCCGCAATCATTGTTATTAAATCGGCCAAGCCTTTAGCCTCGGGCCAGCCGGTAACTCCATTTTTATGTAAACCAGCTAAATCGGAAGTTAGATAATTGGCTAAAACTTGCACCAGCTTTTGGTCCGACTCTAAAAGTTTGGCGCTCGCTTCAAACAAGTCAGCATAGGCCGGGTTCCCCACAAAAGTTTCAATATCCTCAGACTTAATACCGAAACTGTCGTGGTAACGCTCACGCTTAGTCGCCGGTAACTCGGGCAATAAATCCTTTAGATTTTGAAACTCGACAATTTCACTTATATATAATTTAGGTAAGTCCGGGTCAGGAAAATAGCGATAGTCGTGAGAAAATTCTTTTTTCCGCTGACTAAAGGTTCGACTATTATTCTCATCCCAACCTCGAGTTTCTTGAATGACTGTTTCCCCTTTTTCCAACAACTCGATTTGACGCGCTTCTTCAAATTCAATGGCTCGCTCCACCGCCCGAAAAGAATTGAGATTTTTTACCTCCACTTTGGTGCCCAAAGATTTATCGTCGCAGCTCACGGAAATGTTCGCTTCCACTCGCAGCTCACCTTTTTCCATATTAGCCTCAGACACATTGAGATATAAAGGTGACAGCAACAACTGAAGCTCGCGAGCAAAATCCCCGGCGGCTCTCGCACTATGAATCACCGGCTCGGTGACCAGCTCCATTAGGGGTACGCCGGCTCGATTGTAATCTACCAAACTACCCCCACCAGGAACATGTTGCGACCGGGCCGTATCCTCTTCCAAGTGTACCCGCGTAATGACCACACCTGCGAGACTCCCGCCGGTAACCAACGGGTATTTATACTGGCTAATTTGGTAAGCCTTGGGAATGTCTGGATAAAAATAGTTTTTGCGGTCAAACTCCGTAAAGTCGGCCAGTGTGCCCCCCAAAGCGGTCCCCACCTTTAGTACACTCTTGACCGCCTCTTTATTAATCACTGGCAAAGTGCCTGGGTGCGCCATACAAATTGGGCAAATGTTCTGATTCGGGCGCGTTTCGTCGGGATCGTTTTTGGACTGACAAAACATCTTGGTCTTGGTCGACAACTCCACGTGAACTTCCAGACCCACCGTTAATGTGTATTTATCTTGAGGCATAATATTAGCCGCAGTATAGCTAAAAAGCCGAGTTCTGTCATTTTCCCCACCACCCCCACTTCCCAAGGTCAAGGTCGGACCTTGGGAAGTACAGGGGTTAAACCTTGGAGTGGGATGGACATGGTGTAATTTTAGTTAGGGTAGGAAACGAACTTCTTCTTCTAAGGTAATACCAAACCGGTCTTGCACTTTTTGTTTGAGGCGAGTGGCTAGTTTTTTAGCATCGCTCGCCGTCCCACCACCTAAATTCATAATTAAGTTACCATGGAAATCGACCACGGCCATCTGCCCCTGTTTTAGACCTTTGGCCCCCACCACCTCTAGTAAATAGCCGGCTGGAATTTTGCCATCAATAATTTTGGTCGGATCAACCAGTTTTAACGATCGCGCCGACACTTTGCTTACTAAAGGATTTTTAAAGTAGCTCCCCGGGCAAGCCAGTCCCGGCTTATACTTAGCTTGCCTTATTTTTATAATTTGCCGAGACTTCTTGGTAAGGGTTTCAGTATTACCTTTAGTTAATTTAAATTTAACACCAAGTACTAGCCATGGCTTATACTTAAAAATACTGTCGCGATAATTAAACCGACAAGTCACTCGATCGACCCATCGGATGACTTGTCCATCAAATATTTCTACCGCAAGTAAATGGTCACTAATGCTTTGACCATAAGCACCGGCATTGCCCACCACTGCTCCGCCCACTGTGCCCGGAATACCAGATAATGATTCTAAGCCCGCACGACCTTGGCTTATGACTTTTTTAATCAAACTGGCTAAAGATAACCCTGCCTCGACATAAACTTGACCAGTGGGTCCTATGGTTAAAGCGTCTTTAGCTAAAGGATTGGTCAGGTAATGAATATATAATTTAGTAGACGGGCGACCAGGAAAAACCACATTACTCCCCCCGGCAAAAATGACATAGGAAATCTTAGTGGTTTGCGCTTTTTTAACCGCCTCCACTAAACTCTGTTTATCTTTCACTGCTAAATAAAAGGGAGCTACGCCGCCAATTTTAAAAGTCGTCAGCTCGGCTAAAGAGACTTTAGTTTGTCCAGTCGGCCAAATTTGTTTCAAGTTTTTAACAGTCATGGTCCAACAGTATAACTCAAGAAAACCAGCGCCACAAAAAAACCCGCCCGGCTTAAAGCCGGGCGGGTTTTTAGTTTAACTTAAACGCAAGTCCTTTATTCAGCGGACAAAACACGGAAGAAATACTGAGTGTTAGCAGACAAACCAGTTAAAGTAACAGCGTGTTCAGTGACTTTGTTATCATCACGTGAAGTGGAGTTGCTATAACCATAGTTTGGAGCAGATCCAATAGTGTCACCATTCTCGGCCCGGCGGGAAGCCGTGTCGTAAATAACTCGGCTAGTCGCTGGTCGGTTGGTAGTCCAACGAACAATAGCGCTCGACTGAGTAATGTCGGTTACCCGAACATTAGTGATTAAAAGGTCTTCCTCATCAGCTTCACCAATCGTAACAGAAATGGTGTCAGTATCAGTCTGACCAGTAGCGAAATCGGTTACCCGGTAGGTAACAGTTTTGGTCCCAGAAGCAGTATAGCTATGGGTTTCGTTCTGACCAGCATCCTGTGTGCCATCACCCCAAGTCCAGTTGTAGTCATAATTGGACTCAACCCCAGAACCACCAGTGGCAGATCCGGTAAAAGAAATGGTCTCATTCACATCGAAAGTTGAGCCAGTAGCTGGACTGTCGATAGAAGCCACCAAAGCCGGCGACTGAGCCGCGGCCAAAGATGGAGCAATAATGGCTACTGCCATCACCACGCCCATCAAGGTATTGATTACATTTTTCATAATTAAAATCTTTTAACTTTGCTAATATCTACCTATTTATAACGTTGAAATCAGCCAAAACTAACGGTTAAGGCCTATTTCCAAGATCATCCATTACTACCACGGATATAAAAAATATGCAAGGGGTCAGGGCCCCTAGCCGACTGGGGCTAAAAATGGCTAAGTTGGCCCTAAATTTAGGCAAAAATAAACCCCCAAGCGCGAAGCTCGGGGGGTATAGGGTAAACAAGAATACAAAGATCTATTACTCGACGACAATTAGGAGCGAGGTCGTCGCCCGTTCGTCAGCGTCGTCGGCCGAGAAGCGGAGTGGTCCGTCTCCCGACTGGATACGCGATTGCCATTCCTTACGCAGAATAACCTGACGCGGATTGGACGCATGTGGATACACGCGCCACATCGAACCGACACTGCCACCGAGGTTTTCAGTGACTTGTCCACTGGCGGACAAGCTAAACTGAATTCTCTGACCATCGGGCGCCTGGGCCACGATATCAAACGGCGCTAGGCCATTTAAGATCATGACTTCAAGCTCACCAAATTCTCCGGTGGCATAGGTCGGAACGCTGCCCACCAGCCGGTGCACAGTGTCAGTAATGATAACCTCAATCTGGAGTGGCTCCGGGTCGGGCTCGGTCCCTTTGGACACAGTGTAAGCCACCGCGCTGCCCAAAGGAACCTGAGTCCCTGCTGTCGGATTCTGCGAGAGAACCTCGCCAACCGGCCGGGAGCTGAACTCCTGATTGACGTTGCCGGTTGTTAAGCCGACTGCCGTCAATGATGTATTGGCGGCTGCTTGTTGCAGACCGACAATATTGGGGACGTTAACATTATCTGGTCCCTTGGAAACGGTGTAGTTCACCGCACTACCACGGGCCACAGAAGTGCCAGCCGCCGGACTTTGCGAGAGAACCTCGCCAACCGGCCGGGAGCTGAACACTTGATTGACGGTGCCGGTTATTAAGCCGGACGCTGTCAAAGCAGAGTTCGCAGCCGCTTGTTGTAGGCCGACAATACCAGGTACTGTCGCCTGTTCCGGCTCGGGCTCGACAACGGTAAGCCGAAGACTGGCCTCGGCCACCTGCCCACACTCATCCGATACCCGTACTCGGACCGGATTATCCTCCGGCCCAATAGCGGACGCGAACTTCTTAAGCACTTGAACTCGCCCGTCAGTAAGCATTGTGGGCGTCTCGAACGATTCGTCCAGGTCCTCTGGACTCTCCACCACAATCGACCCGTCTTCATAGTAGACGAAGTCCATCTGGAGGGAATCCGGGGTCTGCAGACGGACGTTAATGTCGTCCGTCGACGGGCCAAAGTTAAAGATAAAGACAACCGTGTCTCCCACCTCAAACTCGGTCCGTCCGCCTTGGGTAGCGAAGGAAAGCTCAAGCTCCGGGCATTCACCTTCTCCCTCGCCCTCACCTTCCCCTTCACCTTCTCCCTCGCCCTCACCGCCCACCGCTTCGAAGACGGCTGTCACCGTCTGGTCACGGTCCATAATGACAGTGTTAAAGGCCAGGGTTCGGTCGGGGTTACTAACTGGGCCGTCGAAGCGGACAAACTCCCACCCGGCCAAAGGCTCAGCCGAGAGATTAACCACTTCTCCCTCGTCGTAGTAGTACACCCCAGGAGCCGGGGTCGTCATCCCACCAGTGGTCGGCGGTGACACCAAAATGGTCAGTTGAAACTGATCCACCGGACAAGGCCCCGTGGATACGACCAAATCAATCTCCGCCCCAAACGGCCAATTACGACCGCCGACCGGATTTTGACTGATGACCCGACCAGCAACAACAGTGTCGCTACACTGGCGGGCCACTGCCCCCACGACAAAGTCGTGATCCTCGATTATATCCCGAGCTTCCTGCTCGGGACGACCAACCACCTCCGGCACCGAGCCGGTGGTGGGATCAGGCGGATTACAAGCAGCCGCTGAAAGCCGATAGTCATCGGCTCCCAACGCCGTCTCGCCGTCCAAAGTCACTCGGATGTTGTACCACGAAGGCACTTCATCAAAGATTCTAAAAACTGCGAAAGGCGGAGCCAGCGGAGCTCCATCCCCATCGTCCGGCACCGCATAATCCGACTCCGGTCGGTGAATCTGACCAAGCAAGGCCGACCAAATCCACACCGAGAAGTAATTAACTCCCACAGTGTATTGGTAGGTATAAGGGGGGCGTGGGGTCCATCGGGTATAAATCACCCGAGAAGCAAACAAGGTGGGCATCCACAGATTACCGTAAATACCACCAATCTCGACGATGGACCCACCACCGAGACTTTTTAGTGACTCCAACGACTCCAGATGCGCTTTTTGTGCCGCTGAATCGTTAAAAATCACCTCAACTGGTCGCGCTTGTAGGGAGTCCCCTGTACTTTCGTAGCGGATTTGCTCCCAGGGTACCAGATCCCCCTGCTCGTTTTCTTTGAGCAGTTGGAAAGTAGCCCCAGCGGCCGGCTTACTGGCCTCAGCCCCGATATATTGCTCAGTGCAACCAGCCACTGTCTGAGTGAACGTGTAAACGTCCACCCCAAGTGTCGGTACCGGCGCCGGCGGACTCGGGCAACCACTCAAAACTGCCAGAGCTGCCGCCACTACCGCCAAAAAAACCACTGTCCGCTTGTCCATCGCACGTCCTCCTCTTTTTTTCTCTAAACTCTAATCCCTCCAGCCACTTAACTAAAAGGATATTTGACAAAGATGCTACTTGTCACTGCCAACATTACTAGCATTTTTGGTGGATTTGTCAAGGGTAAAGTTTTTAACTCTACCTTGGCCTAAACCACCGCCTCCGGACAGCCCGAGGGCTGCCCGGAGGTGGTGGTTAAAATCAAACCAAAGACTAATACTAACCCAAGTGAAACCGTCATCAATCGGAATTAGCCTCAGTATTTTTCCGGCACAATGACGGTTTCCAATTCTTCTTCGGCCTCTTTCTTATCCACCGAAGCAGCCCCTAAAGGTATGGCTGCTTGCCCACCGTCCACCATCGCCTCCGCGTCATTACCATTAACTTGATTGTATTCAGAAATTACTTCATCAGTCTCTTCCTGTACCGGGGCCGTTTCTGCTCCTTCTCCAACCAGTGGAAAAGCCCCCAGCTCGGCCTCGGCTTCATTGATTAAATTATTAGATTCTTCCAAGAGTTCTCGCTCCTTCCTAACTTGAGATAAACGGTATGCCAACCAACCGATAAGACCCACGAGGACAAGGGCTAGTAGAATCAGGCCAACCAAGAGCCAAGCCCTAAAATCCCAGTCATCACTAGAAAAAATCGAGCTGAAGCCCGCCGCCGCCAAGTGAATTAGATTGCGAGATTTAGTTTCCACCGCTTGAGGTAAGTCTAAATCGAGAGGAGCAAAACCTTGACCTTCCCGCACTAACGGTGGGTAAATCAAAAGTTCCGCCCCACTACCCTTACCAAGACCCGTCGCTCCGTAACCTGACCAAGCAACGTGGCCAGCCCCGGCCATAACACCAGCCGGTAGCTGAAGTTCCAAACGAATCGGGTCATCAATTTCACAGTACAGATAGTTAATCTTTAGCATCGTCGTAATGTACACATAGCCGGTCGGATCGGTAATGCCCCAAGTGTGCAGAACATCCTCGGCGTAACGCAATTGGAAAGATTTCACCGCCTCAAAAGTTTGCAAGTCGTAATAACCAGTAAGTGGTACATTAAATCCCTCATAGTTAAGTAAGAACCACTGCAGTTTCAAAACCTCAGTCGGATTATTAGCCTGACCCAAGCGAATAAATTCGCGCAAGTAAACCGGGCAAGCTGAAGCGAGGACTTCATCGCGATCAACCCGACGACGGCCACCGCCTCCGCCACCACCTCCGTTGTCGTCATCATCATCTCCTCCGCCGCCGCCATTTGAGGTGGTAAACGAGTACTCATCGGAAATTTCTTCATCAAGCGGTGGCTCACCACTACCAGATGTAGTAAAAGAGTACTCAGTTGACACCACTTCATCTAGTGGCGGTTCGCCGCCACCACCATCGGTTGTAGTGAAAGAATGTTCGTCCGAAACAACTTCATCAATAGGTGGTTCGCCGCCACCACTGGTAGTGGTAAATGCATACTCAGCTGACACCACTTCATCAAGCGGTGGTTCGCCCCCATCATCTCTATCGGTCACAAATGAGTATTCCACGGAAACAACTTCTTGTCCTATAGAATCTGTCCTAAAGGTATACTCCTCAGACACCACCTCATCAAGCGGTGGTTCTCCACCATCAGACAAAGTGGTAAATGAATACTCCAGGGAAACAGTTTCCTCAAGTGGTGGTTCTTCTCCACCACCATCAGTGGTAAAGAAGTGTTCCATCGACACTACCTCGTCTAATAAGGGTGGTTCAACATCTCCAGGGAGGGTAACAAAGTTAAATTCCCCAGAAACTGCCTCGGTTAAAGCTGGTTCCTGGCTATCGGACAAAGTATTAAAAGTATGCTCTAAGGAAACAACTTCCCCAGCTTCTTCAGTAAGGGCAAGGGTAGTAAAGTCATATTCCCCAGAAACTGCCTCGGTTAAAGCTGGTTCCTGGCTATCGGACAAAGTATTAAAAGTATTTTCCGCCGATACCACCTCGATCTCAGTCTCATTGTCATCCAAATTCTCGGCAGTGGTGAAACTATTTTCCAAGGAAACAATTTCAAATCCTAGGTTATCCCCACCATCAGCATCAGGATCAAAAGGGTCAGCCGATGGCGGTGTCATCCCACCGGGTGTACCAGGAGTGCTAGAGGCCACTGGAGGAACAAATGGTACGTCTTCTCCTTCAGTTTCTAGCTCGGAGGTACTAGAAGCCATCGGCGGTATCAGTATTGCTTGGTCATTTTCCAATGCAGAAGTGGAAGTAGCACTATCGGTTTCCTCGGTCATATTGGTCATAGGAGTACTTGAAGCCACCGGGGGCACCTCTACTTTTTCTGCCTCAAAAGTAGCTGGATCCTCCTCCCCACCAAGGGCCTTCTGCCCTTCCTCTGTCTCACCAATAAGAGCCAGTTCTGACTCAACCCCTCCAGTAAGCGGAAGCTGCTCATCCTTATCTTCAACCATATCATCATTTGTTTCTTCTTGGGCTTGAGTTTCTGGTTGTGCTACTGTTTCCACTACTGCCTGATCAACACTCTCCGCTTCGGCTAAAATTGGAGTTAAACCAACCACCGCAAACAGCCCAAAAGCTACCGCTACGGTAATAAAAATGGAATAAAGTGGATAATTTTTTGTAGTAAACATAAATATAAAAAAGCGACGAAACGGCTTCGTTTAAGGACAAACTGGAGAAAAAATTTTGTAAAGAAAAGCGATCGGCCCTACCTTCGTAGTGAGAAGAAATTCACTATCATCGTCCGACCCAAAAGAACTATATTCTTAATTGATATTACTAGTACTTCTAAACAACTTTGTCAAGTATAAAGCGATTATATTTCCTAGCTAGAAAAAGAATCCTCTCGACTAATAAACTGTTTGACTGGTCATAACTTACAAACCCTCGCCACCTCAAATTAGTAGGGTGATCAAGAAATTAAAATTGACCCCTTATCCACGTTTTTGTCCTATAAAAAGCCTTGGCTGTCGGTTATATAGGACAATTTATGAGATATGTCCTATATGATTTTTTACCGTCAACTTAAATCAAAAACTCTTAAAAGATAGGGATTATTAAGAATTAAAAAAGAGTCCGGACATTACTATCCGAACTCAACAATAAAAAACAAAAAATTTAGACTATTTGTTCAATTCCCGATAGAGGCTGTCGGGGCCGCGCATCCCTCCCCCATAGTAAAAGGTGAGATTGCGTTCGTCCTGATCGAAGCTGAAGAAAGTCGCGGGCAGACTCTGGTTTTTGTCGGTCGCCCACACCCCCTCGCGCAGTCCGATCATAATGATCAAGACTCCGACGAGAAAAAGTAGACACAGCTTTTTGGCCTCGTTCTTCTTCGCTCGGCTTAACACTCAAACCTCCCCTCTACGTTCCTGCGATAGTAATTAAAGACCTCTGATTCCACTGTTTGCATTTTACCTTATATTGTGTCTATTGTCAATTTTTTAAAATTAAGTCTAGATTAAGAAACTTATTTTCCGTGGCAATGTTTATACTTAACCGGCGTACCGTCAGCCTTAGTGGCTCCACACGGACACGGGTCATTGCGACCCACTTTTGGCCAAGCTGAACCGACTGGGGCCGAATTGACGGACCTTGGCTTTTTATTAACATCTCCTGCTAGTAGTGGGTCCGCCCCAGGTAGAGCCGAGATATCGGCGTGCACTTCCTGCATCGCTGGCACCTCGGTCGTTTTGATAGTAGTGCTAATATTAGGAAACAGTTTGATTACATCCACAAAAATCGACAGCTCTAAGTCTTTAAACATCCGCAAGCCTTCACGCTTAAACTCCACCAGCGGATCTCGCTGACCATAAGCCCGCAAACGGACACTACCTTTCATATACTCAATCGCCTCCAAGTGTTCCATCCAATACATATCGATCACCTGCAAAATCAAGTTTTTAGCACTGGTTATAAAATCTTCACCAGTCGTCGCTTCTTTGGACCCCAACAACTTTTTAATATTACCAGCCTCGTCCTCGGACAAATTCAAGCCTTCGATAGCGCGGTCAAAAAAAGCCAACACCGCTTCGCGGTTGCCGGCGAGCACCGCCTCACGCCTAGAGTACATCGTCACTCGCTGATGATTGACTACATCATCATACTCCAGCAAGTGCTTACGCATATCAAAATTCATCCCTTCAATTTTGGTCTGAGCGGTTTCAATCGCCCGCGACACCATCCGATTTTGAATGGCCTCATCCTCCGGAATACCGAACCGGCCCATCATACTTTTAATTCGGTCAGACGCAAACACTCTCATTAAAGAATCTTCTAGTGACACAAAAAACTGCGTTTGACCCGGATCACCCTGACGCCCCGACCGGCCACGTAACTGATTGTCAATACGTCTAGCTTCGTGACGCTCGGTACCCAAAACAAACAGGCCGCCCAAATTTTTTATCTCCTCGGCTTCAGCTTCGGTGGCCGTCGGGCCACCTAATTTAATGTCGACTCCGCGGCCAGCCATGTTGGTCGCAATCACCACAGCCCCCTTTTTACCGGCTGTCGCTGTGATTTCACCTTCGCGTTCATGATTCTTGGCATTCAATATCTCATGGGGAATACCTTCCTTTTTTAAATAGGCCGACAAGAGCTCATTGCGCTCAATAGAAACCGTGCCAATCAACACCGGCTGGCCTTTATCGTGTAGCTCTCGAACTCGCTGAGCCACCGCCTTGAACTTGCCGGCTTCGGTTTGGAAAATCAAATCGTCAAAATCTTGGCGGGCCGGCTCTTTATTGGTCGGGATGACATACACATCCAAACCATAAACTTTCTCAAACTCTTCGCGCGAGGTCACAGCCGTCCCGGTCATACCGGACAATTTGTCGTACAGCCTAAAATAATTCTGCAAAGTAACTGAGCCGTAAGTGCGAGACTCTTGCTGAATCTTTACCCCCTCTTTAGCCTCCACGGCCTGATGCAAGCCTTCCGACCAACGACGCCCGGGTTGGAGCCGACCAGTAAATTCATCCACAATTATTACCTCACCTTCTCGCACCACATAATCTTTCTCCCGCTGAAACAAAGCTTTGGCCCGGACAGCCGTTTCTAGGTGATGTACATACTTAATCCCTTTATCAGTATAAATATTATCAACCCCCAAAGCTTTTTCCGCTTTGGTGATACCCTCTTCAGTAATTAGGACCGACTTAAACTTATGATCAACCGTATAATCTTTATCCTCTTCAAACGAGCGCACCATTTGAGAAAAAGTAGTGTAAAAATCTTCCGCTTCAGCGGTCGGGCCAGCGATAATCAGTGGCGTTCTAGACTCATCAATTAAAATCGAGTCGACCTCATCCACAATGGCAAAATGATGCCGATCGGCCAAATTCTCCCGCTGTGACAGCTGGCTGGGATTATGGACCAGATTATCTCGCAAATAATCAAAACCGAAAGCATTGTTGGTGCCGTAAGTAATATCCGCCCCGTAAGAGGCGCGCCGAGGAGATGGGCGTAAAAATTCATACATCACTTTAAACGAGCCGACGGCGTCACGCTCTTCGTCAACCTCAGTATGGGTTTCATCGTAAAGAAAAGCTTCCTGCTGATTGACCACTCCGACTGATAGCCCTAGTTTGGAGTAAATTTGACCCATCCAGACCGCATCACGCCGAGCTAAGTAATCGTTAACCGTAACCACGTGAACACCACGGCCGGTCAAGGCGTTTAAATACACCGGTAAGGTAGCGACCAAAGTTTTACCTTCACCGGTCCGCATCTCAGCAATATTGCCCCGATGGAGAGCAATGCCACCTAAAAGTTGGACGTCAAAGTGGCGCTGTTTTAAAGTCCGAGCGGCCGCTTCCCGCACCACGGCAAAACTCTCAGGCAACAAATCATCCAAAGCTTCGCCGGCCACGAGCCGGGTCTTAAACTCGGCTGTTTTATTTTTTAACGCCTCATCGGATAAAGCCTTCATCCCCTCCTCTAGGGAGTTTATTTCTTCAACCAAGGGCCGCAGCAGCTTTATTTGGCGATCGTCATAACGACTAAAAAGGGCTGGAAAAAATTTCATATTAAAGTGAGTTAGAGCCCTATCTTAGCATAAAATATAGGGTTTAAATAGACGGTAATTTTAGAGTTCTGGCTGTCTAAATTTAGCTACTTATAAGTCCCTCAAATGAAAAACCACTCCCTTTTTATCAGGGAGTGGTTTTTCATTTTAACTAACGTCGCTTTTTAGCAGTCTTTCGCTTAGCGGTCTTCTTGACAGCTTTTTTAGCAGTCTTGCGCTTGGCGGTCTTCTTGACAGCTTTTCGCTTAGCTGGCTTCTTGGCTGCCTTTTTAGCGGCTCGTTTTTTTGTTGCCATATTGAACTAAAAAATTATTTTTAAAATTTTGTAACAACGCTCGACCTTTTTGTTTCTGAATGTGTCGATAAAAAAATTTTTGTTGTTACATTACTTCTTATATTATCGTTTAAACAAAAAACTCTCACAATGTTTTTTGACAAAAAAATGTGGATAACTAAAAATTTATTTTACAAAAATAATTTTAGTAAATTTTTAAAAAAAGTTTTCTTTAAGTAAATTAATTTTTTATAGCTAATTAATTCTAAATTATAAAAATTTTTGGGACTTTAAATTCTTGTCGTCATCATTAAATATTTTTTTAAACAAAAATCCCAAGCCAAGCGGTCGGGATTTTTGATTTTGCAATTGCCGCCACTTACAGCCGGCGGGGGCGTAACTCCAAAGGCAAAATGTCTTAATGTGAGTGCAACCGCCGGCTATAAACACCGGCAATTACTCACTCATCATAACCATTAATCAGTAAATCTGCAATTATTGGTCTGGAGGTATTATCTTCTAGGTCAGCTCGTGACCCCTCTGGTACAACAAAACCCGCTTGCGCGGGCTTTGTTGTAAGACATTTAAACTTTTGAAGTCGCTCATCTAGAATTAGAATAAGCAACACTCACATGAAGAGTCTAGCAGAAAAGGGACCAAATGTCAACCTCGTGAAATAAGCTATTGTAATATTGTACTTATATTTAGTATCCCGAATCACTATGAGCTTACAGTGAGACTTTTAAGCTACCTATTTCACAGGGTAAATCTCGGGGCTCTTTTAGTTCACCTTAACCAAGCCCTGCCGAATCGCCTGCATCAGTTTTTCCCCCTCCGTCTGGAAATCTGGATTGTTCTTAATTGTAAGCTCTAAAGTAGCGAGGGCCCCAGCCCGATCGCCGGCGGCGTACCGGCTCAGGGCATACTTCTGCCACACCTCAACGTTTTGGGGTTCGACCTCAGCTCGCTTGGACCAAATCTCGGACACAATGTCATAACGCTTGGATCCGGCAAAAAAGTTGATAAAGCGATCATCCGGCACCGCGAGTCCCCCATAAACTGGGGTTAAAATTTCTACCGCCAAACTTTCCTGATCGGCCAAGAGCGCCATCAAAGCATAAATTTTACGGGCCTCATCATTGGCAGGCTCTAATTCAAACGACTCTTTAGCGGTCGCGAGAGCTTGCTCGGCTTTGCCCTGCAAGCTGTAGTAGGTAGCCAGTTGAGAGAGTAATGATTGCTTGGCGGGAGCAAAGGGGCGCGCTGTTTCCAATTCTTTAACAGCGAGGTCGAGGTTGCCGGCGCCAACTAAAAACTGAGCGTAAATAATTCTTTGACGAACAGCAGTCGGATTATCAGCCAAATGCTCACTCATTTTAACTTCGACTAAACTCACAAATTCCTGTTTCAAACCGTCAGACACCGCCTGATTTCTAAATAGTCCACTGCCCACACTCATTAGTTGCTCCAAAGCTTCCACCTGACCCACACTTCGATAGTCGAAGACTTGCTTAAAAGAAGCCAAACTGTCGTCAAAGCGACCTTCTCTAGCTCCTTGTAAAGCTTGGAGTAACCGACTGGCCGCGAAAGTCGGTTTGATAACCGCGAAGTAAGCGGAGCTGGCCAATAAGACCAAAGCTAAGACGGCGACTAAGATATGATGGGCCGGCAAAACGGAAGAGGCTGACTTTTTCTTTTTAACTAAAGCGTCATCACTAGTCTCGATTGTTATAAAAGCAATCAACGCTAGAACAGCTAGAAAGAGAGAGTAACTAATGACATTGTCAAAAATAAAAAAGTTTTGAAAACCATAAGCCGCGAGTAACCCGAGTAGAACTGCCCGCTCCCAGGCTAATTCAACGTCTCCTTGGTTTTTAGCCACTCCGGGCTTTAGGAGATAAAAAATAGCCAAAGCAAACATCAATAAGTACAGTCCCAAGCCCACTAGCCCACCAGCTACCAGCCAGTCCAAGAAAACATTGTGACTACGATCAAACCATGGCTCTTGGCCGTACATTCCAGGGTCATAGTACTTATTAAAAACTAATTGAAAATTTCCCGGTCCCCAACCTAGAATTGGTTGCTCCTTGACTCCCTCCAGCGACATCCCCCAAACCATAAACCGAGCCTTGACCGTATTGTCCTCTAAAGAAATATTAGCAATACGGGCCAGCTCTGGGGTATTTTGAACTAGAGCACTGTCCCGACTAAGCCAGAAGGCTCCAGCTATCGCAAGGAGAGCAATCAGCGCCCCAGCGCCCCAGCGCCGGAAAGCCGGCTGGTGTCGACTGACCAGAACTAGAGCCACGATTATAGCCAGGCCAATACCACCTATTAAACCTAAAATGGCCCCACGAGTTTCCGACTGCATGACCATAAATACTTGCAGGACCATAACGGCGATATAAACATAGCGCCACAGTTTGTCCGGCCAAGCCTTAACCAATAAGTAAGCCGTCACAAAAAACACCATCATCATATAGCCCCCAAAATAACCAGCATTACCTAAAGTCGAGTCCACCCGCACACTGCCTTGCATAATTTCATAAACGCCCAAAAGCTGCATCAGACCATAACCGGCCACCAATATACTAGCCACCACATTGGTATTTAAAAACCAAACCCACAATTTTTCAGTCTTCAAAACGGACACTAAAACAATAAAATAAGCCAGTAAATGCAGGTGAGTGACCACCCCTTCCATCCGCTCGAAGTTACTCCAAAAGCTCCGGGCCGGTTCCTCCCCCACGAGAGCTGCTACCGCCATAAAGCCAAAGGTCCCCACGACGGCGTAAAGGAGAGCTGATCGCCGAGGCCGATACTCTTTATTAGTCGCTGCCAGCACCAACCAAGCAAAAAAGATAACTTCCACCACCAGCCGAAACACCAACGCCTTACCCGTGATGTAAGGAAAAAATAACGAATTAGCCACATACAAAACAATGAAGGGCACCACAAAAATACCCGCCAGCACCAGCGGCCGCAAAACATTTTCCAAGGTTTTAATATTCATACTTAGTAATTTAGCACAGCCTAAGCCCTAGTAAAAGAGCCGATTTTGACTTATGATTCAACCATCTTTACCTATGAAAATACCAGATCACCTAGATAACTTAAAGGGCCAGTTTAAATCTTTACTAGTCTGGAGTCAAAAATATACGAAAACGGACATGGTCTACCTGGCTAAGGGTGGATTTTGGCTAACCGCGAGTCAAGGGGTTTCAATTTTAGCTGGCTTTATATTGCTAGTTTCTTTTGCCAACCTACTGCCAACAGAAACCTACGGCACCTACCGTTACATATTAGCCATCTTGGGAGTAATAGTCATCGGAACCTTTCCAGGGATTAATGTAGTATCCATTAAAACTGTCGCCGAAGAAAATGAAGAGCAGTACTGGCAACTACTATCTAAAAAGGCTTTATTCTCTCTATTGAGCAGCTTACTGTCTTTCCTAACATCAGTTTACTATTTACTTAATCACAACGAAATCCTTTCCCTGGCTTTTCTAATTGTCGGATTTGGCCTACCTCTCGTCTACACCTCCGGCATGTATGAAGCTTTATTGTACGGCCGAAAAAATTTCAAACGAGCCGCTCAGTTAAACATGTTAAATAAGATAATAGTTACCGCCTTCTTGGTCCTAACGGTATACTTCACGGACAATATCATAATCTTGATTCTGGCATATTTCATCCCCGAAACCATTATCCAGACAATCTACCTCACCTACTTTTTTAAAAAAAGACCTACTGGAGGAGCTCCCAGCACTAATAACCAGCTAACAAAGTTTGGTATCCACCTAAGTATGATGGATGTTCTAAAGACAGTAGCAGGTCAAATAGACAAAATGTTAGTCTTCCACTATTTAGGCGCCACCCAGTTGGCAATTTACGCCATTGCGACAACTCCCCCCAGCCAAATAAAAAACCTAATGCAAAATCTAACTACTCTGGCTTTCCCTAAAATGAGCACAGCCACAGCTGACAGTCTCCGAGAGACTCTGCCAAATAAGTTATTCCGGTTAGAAATGGTAATTATAGGTTTAATTATAATCTACTGGCTAGCGGCACCAGTGTTTTTCCCTCTGTTTTTTCCCAAATACGTAGGCGCCATTTTGTTGTCTCAAGTCTATGCGCTGTCTCTAATATTTTTCCCTAGAACTTTTTTATCTACCGCCATGACAGCCCAACTTAAACAAAAAGAGCTTTATTTTATAAGAATCATTGCCCCCACCTTGAGGATAATTATATTTTTACTAGTTTTACCTATTTGGGGAATGTGGGGAGCGGTTATTGGCTCAATAGTGGGTAATGCTTTAACCTCTCTTATTTATACCTATTTTTTTGCTAAAGCTTTTCCCAAGACTACACCTCCTCTCTCGTAAACAAACTATGCTTTGGATAATTCCACAACAAATCTATTAAGACCATCAAAATAGCTAATAATGTATAGACAATGTAAATAACCTCTCCAACGGGCTTGTTGAAAAAGTGTGTCCAAACGAGAAGAACATACCAGATCCACACCCAGTCATAAATCATAAAAACCAAGTATCGAACCCATCGAACAGGTCGTAGTTTTACTTTCTGAGTTTCCCGACCAAAGTCAACTATATCTTTCTCATGTCCTTCCAAATTGATTTTAAAGCGAATATGATGACGAACCTTGCCACTAATTTTATGCATGGCCATTAGGAACCCGAGCAAGGTTGACCCCAGTAGAAAGCTCAAGGAACTCGAGACAACAAAAAAGAAAAGTCCAATTATGAAATATAGAGCCAAAACATAAAGTAAGTGATATACAATATCATAGTAAATACCCCGCTGACTAAATCGTTGCTGTATTCTGGCTAGTTCCCCATCTATTTTGTCTAAAATTGCACTTACAAATAACACCAAAAGCTGTATAAGCACCACAAGATACGGATCAAGATATTCAACCACTAAACCTAAAATTATGGCCACTAAAACCGAAATAATAGCCAAAAGAGACACGTGGTTTGGTCTAACTGTAGGAAAAAATTTAGTTAAAAAACAACTCACGGAGAAAGAAATCATCCGTTGAAAACGATAAATAAAACTGCTCGAATTAATTTTTTCCAGCTTTACTCCTAGGGCTTTGGTTTTTAATTCTTGATTATCTAACTGCATAATATATTTTCTATTTTAGTTATTACAACACCCAAAGAGTGTCCTTGGATTACGGTTTGTCTGGCATTATGTCCCAATTCATGTCTAAGTCTTTCGTTAATCACTAATTGGTAAAGCTTTGATAAAAACTCATCTTGACCACCAGCGATTGTTAAATATCCGTTCTGTTCATTTACAATAACAGACCTTAAGCTTAGAACGTCGGTTGAAACTACCGGCAAACCATAACTCATCGCTTCAAGTACAGCGTTCGGAGAACCTTCGCTATAAGATGCAAAAACAAAAATATTGGAATCCCGGTAAACCCTATCTAGTTCTCTAGGTAAGCATTTGCCTAAGAACTTAACATGGTTACTGACCCCACGCAATTCAGTATATTTTACCAGCTCCTGACTCAATTTTCCCGTCCCTACTAAATCAAGTTCCACCTGAGCAGCTGGGTATCGCTCCAGCAATAACGCAATAATATCGATCAAAAATCTCTGATTTTTATTCTCATTATTCATGGACCCAACGTGTAATATTTTAACTAACGAATTTCCACATTCAGCAGTAAGTTGTGGGATAAATACTCCATTTTGAATAACTTCTATTTTGCCTTTATGAAAAGGCTGATAAGTAATTAGGCTTTCAGCAACTCCCGGAGAAACAGCGATAATTTTATTTACAAAAAAATTAAATACTAGGTCAAAAACCTTTACCTTAAAACTTTTGCGATCAGCCATACCAGATTCCCTAATTACGATTCTACAATTAGGAAAAATTATTTTGCAAATTTTAGAAACTAGATTTGCCTGGTCAAGAGTAGAATATATGACAGTTGGCCGCACTTCTCTTAAAAGAGCGATGAGGGCCCTGAATTCTCTAAAATTCCAAACCGAGAGTAACCAAATCTGCTCGAAACGTACCTGATCATTTAATTCATTTTTTAAGTCGACATCAACTTGATTCTTATTTAGAACCACCAAACTAACCTGGTGCCCTCTGGACACCAAAGCATTGGCCTGGGACACAAAAACTCTTTCAGCCCCGCCTATTAACAGATCATTAATAATCATAACTATTCGACATTGGGGTATTTTATTGGTCATCTGATTTCACTAAAATAGCCCAAAATTCTCCCCACACCACCCGGTGCTTGTCTATTTTCCATCCCGCCGCCGCCAGTTCCTCTTCAATTGTTTCTAGTCGATACTCTAGGCGGTGAGTGATGTCGAGTCGATACTCGAGTCCACACTCTTTTTTATATACGGTCAGCCAGTCCCTATCCTCCATCGGCACCCTAAACAAAATAGTATTACTTATCCGACGAAGAACCTTGAGAAGATTCACCCGATCATCAATATGCTCCAAAACATTCGACAAAATAATCTTATCAAACTGACCAGGAAATTTATAAGTCGTGACATCCCCTAGAACAAATTCGAGGTTAGAATGTTGGTAGTGATTCCGAGCATAATTAATATTTTTTTCTGAAAAATCAATTCCCACTACTTTTTTTGCCTTTTGCGCAACTTTATAAGACAGCAGCCCAATACCACAACCAACATCTAACACCGAGTCATCTGATTCAACCTGATCGACAAAAAATTTATGATATTGGGTAATTCGATGTTTTGGGTGGAACCCTCCCTCCAAGATACTGGCAAGCTCAGCAATTTTGTGATGGCAGTAATTATGACACCTAGCCAAGAGGTTAATTATCATCCGCACCAACGTAGGGTGCTTATATACCTGTTTTTTAATATAATCTTTAATCATTTTAGTCACTACTTTTTTGCCTATATTCTTTTAAAGTCACCCCCTCTATTCCCTTCTCTACCACAAAAGAAAACAGATCTTCTAGTTTTTGGTACGTTCTATCAACATCATCAGTAGTCTTAGCATACTTACTGCCACCAGGCATCAACTCGCTCGAATGGATCATAAATTGAATTACCGGCAATTTATTGTGAATAGCTGATTTAACAATAGACTCCAAATCCCTTTTTGTAGTTTCAGGAAAAATGCGCAAGGGCCTGATCCTGAAGATTAATTTATTAAAAACCCTTTTTATAAAACCTTCAAGCCATTGATTATATAATTTAAGAAATAAACCATTCTCTTTAATCAGAAGATTGGTAGAGACCACTGTTAAGGGAACCTCGAGTATACCCTCTCTGTCATAAGGATAGAGTGACTCTCTACTATAATCTGGTCCGCCTTCTTTATTCGGATCACCCCTGGTCGTACGCCAAGATATTTTAGGCGTCACAGAGCAGTCAATTAAATATCCTTGTCTAACAATTTCTTTAGCCACCCGATCATCAAAGCCCCAACGACCAGCCCGGAAACTTACCGGCTGTCCAAAATTTTTCGCGACAATCTGAGTTAAGGCAGCTACTTTATCCTTCAACTCACTATCAGATAATTCGTGGGGAAAGCGGTGGGCAATCCTTTCATAGTCTCTATCCAAAATAAAAGGCGGAGTAGTCCAAGGGTGGAGATGTGCCCCAATTTCTGCCCCTTCATCTTGAAAGGACCGGAGCAGAGAAACCGATCGTGAGTCGGCGGCTACTTCATAAGTAACAAGATAAGTTGGCGGCAAACCAAAACGCTGACAAAGTTCCTGGAAACGAGGTAAAAGATAAATATTATCCACTTTTTCACCAGAGGGACGTGCCCACTGATTGTCTGCCTCGGTATCAACTGTAATAATAAATTTTGTTTTAAACATGCTTAAATCCCTTCCAACGCATCCACCAACGAATCACAGAAGAGTAAACTTTATAGTAGTAATAAGTCTTTTGTCTTTCTCCTCCAAAAGCCTCCTTAAACTCAGCTAAAGTCCTCAGGTGACTATTGGCTGAATCGGGGGAAATACCTCCTAAATCAAACTTGGTATAACCAACAGACTTGGCATACCCAATGGCTGCCCACAGGAGAAGGCGATTAGCCTGGCCGACGATTTCGCGAGAGACATCATCTTTAGGATATGACACCAAAGCCCAAGCTCTCATTATGGTACCATTCCCTAAAAACAAACCACCAGCCACCAGCTTATTACCATAATAAGCTAAAAATATATCCCCCGCCTTAACTACCGGGCCCAGCCTTTCTTTTGGTAAATTATTAAAGCCACGAAACTGCCTATATAATTGCTTGAACTTTTTTGTATCCCGACTACACCTAACTAAGATCTTATTCTTTTCTCCCCGCCGAATTTGCTTCTGGATAAACTTCTGGCGGAAATTACTGAAAATATCATTCAGATCATCGGTTAAGTTGATAATGGTAGTAAGCCCGACTTTCTGATAGAAACCTGGCAGTTCGGTATCATTATAGGAAAAAAAGTTCACCATAGCTGCTCCACTAACTTCTTCGGGGTCAGAAAACCAAAACCAATGTTTAACCAAAAACCATTTGTAGACCAAGCCCCACCGGTAATGAACGACATCTGATTTTTTCTTGGTCTTCACAATAAGCAGATGACCTAAATCATTGACTAGTGGAACTTTTTCCCCTAACCGAGACAAAAAACCGCCCCAGTGCTTGCTCAAACCAAGTTTCATTTCAAGAGGCCAGGTAATATCTATTTTTTTTACTATCTTAAAATCAAAAAAAGACCTCATTTCCTCTTTTAGTTCCCACTCTCTGAAGTAAAGAAAGGTAATCCCTGAAGAGTGGACCCCAACTTTAGGTTTGTTTTGTATTTTACGCCTTAAATCAAAGTGGTAAGCCGATAAGATAAATACCCCCGCGGGGGCTAAAGCCAGCTTTACTGATCGGAAAAAATCCGATCTCATTTGGCGAGTCGGTATATGTTCCACCACCTGAATGGATACCGCCACGTCAAAAGTACAAGATTTGGTTTTAAGTGAAGTAACTTCGGATTGCACTAAAGCTATATTGTCTCTATCACTGATTTTTTGGGCCAAAATCACAAGAGACTCATAAGAAAAATCTACTGCCACTAAAAGGTCCGCCTCAAGCAGATGAACCGTGACCCGACCTGTCCCCGAGCCATACTCGATGACCTTCTTATGGCGAACCGACCGAATAACCTCTAAGGTAGACCGCAGTTCTTTGTCAAAACGAGAAGATAATTTATTATCGTAGGTTGACGCCTCTTGGTCTCGGGCTTTTATTTCTGACTGTAACTCAGGTTTAAGTTCATCCAGAGCCGGCATCAGCCGTAGGATACCGTCGATAATTTGATACCGATGCTGAGGGTTTTTAGCACAAAGTACTTGTCCATTTTCTATCAACTGGCCTTCATTATTTATCTCTAATAGTCCACTATCACAAGGACAACGGAGCACCCCTAAAGCCTGTCTAGGAAAACTTTTTATCATAAGTTTATTATTTCCATAACTTTTTGATAAAACTTGATGGGACTATGCTCTTCTTTTGCTACGGCCAAACTTTTTTGTTTCATATTAAGAAGTCGTTCTTTATCTATCATGACCCCTTTTAGCTTATCCGCCAGATCAGCTGGTTCCAAGGGGTCAAAAATAAATCCATTAACTCCTTCTTTAACATAACATTTTGTACCGTTATCGTTTGAACTTAACACAACTAAACCATAACTCATAGCTTCCACCAGCGAGTAGGCGGCGGCTTCCTTGAAGCTGGGGAGAACAAAAATATCGCTGTTCTTATAAAACCCTGCCATTTCAGACCACTCCACATTGCGAAATATTTCAACAACATCCCCCAAGCTGTGATCTTTAACATATGTGTTGATTTTACTTAAATAGTCATCCTCGTCATCCTGACCTACCAACCACAACTTAAGTGAAAAATCGGACTTTAACTGTTTAACTACTTGAAGCAGTAATAATTGATTTTTTCTGGCTTGAAATTTACCAACACCCAAAATTACAATTTTTTCACTTGATCCCAAACCAAGTCTACCGCTGCTTTCGGTGGGCGCTACGAATGGCAGGTAAATTAAATTATGATTGTCATTAGGAAACTTTTCTTCACCTAAAACCGGAGTAATAGCGTAAGAGCCAAATAGTCGCCACAACCACTTAACCGAACCACTTCGTCTTTGTCTCCGATGTTTAGGAATTTGCGTCATGACTATCATTTTTTTCCCCAGCAAAAAACCAATACCAAGAGCCATAAGAGAATACACTGTCGTTATATCTTTAACGAGTAAGACATCTGGCTTAATTTTTATTATGCCTGTCACTAGCCGCCAAGGTGATGGAAACCCGTAGCGCAATTCATATTGACTTTTAATGATCCCCCTACCCTCTTTACGACGCCACTTACTCCACCACCTAAAAACTGGCGCGTAATCCAAAGAAATCGGTTTGACCAGATCATGACTTTCGGATACCCCCTTATACAAAACCAAAAAATCCACACTATGACCGTGATCTAGCAAGGTCTTAACTGGATAATAGAAATTGGTGTGAAACCGCGGCGCAATAAAAATAAATTTCATGTTTTATAGTTCAATCAAACGATAGTCATCATTTTGATACAAAGTCTTATTATGTAGATTCGACGATTGGAACAAATTTTCATACTTCCCACGCGGTATTAGCATATGAGTCATGCCAAGTGATCGAGCAAAAGTCTCAATACCAGAAAAACTTCCTGCTTGATCCACGTACTTTTTATAGAGCATTCTTTCATTATACCAATGCCGACTATTATCCAACCCAGTAGTAACCCAAAGGTTTCCTTCTTTATTGGTAAGATTAGTATCATGCCGACTTAAAATTTTAAAACGAAAATCATTCTGCATATCGTTGAAAACAAAAACTTTAGTCTCAGCTGGTTCAAGTTCTTCACGGGCGAAGGTTGCGGCAGCTGCAGCATTAGAAAAAGTGCGCACGTCCTCTGGTGGAACAATTGGTGCCAGATTATAAGTAATTCGAACCGACTCTGGTATAATTGATCGAACTATGGTTCTTATCACTGGAGCAAAGAAACGAATCGGGGTGATAACAAGCAACAAAACAATCACAATCGCAATTACCTGACCATATCGATATTTTCGACTTACTATAGTAATTAAAGCGACCGACTGGGCTAGAAGCACCACCCCAACTATCCTCAGCGGACGGAGATGGTCAACAAAAAAAGGAATTTTTCCTTGAACTACGGCCCACCAGTTGGCAATTTCCACAACCAAAGAAAAAGAAATGGTTATTAAAGACACCCCAGCTGTAATAGCTGTAAATTGATAAAACCAATGCAGTTGATCTTTATCTTTTCTTGATCGCCATAATAAATACAAAGAAGCCAAAAACAAAATTAGAATAATAGTTTCGTCCCAAACCGACCGTTTAATATCAGCAATATCTACCGTTCTTAAAAAGCCACTGCCACGAAATTTGTACTGAATAATTTCTGACTGAAATTTTTCTTCTACCGTCGAAAGCACCTTAGGCTCATCCAACATACCGGTATTGGGACTAAACAAGTGGTTCAAAACAAACGGCGACACAACCAGCGAATAAACTGCAATAAAAACTATAATTGGTTTAAGCATTTCTCGTCCACGTACTAGTAGAGCTGTCAGAATAAAACTACCGACAGTAATAACTCCAGACGGTGGATACAAGTAAACAGTAAGTCCGGCAACAGCCGCCAAAATAATATTCACTTTTGGACGATTTAATCCTTTTATTATCCACCAGTAGCTTAAAAGTATATAGAAAGGCATAGCTAATATACTCCCTCTAACTACTCCTATATCAAGTAACCCAATCCGAGTTGGAAAAACAAATCTTGGAATAATCATCAAAGACGCTAAGATAGCCGCAAAAAACCAGCTACCGAACAAATCCCGCCCCACTAAACCAGTAATTAAAAAAGTTAAAGTAATAATAATAACGGCTAATATGTGGTAGCCAATAACCCCATTTTCAAGACTTGGGCTTAAATAATATAGAAGTGGAAAACCAATATATAGTTCTGACTGATTATAAGATGGTGGTACATCTTCCCAATATTGAAACCGCTCCTGCATTTCCAAAAATTGATACCCCCAGACATCACTACTTAATTCACCAATCGTGGCCATCTTATTCTCATAAATATAAAAACTACATAAAAATAGAAGGACCGCGAAGAAAAAAACAGGATGATTAAGTTTAGAAGTTAAACGACTTATCATATCTTTTCGGCAATAAAATAAAGACCGTGGGCATTATCAACTGCTCGGACATGTCGGGCAATAAGATGATCCAATCTGGTTAGAGGACTGAGTAAGAACATGAAAAAAACCAGCCAGACTTGATATAAAGTTTTCGATCCAAAAGACAGAAAAAGAGACAACCAAGCACCACCAATAGAGACAACGGCGACCGTTGGGCCCCAAGCTGGTCCAGATTCTACAATTTTAAATCCTTGCAAAAGTTCCGCCATACCATACTCAGTCCAACGATAATAGTCCCTAGGTGAAGCATGATATCCAAGCATAAAAGGCGTAACAATGTATAATTGTCCGCCCGGCTTTAAGACTCGTCTACACTCATTAATAGTTGATACTGGCGACGGTAAATGTTCAAATACTGACTCACAAATCAAACCATCTATTGAAGTGTCCGCAAAAGGCAGAGTTTTAATATCAGTCACAATAGAAACCCCAGGGAAAGGATCGTAGTCAATATTGATAATAGAAGAGTTAACAATTTTCGAGCCAGAACCAAGATTAAGAACAACTTTATCAGATGTAAATTTTTTTATGAATTGTTCAGCTGTCAACCCAACAAAAGGTGCAGCCACCTTATACAAAAAAATAAAAAATTCGGGCTTACGTTTAACGATAGATTTTAATTTTAAAATTAAATTATCTCCCCGATGATAGTCTGTCTCACCATTTATTAATTTATTATCTTTCGATGGATCACGAAAAAAGATTTTATCGCCCTGAACAGGATACAAACGATCACACAACTCGCAACAAAAACCAGCTGACTGACGCTTAAGCCTAGCCTGGCAATAAGGACAGTTAATTAAATCCTCCACTGCCTGAAGTCCTGCCATAATTAAGCTAACCAATTTTTAAAATCGTTCAGAAACATTTCTACCACTTCATTGGTTTTGTAATGAGAAACCATCGGACTAAAAAATTTAGGCGGTATGGTGACAATATGAGCGCCACTTAAATAAGCATCCCGAATGCTAACAACATTTCGTATAGAGCCAACTATTATTTCCGTCGTCAAATTTGACTTATCTAATAGATCACGAGTACGACGCACGGCTATCGCTGGATTAAAATCACTATCATCAATCGTTTTATCTGCAAACATTTTCTCTCTGTCACTGGCAAATTTTTCATCCTTACCAGCATCACCTATTCGTCCCCAGAAAAGACTCACATATCTAGCTCCAGCTCGAGCAGCCATAATAGCTTGAGTAACTGTCATCACAGCTGTGCAATTTACATCTATGCCTTGGCGAGATAAATCATTAATCACCGCCAATTCATCCCAACCAACATGCACTTTGACACAAAGACCAGGATAGCCAAATGACTCCTTAAATTTAACAGCCTGGGCAATCATTTCTTCCTGGTTTCTAGAAAAGACTTCAATACTAAGAGGTAGGTTGCCACTAGGATCATATTTTTTTATAAGATCAACTATCTTACCAACGTGATTTTCCAAACCACTTTTCGGTTCTTTGGCTAAGATTGAAGGATTTGTGGTTATACCACTGACAAACCCTCTTTTTAGAGCTTCTTCTATATCAGCTAAATTAGCAGTATCAACAAATATTTTCATTTTTAACTATTTATTACTCCCTTTTGTATAAAAATCAGCAATCATTTCCTTAAGACGGAAGGTGATCAGATGAAATAATACAACGTGGAAAGATTCCACAAGTGGTGTTGAATTTACTTCAGCTATAATTGAGATATCAGACAAATTTTTCATGGCCCCACCGTCAAAACCAGAAAAACCAATAGCGGTACCCCTATGATCCTTGGCATATTGCATTGCCTTGAGTAAATTTTGAGACCAGACGCCCCCAGCTTCCCCACCAGAACCACCGTGAACACTGAAACCGATTACAATTCCACCTTCCTGCCAATAAGCTTGGAGAGCAGCGGTATAAGCTTCCCCCCAACCCCAATCATTAGTGGAAGCCGACACTAATGGAATATTATCAACTAAAGCTAGGGCTTTTACCCCCCGTTGATCTGGATTATTAATAACAGTTTTAACCAAATCAGCCGCAAAGTGAGTAGCTGTACTAGCCGAACCTCCGTTACCAATGATAAAAACTGGAGCTCCAGCCAGCCAGGCTTTAAAGATAGCGTCGATTGCTTGTTCAATCTGTACCTCCTGCTCTTTGAGTTTCAAAGACAGCTCGGCTGATTCATGCAAGTAGCTCACTATAAAGGATAATGATGACATTAGGAGATTATAGTGCTTACTCTCTTAATTGGCAACTACTAAAACAACGGCCTCCCTAAATCATAATATGCTTCACTCTGGCCCCATTCGGATCAAGATCAAAACTCATCTCCCTCATATTAAAGCGTTCCAGAGCTCGCCTGACCTTGTTTTTTACTTTTTGAGATGGGGAGTAAATCATCAAATATCCCCCTCCACCAGCGCCCATGATTTTTCCACCTAAAGCGCCCTGTGATTTTGCTTCATCATAAATCTCATCAAAAATGCTCGACGTCATTTTGTTAGACATAGAACGTTTGATCTGCCAATGTTCATCCATCAGTTCACCAAAATCATCTAAATTACCCTTCTTAAAACTGGTCCAAATCTCTTGACCAATTTCTTTAGTTCGATGTTTTAATTGTAAAACCTTGTCTTTATTTTGAGCTGTTAATATTTTCTTACTTGGTCTGGACACACCGGTATAGTAAAACAAAGTTTTCTCAAAAAAATCTTTAATGGTTGCCGATTTTATCCCTGCACGACGTAATTCAATAGAGCCATCACGGGCTATATCAAATACAACTACCCCACCAAGCGAGCACACGTAAGGATCCTGAACACCATCCGGCAAACCCAGATTTTGGGTCATTTGAAATGATTCAGCGGCCACCTGAAGATTAGAAATACTCTGACCGTTATAAGCGGCTAGACCCTTAAGTAAAGCCACCGAACAAGCCCCCGAAGAACCTAGACCAGTTCCCGCCGGCGTATCCGCTTTAAAAGAAATAGCCACATTAGATTTTATCCCTCTCATTTTTAAAGCTTCACGAGCCAATTCATGCTGTACTTGGCTCACAGTCGTAACTGCTTCAAAATTTTTATAATGAACGTGGATTAAATCATCGGAACGAGTTTTTTTAATCAGTACGTCCATATACAAATTGATTGTCAAACCAAAAATAAATCCACCGTATTTTTCATAATATGAAGCTAAGTCAGTTGAACCGCCACCCAAAGGAATACGAAAAGGTACCCTGCATAAAATTATTGGATATGATGACATAGGTCAGATATTTAAACGATTCAGAATAATACTAAGCGCTTCTGATAAATTAGAAACTTCGTAATCAGCTTGGGGCTTGACGGCCCCACCCCAAGTAGTTGCGGCGGTTGAGATAAGAATGGTTGAACAACCCAACTGACGTCCAAACTCCATATCTCCAGATCGATCCCCGATCATATAAGATTTGCTAAAATTAATATCAGGAAAGTCTTCTTTAGCGAGTCTGGTTGCCATACCCAACTTTGGTTTTTTGCAATCACACTCTGCTTCCCCGTCGTCATGCGGGCAATAATAAAAATTATCGATAGGTAAACCTAAGTTGTATTTCAAGTGATTGTGAATTTTTTCTGTATCATCCTTAGTCATTTCTCCTCTGGCAATATTGGGCTGATTGGTAACTACCAATAAAATATACCCGGCTTTTTTAAAACCAACCAGGGCTTCCTTTACCCCATTTAGAATAGAGACTTCCTTTATATTTCGACAAGTAACTAATCGACCCCCATCAAAAACAACATCTACTAAAATACCATCACGATCTAAAAATACAACTTGTTGTGTTTTAGTAGAAATCATTTGACTATATTTATTGAATCATCGTTTTGATTTTTCTAGCGACACTGACAGCGGTAATAATTTTTCCACTCAAAACTGAAAAGCACCCGAAACTATGATCGGTAACTTCGGTTGGTCTAGCATCATCTTTCAAGCTGTTTTTTTCTATAGGTAAAATGACAAACATGGAATTAACATACTCGGCAGTTTCTAAAAACGGAAACCACTCTCGACAGCGCTTTTTCATCTCCGGCCAATGACTTTTTGTTTTATTAAGTACCTTTTTAAGTTTTAACAAATCTCTATGTCCTCTTCCTATTTTATGGATAGATAAAGGGGCATCACCAAAGGTATATAAATCTGAATTACCTAAAGGGACTAGAGTTGCAAAAGGACCATCCATAATCATTACCGCCGTCCTAGGTAAAGTTTTTGACAAGCGAATGATAGCTATTTCTTTCAGGCGAAATTCCAAGTTTCTCTCTTTAAAACCAAGCCAAGAGCAAAAATTATTGTGGTCAACATAAGTAGTATTGAGGACAAAATCAAAACTATCTTTGTATCGCCGATTGTCTGATTTTATTGTTAAAATTTTCTGTCCATCTTCAGATAAACTAGCACCAACTACTTCTGTCTTAAGTTTGATTTTAATTTGTTTGTTTTCTACCAATCTTGATTTTATGTCTCTAACTAAATAATCATAATCCAATACCGCTTCAGGAGTTTTCAGAGATAAACCAACTGTGTCAGCATTCAAAAATTCCGATGGCGGATATTCTCTCTCATAAGGCAAGCTCATCTCATCGCAAACTTTCATAAATTCTTTAGGCAAAGTTAAAGACCCTTTTTTTGCAATTGCATAATAAGCCGGAAAGGAACGGATGATCGACTGGTGGTAAAATTTCTCAAAATCTGAAGTGGCTAATTTAATTTCAGAGATTGTTTCCCGACTGCGTGGATAATGATACCCCATATGGTGCCGATATTGATTGCCTTTGGAAGCTCCCTGCATGATCTGTGCTTCGCGTTCAAAAACTGTCACTTCAGCGATATTTTTTAAGTGCAAAGCAACTGTTAAACCAAAAATACCCCCTCCAATCACTGCAATTTTAGGCCTAGACAACTTTTTGGCTTTAAGAGTGGCCCTTTCTGCGATTTGAATGATTTTCAACCCGACTTCAGCTTTAGGAACAATCACAGTTTGTCCTGTCAAAAACTGTCTGAATACTTCCAACTCCCGCTCCAAGGGATCAGGTTTCATTGAACAAAGAACTGTCTTATGACGACACCCCTCTCTAATAATAATCGAACCAGTTTGAAAATCACAGTCAAAAATTTTGTTTTTGGACTGAACAGTAAAGATCCTTTCTTTAATCTCATCCTGCCAACCTAAAACAAAATTAGCTAACACCCCATTAGGATAGCGTAGATTAATTTTTTTAATTTTATTTGTTCCTCGCGTCCAAACAATGTCGGGCTTCTCTCCCCAAAGAAAATCTACTACATCAAAAAAGTGAAGCTTTTCAAACGCTGGATCTTCGCCCCGCCAAGTTTCAACCGGACTAATAAACCGCCCGGTCACTTCACAAGTTTTTGGATTAACGTTCTTTATCAAACTTTTTAACTTTAAAGTAACCGGGTGAAATCGATAAATATGACCAACTACCAACGAATGATTATACCTCTTAGCTAGAGATAAAAGTTCTTTAGCTTGTTTAGAGTTTAAGGCAAGCGGTTTTTCGACAAAAACATGGCAATAAGGTAGACACTTTTTAACTAACCGATAATGAGTTGAAGCGGGAGTAACAATATCAACCGCATCTACTGATTTTAAAAGATTTGTAGTTAATCTGGGACCCTGAGACTTAGTAATAATGCCTACCAAATCAATTTTTCCGACCTTATGAAATTGTTTCAACACTCTTTCGTGGTGAACACCAAAGCGACCCACTCCAACAAGTATGATCCGTGGCAAGCGTTTATACATATTATTTTTCACTAGCACTTCTAATCATGTAGGGGGATAGATTAGTGATAGAATAATGCAACCGTAACATCGTTTCGGCCATGAGACCTAACATAACCAAAAGAACCGCTAAAATTGCAAATAATGACCCAATGACCGGAAGTGGTGTTTCTGTAAAATTTAAAATACCCGCTATTCTAAGATAAACAGCTGCACTGAAAGTAACTACGGATAATACAGCCATGTACAAACCCACCCCGCCAAAAAAGCGCAATGGTCGGGCAAAATATTTAACAAAAAATACAATTCCTAACAAATCAAAAATCCCCCGAATCATTTTAGAAATACGAACCTTAGCTACCCCAGTTTCTCTAACAAAATGAGGAATTGGGACTTCCACTAATCTTGCCCCCCGTTCTTTCGCGACGGCCGGCAAAAACACCTGGGCTTCCCCCCATAGACGGAAATCTTTAATGAATTTAGACCGATAAACTTTCAATCCACAACCAAAATCATGAAGAGGTAAATTAAGCAACCAACGAGCAATCAAGTTAGCTAGTTTAGAAAATAAAACCCTCGTCCAATAATCATGTCGTTCTGTTCTCCAACCGACAGCAACATCATAACCATCATCAAGCTTGGCTAATAATTTTAAAATATCCCTGGGATCATTCTGTAAATCAGCATCAATCAAAACAATAATGTCGCCTTTGGCATTATGAATGCCCACATCAATAGCTGCCGTTTGGCCATAATTACGCTGTAAAGAAATGAGACGGAGTGGTTGTAACCTACTTGCGACTTCTTCTGTCTTATCTTGTGAACCATCATTAATAAAAAGTATTTCAAAATTATCAGACTGTTTTGAAAGAGTTTGACAAAGTTTCTCATGCAAAGCAACCAAGGTTTTTGCCTCATTATAAATTGGAACAATAATAGAAATCATACTAGTTGCGAAAATATATAACTAATCATAGATAAAGGGCGAGGCTTTATCAACCCCGCCCAGACTAGACTCAGCCACCAGACCAACGACTCCCTATACTCGTCTCAAGACGCATCCTGACGTGATCGTCCGTATTAGCATGACGCCAACCCCAATCACGAAGTTCCAACACCCTCTCTGGCGAAACGGTCGTATTTCTCATAACCGCATTTTTCCAATTTAAAAGATCGGGATCGAAACTTGGATCAATATGTCCACCTTTCAACGCGATCTCATACAATTGACTTCCAGGAAAAGGTATGGGGATAAAGAAAGTACAATAAGCGGCCCCAGCTAACACTAAGCATCGTCCTAGTTCTATACTTTTTCTTATTTCCTCCTCTGTTTCATCTGGAAAGCCTATCATTATATTGACAGGACAAGTTATACCAATCTTGGAAGCCGTCTTCACCAGTTCGACGACATCCAAATGCTCGTGGTTAAGTTTGCCGGTCGCGTACTTATTTAGAATCCGCTGAGACGCCGATTCGACCGGGAAAACAATCTGATCAAATCCAGCATCTGCTAGAAGTTCTAAATATTCCACATCAATAACATGAGAGCCTCCTGATACAGTCTTTAAGAAGTGCACCAGATTGACTCCATTCACATCGGCTATCTTCAAACCTTTGTGCTTGATTTGACTGAAAATACGACGCACTCGGTCTTTTTTAGCCAACAATGAATCATCCTCAAAGTAAATCTTGGACACCCCAAGATTTTTGAGTCTATCAATTTCAGCAAATACACGATCAATCGATTTTAAACGAAGTGATCCTATATTACCAAATGTGATAGGCTGGCTCTTCTCCACAGAAATATGACAATACTTGCAACGAAAAGGACAACCCCGTGAGGTCATAATAGGCGCATACCGATCGTGACCATTGGAGATTACCCCGTGCGGGGAAGAGATCTTGTCATAATGCTGAAAAGGCAATTTATGCCAAGCTGGAAATGGCAATCGGTCAAGATCCAAATCGATATCGTTTGGATCAACTGGACAACAGACTGTCAAGCCACCACGTTCGGTTATCACACCCGGCACCTCCGCCAAATCAATACCAATCTGCCAAGCCTGAATAAGACGAACTACAACCCTTTCCCCTTCGGATAAACATATCGCATCAACATTACCACTTCGGAAAAAAGGCGTTGGCAAATTTCTAGCGTTGACACCACCAGCAATAACCAGGATGTCTCGTGAGACAATTTTTGCAGCCTCAGCAACTTCAAGAGCCAACCGTGTTTGGGGAGTAAAATTCGAGCTTATGCCAACCACATCATACCCACCACGGGCAATCTCCGATGCCAATTGATCTTTATTCATCCCTATCCTGATGAGACCATTTGCTTGAACCTCTGATCGATAAAATGTCTCCTCTAAACTATTTTCTTTTGTACCAACCGAAGCATCAAGAACGTCAGTCTCATACCCAGCCGATTCTAAAGCCGAAGCTAAATAAAGCGGTCCGAGCGATCCGTCAGGTCTGGGTGTTTCTATTGACATCAATTGATTAGCTGGATAAACCAGCAACACTTTGACACTTTGTCTCCTCACACTGAGTCTCCTTTTCTTTGATAAAGACCGCTCTAAATTTCTACTGTATCTTATAACATTATTTACTAAACCTTTCAATGTCAGCGGGAGTGGTGAAATATAAGTCATCTTGTCCCAACACTATATACATAGGATAAGCTTTGTTAAACCGATTAAGCATTGGGGTCAAATAATATTCGCCACTTTTTTGATGAAGAACCTTACGATAGTTGAAAATATCAGAATTTAAAACCATCACTCCGCCAGCCGCCATTACTGGCTTACTGGTTGGTTTTCTATGCTCAACTAGTTTGATAATCATACCGTCTTTATTGACCTTAACAACCCCCGTCGGAATTGGTTTTGATATGAAGTGACATAAACAGCTATAATTATGAGATAAACATTTTTTTATTTCAGTTTTAGAGGGAAGCTCATCACCATAAATAAGAATAAATCTTTCTTGCGGTTTAGTGAAAAAATCTTTTACTTGTAATAAGGCATACGCTGGGCCAACCAACCGATCTTGCCTAACGAAAGAAAACGACACGAGTGGAAACTTTTCTTTTAAATATCTTTTAATTTTATTTCCTTGGTACCCAATAACTACAATTATGTGATCTATCGATGGTGGTAAAGATTCTATAATGTGATGAATTATAGGTTTACCCAAAACACTAATAAGAGGCTTGGGTAGTGTGTCAGTTAAACGTCCCATTCGCCGGCCACGCCCAGCCGCTAAAATTACAGCTTTCATAAATTTTAATCAAAACGAAAAATAAAACGTCTGCTAAAAATAAAACTTAACGCAGCCATTGTACCAACAACCAATGTCTGTGACAAAAGATAATAAACACCAAAAATCGATGTTAAAAGATAAATCAAACCTAAACCAATCGGGGCAGAAACAACATACATTAAAATGTGTTTTAAATATTGTTTAGCTAGCGGTTCTGACCGATGCCCTCGAAAAGTATAAAAAAAATTTAGAATAAACATAACAGTCCAACTGACAACTGTGCCCATCACTACAGAAATTATGTACCAAAAATTTAAATATTCAGTCAAGAAGAAAGTTATTATCAAGTTCAATAAAAAAGCAGCCCCTCCTGATAAACCATAAAAAATAAGTTGGATTGGTATGCAACGTTTCATCTCGTAAATAATCTTATCCCTCCATATATAAGTTATATTTTCCACTGGTCGAGAACTTCAAAAATTCTTTGACTGACTCTCTTATCCCATAAGGGTATTTTACCGGGAACAAAAACCGTTCTTTTTAAGTGATTAATAATGTCCTGGCTAGAAGCTTCGTCAATCGGAAATAATTTATTAGAACCAAGCTCTAAAGTGATGGGTCGTTCGGTATTATCGCGCAAGGTCGCGCAAGGGATACCGAGGTGACTGGTTTCTTCTTGAATTCCGCCAGAATCAGTCACCACCCCAATACTCTCCTTAGTTAATTTAACGAAATCAAAATAGCCGGTCGGCTCAATTACTAGTAAATTTTCAATAAGTGGCTTTAATTTATACTCCTCAATTTTTTTGCGAGTACCAGGGTGCAAAGGGAAAATTACCGGCCAAACTTTAGCAATCTCATTAACTAGTAAGAGTACCCTCTCTAAATCTTTCTTACTGTCGATATTTTCCTGACGATGAATGGTTGCCAAAACATAACCTTTAGAAGTTAAGCCAAGATCCTCCACGATTTTAGAGGACATTATTTTATCACGATAAATCTCTAATGATTCAATCATGATATTACCAACTAAATGAATCTTTTCTATTTTTACTCCTTCTCGAAGTAAATTATCTATTCCCGACTGTTCAGTCACAAAATGTAGATTCGATAAATGATCAACAATCGCCCGGTTAATTTCCTCTGGCATTCGTCGATCATAACTCCTCAAACCAGCTTCAATGTGAACTAACTTGACATTATATTTGATCGCCGCCAAAGCGCCGGCTAAAGTTGAATTTACATCGCCAAAAACAATCGCTCCATCAAATTTATGGTGCTTAAATACCTCCTTCATCTTATCAAACATCAAGGCAATTTTTTCTGTGTGCCGTTCCCCACCCGGAGCTAGAAAAATGTCCGGTTTAGGAATGCCAAGTTCTTCAAAAAATACTTCCGACATATTTCGATCAAAATGTTGGCCAGTATGAATAACCACCCAGTCAAATCGAGGATGTTTCACCGACTCGCGTAAAAAAGGAGCTGCTTTAACGAAATTTGGCCGAGTCCCCACTATAACCGCAAAGCGAAGCTTGGAACGTGAAAATAAATTCATAACACAAATTTTTAAAGGCCATAGTATTGCCTCATCCAGTCAATCGTCTTCTTAACCCCAGTCTCGAGATCCACAGTCAGCTTATGTCCCAAATCATGTTCAGCTTTAGAAGTATCAACTCGTTTGTCTTTGGTAGTTAAAATTTCACCCTCTTGATAAGTAATCAACTCGCGTGGCGCTCTAGTATAAGTCCAAATGATATCAGCTAGAGTCTCAATATCGTGCTCTTCCTTGCCGCCGATATTGTAAACTTCGCCTGGTTTAAAATTATCAACAATATTGGCGAGAGTAGTGCAGGTATCCTCGAGATATGTTGAACTTCTAGTGTGACCTTTATAGACCGTAACCGGCAGACCATGAAGTGCATGGTAGCAAAACTTACAGTTGACACTGCGGTAAGGATGATACCATTCTCCCGGCCCATAGGTATTGAACAAACGAACAATGACAGTCTCTGTGCCATGCTTAATGCCTGAGTTTCTTATTTGTTGCTCATTAACCCATTTAGAGAGAGCATAGTCGTTAAGTTGTTTAACCTCTATAGTGTTCATCACCTCCTCCGTCATTACCTCAGGGTAATCCCCATACACTTCCGACGAAGAAAAGTGGACTAACCTAAACCCCAACTTCTCTTGAAGTCGAATAATATTCTTGGTCCCGATAGCATTGGTTCGCCACACTTGTTCATAAAAATCTTCTCCGTTCCATCGCCCAAACTCGGCTGCACAGTGATAGACCAAGTCAAAAGGACCAGCCGCTTCAAAAACCCTCTCAAGCTGGCGATAATCAGCTACGTCGCACCTTGAATATTTAAAATCCCCCTTCGACATCTCATGTTCCCAACCCCGTTCTCCTAAATGATGTGCGAGATCTAACCCAAAAACCGAGTGGCCCCTTTCTAACAGCTTAGTTTTGAGCCAAGAACCAACCACCCCTCGGCTTCCGGTTATAAGTATTTTTGCCATAATATTAAGCTAATTATACACAATAAAAACTCGAGTCAACTATTCTCTATTTTTAATGAGACCCTGCACTACATCGCAGTAAAGTTTATAGAGCGGAATAGCAGTGGAGTCATCTCCTACTTCATCAGCCTTAGCTAGACTAACAGCGTCTTCAAGCGGCATTAAACATATAGAAATTCCTGGATCACTTAACTGGGTTAGCTGGCTGGCTTCTTTTAAAGTGAGTTCTAGTCTAAATATGGATATGGGCGTTTCAACAACTGTATAGCCAATCATTCTACCATCAGATATAAGACGATCTTGCTCAATCTTCAAATCAGCCTTGTTTTCCAAGTTCCGGACCACAGCTCGTTCTGGAGTTTCCGTCTCACCTATATATCCTCCAATTGTTTTTAGGATTACACCCATTTTTTCCGAACAAACTTGCTCTATAAGTAACACTTCGTAGTTGTTGCCCTTTTTTACAAAAGGAAGCACCACCACAGCCGGTGCCGTTTTAACCATCGTATAAATATCTCCATTGGGAGCCTTCCAAGCCATTGCTGTCATAAAGTCAGAAGCAAAAAGCGGCACCCGCAAAGTCTTAAAACCTTTTCCAATCCATTTAATGAGAGTGATCAATAAACTATTCGATTGCCTTTTATTTTTCATTTCTTAATAGCTCTTAATACCAAGTGGCGCCCAAATGGCAGACCTGACCTAGTTAGAAGCTTTTCAAACCAAATAGTCAATTTTCTAAGTGGCGGAATATGTAGAGGCACCTTTAATAAAAAATCCATGTAGGGCCCGTCAATCCAAGAAACACTACTTATCTTTTCGACCCTCAAACCACTCAATTCCAACCATTCTCTCATCGTTTTAGCTGTAAACTCCCTCACATGCGAGTCTCCATGTTTTTTAAGACTATCCTGAGAGAAATGTTTCATGGGGCAAAACTTTCGCACCCTGATTGATCGCAAAAACCTCCCCCACCAAGTGCCATCGGCATTTAAGTTAGGCACGGAAATTACCAACAAGCCTCCAGGAACTAGAACTCTCAGTAATTCCTTTAGAGCCTCCTCTTTATGGAAAACATGTTCAAGGACTTCTCCGCAAATAACTTTATCAAAATATCCATCACGATACGGCAAAGATTCTATCACCGCCGTCTTAAAGTTAACATTTAAGATGTTATTATCTGATTTAAATTGATTAGCCTGGTTGATAAAACTATCCGCAATATCAACACCATGCCCTTCTTCAATACTTTGAGCAAGCTTAAAGACCTGCCGACCGGAAGCACAGCCAACATCCAATATCTTATCTGTTTTTTGAGGTTTAACAAACCTATAAATCTCTCCTTCTCGAAGATAATTAGTTAATCCTATGCGATAGGTGGGCTGAAATTTGATTTGGAGGTAACTACCACCGGCATCTCCACCAATATCCTCCCACATTTCTTTATAATTATTGTCTACCATTATTTATACTTGATGAACTGCTTTATTGATAATTTTTCCAAGCTTCGTCCAAGTTAAATTTTCGCGCACATATTTTGCTCCTTTTCGCCCCAAATCTCGCCTCTGGCTTACCGACATTTCAAACAATTTAACCAAAGCTTCTTCTAATTCTTTTTCAATCCGATCCGGACTGATAATTATAGGGCAATCTTCTCCCTCAAACAACTCCCAAACCGGCCCCACCCTAGTGGTAATAACCGGCAAACCAGTGACTAAATATTCCGGCAACTTAGAGGGAAAGGCATATTCGGTCATAGGAATACTTGGCCTCACTAAAACCAATACGCTTGATCTAACCACTAAAGGTTGAACTTCATCGTGAGGAATTTTGAAAGAAAGATCTGAAATTTCCAACAAATTCAACTTTTTTAGAGTTTCTTCTATCTCTCCCTGACCACTCGACATAATCATATTAAGGCGAAACGGAAAAAGGTTCTTTTCCTTTATCCGCGACAAAACATTCAACAACTGGTCCAAACCCTGGTAGGCTTTAGCATTGCCGGTATAGCCAACAACAAAGGTATCATTGTCCTCCACCGGCGTCTCCATATTGACCTGATTTTCCGCTACACCACCGTAGACAACAACCGCTTTCTTAAGTTTTGGTCCGTAAAAATCAACTAATTTCTGTGATACCGCAAAAACTAAATCGTAAAACCTTATCAGTAAATTTATTTTCCTCTGCAAGAGCTCGCTTTTAGGACGACTCATGAGCCCCTGATAATGCATTTCTGAGGCATAGAGTCCATGTAAGTCAATTGCTATTTTAACTCCTGTAAAAAACTTGATCCACACCGGCAGATCAATTTCAATATCAGTGGCCACCACCACCAATTCTATCTTTTCGGTCTTGACCAGCCTGGTAAAAAATTTAATTTTTTGTAGCAAACCAATCTCGGGATATTTAAAGAAGAGACCGGTAAAACCACGACATGAATCAGGAGCCGATAAAATAACCTCATGTTCTTTTTGTAACTCTGTAACAAAACCACAAATCCTAATAGGTGTACCTCGTTTAGGATTAGCTAATGATTCCCTGGTGATAAAAAGCACTTTTTTCATAAAGCTAATTGGTTATAGTGTTAGACAACTTGTCTACTAACAATTTCAAACTATGTTCGGCTACAACCTTCTCTCTATTACTCTTTCTTAAGTTAGCTTTAGTTTCTTCTACGGTGTTGAGGGCCTGCTCTAATTTGTTCTCAAAATGACGAATATTATCACTATTATCAACCACTGTCACAGCCTCGCAAGCCATAGCCTCGAAAATAGTCTTGTCCATACTCCCTGTCGGAGTTAAGTTGACATAAACATCCTTGCTCTGAAAAAAATCTCGAGCCTCTTCTTGGTTAACCGCCGGAATAAATATAAGATGTCCCGAATTTAAAATAGGAATAGCCATTTGGCGCAACTTTTGTGCATAGACCTGATCTTTTTCATTAGCAGGAGACCCAATTATATAAGCTTTAAAATCAAGACCTAAATTTTTAAGGCCGATTAGAGCTTCAATAAATAAATCCACTCTCTTTACTGGAGATATTCGACCAAGCATGAAGACAGATCCCCCTTCCCGCTTATTATTATGAGGAGGGTGGAAAAAATCAGTATCCACACCAACTGGCATCAAAATAGCCTTCTTAAACCGGGCGGTGTAAGAGTCCGGTGAAGTGCAAAAAACTTTAGTACTAAAGTAAACCGCTAGCCTAGTTAGCCAGTTGCCTTGCCGATGATTACGCCAGAAAAATATCTCTTTACCTAGTAAATACCATAAGGGCTTGCCCAACAAAACATACTCTTGATTCATATGGACAAAAACCTTTTCATAGTTTGCTCTTTCATTCCAAATATATTTAAAAAGTCTAAGGGTGTACTTGATTTTTGACAAACCGTCTTCTTTGCCAAGCGATAAAACCTTAATATTAGACGGCAAGTTATGTTCACCCGTGAAAAGACAAATAACGGTGATGTGGTCAAATTTGGCCGAAAACTTTTTCAGCCAATTATGAAAAAAACCCAAGACCGGGTCATTTACATCAACAGACTGAGTTATAATTAGTAGTTTCATTTATCATTCTATATTCTTCCTCGTTAGAATATCCTTACCATAAACTCCTGTTAACAAATCGAGATCTTTTTTAGTTTCTATTAACAATGAGTTGTTTTTTTCTTCATTGGCCTTCAAAACTTGTAGCCCCAACACGTCATCAGGTCTATTTTTTTCATAAAAATCCACAAAAGCAGCAAAATCTTTAATGAAACAGTGGCCACCGGCGCCGCGACCACTTTTATGAATCGGATTCAAGTAAGTCGGCCCGGTATCAGGATCGGCACTCATAGCTTCTTTCACCACCTCCCAGTCAGCCCCAATGTCCGTAGATAGATCATAAAGGACGTTGGAAAAAATAACCCTGACATATCCTAAAACGTTGCGGCCGTATTTAATCGTTTCAGCGTCAACCGAAGAGCAAATCTTTTCGTACCCCGCTTTCGGTAAAACACTCATAACCAACTTGGCTTTCTCGTGGTAAGTAGGAGAACCCAGCGGCACCCCAACAATGTTTCTCGCCGGGTTAGCCGCGTCATGAGCAGCCGTAGCTTCAGTTAGAAATTCCGGCGAGTTTAAGACAAAAATCTCAGGATAAAGTTCCTGCAAGTGACCAGTGGTACCCGGTAAAATCGTAGATTTGATAACAGCAATTTTGTCTTTACCAACTAACCCCAAAACCTCTTTTATGATGGAGTAGTCAAACCCCTCGGGTGTAGTAGGTGTGGGGACGGCAATAAAAACAACGTCACACTCTGCTATAGCGTCTCGATTGTCGATATATGGTTTTTCCATCGCATAGCGAGTAACCACAAATCCCCTCTTCTCAAAATCATCAGCATAATTTTTACCGATCCAACCTTGACCAATAAATCCGATCTTTAAATTCATAGTATTCTATATTAACCTCTCCCAAGACTCCTTGTAAAGAATCAGATTTTCTTTTTCCGTTGGCAGGTTAGAAACAGCCTCCTTGGCTTTACTCCCCAGACTTTCCCTCCTTTTCTCATCCAGCATCAAACCGGCCATGGCCGCGACCAACTCTTCCTCATTTGAATCTACGATTAGTCCATTTTCTTGATCAAGAATAACTTCCCCAGCACAACCAACATCAGTCATAATGATAGGCAAACCAAAACTGGCGGCTTCTACCACCACCAAACCCCAACCTTCACTAGTAGAAGTAAGTAAAAAAACGTCAGCTGACTTGTAAAGATTCCTCATCTCCCTTACTTGGCCAAGGAAAATCACCTTATCTTGCAAGTTTAGACCCCGTACTAACTGTTGCAACTTGTTTTTTTCTGGTCCATCTCCGGCTATTTTTAAAACAACATTGGGGTACCTTTTTACCACTCCAGCCATCGCTTTTATTTGCAAAGAAATATTTTTTACGGGCACTAAACGAGCAACTGTAAAAAAAACAAATGGATCATGGGGCAGATAATCTTTTTTACCTTCTACAGTGTGAGGATATGAAGAGTAGACCGGAATAATGTAAATTTTAAACTCTGAGATTTTAAAATTGTCTATTAAATGTTGTTTGAGCCTTTGACTCACCACCCTAATACCGTCAGCTCTTTTAATGTTAAAAGCAAAGATTAGCCGTCTAAAAAAATTCCCTTTTTCAAATCCATGTATTTGAATCTCTAGTTTTAAATCATACCTCCAAGCAATCAGCCACGCTAAAAAAGCTAGATAGTAATTATCTTGAACAGTGATAATGTCAAAACCCCTTCTGGCAGTAATAACTAATCTGGCATATAAGCGGAACCACTGAACAATTTTATTTGACCCCGCTAGGCCAGACACCGCCACTTTATCACTTAAAGCAACGAATTCATCTTTACGACTAGGGACAAAAACTAGATACTTTGTCAAAAACTGGCTCTGAGCCAATAGTCGCTTCGCCAGTCCCGAGCTGGGAGTAAGGGCACTCTGATCAAGACCTAAGCTTATAATTTTCATATTAATTGCTCAAACTGACGAACGATGTCGTCATAAGACCAGGTCAAGCTGAACTTGGATATATTTTCCTGGCACTGCTTATAATGACAAACATCTGCCATTAATAAAATCTTATCCGATATATCATTAGCATCAAAAGGGTCCACGTATAAAGCTCCATCTTTCATAATATCTTTGATGCCATTGTCTTTGGTCAACACAACGGGTTTATTAAAAGAGGCAGCCTCAAGGGCTAGATTAGGACTAACTTCTGAAAAAGAAGGAATAATAACGGCGTAACAGTTTTTTATTTCCCGAAAAAGGTCTTCTTGGGATTGTTGATTTAAAATTTTTAATTTAAGAGTTTTGTCTTTTATTTGAGCCTGGCTGAATGCCTCTTTAAGTCCAGATAGATTTTTTAAAAAAATATCCCGCCCGGCGGTTATAAATACTTTTTCCGCTAACCCTTGGTTATTTAAACCTAAACCAGCTCGGCTAAACACAAAACTGTTTTGAATAATAACTATTTTAGACCTGGGTATTTCATAGGGTCCTTGCCAAATCCCCGACTGCCACTCAGTGCTGAAAACAACACAACTAGCTGCTTTAATTACCTTTTTAGTGATAAAAAAAACCACTTTATCTTTAAAAGAAACCCTAAAGTTTTTCTTATAAAACTCTGACAGTTGAATTCTGGTCTGAGTTCTCTCTACAAAACTCTCCCACAAAAAGTCCCCACCAATCCTTATTATCAACTTTTTCCCAAACAGAAAGCTAACAACTGCCGCCGGCAGTCCCACACTAAAAGTATCCAGGGCTAAAATACAGTCTGCCCCTCTAATTTTTCGACCCAACCTCACAAGATAGAGAATATGACGAATTATTACCGGCCATTTTAAAAATTCGCCAAAACCAACAACGATCACATTTTCTCCCTTGTCTTTCCAAGCTTTTTCTAAATTTTTGACGTAAGTCGCTGGGCCGCCAATGTCCGGGGGGTATAAAGGGGTGGCAATAACTATTTTCATAATGTTTATCTAGAAAAAAAGGTGTGGAAAATCAAACTCATGTCTTTAACGATCGTCTCCCAACTGTATTTTTTTTCAATCAACTGCCGAGCCTGATGTATTATTGGTCCAACTTGTTCTTTATTCTTATCATCTAACACGAAAGATAAGGCAGTGGCAATCGACGCCGGGCTGTCGGGTTCAACTGCAAAACCAGTGACTCGATCAGTGAGAAAATCGGGAATACCACCCACCAAGGTTCCCACGACCGGTACCCCCACCGCCATTGCTTCTAAAAAGGCATTACCGAGACCCTCCGTCCGAGATGGTCGAATAAACACCTCGCCAGACTGTAAAAAAGCCGGTAGGTCGGCTTGGGACACTAACCCCTGCCAAACCACACGCCGAGCTACCCCCAACTCATCCGCCAAAGCTTTGAGTTTATTCTCCTCTGGCCCCACCCCGGCAATGTGAAAAGTCACATCAGCCGGCAACAGAGGCAAAGCTTTAATGACTAAATCCAAACCATTTTTATGAACCAACCGCGAGGCGGTCACTATTTTTTTACCGGTCTCCGTCGGATTACCCCCCCGTTCGTCTCGAGTGAATTTATTTAAATCGACACCGTTGGGGATAACCACCACTTCGCCCGTCGCCCCCATCCTTCGGGCCCACACGGCTAAATAAGTGGAAATACACTGAATATTGTTAGCTTGAGTGAAAATACTACTCCACCAACGCTTAATCACTCGAACCTTTCTTTCCACTTCGGCCAAATCATCCCCTTCCTGCAAGGTTAAAAGGTAAGGCACCCTCGGAAACCGAACTTTAAACCGGGCGGCCGCCAAACCACCAAAACTAGCCATAATGGCCCAGACCCCGTTGTAGGGCTTTCTCGAGTGCAACCGAGTGGCCAAGAAGGCTCCTCCCCAGGCTAACCACAGCTTATCCACCGGTAATCCCCAACCTAGGCGATACACTGTTGCGCGCCCCACCTGCTCCCGGCGGGGTAGCTTACGGTCGAGCCTAGCCGTCAGCACATCAAAATCATACTCCGTTAGGCGGTCGGTGATTTCTTTAACTGCCACTTCTGCTCCGCCAACGAGTGGTAAGTAAGCGGTGGAAAAAATTAGAATTCTCTGGCGTTTAACTTCAGCCATACTACTTTTTAACATCCAACATTTGTCGCAACACCTCTTCTGGAATTTCTTGCTTGTCAGTGGGCCCTTTAGGAGCGGGGGTCGAGGTCGACAGCTGGTCCACCAGTGCTACCGGTTTCTCCACTGGAACAGTTTTTACTTTTGGTTGATCGGACCGGTTCTGCATTAATTCTTGAAGAGCACTCCGCAGAGCGTCTCGACTTTTTTCAGTACTCTTGGAATTATTAGCAACTTGCACGGAACGCTCTTTCAAATGACCTAAAGAGACGGCCGAGCGCTCGGTAATTTTAATGGCCTGATGGCTGGGGACCACCGGGGCCAGATTCGGCTCCTGACGCTGATTATTAGACGGCGCCGGCTGATGAGTCGGGGCTGGTTTAGACTGGGGGCTCGGCTCCACCTTAGGCCGAGACTCACGGGGCCGTTCCTCAGCCCGCCGGCCATTATTACTGGGAGCTGAGTTAGAACTCGTTCTAGGACGGTTTGAGGCAGAATTATGATTACTCTGACTACTTGAGGTCGCGTGAAGTTCCATGACCTCACTTTCCACCTCCGCCCGGGGCTTGGTAAATTTACTGCGCGACCGCCTCACCACTTCCTCTTTAAAAGACGTCTCCAGAGCGGGAATCGGGGGCAAGGTTACAGCCGAAAAAGGTTTAGACCCAATCCCATCGATCATCAGACTCATATATATTTGAGCAAACCCTAAGCTCACTAAGTCTTCCTTGGTAAAGGTGGGAAAGAAAACTTTTTCAAACACTTCCGCATCAAAAGGACCTACCCGAAAAACCACCGTCGTACCAACGTTACCAAAAACCGCATCCCGCACCTCTTCCGGCATTTGCTCTATGTACTGGTGCGCAATCGTGAGCGACAGTTTATATTTACGCGCCTCGGATAAAATATCGGCAAAACTTTCATTGGCAAAAGATTGAAACTCATCTACGTACAAGTAAAAAGGTGGTAGCTTGGTCATTTCGGCGTCCGACACATTGGCTCGGGACATCGCGGCCAAGTAAATTTTGGTGATGAGCATTGAGCCGATCAGGTTAGCGTTCCCCTCCCCAATTAAACCTTTGGACAAGTTAATGATGACGATTTTTTTCTGGTCCATTAATTCCCGAAAATCAAAAGATGATTTGGTTTGGCCCAAAATGTTGCGAATGAGCGGATTGGACGTAAACTGCCCAACTTTGTTTTGAATAGCCGGCGTCGCCTCGGCGGCAAAGCGCTCGGTGTAATTGGCAAACTCGTCGACCCAGAAGGAGCGAACGCCCGGGTCGGTGACACAAGCCACCACTTTTTCCCGAAACTTTTTATCGGAAATCATTTTATTGACCGAAAGCAGGGTTGAGCCCGGGTACTCTAGCAAAGCCAAAATAGTGTTGTTTAAAATATACTCCATCCGAGCCGACCACGCGTCGACCCAGATTTTTTTGAAGGCACTCATGAGACCCGCCGCCACCAAGTGGCGGCGGTCTTTACCCACATCCTCCATCACGTTAAAGGCAATTGGGTAATCTAAATCAAACGGCGCAATGTAAAGCACATCGTCGAGACGCTCTTTCGGAATGTATTCGAGTAACAACTCTGCCGTTTTACCGTGCGGGTCGATAAAACACATCCCCTCGCCATTTTTAATATCTTGAATGGCCAGGTTCTCGAGCATCGTCGATTTGCCCATACCAGTTTTCCCGATCACATACATATGACGGGCCCGATCTTCCGACTTGATACCGAAAGTAATTTTTCGGCCCCGAAAGTCGGTTTGAGCAAAATAATTTATGTGAGAAGACTGATCCATAAATAAGAGTAAGACTAGACTAAAGTATAACGCTTACTCCCATATTTACAAAGGGAAAAAGCCATAAGGCTGATCAATTAGAGCGACATTTTCTCACGCCTTACTCCGCTTTATAAACTTCTCGAGTGTATTTGTTGGATGGATCCCACATCATCCAAGAGGTCAGACCCAGGTCATAAGTGGCCTTAATCTGAGCGGTGACCATGGCCGGCGTGTAGACTACTGGATAGTCAAAATCTTGCAACCACGGCCTAATTTTGGACCGATTATAAGCCTTTTTAGTGTAAAGTTGAGGGGTAGTAGAAGCGATCGGTTCGCCAGCCAGCGTGGCGACTTTAGTGGAAGTGGCCTCGGTTCGGCTGATAGCTGTGGTGAGGGCATTAGTAATAATTTCGTAAGGATACGAATTAGGATTAGCGTAGCCACCAAAACCATTGTAATAATGGGAAGGGTAAATCATGGGGGCGACATAATCAAAGTGAGGTAAAGTTCTTTCCCACACCTGGCCGATACCTACGTCCACAAAACTCGAGGTGGTCATCCCAAACACATCAGCTGAAATAATCATCCCGGTGGGCTTGAGCTTTTGATTTAAGTAAACAAAAAATTCTTCCAGTACGGCCGGCTTGGGTCTATTCCCGGACAAAGGAAAATGAATATCTTGCATATTACCGTCCGAGGGAAAGCGGATGTAATCGAAATTTAGTTCATCCACCCCTTGCTCATAAGCATCAGTGGAAATATCCACAATATGATCCCACGCCAAGCGCGAAGCCGGATCGATGTAGTTGATCCCCTTCCGATCAGCCCACAAACGGCTGGTATCCGTTTCGTTTTTTACCGCCTCCGCCGGGTGGTGCCCCGCAAAAAGTGGATCTTGGAACACAGTTACGCGACCGATGACGTAAATATTTTCCGCATGCATGGCTGTGGTGAGCTCGGCCAAGTCACCCAGCGGGCACTTGGACACCGCGTAAGACTGGAGGCTTTCGTTCTGGGGGTTGAAACTAAGCGCACCGGTATAATCTTTTAAGTCCACTACGATAGCGTTTAACTCGGTTTCTTTCACTAAGTTGATTAATTTTTGACGCAAGCTCGGGGTACCAGCCACACAACTGGTCATATAGACAGCTTTCAAAGGTTCCGGAGTTTCCAAATGAGGCACCGGTTCGGGTTCACTTTCCTTGTCTGCCCCCAAAGCCCAAGCCTGGCTAGAATAAACCGGCATAGTGTATTCCATGTTTGGTGTCTGTAAAAACTGCCAAGCTAAAAAAGCCGCCAGAGCGACTAGAATTGCCACACCAATGATTACGGCCAAGCTGCTGTAGCTGGTCTTCATGAGGCTCAAAGGGAAAGCCCGTATCCTACGAGCGACTATTATCGTCTGGTAATGAATCCTCGGCCTCTATCACCACGGTCTCGGCCACGGCCGCCACTTCCGGATCGGCCAAATTTTTCTGCACCAATTCGTCATAGCCCTCTTCGTAAAGCTTGTTGGCATAATGATTGCCGGTAAAACCCAAAATGGCAATTAGTAAGCCCAAGGCCACATACAAGGTATTGGTCCAAGCGTCCGGCAGACCACTAAAAAATACCAGCCCGACAATTAATAAACCCAAAATCGCACTAGCCCGATTGCGTAATATAATGCTTCTCATATAAAGCTCATTCTACTAAACCAGGCGACTATTTCAAGCTACTAAAAGTTCCGACACGGCGGTCACATCCCCCGCCCCCATCACCATAATAAGATCACCTTGGCCGGCGACCCCAGCCGCCTCAGCAGCGGCGGTAAAATCCGGCACAGTTTCCACCGCTTGATGACCAGTGGCCCTTATAGCTTTAGCTAAGTCAGCGCTGTCGATACTGCCATCACTGGTTTCCCGCGCCGCGTAAATAGGCAACAGGATTACCCGGTCCGCGAGCACCAGCGCCTCGGCAAATGGTAATAAAAAATCTTTCGTCCGTGAGTATAAATGTGGTTGGAAAATAGCCACCACTTGCCCACCCTGCACCTCTTCGCGGGCCGCCTGCAAAGTAGCTCTAACTTCATCCGGATGATGAGCGTAGTCATCATAAACCCGCGCCCCAGTGGCCGTGACACCTTTAAAGTCGAACCGCCGCCAGGTTCCGGAAAAACTATTTAAAGCTTTGACTGTTTCAACTTCGTTTAAGTTGCAAGCCAGGGCCACACCCAGGGCCGCTTTAGCATCAGCCACCAAATGAGCCCCAGGAAAACGTAAAGCCAAGCCCTCGACAGTTTGGGTTGGGTAATCTACCACCTTCGCTACCACTCCCGCTAAAACTGGTTTTAGATGAGGATCAGCTGTATCACAAACAATAAAACCATCGGCCGGTACTTTGTGCGCTAGCTCCCGAAAAGCCGCCTGAATATCAGCCAAGTCTTTGTAGTAATCCAGATGATCAGCTTCGATATTAGTGATAACCAGAATTTGGGGTGTTAAATTTAAGAAGGAGCGACGATACTCACAAGCTTCGGCAATGAAATATTTTCCAGTTCCAGCCACAAAATTTGACTGAAAATCCTTCAAAAAACTGCCCACAACCACCGTCGGATCAAGTCCAGCGTCGAGAAAAATTTTAGCCAACATGCCAGTGGTGGTGGTCTTACCGTGGGTGCCAGCCACCGCAATCGTGTATTTATCGCTACTGATCATCCCCAGGGCTTCAGGATAAGTAAGCATCGGTAAACCAAGTTCCTCCGCTTTGGCAAATTCCGGGTTCGAGGGGGGCACAGCAATGGTGTAAATAACCAAATCCGCCTCAGCTGGCACCTGGTCGGCCTTATGGCCAATGTAAATAGTAGCACCTAGTTTTCTTAATTCTTCCGTCACTAAAGTTTCCGACTGGTCGGAACCGCTAACGATTTTGCCCTCCAACATCATCATGCGAGCGATAGCTGAAACACCTATCCCCCCAATACCAATAAAGTGAACTTGCTTTGTCCGCCGTAGCTCAAGCGAAGGAATGTTTATATTATTTAAATCAACCATACGCTCAATTAAAACATTTTCTGATAACTAAAACAAAATTAACCCCTGACCTGCTTAAGCAGGTCAGGGGTTTCTAGAGTCTATACAATTTCGGTACAGACTAATGATTAAAGTGACGCAGGCAGGCGAGAGAACACCTGACGACCACCATCGCCCCACCCGTTCGAGCGCTCGACAGAGAGCGCAGAGACGAACCAGCCGTCGCCGTTCCAGTACACGTAGACCGTACAAAGCAAACTATTCTGGTCCTTGACGTAGAAAATGTTGGCTCGGCCGTTGTTAAGCAAGGGACCAGACTCACCGCTTCTCTGCTTCTCCATCAAGGAGAACATCTCCGTCAAGGTGGTTTCGGCTTTTGTTTTGCCGCCAAGTTCGGCGATAATCTGTATGTCCAGGGAGGACTGCCGAAGCTTGTCGTAGTGGAGCGTGGTTTCTGATATCGGCTCTTCGATTTTGCCTTTCCCCGACAGGAACCAGGTGGTGAAGTTATTGCTGAAATTCGAGCAAATCCCTCCGTCTTTTTTGAGAAGGAATCTGTCTTTGGCAACGAACGGCTCCGTGGTAGCGGGAATAATGGTAGTGCCGACGAACTCGAGGAGGTCAGCTCGAGATTTTTCCGTCGACCTTAAATATTCATCACAAATTCGATCAACCCCCTCGGTCATAACTCTCAGACCCTCAGGAGTATTTAACCACCTCAGGATTTTTTCCGGTTCCACTCCCCGCCGCGCCATCGTCTGAGCGAAGACATTAAACACCTCGCCAGCAAGGGCTACCGCTTGCCTGGCTTCTTTCCATTCATCTCGCATATCAAACTCCTTTCAGTCTTCCCTCATTTCGCCCTATGCGAAACCCCAGAAGACTTTTCCTCCTTAGTTATACTGTACAAGACATAATCTGTCAATTTTTTTCACAAAAGGGACTACTGAAAAGAACTGGATGATGTGCAACTCCACTGGCAGAGTAAAATTAAGGACGCACAGCAATAAATCTCCCCTTCCAAGCAGTCAGGAACTTTTTAGCCAGCAAGCGCTGGTAAATTTTATGCCGCTCCTCAGTATCAGGATCTAAAACTTCAGCCGTGGTGTTGGTAAGCGATAGCAAGACCACCAAGTGCCCAGCTCGCCCTGGCTCATATTTAGAAAAAACAGAAGCCATAACTGGTCCTTTCTTTAGCTCTTCTTTAAGAAGACTTAGAGCCTTAGCTTTTTCTTCTTTGGCTAAATCATAAGCGCGAGACTTCTTAAAGCCGTAAATTTTAGCCAAACCCACGAGCCCCGAGTGTCGCCAACCCACGCCTTTTATATAAGCCCGGCGGTTTAACCCTACTTGATACAATTTATTTAAATCCGGCAAAGGCCGTTTCGGCTGAGACCCAGAGGGTGGGTAGCAACGCATGAGCATCAAGAGACTGACCACTCCGCAACCAGCCTTTTGCCAATTTTTATTTTTCAAATCTAAATATTGGGAGAGTAAAATTGACTCAGCAACTTTCATTTTATTTCAATTTAGAATGGCGATAGATAGCAAGAATCGGCCGGTATTTACCGCTGCCTGTTTTAGCGAAAGTGTAGTAGTGCTTCCCCGGTACATGCTTTTGCCAAATATTACTGACCGCCTCCTCAGCGCCTAAATAAAATCCCAGATGATCGTGGGTAAAACTGCCATCAACCGAAGGACCCCAAACTATGACCGCTCCCGGCTCTAAGTTTTTAGTTTTTTTCCAACCGGCTATTTCCAAAGCTTTCACCGTTCCAGTCACGGTAGAGTGAAGCCGGTCAACCAAACCAAACATACTGAGCACACCCGACACAAAAAAAGCGCAAGATAAATCCCCAGCCCGAGTGATATCTTTTTTCTGTCCATCTACTTCAGCGTAAATGGTCTGAAACATTTTCGTGCCCACACTTTTTTCCACCACCGTAAGCAGGGTGTCGAGAGTAAGTGGTTTGACTTTAAGCTTTTTGGTTTTTATTTTGGCCATATTAAATTTGCCCTACCAGTGTAACAAATTGATCATTCCTCTCATATTCATTCTTAAAAACCCCAAAACTGGCCGCGCCGGGCGACAGTAAAATCAGGTCGCCTGCGGTGGCCGAGATTTGAGCCTGATCAAGAGCTTCGGTCATGGAGGTCACCTCTACCACTTCGATTTCAGACGGCAAAACCGCTTTAATCTTTTCAGTGGCACTGCCTTTAAATAAGATAAATTTCTTCACATAAGTCGGCATTAATCTGGCATACTCTGAAAAATCGAGTTCCTTATCCGCCCCACCACCAATCAAGATAATTTTCCCTTGGTAGTCAGGAAAAGCTTTGACCGCCGCCATCGCCGCGTCGGGAGTAGTGGCATTGTTGTCGTTATAAAATTTGATACCTTTTTTCTCGCCTAAGTATTCCAAGCGACCAGGAACGCCGGGGAAAGTCTCAATTCCCCGTTTAACATCTTCAACCTCAAGACCCAAAGCAATCGCTGCCTCATAAACCAAAGAGGCGTTGTAACGATTATGGGCGCCCAGCAACTTCACTGCCCAGCCAACCGGCAAAGTATGACCTGCAATAATTAAATGACTTTTTATTTTATCTTTATACTGCTCTAACACAGCTGACTCGGCTTGCTCACCTAAAACCAAAAAATCTTCCGCGTGTTGATTGAGGAAAATATTAGCTTTATCAGCCAAGTACAAATCCATATTATTCTGATAATAGTTTTGATGATCCTGCATAAAAGTGGTAAAGATAGCCACCTGCGGACTTAAACCCGCTTCACCAAAACCCTGCAACTGCCAAGAATCCAGCTCCAACACTACATAATCCCCTGCTTTGACTTTTGACAGTAAGGGTAAAGTAGCAATACCGCGCACATTACCACCTAAGTAAACCACCTGGTTGGCCGCTTTCAACACCTGTTCCAACCAATGAGTCACCGTGCTTTTACCACGAGTACCAGTAACACCCACTGTCACCACTCCAGGTGGCGCCAGCTCCAGGAAAAGTGAAGCATCCATTTTCACTGGAATACCATTTTTTTTAGCTTCCGCAATAAAAGGCGAATTTAGTGGTACCCCAGCGGCTTTGATAATTAGATCCTGATTAGTAAAATCCTCTAAGCGGTGTTCACCTAAAACATAAGTAATATTGTCATACTCCGACAGCTGGTCTAAAGAATCTTTAAGATCAGTAGCCGATTTCAAGTCGGTGATAGTAAGTTGGGCCCCAGCTGCCGCTAAAAAACGAGTCACCCCGATGCCGCGCCCTAACAGGCCAAGACCGAGCATAGTTATTTTTCTGCCTCTAAAATAATCACTATCATCCATCCCCAGATTGTAGCAGGCTAAGTCAAAAAATTGAAATGTAAAAACAAGCCCTACGACCGCCCAAAAATGTCATAAAAATCGGGGCACCACACTAGCACCCCGACTGAGGTCGACTTGAATCCTAGTCATAGAGTAAGACGCAGCTAATTTCGTCTAGCCCTTCCTTAATTCCAAAAGCTTTCAGTTCTTCTTCCAGTCTACTCAAAAACAAAAGATCCGGATTTTTGTTTAAAACTGACAAAGCACAAGAAAGCGATCGGTAAGAGTTGGTCACCCGACAATTACTTTCAATCATAAATACTGATTGCCGCTCTTTGGAGTTGTAAACTTCAAAGAACGGGATTATAGAATTGAAGTGATTATATACAACAAAAGTGTCACCCCACTTTTGTTCAAGTAGTCCTTGGATCTGGACCACTAACTCTCTGACCTCGGCGGTAAACTCGACTGATTGACATTGCCGGTCAAATTGACTAACCACCATCTTCAGTCTCATACCTCCTCCTCGCCTTTTAATCTCAACCAAAAATCCTCACTGTATTTAGTATGGCGGTGGAAGTAGTGATAATCAAAGACTTTATTCCACAAGGAATAAAGAGAAAAAGTGGTGCGCAGTCTCTGCTGTAACTAAAGCTTCCCCCGACACTAAAGTTAGGGTGAACAGAGCTGGTGAGTAAAGTAAGGCTTTGGAGATTAAATTATTTAAAAAAATTTTGTAGAAATTTCCTTTAAAGTACTGCTATGTGGAGAGTCCGCAAGGAAACCGACCTAAGGGATAGTTCTTAAAAGTGTCCCACATTAAAAATCTTTAATTAAAAAATTAAAAATAATAATATCAAAATTACTATTACGCTTATTGGAGTAATTATCCACAGTAAAATCATTTTTTTGAATAATTCGGATATATCTTTAGGTAAATTAGAATAGTTCTTTAATAAATACCAATTACTCCAACTAGCAATATTAGAATAGTAAAAAAAATTACTTTGTTTGAGTTTAACAAAATATGATTTAGGAAGTACATTTAAATTAGTGTATTTTGTTTCAAATAAATTAATAATTTTTTTTAATATTTTTTCTTGAATCCTAAGTACTATAACCAAGGTTACTATAATAAAAACAAATAGAATTGATGCAAAAACTTTATTATCTAATATTGTCATATTATAAAAGATTTATTTAAACTTATCACTCTATAATCTCTTGGTGCACGTACCCCTCCGTCGCTAAAGCTTTGGCGGGCAAAGCAGGACTCGAACCTGGGACCTCGTCATTATTAGGTAAAAAGCGAGATTCGTAAGCTTTTTACCGCTCTGTTAAAAATATTAGCTAACTGCCGGGTAAGGTGCGCGATCCAGGACTCGAACCTGGGACCTCGTCATTATCAGTGACGCGCTCTAACCACCTGAGCTAATCGCGCACTTTACCAATCAAATTGGAGCTAATATTTTTTAAAAGAACCACCTGAGCTAATCGCACAAACACCACGAAATATACCAAAAATCCAACCTAAAAACAAGAACGGCTGACTGAAACAAAAAAGCGTCTTGCCCCGGCTTTTCGCCAAGGCAAGACGCACACGCCGATCCAAGTAACCATAACACAACAGCTACTTGGCGGGTAAAATTACTCTACGTCGGCCCTTAAGTGGGCCGGAGCTACCCAAACTTCCTGGTAGCTCCCTGGATTAGCCTCGAGCCACTCCGGGCCGTATTCCCTCTCCTCGCCGTCTTCGACGACGAGGACTCTCTGGACCTCCCCGTCGGGGTGGGTCCGATAAACGACCGGCTGATCCATCGCCGAAACAACAAACCAACCAAGCACTGCCGTCATCAGCAAAATGATGCCGACTCCGGCGGAGGCTTCCAAAACACCTTTCAAAAACTTTTTGGAAGCCGACTGCTTCCTGACTATTGAGTTCATTCCTCATCCTCCCATTTTCAAACTCTAACTTAATATTAGCACGTTTGGAAATTTATGTCAATAAAGCTGAGCTAGACCTAAAAAACGCCCAACTTGGGCGTTTTTTAGGAGTTTTCCACTTATAGTATTTAAATCCAAGGTCAAAAAAGTCTGCGATCTTTTCCGGTGTTCCGTTCACTCGGGCGATAGGTGCGCCCGAGGTCACCGATTCATGTTTAGAGTCATAGAATCATCACTCCATCCACCAAAGGTGAATGATCAACCGGATAAGCTCAAATATTTTTCAATATTCGAACGTCCAAATGGAATAGTTCCACGACCAGCTTCCGCTAGCCGTGCCTTGTTACGACTTAACCCTTGTCACCGAGCTTACCTTAGGCCCACATAAGTGAGACTTCGGGTATTCCCGGCTCCCCTGGCTTGACGGGCGGTGAGTACAAGACTTGAGAACGTATTCACCGCGGTATAGCTGACCCGCGATTACTAGCGATTCCAACTTCATGAGGTCGAGTTGCAGACCTCAATCCGAACTGGGGCCACTTTTTTAGGATTAGCTTAGCCTCTCGGCGTCGCGACCCGTTGTAGT